>Ga0335394_10000797_pt1 | contig 34493 bp, 26 predicted proteins | sample MAT03_FD_205741 | JGI IMG/M metagenome (GOLD analysis project Ga0335394, IMG submission 205741) | Freshwater microbial communities from Lake Fryxell liftoff mats and glacier meltwater in Antarctica - MAT-03 (spades assembly) (version 2) ...
CCGTGCAAGCTGCTATCGGCGGTAAAATCATTGCCCGCGACAACGTCCGTGAAATGCGCAAAGACGTGACAGCCAAATGTTACGGAGGCGATATCTCCCGTAAGCGTAAGCTCCTCGACAAGCAGAAGGAAGGTAAAAAAAAGATGAAGCAGATCGGGCGGGTATCGATTCCGCCGGACGCGTTTATCCAGGTCCTCAAAAATTGATCGCTCGACTCGCTGCCCGTTTCACTCAATTCCAGCCCTATCGTGTTTGGTCCATTTGCCTCCCAGGAAAAGAAAATGCGCGGCCATGCCGCTAACTGGCTGGAGCTCGCGGAGAAGGTGTACAACTTTCGACGAGACGCTCTCCCGGCCGCAGACCTTGCGGAACTGCAGTCTCGTACCGCGCTGGTGCGGACGAACCTGAAGGAAAAGAGCGATGTCTCGAAACTTCAGTTGAGCATTCAAGCGTTGGAGGACGTCCTCCGCCGGACCGGGGGAAAAGTGTATCCCAAATCGTCTCTGGTGGAAAATATCGAATTCTTCCTCGTGGCCGCGATCGTCATTCTGGGGATTCGGACCTATTTCGTACAGCCTTTCAAAATCCCGACGAACTCGATGTGGCCGAGTTACTACGGGATGACGCCGGAGATCTTCGCCAAGGCAGCCGACGAACCCGGCACGGCGGAACAAGCGGCGCGCTTCCTGATGCTCGGTGCACGCTCGCGCCGGATCGACGCGCCGATCGACGGTGAAGTGATGATTCCTTTCGGCAATGGCCAGAGCCGTGGCATCGTCTACAACCGGATTGTCAACGGGCGCAGCTGGCTGGTGATCCCGACCAAACTCAAGGAATACACTCTGTTCGTCGGCGGCTCGCCCATGACTATTCGGGTACCGCTCGATTACAATTTCGATAAAACGCTGAACGACGCGTTTTTCCCGGGCGAAAGAAGTCTCGACGAGGCGCTCGGCAAGCTCGTGCAGAGCGGCCGGTCGGAGTTTCGGACGGTTTCGGGGCAGGGGCGCCCGGAAACGCTTCGTTTCATTAAAACCGGACGAATGGTTCGGGCGGGAGAACGGGTGCTATCCTTCGATATCCTGACGGGCGATCAGCTTTTCGTGGATCGGATGAGCTACCATTTCATTCAACCGCCGGTCGGGAGCGGCTTCGTTTTCCGCACGGGGAACATCGCGGACCTCAGTCAGGAATTCGGCGATCAATACTACATCAAGCGACTGGTGGGTACACCGGGAGACGAAATCGAGATCCTCCGCGGCAAGGTCCCATCGAAGAACACTCCCAACGACAATAGGTCCACAGGAGATCAAGGCGGCGTTCTCATGCGAAACGGCAAACCGATCGAAGGTGCCCAAGCGTTCCGGAAAAATAACGAACGCGTGGCACCCTTTGGCGGCTACGAACTTCGTGGAATCCTGGCGGCCGGCCAAAAAGCTACGGTCCCGGACGGCAAGTTTCTCGCGCTCGGAGACAACTCCCGTGACAGCTACGACAGCCGCTATTGGGGGTTCGTCCCCGGCAAAGACGTCGTCGGCCGTCCTTTGCTGATTTATTATCCCTTCACGCGCCGCTGGGGACCCGCCAAATAGCGGGCCCTGGATCTCGTCGGTTCTCGACCCGTGGAGGACCTCGCTCCGTCGAGTCCGGGATTGCGCGCCAGCGCTGCCAATTTCGCACCGGATGACAAAGCAAAGAGTTCACGAACGGACTGAGGAGAGGTTCGAATCCAATCCGAATCCCGGCCCAAACGAAGCCATTTTCCTCAATAATTCCCAATCTCCACGCAACGCACAATAAACATTATGTTTAATATTCGATTCCAGCGATGCAGGCCGTAATCGCCTCTTCGCCAGCATCGTCGAGCACATAGTGTCCCGCATCGGCGATCCGGGTGACGCGGGCCTGCGGGAAGATCGTTTTCCAGCGATCCAGGAATTCATCGTTGAAACAAAAATCCTGTCCTCCCCAGACAATCGAGATACGATTTCCCGAAAACTGTGGCAGCCCTTCCTCGACGGTAGTCAGCGTGGCGTAGGAAACGTGGGCCGATTCCAACGGTATGTCTTTCACGAAGGCATCGACGGCTACCCGGTGGGCCCAAGAATCGTACGGAAAAAGAAATCCACGGCGTTCCCCCTCGTCGAGGCTGCGCCGATGCATGGCCATCCGGACGGCGGGACCGGCAAATCCATTGAGCCCGCGTACCAGGAGCGTTCCCAACGATCGATTCCGGCACACCGCGATCCGGAATGGAATCGACCGAGACCGAAAGGCGGCTGTATTCAGAATCACGATCCGTCCGATCGTTTCGGGCATCCGAGCGGCCAACCCGAACCCAATGGCCCCTCCCCAATCGTGTACCACCAGGTGAATGCGGCGCACCCCAAGGGATTTGACGAGGGCCTCGAGGTCGTCGATGCGGCGAGCGAGGGTGTAGGTATAGTCCTGCGGCTTTTCGGAGAGCCCCATACCGATATGATCGGGAACAATACACCGAAACTTTGGCGCGAGTGAACGTACCAGCGTCCGGTAGAAAAAAGACCATGTCGGATTTCCGTGCACCATCAAAACGATCTCGTCCGAACGAGTGCCTTCGTCGAGATAACTCAACTGTGCGCCGTATGGCGTCCGAAAGCTGCGCGGCGAAAACGGATAGAGTTCTCGCAACCAAACAGGCAGAGAATCGGGCATGGTCACCATTCGAGCGCGAGCATCAGACAGTTGAGGCCGCTGCCGATTCCGAGGAGCCCGACCCGATCGCCCGCCTTGACCGCACCCGCATCGATCGCGGCGCATAACGTAGCCGGCAAAGAAACGGATCCCATGTTTCCGAGCGTGTCGAAGGTGGAAAAGTCCTTCGCGAGATCCAGGCCGAGCGTCTCGTAGAGCTTTCGGCGATGCGTGTTACCGACCTGGTGACAGATAAAACGGTCGAACGACGCGGCGCTCCCATCGATCTCTCGGCAAAAATCAGCCCACGTCTCCGAGGCCAACTTCACCCCGGCCACCAACAGCGCCTCCGAATCGGTCTGCATCGCCAGAGCCTCGGCACCATGGGAATCTCCCTGACACAATTCGCTGTGCTCGGTGGCCGCCCGAGCGACTCCCCCGAGTACACGATGCGCCCGTCGGCCTTCCAACAAAGAACGATGGCAGACCACCGCAGCCACGGCTCCGGAGCCGATCGTCAGATTCGCGAAGTAGGGTTTAATCTCGTTGCGCGAAAACGGCTGCGCGAGAAGCGTCGCCATCGTTTGCTCCACCAAAGGGCGCCCATTTTCCCCCGCCACCACGAGCGCACAGGCGATCTGACCGGATTCGATCATGCCGCCCGCCACGGTCAGCGCATTGAGAAAGCCCAAACACGCATTCGACAAATCGAACAATTGAGCCGTTGCCGGAAGCCCGATCTTCCGATGCGCGAAGGCTGCCGTCGCCGGCTCCATCATATCGCGGCAAACCGCGCTGTGGACGAACAGTTCCACCTGCTCCGCACGCAAACCCGATTTGGCCAACGCCGCGCGTCCGGCCTGCGCACTGGCATCGGAGGGCGCCGTACCCGGCGCCCACACCCGGCGCTCGCGAATCCCCGTCATCAATTCCAGCCGTCCTTCGGGCAGTTTGAGCCGTTCGTAGAGCGGCCGCAGGCGCGCTTCGATGTCGGCCGAACTGAGAATTTCGTCGGGCAACGCTGTCGCCAACGATTCGATACAGGTGTGCTGGAAACGCATGGTCTCGGCTTCTCAGCTCGATTTCGTTTCCGGCCGCATCGCCAGCCGCACCAACTCGGCGTCGAAGGCGTTACATCCGAGTCCGGCATCCACCACGAGGGTCGTTCCGTTCAGACCGCTGCTGCGTTCGCTCAGTAGAAAAAGGACGGAATTCGCCACCTCGGCCGTGGAAAGCGCGCGCTTTCGGAACGTAAGTTTTTCGGCGTACAGATAACTCTCCAGATAACCGGGGATTCCCGCCGAGGCGCTGGTTTTGAGCGGACCCGCTCCCACGACGTTGAAACGAATCTCGGAAGACGCACTGAAGGATTTGGCCAGGAATCGAGTCGCCGACTCCAGCGCGGCTTTGATCGGACCCATGTAACCATAATTGTCGGGCGTGACCAGAAGCGAAGAAATCCCGATCGTCACGACGGATGCACGCGCGTCGAGATGCGGCTTGAAGGCGCGTGCCAGCTCGACCAGGGAGAAAGCGGAGACGGCGGTCGCTTGCAGGAAATCCGCGCGTTTGGTCTCATGGAAGGGTTTGAAACCCTCCGAATAATTCGCAAACGCGATCGAGTGCACCAACCCGTGCAGCGGTGCGAAACCTTCGTTGGCCACCGCGGCCGCGAGCCGATCGGTGGATCCGTCCTCTTCGACGTCGCACACGAAGACGGGTTTTCCGGCCAAGAGCGTATCCAGCGACTTTCGACGGTTCTCCGAACGCACGCTGTAAATCACGCGCGCACCCTGCTCCTCGAGCGCCTTCGCGACCCACCAAGCGACGCTCTTGCGGTTCGCCACGCCCGCGACCAGGACGGTTTTATCCCTGAGATTGAGGAAATCGGACGACATCGCGGGGCGTCGTTTAAGCCTGCGAGGTACCTGCGCCCGGACCGAGAGCGTTGCCGCCGGTCGGCACTTTCCACGCCACGGCGAATTCGACGGTGAGGATGCGCGTATTGTCCGGCTTCTTGACCGAACCCGACATGAGCGTGAATGCACCCATGACTTCCTTTTTTTTCACCTCGATCAAAATCGTGTCGCCGGGGAACACCGGATTGCGAAAGCGCACGTCGCTGATCTTCGCGAGCAAGGGTACGCCAGCGCCCAATGTCGTCTTGTCCGCCGCGGCCCGCTTCGCGAGGAAGATCGCCCCTGCCTGAAAGACCGCTTCGCACAAGAGAACGCCGGGAGTGATCGGTGCACCCGGGTAATGACCGCGATAAAAGTCCTCCTCTGCCCGCCAGGTCCGCCGGGCGACAAGGCTGTCGGGGGTTTCCGAGACGACGTCGTCGACAAAGAGAAACGGAGGGCGGTGGGGAATAAGTTCGGTGACCTGCGTGGACATGCGGTGAGGGAAGAATGGGATGAAGTGACCGAAGGTGAAGCGAAGGAAAAGGATTTCCGTCAATCCTGCAAATTTTGCGCAGAAGGAGATCGCATTTCGCTATCGCAACCGCAGGGGTTTTCGCCGTTCCTCGTCGAAACCTTAACCGTCTCCATACCTATGGGCCTGCTCGATTATCTAAAGTCTCAGTTTCTCGAAATCATTCAGTGGGAAGACGACTCCCGCGACACCCTTTCCTGGCGCTTCCCCGATCAGGACAAAGAGATCAAACGCGGTGCCCAGTTGATCGTGCGCGAATCGCAAACAGCTCAATTTATCTACTTGGGCCAGTTCGGCGACACTTTCGGTCCGGGCAAGCATACGCTGGAGACGGACAACATTCCGATTCTCTCCACGCTCAAAGGATGGAAGTACGGTTTGGAAAGCCCGTTCAAGGCCGACGTCTACTACGTCAACACCCGCCTTTTCACGGGCAATAAATGGGGCACCGCCAACGCGGTGATGCTGCGCGACGCCGATTTCGGCATCGTCCGCCTCCGCGCCTTCGGGACCTACGATTTCCGTATCTCCAACGTGCGCGTGTTTCTGAAGGAAGTGGCGGGCACCGATCATCATTTCCGGCTCGACGAGTTCGCGGACACCATGCGGTCGCGCCTCGTGAGCGTCTTCTCCGATGCGCTCGCCAGTTCCAAGGTGCCCGCGCTCGACATCGCCTCCCGTTACAGCGAGCTGGGCGAAGCGCTCCTGCCGATCATCAACCCGACTTTGAACGAAAAGTACGGCCTCGAGCTCGGCAGCTTCATTATCGAGAACATTTCCGTTCCGCCGGAAGTCGAACAAGCGATCGATAAGCGTTCGAGTATGGCCGCGATCGGCAACCTCAACGATTACGTGAAGTTTCAGATGGCCGAAGGCATGGCAAAGGGCACGGGCGGCGGTCCTGGTGGCGTTGCCGCAGAAATGGCGATGGGCTTCGGCATGGCCCAGCAGATGATGAATCAACCTGGCGGCATGTTCGCACCGCAGAGCACCCCACCCGCCGGTGGGCCTCCTGTCGCGGTCGGCGCATCGAGCGGTGCAGCCGGGGGCGCGGGCGCTCCGCTCGACCTCCTCGGACCGGCGCAGGCGGCGCAGGCCTTGGGGGTCTCGGAAGGGGACGTGTTGGCGGAACTCGCAACGGGTGCACTCAAAGGCAAGAAAATCGGTTCGACGTGGCGGATCTCGCGCACGGCGATCGACGATTTCCTGAACAGCTGAGGTCTTTGCCGCGCACCGCATGGAAGCTACCGCTCGCTCCAAATTCTCGTGCCCTTCCTGCGGTGCGGAAGCCACGTGGAATCCCGCTAAGAAGGCCCTCGTCTGCAACTTCTGCGGCACGGTCTCTCCCGCGACTGTCGAGTTGACGGGATTCGGCCAGACCGAGGAAAAAATCGTCGAACACGAGCTCGTCCAGGCGCTGCGGAATATTCCGGACACGGCACGTGGCTGGGAGGCCAGGAAGACCCAGGTAAAATGTCAGTCGTGCCAGGCCATCTCGGTCTTCGACGAGAAGATCGTCGCCCAACGCTGTGAATTCTGCGGTTCGGCCTCTCTCGTCCCTTATGAGGAAATCAAGGCCTCCTTCCGTCCGGAAAGCCTGCTGCCGCTAAAGATCGGCGACACGCAGGTGCGCGATGCGGTGCGCGCGTGGTACGGGTCGCGGTGGTTCGCTCCCAATCGTTTGAAAACCGGTGCGCTCACCGACACGGTCAAGGGGCTTTACATCCCTTATTGGACTTTCGATGCCCAGGTGCACGCGGACTGGACTGCGACGTCCGGCGATTACTACTACGTGACCGAGTCCTACACCGACTCGAAGGGCAACCGCCAGACGCGCCAGGTCAGAAAAGTACGCTGGTATCCATCCGCTGGATCGCTCGACCATTTCTTCGACGACGAACTCATTAGTGCGTCCCGCGGAGTGCACCCGCAGTTGCTTCAAAAAGTGGAGCCCTTCCCTACCAAGGAATTGGTCCCTTACAACGCGAGCTTCCTCTCGGGATGGACCGTGGAGCGCTACCAGATCGATCTCCCCGCCGCCGCACAGGTCTCGCGTCAACGCATGGAAACGGCCACCCAGCGCCTCTGCGCGTCTAAAGTACCCGGCGATACGCACAAAGATCTGAATGTTCGCGCCGATTTTTCAGCGCAGACCTTCAAGCACGTCCTAGTACCTGTCTGGCTGCTCAGCTACGATTTTCACGGCAAAAGCTTCCAGTGCATCGTTAATGGTTACACCGGTTCGATCGCCGGCGAATACCCAAAGAGTTGGGTCAAAATCGCTCTCGCCGTGGTCGCCGTGATTGTCGTGATTTCGGTCGTTTTCTGGATCAAAGACAAAGCTCGATAGCGGTGGTTCTCGGCGTTCGACCTACCCAACGATCGAGGCACCGGGAAAGCCACGATCTCTCGACTCCCGACCGGGTCGTCCCCCACATCATACCGTCGCTTGACCACTCCCGCCGATTCGACCCCACCACCGGAAAGCGAACCCGTCCGCCACGTGCGGCGGCCCCGTTACGCGGGAAAAAATCCTCGCCGATTCGCGGACAAGTACAAGGAACTCGACCCGGTGCGTTACGCTGCAGACGTCGCCAAAGTCCTTGCCTCCGGCAAGACGCCCGCGGGGAGTCACCGTCCAATCCTGGTTGCGGAAATTCTTGAGGTGCTCGCTCCCAAGTCGGGCGAGGTCGTCGTCGATTGCACGCTGGGCTTTGGCGGGCATTCCAGCGAACTCCTGCCGCGCATCGCGCCAGGCGGCCGGCTGATCGGCCTCGATGTCGATCCCATCGAGCATCCCAAAACCACCGCACGGCTCCGTGCGGCCGGGTGGAACGAGGAGAGTTTCGTTGCAGTTCGCTCCAATTTCGCCGGCCTGCCGAAGGTGCTCGCCGGACTCGGTCTTACCGGCGTCGACGCCGTGCTGGCTGACTTGGGGATCTCCTCGATGCAACTCGACGATCCGTTGCGCGGCTTCACGTTCAAGATCGACAGCCCGCTCGACTTGCGACTCAACCCCGCCCGGAAACCCTCTGCGTCGGACTGGCTGGCGAGCGTGACCGAAGGAGCGCTCGCGAAGGTACTCGAGGAAAACGCGGATGAGCCCGCGGCGGCCTTGCTCGCCCGCGAACTCACGCGGCTCCGGATGACGACGCCGATCACCCGCACCCTGCAGCTCGCCGATGCCATTCGCGCCATTCTGCGGGCGTTCAAACCGCGGCGCGATCCGGAGACCGACGACGATTGCGTGCGCCGCGTTTTTCAGGCCGTCCGCATTGCGGTGAATGACGAATTTGGCGCATTGGACATGTTTCTGCGGCACCTGCCCCCGAGCATGAACGCAGGCGGACGGATCGCGATTCTGACGTTCCATTCCGGCGAGGACCGGCGGGTGAAGCAGGCGTTTCGCGAAGGCATGCGCTCCGGGATCTATTCGGCGACCAACGAGGAAGTCGTCCGCGCCGGACCCGAGGAGCGACGGGCAAATCCTCGCAGTACTTCGGCGAAGCTTCGCTGGGCGATCAAGTCGTAGGAAGGAAGGGTCCGCAGATTACGCCGATTTCGAAAAATTCCCGGAAGAATCCGTTCGGGGAAATCATTCGGGAATCTCCGAACTCTGCGCATAGCCAAGTCTGAAGAATTTTGTGCCCAAATGGTGCCGGAAATCGGAGGGATCTCGCGCGAAGTCGCGAAAGAGGCCAACAGAATCTGGCTCCAGACCGCGGACCCCTGATCTCTCTTCCGTTTCCTGACCTTCCCCATTCCGACCTCTTCCGACCTCAGCGAGCTCCTGTGAAAAATTCCGGCGATCGATCTGTGGACGTGTCCACCGACGTAAGTCGAATCCTCCCTTCGCGGCTTCGCGACTTCGCGTCAGACCCTCTGAAAATGGATTGATAAGGGATCGTGACACGGCGCTGAACTCTTCGAGCCTCTACGATCGACAGATACATCTCACGCGAAGCCGCGAAGGCCGCGAAGCAGGACGATCCAAAAACGATCACATGGCGTTAAGCTGCATCCATCTGTAATCTGCGGATAACAGGGTCTGAAGGAGGGGGCCCGATCGGTTTCGGAACTCGAGCACGTCTCATACAAAGCGGCGCTGAGGCCGCACTCCAGTGGCGCGCCTGCCAGATCGAACGGCGGCACAGCATCCGAGTCGATCGGATGAGCCACCGCCTCGCTTGCCGTGCCCGCTCGATCCAGTGAAGCTCGATCATGTCCCCCACCCTCAGGGCACGTTTTGCCGATGCGTACACCGCCGGACTCCCCCGCGTCGTGTTTTTGAACGAATTAAAAAAAATCTCATTCTGGATCGACCTTTCCACCGGAGACGCACTTGACCGCTTAAAAAGAGAACCACCCACTTCAGCCGCGCAATTCGCCCAAGGCTTGAACGTCGTGGCAATCAAGACATGGCGTGACTTCGGATTGAGCCCAGACGCCACCGGCTATGCTCGTTTCCAACAAATTTCTGCGGAGGTGGCGCACGGGCGCGGCTCCGAAGCAGAGCGCCAACTGGTTGCGCGCAACACCACGAGTCTTGAGCTTGGCAAGGCTCTCTTTGCGATCGATCCCAACGCCGACCAACCCCGTATCGCTCACGGACCGGAGGACGAAGAGCTTCAACGTCGCTCCGCGGCGCTCTTTGAGCGTCTCAAAGCGATCGCTCCGGCGACGTCGCCAGGTACCACGACGTCCGCTCTAATCGAAGACCTTCACGGTATTGTCGAAGAGGCCGCACAGCTCGCCACGCGTGCATTGTCGGATTCGAACCTTCGCCCCTACCTCTTCCATAGTCTCGGACACGCGGCCCTGACGCTGGCTCGAACCGCCGTCCTCGCCGGACGCGTCGAGCCTGCACGTATCCACTTTGAAAAGGCAGCGCTCGCCTTTATCCAAGCTCATCGTCCCGACGACGCCGAATCTTGCCGCCAGCAGGCACACGCTTTTGAACTGAGTCTTTCCGGTCGCCTCGACGACGCTGCGATGGGCCCTCTCCGCGCATTGACGAGCAATGCACAAACTCCCGTTCGACGCATCGGCTCGCTTATCGACCTCTCCAACGTCGCCTGGAATGCGGCGGATACCTTCGAATCCCTCCAGCACGCAACCTCGGCCGCAGCCCAACTCGCGCAGCTCAATTACAGCGATCCCGAGAGCGTGGGTGTGGACGACGCCATTACGCAGTGGACCGAGGCGGCGATTCACTCCGGTGCGGTCGGTTCAAGCCTGCTCCAACGGATCATCCAAGTCGGGCTATGGTATCTCACGATCCTCCGTGCGCGGTTTGCGGTGCGGAACGCACGGAGCCGCGCAGAAGGCGACGTCGTTCACTCCGTGCTTGCGCGACTACAGGAAGCCCTCGTCGCATTCGGTCGTGAAGCCGAAGCCATCGGGGCCGATCATGAGCGTGCACTCGCAGCCTACTTTCCGACTCACCCGAACTCCGCCCCTTTGCTGCCATCGCTCACGAACGCATCGGACCCCGATAGGGCGAATCGACAGTCAATCGACTCGGCCCTACAGTCGATCCGCGACCGGTGCAACGAGCGATTGGAAACCGGCGCGGCGATGGACGATCTCCTCGCCGCGTTGAACGAGATCCTTGGCGCGGTTCAATCAGGGCACGACGCCCTCATGACGACCAAAGCATTTTTGGCTCGAGCCTACGTCCTCATGCATCTGGGACGCGCGCCCGAACTGCTGACCGCGAGCAGAGATGCGAGACAAAGCCTTCTCGCCGGTCGCAAACCCAGCCTCGAATCGTTCTCGCACTTCTTCGAACGAGCGCTGTATCTCGAATCTCTGGAGCGTGAGCTCAGCGCATTCGTTATCCAACAAGACTCTCCGTCGGTCTTGCAGCATTGCCAGAGTGTCGTTCGCGATTTCGAGCTCCAACGGTACCGCGTCAGCAGTCCCTATCGCCAGAGCTCGTTGCTCTCCGGCGTCGTCAATTTCTATCGAATGGGAGCACTCGCAGCGCTGAAGCTCAAGCGTTGGGACGACATGCTAGAGATGGTCGAACTCGTCAAAGCACGATCGGCGCTCCGCACCCGCTTACTCCAGGATTTCGCGCAGCCAGGGGCTCCGGGAGAGGAGTCGGGGTTGAACGACGCTTTCAACAAGGCCACCGAGGCACTGCGAATGGATGAGACGAACCTCGACCTCGTCGCACATCGACAGCACCTATGGGATCTCCTCTCGATCGTCCGCTCCAGACAGGACGGCGCGACGACCCTCGCCTCCTTTTCGCTCGTCGCTTTGCAGAAGTCCCTGAGCGACGACGAGGTTCTGATCGGTTTTTTCTGGCTCGATTCATCCACGCTCCTGTATTCGGCCGTAGATCGTTTGCGGTTCGAGGCCGATCGAATCGTGCTAAGTCCAGAGCATGCCACGTACGTTGCGGATTTCGTAACGTTCGTGCAGGAACTGAAAGGGAGTTACGGGCCGGCCATGGACCAGGCCGTACGAAAGGTGGGACGATTGCTGCTCCCGGCCGCGTTGCGTAGTTTCATCTCAGCCAAGAAGCGTCTCATTCTCTCGCCCCATCGCTCCTTGCATCTGTATCCGTTTCACGCGGCACAATGGGATGAGTCCGACGTCGTCGGAACCCGCTTCGCGGTCCGCTACGTTCCGAATTTCAGCAGCCTTCTCCTTCCGTGGTGCGGTCACAATAACGGTAGCCTCCTGGCGATAGGCATCGGCGAATTCGCCGATGCCGCGGTACCTCTCCTGGAAGAGATCGAAACCGACATCCCCTACATCGCCGAATTGCACCGGATCTCAGGAACTCATGTCGAAACGCTTACCGGCAGCGAGGCCACCCACAAACATTTCGACGACCTGAAAGCGGGCGGCTCGCTTTCTCGCTTCCGCTCTCTGCATTTTGGCACTCACGGCTTGAGCGTTTTCGCTACACCGAATCAGCCATTGGACGCTCAGCTCCTCCTGCACGACGGTGGACTAGACGCGATGGAGATCGCGGGCCTTCGACTGAATGCCGAGCTGGTTGTACTGAGTGCGTGTCATTCCGGCCAGCGGGCGCTGGCGATGCGAAACCTCACCGAACTTCCCGGAGACGACATCTTCGGCTTACAATCTGCGTTTTTCCAAGCCGGCGCGCGATGCGTGCTGGGGACGCTCTGGCTTGTCGAGACCACCAGTTCATCGAAAATCATTCGGGCTTTTCATCGCCACTCTGCACGAGGTCAAACCAGCGACGTTGCCCTCCACCACGCGCTGAAAGACTACCTCGCCGATCCGTCGTCAAAAAAGGGCGTCTACTACTGGGCGCCCTACTTCGTATCGTGTCTCGGCGCAGACTCGTCCCTCCTCGTTCGCTCCTGACGACCCGCTCGCAATTACTCCTCTGTCCTTGCAGGCAACCACCTCATTTCCTATCGTCACGCTGCATTCTTTCTCCCCACTCCAAACCATGCCCACGTTGACCTTTCATCTCGAAGCCGCCCCTGGAACCGACCTCGCTGCGGCTGCCGCGGAACTTCAGAAGGAAATTGCCGCGTTGGAAGGCGTTGAATCGGTCGAAGCGGTTCCACACAGATATCAAGGCATGAGCCTCCCTGAAATTGTCGCCACGATCACCATTGCGACCACCGCGGTGCAGGGCCTGACGCTGCTCCTCAAACGCATCAATACGCTCCTCGACGAAAGCGCCAAGACCAAGAAAAAGCTCGCCACACTCATGAGACCAACCGTCGAAGTTGGGGTGAAAAAGAAACGAATCGATAAGCTAAGCGCAGCGGACCTGAAGGAAATCGCGGATGCCTGAGCCTCGGATCTGGCCGAACGCCGGCAGTTCGGCGCCGTGATCGGCGAAAACCTTTCTGTCCCTTGGCCCCGGTTGGTCGAGCGTGTCGAATACTCAGTTCCGTCGCCACAAGACAACGCTCTGTCCAAAGGGGAGCGGCCGCCAAGGCCCGCCCTGCGGGGAACCATCGGCGCTCTTGTGTGACGTCGTGGTTACTTCACTTTCCGCATCAGCACAAAAGCGTGCGGCGGCAGCTCCTCGCCTTTTTCATGGAAGGGCGATGCGGTGATTCGATCGCCCTCCAGGTGGTTCTTCCAAAGGTCGATCGGGCGGATCACCGCGAGCGTACCCGATTGTTGGACGATCAACTGAACCTGCACCGTCGACCTGTCGATCTGGTACCAGTCGCCGGTCTGATTGCGCCAGCGTGAATCCCGCTTCCACCCCGCCGATGGGATCCTGACGCTCACGATCTTTGCCGACGGCTCGACCTTGCGCCACGTTTCGGTGGCAATCTTCACCAGCTCGTTTCGATCTCCTCCCTGAAATTCATCCCGGGGTAGTTCGTTGGTGGCGACGATCGATTCGCGCAGGGCCACCGCTTCTTTGGCGAGGCGCACGCGTGTGGTCTGCAGGCGAACCCGCAACGGCTTCGCCAAGGTGGGCTCGACCGCGTCCAGAAGGTCCACCTTCTCCGTCAGAAAGCGGACCTGATCCGGAATCCCAAACGCGAAGAAGGCGGGTTTCTGGTTGGCCACGGCATCCTTCACCAACGTTTCGATTTGCGCAAAGTCCTTCTCGATCGAGCCCGGCAGTACGGCTCGACGGACATCCACGGCCGCGGAAAAGATTCCGATGCGGTCCTGGAAATGCGCACTGGCGGCCGTCAGGTCGGTCACCTCGGGCGTGGACTGACGGCGCAACGCTTCGTACGCCGCCAGCACCCGATCGTGTTCCGCCCGCGCCGCCGCCATTTCACCCACCCGCGCCGTGGCCTGCACCACGTCGGTTTCCAGTAGGTTCGGATCGGAAAACATGGCGGCCAGCTCACGGATGCGGCGCGTATCCGACAAAAGCTTCGGGTGGCTCTTCGGATCCACCAGCGACGCCAGTTCTGCGTAGATCGGCAGAAGCACCCGCTCGACCGCGTCCAGGCCCTGCGAAGCGATCTTTACGCCTTGGGCGACCTCCGCCACGCCTTCGCCCGCCGCCGGCAGCGTCTCCAGTCGAGGTACAATCAGCCCAACGCGCTGCCTCGCCTCGGCCAGTGTGTTCATGCCCCGCTGGACCTGACGAAAATCGATTCGGGTATGATCGGCCACCGGCTGAAACTCCGACACCTGTTTCTGAATCGCCATCAATTTGCCTTGAACCTCGCGAAGGTAATAGCGGGCATTCTTCAGCTCGTCTTGCTGACGATAGTCCAGCTTTGCGGTTGGAGCCGCTGCCGGGACCGTCGCTGCCGGTGGGGAGCCGACCGCCGAGTTCGAGGGCTTCACCGCTGCAGCCGCCCCCGCAGTGGAGGCGGGCATTCCGCCACCCGCTAGACGGACGCGCAATGCCTCGATCGACCCCACCGCCGCCGCGAGACGCGCCGCGACGGGCCGAACCTCCGCGTCACCCGCTGGCAGTCGTTCCAAGCGGCCTTTAACCTGCGGAACCAGATCCAACGCGGACTGCAATCGGACCATAGCCAGCTTTGCCTTCGAGACGCTCACGGGGCCGTCCCCCGGACCAACCGTCTGCTGAGCGAGTGCCAGCGACGACTCCAGTTTCTGCATTTGGGACCGCGTGTCGTTCAGCAGTGTGGTCTGACTGGCGTCCAACGCCCGAAGCCCGGGCGTGAACGCCACCACCAGGACCCAGGTCAACGCCCAGCTTAAGCCGCTCAAAAAACCGACCCGACGGGGGCCGCGCCATATACATCTGCGGGGTGCGTAAGAAATCATCGTATCTTCTTTCTCCATCGAACGTCCGCTTAAGTCCAGCCGAGGATGATACGAACGCATTGCCCGCCATGGCGAGTAGGGCCCGCGGCCGGATAGGTGGACAAACCGGCGCGACCTCGCGAGGTCACCTACAACGTGACGCGGCACCGTCGCTCGCGACGTGGTGGCGACAAAAACCGCCGCGTGCGCCCCAGGCGCGCGGAGCACAATCCCCGATCGGGTCGGCTCAACCGTGCAGGAGGACTCTAAAACGGTTCGTCATTAATTTTCGTTATATTGTATCTGTTTTCGGAAACGGGTGGGAGGAAAGAGGGATCCGCAGATTACGCCGATGTACGCAGAGTTCGGAGTATTTCCGGAAGGATCCGGTCGGGGGAATCAATCTGAAATCTGCGAGATCTGCGCATAACCAGGTCTGAAGGATTGTGTGCCCGAAAGGTGTCGGAACTCGGAGTGGGTTCACGCGAAGTCGCGAAGGCCGCGAAGGAGGACGATTTAAGATCGATCAATCGATGTTGAGCAGAGCCCTGACTTCTGACCGCTGAACTCTCCTTCCGCTTTCTGATCTTCCCCTTCCGCTCTCTGCTTGCTCCGCGAGCTCCTGTGAAAAATTCCGGTGGATCGATCTGTGGACGTTTACGGTCGAACTAATTCCATCGATCCGGGAAATCATTTATAAAATCTGCGAGATCTGCGGATAACCGGGTGTAAAGGTTTGTGTGCCCCGGCGGTGTCGGAAGTCAGGAACATCTCACGCGAAGCCGCGAAGGTCGAGAAGCGGCACAGTCCAAAATCGATCAAATGACTTTGATCCGTATGCGACCGCCCGCAGATCCAAAAGTGCAGGTCCCTCCCCCAACGTAAATCAATTCATCCCTTCGCGGCTTCGCGTGAAACCCTCTGTAAATGGGATGAGATAAGCGGCCATGACACAACCGATGTCGTGGCGTGTCGACCCGTTTTCGAATCCGGCGTCGGCGGCCACCATCGTCCAGACCGGTCGTCAGTAAGAGGCGCAACGAAACCCTGGTTGAAAACGATTCATCATCAGCTGAAAAGGACTATAAACGACGATCAAACCGTATTTCGCTTGCGCACGAAACCCACGATGCCGACGACGAAGAGTATCGCGAGGCCTGCGAGCCCCCATTGCCCCGCCACCCCACGACTCGTGAGCGCCCAGACACTGGCCAACGTCGCCGCGGCCGTGGCCCCAAACATCAACAGGTTACTCACGATGCGGAAAGTGCCTCGCGGCCGGTGGTCGCCCAACGCCCCTTTGCTATTCATCAGCAGGAAAAACGTGAAATAGGCGATCGGTAGCAGGGTCGTCGCGATTACCGATGCCGGAATGGCCAGCGCCGCGCGCGAAGCCCCGGTCCAAATCACCGGAGCGAGAAACCCACTGATGGCCGGCATCAGCGTGCCTAGGCGAAATACGGTGCGATCGGTGTCTCGTTTCGCCAAAGCCCCGATAGCCATGCCGTTCATCAGAATAAGAATGATGATACTTGACCACGCCATCGCCAACACACCGATACCGAAGACGAGGCGAGCGCCTGTGCGGCCGAGTACCGGTTCGAGTGACGCCGAGAGTTGGCCGGCATCGCGTGAAGCGAGCATGGCTGCCATACGGCGATCCTCCGGCGCGATCGCTGCCCTCATCGCGATCTTTTCGTCGACGCTGGCCGCGGCGAAACCCACGACATCGCGTTTAGCGAGGAAACCATCCACCGAAGCCGCGTAGGCCCGGGCCATGGCTGGTCGCACGCCGCCACTTGCATCCAACACGTCGTCGGTCTTGGTGTAAAATGCGCTGCTGGCCGCCAATACGAGACAGCTCGTGGCGATGACGAACGGGATGAACAATCCGAGGGAAAGATCGAAAACCGACAATTCCCGGTGCTTCCGCTTCCACCCCCGGCGTAGCAACGTGTAAGGCAGCAAAAACGTCATGTTGATGCCGACCGCCGCGCCTCCCGCCGCGATGATGATGTCGCGTTGCTGACTCGTGATGATGATCCGCCAAATCGATTCATGCGCGCCGGTCGCCGCCGCGATCTCCGAGATCTGGGGCGTCGGCTCAGACAGTTGGCTCAGATGCGGGATGAACCCCGATAAAAGCGCGCCCACATCGATTTCTCCGCGAATGACGAGCATCGCCACCGCGTAGAAAAATGCCACGACGATCACGCCCACGAGGATCTTGAGCACTATTTCAAACATCCGAATCCCGCGACTACCCGCCTCGTAGCCCCACACGATGGCAATGGAGGACAAGGCGAGCACCGCGCCGATGATCCACGGGGCCGACGTGCTGGCCGCGGTCCCCGGGACGAGATTCTGCATTGTGGTCGAGGTCGCTAAAGCGAATTGCGGCAACGCAAACACCACGTTGGCGATCACCGTGGCAACCGCCCACGCGATTGCGAGTACCGGCGTTAGATGGCGACTGATGGTCTCCATCGGCCGCTGCCCGGTCGACAGCGTCACATAGGCGATGGCCGACAGCATCGTGATACCGCATATCATCGCGAAGGCTTGAACCCACAACAAATGCGGACCCGCAAGGATACCAATAAAGAGCGATCCGGCGAGACTGCCTCCACCCAGCGTCACCGCACCTTGTAACCACCCCGGGCCGGTTAAACGGGAGTAAATGGCAAGACGTCCCCAGAAAGGACGTTTCGCCGCTTTATCAAGCAAGGCATCCTCGGGAAGGGAAACGTTGTGATCAATCGACATGGACGGAGGGATGGGGACGAAGGGGAACGTCGTAACGGGGCTGCCGACACGATTGAGCCCCCGACCTTCGGGGCGAGGGAAAAAATGTGCAAAAGGCTGGAGTATGGCATCGCACCAACCGTGCACCCGCGATCCGACTCAAGTCGCACAAGCCTTCTCCCGGACAACTGACTCTCCTAGCTCGAGCAACGCCAGTCCATCGACCGAAATGACGGCTCCCAAGAGGCCCTTGATAGGGGTGCGACCTCTTTCGGCCTTCCCGCGAAGGTCGATCGGTGGAATCCGAACGAAAGTGGATCGGAGCAGGAGGGGTCCACGGATTTCGGTTCTTTCGGATGACTTCGAACACTCGATCCTCGAGGCAATTTTATCCGCAGATTACGCCGATGTTCGCAGCCGACATCGCGGCCACCTGCTTCTGCAACACCGCGAACTGTCCGGTCTCAACGGCCGGGTGAAAGATAAAAATCGCGTTGAGGATGATCCACCCGATGGGGAACAGTCCGAAAGCCGCGCCATAACCGGCGGCGGCCACGGCCAGCTCGGCCGGCATCCGATAAACGAAAATGGCCACGGCCAAAGCCACCAGCAGGCCGGCGAGCGCCGCGATTTGCGCGCGGACATGCCAGAACGCCAGCAAACCCAAGAGCGTGACGACAGGGAGCGCCTTCCGACCCCTTGAATGATGCCACGCGTGGATTGTCCGGGACGCAGCGTGAAGTTCAAAGTTGAAACCTCCTCTGCCGCTGAACGTCTATCTCTCACGATGCACCGCCGTATCGCCTGCGTCCTGCTATTCGCTCTGAGCGAAAAGGACGCCAGGCTCACCCGGTCGGTGGGCGTTGCCGCTGGCGATAGGCGCTGGGGGTGACGCCCATTTCGCGGCGAAAGGCCACGCTCAGGTATTCGGTATGCTCAAAGCCCATCCGCTCCGCAATGAGGGCGACCGGCAAGTCCGTTTCCACCAGCATGGCTCGCACTCGCGCCAGTTTCGTCCGCAGAATGTGCTCGTGCGGGGTGTGCCCGAAGAGGCGCTTGAATTTGCGCTCGAGCAACGTGCGCGAGATCGGCACCGCCCGAAGCACATCGCCGACCCCAATCCCTTCTGTCACATGCGCGCGGATGTAACGCACCGCCGCCGACACCTTGGGGTCGTCCACCGCCACGACGTCGGTGGACTGGCGCTGAACCACGCCAACCGGTTCGATCAGCCTCGCCTCGACGGGGACTTTTTCCCCTTCCATCAGGCGCGCGAGCAGCGAGGCCGCCTCATAGCCAGCCCTCCGGGCGTTGGGATTTACGCTCGTCAGCGGCGGTTCGCACAGATCGCAAAGCAATTCGTCGTTATGGACGCCGATCACGGCCACCACGTCGGGCACGGCCAGACCGGCCTCGGCGCAGGCCTCCAGCACCTGCTGCCCGCGCACATCGTAGCACGCCAGAACGCCCACGGGCTTGGGCAGCCCTAGCAGCCACCGGGCCAGCTCCTCCAACGCGGCGTCCGAACCGGTGCGGGCCGCCCGGGGTCCGAAAACTGCGCAGTCGAAACCCGCCGCGCGCACCTGCGCGACAAAATAGCGCTCGCGCTGTACCGACCACCAGAATCGCGTATCGCCGCAGTAGGCAAAATGCCGGAAGCCGCGCTCGCGCAGATGATCGAACGCCAGCTGTGTCGCGGCCCGGCTGTCGGTCGCGACGCGCGGGAACACAGGATCCGGCAGTGCCGCCGCCACATCCACGACCGGCAGGCCCTTCGTCCGCAGCGCCGCCGCCATGCGGTCGCCCGTCACGCGGGCGATGATGCCGTGGCCCTCCCAGGCGCATAGCCAGGCGGGCACACCCGCGCCACGCCCCTGCTCGGATAAGCGGATGTCCCATAATTTCTGCTCGCGCAGCCAGACCCGCACGCCGTGCAGCAGCTCGCGGGCATAGGTGTTCGAGGTCTCGATCAGGAGGGCGACTTTCCGACGCTGGGGCACAGACCATAGGATAATTTCGGAACGCCCTATACGACGCAAAAAGGAACACCCGACGGAAAATCACAATTTTTATGTGGAAGAGCACATGGTCTCCACTGTGCCGACCTGTTAATTTACTTTTGTTGTTCATCCCTCACGGAAATACCCCCGGCAATTCACACCGGTTATAACCCACCCCATGAAAAGATACCCATCGGCCTTGGCGGAGGCTGCACTCGCCGTCTCCTTGTTGTGTTGTCCCAGCCTGCGCTCCCAGACTGCACCTACTACTTCCGCTGAAAAATCCGAAGAGGTCGTGAAACTCACGACCTTCGTGGTAGAAGGCAAGCTCACCCACGAATACCGTGCCACCAACTCCTTCAGCGCAACCCGTCTGCCGGTGCCGCTGTCTGAAGTGCCTTTTAACGTCGCCGTTATCACTGAGGACTTCATACTCGATACCGCCGCGTTCGGCGGCAATGGCGATGTAGGCTTTAGCGGTGGCGCCAATCGGGAGGCGGTTAGCTGGAATGCATCGGTTAATGGCAAGGCAGTGCGCGGATTCAACACGCTGGAATTCATGCGCAACGGTTTTTTGCGTTACTCCGACAACGGCTCCGCCACGATCGAGCGAATCGAAGTGCTCAAGGGGCCGACCTCCGTGATCGACGGCGTTACTGAGCCCGGCGGCGTCATCAACGTCATCACCAAACAACCCAAACCTGAACAGAACTTCACCCGTCTGCGCGCGGTCTTCGGCAGCAACGACAAGTATGTGAGCACGGTCGATATCAACAATGACGCCAAGCTGCTGCGCAAAGACGGCAAGCCCATCCTCTCCTACCGGATTGTCGGGTCACTCGAAGGCAGCACCGGCCAGTCGCCCCACCGCAAGCGCGTTTTAAAGAACATCATGCCGTCGCTGCTCTTCCAGCCCACCAATGACACAACCTTCCTTCTCCAATGGGAATACTACAAGGTGAACGGCGAGCGGGGCAATGATATCGATGGTTGGAACCGCACCGTGCGCATCGCCGATCCGAGCGGCCTGCATGGGGACGTGCCCTTCGCCGTGCTCTTCCCCGGTGTCGATCCCTACATGTCCTGGGACGGTCCGCACCATCAGCAGCCTGAATGGCTGAATGATGTCTACGCCCGGCTTGAACATCGCTTCACTGACGATTTAATCCTCAGCATTGACTTCAATAACCACAAGCGGCAGCGCCGCTGGGGTCCGCAAGTAATCAACTCCGGCATTGTCCAAGCCCCGACTCTCGCCAATCCGGCGGGCACGACTTACAATCATAACGCCGTTGGGGCAAAACCCATGATGCGGCGCGCGTGGCAGCACAACATCTTCGATCAGGAGGTTGCCGGACTGCGCTTTAATCTCGGCTACCGGGTTGACGCATTCGGTGCCACCCATCGAATCACCACCGGTTATTTGCAGCAGATCGAAGAACAGTTTGCCAGCACCGATCAGATCCGGATTCCCGGAACCACCCTGACCCTATTCGAGTTCTTCGATCCTCTGAATCAGAATCCCAATCTCGATTTCAAAGTTCCCCATGAGCGCTTCCCCGCGACGCAGTTCAACAAGAACCATTTTGAGACAAAGTCGTTCTATCTTAACCACCACGCAAAATGGCTGGATGGACGTCTTAACACCCTGTGGGGCGTGTACCGCGCCTCGATTGAGCAAAGCAATGATGTCAAAATTCTGGCCACCGGGCTCTCCGCACCCGGACGCCCTTCCCTTTACAAAACCAACAAGGTAATGCCCCAGACAGGTTTAATCTTCAACGTAACCAAAGGTGTCGGTATCTATGCCAACTATTCCCAATCCATGAAGGGCAATGCCGGAACGCTGGATGGATTCGATAATACCTTCGGTCCTACGCAGGGTGAGATCAAGGAAATCGGTGCCAAGATCAACCTGTTCGAAGATCGCGCCATGGGCACAATCAGCCTTTACGAGATCACGGAAGATGACCGGATCGTCAACGATCCCGAGGCACCCAACAAAGATAATCCGACCGCCGATCCTAATCTGCCTCGTGGAGCCAACGTGCAGTCAGGACAAGTCACTTCCAAAGGATTCGATGCGGACATGTTTTTCTACCCGATCAAAAACTTCACGACGATGTTCAGCTATGCCTACAACAAGCGGGCGGTGACTGAAGATAAGGTCGCGTCTCGGATCGGGCCTTTAAACGGCTACAAGCACAAGATTGCGATGGTGAATAAATACACCTGGACCCAAGGATCGCTCAAGGGACTCAGCGCCAACGTAAACGTCCAGTATGCCTGGGACCAAGTGCGCGAAACCAATCGCTTCGGTGCGCCTTCCTATCTGGAGACCCGTCCCGCCGTTTCATTGGGTGTAAATTACTCTTGGAAGTGGCAGGACGTTAAATACCGCGTCAGCTTGCACGCTCAGAATCTTTTAACGACCCGGCGCGCATCCGGTTACCATCCAGGCACCCGCGATGCCTACTACTTGGACAATCCCAAAACCTATCTGGCTTCGATCGATTTGGAATTTTAACCGCACTCCTGCTACGACCTCGCACCGCCCTGTTCGCAGATGACGCGACCCTCCGGAATACTTGGCTTCTCCCGCGCGATTCCCCCGGTCAGGACAATCGAATGGTTTCAGGACCGGATCCCATCATTGTTCACAAAGGTCTGTCTCCTCGCCGTACTAAATCCGCTCCTCCTCTGCGCATGACGAATTTCGATCTAGCCATCCTCCCCGGTGACGGCATCGGACCTGAAGTAGTCAGCGCCAGTCTGGCAGTCCTGCACGTCGTCGAGTCCCATCTCCGCGAGGTGCGATTCACCTGCAACGAACTCTCCGTCGGCGCGGGTGAATATCTCAAGAACGGCGACCCGCTCCCCGCTTCCACCCTTGAGCGCGTGAAGCAGGCCGACGCCATCCTCCTGGGCGCCATGGGCCTGCCTTCAGTCCGCTGGCCCAACGGCGTCGAGATGACCCCACAGATCGATATCCGCGAGAAGCTCGATCTCTTCAACGGCGTCCGCCCGATCAAACTCTACCACGAATCCCATTCCCCGCTCAAAGGCTACGGCGGCACCGGCCACCCCATCGATTTCGTCATCATCCGCGAAAACTGCGAAGGACTTTTCACCGAGCGCCTCACGCCCCGCCCCCCGGGCCGCGATTTCGAGACCGACACAATGAAGATCACGCGTGACGGCGCGGAACGGGTTTGCCGCGAGGCGTTCAAGCTCGCCCGCACCCGCCGCAAGCACTGCACGCTCGTGGACAAGGCGAACGTCCTGCCATCGATGGCGTTCTTTCGAAAAATATTCGATGAAGTCGCCACCGAGTTTCCGGATGTGCAGACCGATCGCGTCTACGTCGACGCCATGGCGCTCTTCCTCGTGCAACGACCGCACACCTTCGACGTGATGGTCACCGAAAATATGTTCGGCGACATCCTCTCCGATCTCGCCGCCGGCATCGTCGGGGGAATGGGCATGGCGCCGTCAGCCGATCTTGGCCCGAAATACGGCCTGTTTCAACCGTCGCACGGCACCGCTCCCGGCATCGCCGGACAAAATATCGCCAACCCCATCGCTACCGTCCTCTCCGTCGCCATGATGCTCGACTGGCTCGGCCATGCTGAAACAAAACGCGGGGCCCGGATGATCGAGGTCGCCGTCACGAAGGTACTGGCCGACCCGGCCAACCGCACCGCCGACCTCGGGGGCGGGATTGGCACCAAGGCCATGGCTCAACTCATCATCGACGCTCTCGCGTGAATGGCTCCGACCAATTCCGGATTTATAGATTCTCGATTTCCAATTCCAACCTTCTTCCATCGCCAGGTCTGTCCGCCCCATGACCAAACTTATCGACCTCACCCTCACCCTGACTCCCGGCATGCGCGGCATCGCCACGGAGCCGGCTTACACGGTGGCGAAGAACGGGTGGAACGCCGCCACCTGGCACATTTATTCCCACGCCGGCACCCACATGGATGCGCAGGTGCATTTCGAGGCGGGCCCGGAAACCATCGATCGCCACACCCCGGAACGCTGCATGGGACCGGCGTGGATCGTCGACCTGCCGGATCTGCCGCCCAGCGCCCTGCTCACCATCGCCCACCTGGGGTCGATCGCTCAGAATTTCATTCCCGGCGAAAGCCTGATTCTTCGCACCGGCTGGAGCCGCCACGTCGGCAACCCTGCGCTCTATCGCGACGGCCTGCCGCGCCTCTCCGAGGAACTGGCCCATTGGTGCGTCGCGCAAAAAGTGAAGTTACTCGGCGTCGAGCCACCCTCCATCGCCGACGTGAACCATCTCCCCGAGGTCACGCTCATCCATAAAATTCTCCTCGGTGGCGGCGTAACCATCGTCGAGGGTCTGACCAATCTCGACCGGCTTACGCAACCGCGCGTCTTCTTCATTGCGCTGCCGCTCAAACTCTCCGCCGGCGACGGCTGTCCCGTCCGCGCCATCGCCTTCGATACCCCGCCCGCCAACTGGCCGCGCTACTGATCCGTTTCCCGTTTTATGCCGTACCCCCGTTTGCTCCTCCCCTTGCTCGGACTGGCCGTGCCCGCTCTGGCCGCAACCACGATGAATTCCATCGTGTCACCCGGCCTCGTGTTTGCCGAAACCAACGGACTCGTGTCCGTCGAAGCCGAGCATTTCACCAGCCAGACCCTCACCGACCGCCGCGCCTGGCATCTGACCGCGCCGGGGCATGATGATGCCGCGATCGCGCCCGACGGCGATGGTCGGCATCTGGTCGGGGCCAGCGGCGGCGCCTACCTGGAATTGCTGCCCGACGTGAGGCGCACTCATTACGAACCGATCGTCCTCGGCGAGAGTTTCACCAACACCGGCGGCGCCATGGCCGTGCTCACTTACCGGGTGCATTTCAACACACCCGGCCGCTATTATGTGTGGATCCGCGCCCACTCGACCGGCGGCGAGGACAACGGCCTGCACGCCGGCCTCGACCACACCTGGCCAGAGTCCGGCCTGCGCTGGCAGACCGCTCAGAAAAACAAGTGGGCGTGGGACACTCGCCAGCGCACCGACGCCGTACCGCAGGGCGAACGGCATAAACTTTACCTCGATGTTCCCACGCCGGGCGAACACACGGTGCATTTCTCCATGCGCGAGGATGGCTTTGAATTTGACCGGTGGTTATTGACGACCGACCGCGACTACATGCCGGCGGACGAACCTGCCGCCGCAACGGTTTTCGCCGGCCACGCGCCGGCACCCTTTGCCCTGCCCGCCGGCTACACCGATCCGGCCGACGCCTCTCGTGAACACGACGGCTCGGGCCTCGCCATGATGGAAGGCGATTTCCGTCCGGGTGGCACCGTGACGCTGGTGCTCAGCACCGAAACCGCATCCCTGATACCCGCCAACTGCCGGATGGAGGTTGCCTTCACGCACGAATCGGGCGAGCCGGTTTTGATCGCGGCCGGACAGCATGCCGGCGAAGGCCGATGGCGCGCCCCGTTCACGCCAGACCGGCCGGGCCAATGGTATTTCAGCGTGCATTTTCATGATCGCCTCAGTCCCGATGAGCCCAGCGGACATGCCGTGAAACGTTACCATCGACTCAGCGGTATCTTTCCCGTCTCTCCCCGCTAAACCCGCCTCGGCTGATGATTCCGAAACGCTACCTCGTCGTAACCGGCACCTTTTCGCTTTCGGTCCTGCTCTACGTCGACCGCGTCTGCATCTCCACGGCAAAGGGCCAGATCACCGCCGATCTCGGTCTCACCGACACGCAATTCGGCGTCGTGATGTCGGCCTTCGCCGTCGGGTACGCGTTGTTTCAGACCCCGTCGGGCATGCTGGCTGACCGGATCGGCGGACGAAAAATCCTCGCCGGGATAGTCACGGTGTGGTCGATCTTCACGGGACTCAGTGCCCTCGCCTGGAATTACTCCTCGTTGCTCATCATTCGTTTTCTTTTCGGTGCCGGTGAAGCGGGCGCGTTCCCCGGTATGGCCCGCGCGGTTTACTCTTGGATTCCCGTCAAGGAACGCGGCCTCGTCAAAGGCATCAATTTTTCCGGCTCTCGCCTTGGCGCAGCACTGGCACTTCCCGTGCTGGCGGTGACCATCGATTCGCTGGGATGGAAAACGACTTTCTTTATCCTCACGGGGGTCGGTTTCGTCTGGTCGATAGCGTGGTGGCTTTTTTTCCGCGACGAACCTTCCGATCATCCGAACATCACGAAAGCGGAACTCGCCTACATCGAGGCCAACCGGCAGGCGGGTGCAGGTTCCGGTCCGGTCGGCAAAATGCCGCTCGGCCACATGTTTCGTTCCGCCGGCCTGTGGCTGATGATGACCCAGTACCTTTTCGCCAACTTCACCACGTTCTTCTGCCTGACCTGGCTGTACCCGCACGTAAAGAGCACTTACAACCTCAACTCCGCAGACGCCGGGCTCTACAGCATGATCCCCCTCTTGTGCGGGGCGGTCGGAAACGTCTTCTCCGGCTGGTCGGTGGATCGGATCTACGCTAGCGGTCGACACGCGTTGTCCCGCAAGCTTCCCGCCATTTTCGGCTTTCTCCTCACCGCCGTCGGGATGATTATGAGCGTGCAGCAAAACTCTGTCGGACCCGCCATCCTCTGGCTCTCCGTCGCCGTTTTCGGCGTGGACATGATCCTGAGTCCATCCTGGTCGTTCTGTATCGACATCGGCGGCAGGCACGCCGGCCAGGTTTCGGGAACCATGAATATGGCCGGCAACATCGGTTCCGCCATTATTGGACCGGCATTCCCCATCCTGCTCCTCTGGACCGGCAACACCGACGTGTTTTTCTACATTATCGCCGGCTGTAGCGTCGCCGCGGCTGTCTGCTGGGTGTTTGCCGATCCGACAAAAAAGATCACGGAGATCAAGTCATAATCTGACACCAATCGCTTCATGACTGACCGCTCTCCTCAGCCCCGGCTCAAAGGCGTCTGCATCGGCGCCGGTTACTTCAGCCACTTCCAATACGAGGCCTGGCAGCGCATCCCCGAGGTCGAGATCGTCGCCTTCTCCAACCGCGATGCCGCCAAGGCCGCGGAGATAACGACCAAGTTCGGATTGACCCGGAGCTACGCCGACTACCGCGAGATGTTCGACCGGGAAAAACCCGATTTCGTCGATGTCATCACCCCGCCTCCCTCCCATCGGGCCATCTGCGCCGAGGCGGCGCGCCGCGGCATTCACATCATCTGCCAAAAACCCCTCGGCCCCTCGCTCGCTACCGCCCGCGAGATTGTGGCCAATGCCGCCCGCGCGGGCGTGCGTTTCATGGTGCATGAAAACTTTCGCTTCCAACCCTGGCACCGGGAAATCAAGCGCCAGATCGGGGCCGGCACCATCGGCGGCAAGCTCCACTCGCTTACCTTCCGCTCCCGCATGGGCGACGGTTGGGGTGAAAACGCCTACATCCCCCGCCAGCCCTACTTCCGAGATTACCCGCGCCTTCTCGTTTACGAGACCGGTGTCCACTTTATCGATACCTTCCGCTATCTCGCCGGCGACATCACCCGCGTCACCGCCTGGCTCCGCCGCCTCAACCCTGTGATCAAAGGCGAGGACTGCGGTCTGCTTGTTTTCGAGTTCGCCAACGGCGCCCTCGGCCAGTGGGACGCCAACCGTTACAACGAGCCCGCCTGTCCGCTGCCCGACGCGCGCTACACCTTCGGTGAATTCCTCGTCGAGGGCGACGCCGGCAGTCTTCGTCTCCACCTCGACGGTCGCATCACGCTCAAGCGGCTCGGCGGCGAGGAAGAGGCCGTGGACTACCCGCACGAACGCCGCGGTTTCGCCGGTGACTGCGTTTTCGCCGCCCAGCGCCACTTCGCCGACTGCTTCCTCACTGGCGCTCCGTGTGAGACCAACGGCGAGGAATACCTCAAGACCATGGCCATCCAGGAGGCCATGTATGCGTCTGCCGCTCAGCGCGGTCCTATCGACATCCGTTCTTAAAAAATGAAACACCAGGGCCTCGATCATCTCGCCATTGCGGTGCCTTCAACCGAGGAGGCGCTGAAAGTCTGGCGCGACCGGCTGGGTTTTCCGGTCGTGTGCAGCGAAGTCGTGAACGGCGGCGCCGTCCGTCTCACCCATCTCGATCTGAGTAATGTTCATCTCCAGTTGGTCGAGCCTCTCACGCCGGACCATCCCCTGCAGAGCTGGCTCAATCAGAACGGGCCGGGCTTGCATCACTTTTGTTTCAAGGTGGAGGACGTCGCCGCTTCCCGGGCTGCATTGCAAGTCGAAGGTCTTGCCGGCGAGGCCACGCCTCACCAGGGCACGCAAGGCAAGCGCGCCCTGTTTCTCACGAAGTCCGCGACGCAAAACATCCCGGTGGAAATCACCGGCGCCTGATCGCGCTTCGCTCTTTTCGCATGTCCACCCCGCCGGCTTCCCGCGCCAAGTCCGCCGTCTTCGCCGTGGGTTCCTATGTGCCTAAGACCGCGGCCCAGCTCACCCACCTGCTGACCCAGCCCGGTCTGCAGGCCATCGAACTGGAGGTGTCTGCTCTGCTCGATCCGACCGGCCGCAGTGCGGTGTTCACGGCTGCGCGCACTGCTTTGCATGAGGCGCTCACCGCCGGCCGCGACTGTGTGCTGGCCACCAGCCGCCGTCTCATCACCGGGAGCGACGACGCCGCCAGTCTCGGGATCGGACGGTTGGTTTCGGACGCACTGATCGAACTGGTCCGTAGCCTGGCCGTGCGTGCGCGTTTCCTTATCGCCAAAGGCGGCATCACCTCCAGCGACGTCGCAAACCTCGGGCTCGGCGTGCGCCGCGCGATGGTGCGCGGTCAAATCCTTCCCGGCGTCCCCGTGTGGCGCACCGGCCCCGAGAGCAAATTCCCCGGCTTAGATTTTGTCGTCTTCCCCGGCAACGTAGGCGGCGAAACCGCCCTCGCGGAAGTCGTGGCCAAATTCTCGCGTTAGTACTATATTTATGAATACCTCGATTCGATTTATCCTTCTGCTGGGTCTCACCGCCGGACGCCTGCTCGCCCAACCTTCTGTACCGATCGCCGGTCCCGATCTCGTTTTCGCCGAGCACAGCGGCCTGGTAGCTTTCGAGGCCGAGCATTTCGCCCATCAGGAGCTCTCCGAAAAGCGCGCCTGGTATCTCACGCACGCCGGACAACACCCGCGTGTGGCGCCTGACACCGACGGCACGCACGTCCTCGGCGCCAGCGGCGGCGCTTATGTCGAAATCTTGCCCGACACACGCTGGACGCACGGCGAGAAACTCGTCCACGGCGAAAACTTCAGCAACGAGCCGGGCCGGATGGCCGTGCTCACCTACCGAGTCCATTTTCGCACCCCCGGCCGCTACCATGTCTGGGCCCGCGTGCTGAGCACCGGCTCCGAGGACAACGGCATCCATTTCGGCCTCGACGGCCAGTGGCCCGAGAGCGGCCGCCGCTGGCAGACCATCAAGAAGCGCGAATGGTCCTGGGACAGCCGCCAACGCACCGAGGCCGTCCATGTCGGCGTGCCCGGCCAGCTCTACCTCGACGTGCCGACCGCCGGCGAGCACACGATCCATCTCTCCATGCGGGAGGATGGCATCGAGATCGACCGTCTGCTGTTGACCAATGATCCCGCCTACACCCCCGACGGCGTCGGCCCCGCCAGCCGCGTCCACACCGGCCAGCTCCCCGCCGTTTTCGCCGTCCCCGCCGGCTACGTCGAATCTCCGGCGATCACGACCGCGCCGGTCTCCGCGCCCAAGCCCGCCACGCGCCCGACGCCCGCTGCCAAGGCCGCCGCTCCCATCCCATCCGCACCCCCGCTGGTCGCCGGTACCGCCACGATTCTCGCCGCCAGTCTTCCGCTCGAGGCCACCGGCTTTTACCTCGACAAGGGCAAGTGGGCGGCGATCAACCCCAACACCCACAAGGAAGCCTCTGCCAAGTTCACCGTGCCTACGGGCAACGGTCGCTACCGGATCACCCTCCACGCCGTCGGCGAAAGCGACGGCTCCGCCAGCTACGAAGTCTGGGTCGCCGGCCAGCTCATCGGCCGCTTCGACTGCCCGATTTCCAACGAGCAATTCGAAGAAGGCGAACGCTACACCCAGACCTGGCAAGCCCTCGACGTGAGCGAGGGCACCACCGTCGAGATCCGCGCACGCATCGGCTCCAAGGATGGAAAGGAATGGAGCCGCGCCCGCTGGTCCAAGCTCGTCTTCGAGCCCGCCAGCGCCGTCGGCCACGGTGAGTCGCGTCTCGCCCTCGCAGCACAACAGCGCGCGCAACTCTTTCGCCCCGTCCCGAGCCAACCCGACGGCAACGCCTCGGTCCAGATCGCCGGTGAGCTTCGGACCTGGCACAAGGTCACGCTCGACCTTGTCGGCCCTTTTGCCGCCGAGACCGACACCGCACCGAATCCCTTCACCGACTCCCGCTTCGATGTGACCTTCACCCACGAGTCCGGCGCCCCCAGCTACGTCGTGCCGGGCTATTTTGCCGCCGACGGTCGCGCCGCCGAAACCTCCGCCACCGCGGGCACCGTCTGGCGCGCCCACCTCTCGCCTGATCGGGGAGGCAAGTGGACCTACAAGCTATCCTTCACGCGCGGCCCCAACGCCGCCACCTTCGGCGGCGGCGCCCCGCTCGCGCCGTTCGACGGCCTCGCCGGTTCCTTCACCGTCGCCGGCACCGACAAGCGCGCCCCCGATTTCCGCGCCGGCGGGCGGCTCACTTACCGCGGCGGCCATTATCTCGTCGCCGCCGGTTCCGGCCAGCCCTTCCTCAAGGCTGGCGCCGACGCGCCCGAGACCCTGCTCGCTTATACCGATTTCGACGACACCATCGCCTTGAAAAAGGAAGTGCCGCTGAAGACGTGGGCGCCACACCTCTCCGACTGGCGCGACGGCGATCCCACCTGGCGCGACGGCAAGGGCAAGGGCCTCATCGGCGCTCTCAATTATCTCGCCGGCAAAGGTGCCAACGCCGTCTCCTTCCTCACCTACAACGCCGCCGGCGACGGGGACAACATCTGGCCTTTCGTTGCGCGCGGTGAGAAGCTGCACTACGATTGTTCGCGCCTCGACCAGTGGTCCATCGTGTTTGAGCACGCCCAGGCCCGCGGCATCTTCCTGCATTTTAAACTCCAGGAAAACGAAAACGACGACCACCGCGACACCGCTCGCAAGATCGCGAAGATCATCCCCGAGGCCCTCGATGCCGGCGCCACCGGCCCGGAGCGCCGTCTCTACTTCCGTGAGATGATTGCCCGCTTCGGCCACAACCTCGCCCTGAACTGGAACCTCGGTGAGGAGAACACCCAGACGCCCGAAGAACAACGCGCCATGGCACAGTTCATCCGCGACACTGATCCCTACGACCACCTGCTCGTCATCCACAGCTTCCCGGATCAGCAGGACGAGGTATACAAGAACCTCCTCGGCAAACAGTCCGAGCTCACCGGCGCTTCCGCGCAAAACAGTTGGAAAACCGCGCATCAGCAGACCCTGCACTGGGTCCGCGCCTCGGCCGCCGCAGGCAAACCGTGGGTCGTCTGCAACGACGAGCAGAATCCCGCCAACCAGGGCGTGCCTCCCGACCCCGGATACCAAGGCTACGCCGGGCTCAACAAGAACGGCAGTCCCGTCGGCTACGATCTGCACGACATCCGTAAAGCCACGCTTTGGGGCACGCTCATGGCCGGCGGCGCCGGCGTCGAATACTACTTCGGCTATCAGCTCCCGGAAAACGACCTCCTCCTCGAGGACTTCCGCAGCCGGGACCGCTCCTGGGATTACTGTCGCATTGCGCTCGGTTTTTTCCGCGAGCACGGGATTCCGCTCACCCGAATGACCAACACCGATGAGCTGGTGGGCAACGCCGCCCACGACAACTCGCGCTACTGCCTCGCCGAGCCCGGCCGGCTCTACCTTGTCTATCTGCCAACCGGTGGGGATGCCACGCTCGATCTCACCGTCGCCCCCGGCGCATTCACCGTATCCTGGTTTAACCCACGCGAAGGCGGCGCGCTGCTGGCTGCGGCCCCGGTGCAGGGCGGCGCGCGTGTGCGTCTCACCGCCCCTGATTCCAATGATTGGCTCGCCGTTGTCCGCCTCGCCTCCCCCTCTGCCCGGCTTAAATCCATCTCCGTCGGCCCTAATCCTGAGAGCGTCACCCGCGGCTTCGACGGCGACCTCATTGCGACGCTCATGGGTTCAACCCGCACCAAGGGCGACGGCAACGGCCGCATCGTGCGCATCAAAGGCGAAATCGTCACCGACTTCGCCACCGGCTTCGACGACCCCAAAGGCCTCGTCTTCGCGGGTGATTCGCTCGTGACGGCCGACTTCGACCATGTCTGGCGGATCGACGCCTCGGGTAAAAAAAACCTGCTTGCCGGCCCGGCCGCGTTTCCCACTCCCCCACTTTATCTCAACGATATCGCCGTTGCCCCGGATGGGCAGGGAATTTACGTCACCGACATGGGCGTCCCCGGGAAAATGCGTGCACCCGACGGGCAGCTCTGGCCACTCGACAGCCGGAAGCCAAGGCCCTGCCGGCACTCGGTTGGGTTTATCATATCGACCTCGCCGGGCGCGTGACCTTGGTGGTTGACCATCGCCCCGAGCTTCCGTGCCCGAACGGCGTGGCGGCACCGGCCGAGGGCGTATCATTGCTGGCCGAGTTTTTACGGGAAAGATTTACGAGTTCACCGACGGTCAGACGCGGCTGATCGCTTCCGGTCATCGAGGTGCCGATGGAATCGAGCGCGGCCTGGACGGCACGCTCTATGTCAGCGAAGTCACCACCGGCCGCGTTTGGGCCATCGCTCCCGGCGGTCAGGAGACGCTGTTGACTGATCAGCCTGGTTCGGCGGCGGATTTCCTGTTCGACCGGGAGCAGCGCCAACTCGTGGTGCCCGACACAAAGGCCGGAATCATCATCTTCGTGCCACTGCCACCGGCATCTTGATGGAACGCCGCCCGACGAATTTCGCCCGACTGGCACCGGCCCGGTCCGTCATTAGACGGAAAGCCTCTCATCGCCAAGGTGAGACCTCGCAAGAGCCTCTGACGGCTCCGCGTCAAGCTTTCGACGGCGACGAAAACGGACCTTTATGGAATCGATACTCACGCGGAGGCAGGCCACCGGTCGGCGAAACATCCGCGAAAAATGAAACAGATCGCCCATGCGCACCCGGCGCGCGACCTCGGATATCGGGCGCGTGCTATCATAAGTCTGTCCGTTGACTACGAACCGGCCTCGTCCGCTTTTGCACCCGAAAAGGGCACGACTTTGTACGCACGTTCTGATGATATGCACCCGAGGAGTGAACCGGAAAAACCGGCCCGGCAGACCGCATGGGCCCGCTCTGGATCTGGAGAGGGGCCGACGACTTTTCCTTCCGGCCTAGGGGTACAGCCACGGATGCAATCGTGCTAATTTCCACGACAGTTATCTAGCCCTCTTGTTGTCGCGGCTCGTTGCGACGCGGTGAAATTTCCGGCGAGCAGCGTCGCCACATCCGGTGCAATCGGGCGCAGCTGCCGCGGAAAATTCTCCGACCGGCCGGCTGACGATCGAGTAAACGCGCGGCCGTATGAAGACGTCGAATGGTAGGTAACGCCTGAGGAAATATACTCGTTCTTTTTCCTTGGAGGCGTGACGGGCGTGTTCGATTCGAGGTCCATCCACTGCCCAAAACAGGCATCGAACCAAGTTGCCAACGCAAGCGCGTCACTGGCGGCGAGCCGAGCCGACAGCGCCTGCAAGAATGTCCTGCCGAAATCGACTCCTTCCAATCTACGGATAATGCCTGCAGGGCGACTCGTTCGCGTTCCATTTCCTTTGCTCTTGTTCTGCCCGGTCCAACGGTATCGAATTGTAACCGGGACCTTTCCTCTCGAACCGCAGGTGTCCACCCATCTCCTGCGTCAACCTTCTTTCCACCTATGAAACCTATCCCTGCTCCATTCGCCTCTCGCGGCCGGTTCTTTGGTTTTTTGGCACTTGCCAGCGCCCTGTGGTTCACGCCCGTCACTCGGGCAGCGACCGCAGGCTCGGTGCCGCCGCCGCCTCTGGTGCTGGGCTCCCGGCTTGAACTGATGGTCGACGGTTTTCTCATCGATCGCATGGACGGGGTTCGACTCCAACAGCAGACGCCGCAATCGATGGGGACCGTCTTTATTTTCGACCGTCCATGGGAAGGGGTAACCAGTGGATACGCCTCCATTTTCAAGGACGGCGATCTCTACCGGATGTACTACCGCGGCAGCAGCGACCCGGGCTACACGATCAAGGCGACCGTGCGAGCGGACGAAATTCCGGTGCCGACCCATCCGCAGTTCACCTGTTACGCCGAGAGCAAGGATGGCATCGCATGGACCCGCCCCAATCTGGGCCTGCACGAGTTCAACGGCTCGAAGGACAACAACATCGTCTGGGTAGACCGCGGTTCGCATAACTTCGCCCCGTTCAAAGACGAGAATCCCGCTGCACCGGCCAACCAGCGTTACAAGGCGGTCGCGAGCAGCAACTACGACGGCGACAAGCGCAAACCGGTCCTCATTGCCTTCGTCTCCGCCGACGGCGTCCGCTGGCGCAAGCTAAGGGAGGATCCGATCGTCACGGACGGCGCCTTCGACTCGCTCAACCTCGTTTTTTGGGACGCTCCGCGCCAGGAGTACGTCGCGATCTACCGGGACTTCATTCATGGCGTGCGCTCGATCAAATGCGCCCGCTCGAAGGACTTTCTGACGTGGACGAAAGGCGAGTGGGCGGACTTCGGCGACGCGCCTCCGGCCAATCTCTACACCAACGCGACCACGCCCTACTTTCGCGCCCCGCATCTCTTCCTCGCCCTGCCCCGGCGTTTCATGCCGTGGAAGACCTACTTCCCTGAAATGGTCTCCACCAGCCCGGGCACCTCGGACGCGGTCTTCATGAGTTCGCGCGATGGC
>Ga0335394_10000801_pt1 | contig 34446 bp, 24 predicted proteins | sample MAT03_FD_205741 | JGI IMG/M metagenome (GOLD analysis project Ga0335394, IMG submission 205741) | Freshwater microbial communities from Lake Fryxell liftoff mats and glacier meltwater in Antarctica - MAT-03 (spades assembly) (version 2) ...
ACTGATTTTCCTTTGATTGATTTTGCTTTCATGATAGGTTTATTTTTCTTTTAATGCTACCCAGCTATTTGTAGTTGAATGAAATTCATGTTTACCATTCATAGAACGGCCAAATTCTCCATAAGAATAAAAGCCTGCCATTGGCGAATTCCAAACTTCGGCTAAACCTTCGTTTTCCTGTTGCGCCATCGGACCGAGTGCCGCAAGTCTGCCTGCACAGGAAAAAATCAATACGGCATCTGCGTCGGTTTGAATAGTGTTTTTAAGTTCGGTAGCTTTATTGATTACCGTTTCAACGATATCAAAATCGGGAGGGGTAGAAAAGCGAAATTTGGAACCTTGTTGAATATTAATCTCACAGATGAGTGCCTTTTTTTCTTTATCGAATCCAATGGGATTGCACATTAATGGCTCTCTATCTTCTCTTTCAATTTGAAAAGGATATTGATTCCCTAAGTTCTCGAAAAATTCAAGTTTATTATCAGCAGATGGTAAAACACTTCCCAAGTATCGCATATACATATCGAGCGCCGGTTGGTCGTCTATTAGATAGATCATATTGTCCTCACTTTTTGTTATCGTCCGGGTAACGCCTATCGGTTTCCAGCCGGAGATGGCCATACCATGCAAACCAATCTTGTCTTCATTTAAAATTAGAACCGCCATACCATAATCAGTAGATTGATTGTATGTAAATGCATAGGTGCCGGTAAATGTCATGTCATCACCAGCCATGCCACCGAAAATATTTGCTTGGGTACCCACTTCGTTTTCAATGCTGCGACTCAGGGTTTCTCCATCCATCATTTTTCCAGTGGAAGATAACCCGGTACTGCAAAGTATAAAGGCCGGATTGCTGAAATGTTTCAATGCAGCCTGCGCCATTTGTTGGGCGGCATCGCTCACAGTCATTTGGCCAACCTCCTGAAATAAGATGCGGTAATATGCTTTGTTCAGATCGAGTAATAAAATAACAATGGAACCTTGATCCTGGTGGCCATCAATAAACTCGGTGCAGGAAGTGGCGCCAATAATATCAATTTCATTTTGATGTAATATTTCACAAATAGCTTTTCTGTCTTGTTTGATAGATATAAATACGATGGCCAATGTGGGCTTATATCCGTCGGCCATGCTTTGTTGTAGAGCGGTTTGAATCTCTTCTACTGATTTTCCTTTAATTGATTTTGCTTTCATTGATAAATTTTCTTTGCCGGGAAGACGAAAAGATTGGAATAAACTTCCTTAACTTCTTCCCGGCTATTTTGTAATGCTGAAATAAAATAATTATTTACCCGGTGCTGGCACCAATCCTAATTGCGTCATAAAATCCATATTATCAAAGAAATCCTGTTCTTCTGCAATTTTTCCATTACTCATTTTAACTATCGTTGCACCGTCAATGTCAACTGCCTTACCTGTTGCCGGAATACCGAAAAACAAACCAGTATGAGTGCCTTTAAAATTCCAGTGCTTCACCAGTTTATCTCCCTGGCCAAAAACATCTTTCATGGTAAATACAATATTGGAGAAACCGGTGAGGAATTGACTATAGTAAGCTTTTGCACTGTCAATGCCCACTACATCAGCCGGCTTCATATGAAACGTAACATCTTTGGTGAAGTTGGAATCATTGAACAGTTCCGTTTTTCCTTTGTTCATAATTTCATCCCATACCTGTGTGTACATTTTAATGTTAGCAGCTACAGGGTCTGCCTTATCTGCCTCAGCCTTTTCTTTTGATGAACAAGCGGTCAATAATAAAGCCAGTAGGGCGATGCTCGCCATTAAACTGTTGCGGAACTTTGGAGTTTGTTTCATTTTTTGTTTTTTGATGATTTATTTCAGGTTGATTAAATGCAATAGAATTGTATTCAGGAGAGATTGCCATTATTGAGTTTGCTTTCTATAATAAGTATTGATTAAAGACTAACTGCACTCTCCATCCAGCACTTTCACCGTTTGCTCATAAAAATTTTTTGCCCTTTCCGGAGTGCTGCCAATACAAACAACACCAAGCTTTCCATATTGAGACAATGCGCCAATCAAATGAAACATTACTCCTTCCTGTGAAGTGCCATCGTAATGCAGTTGATTCATCATGGCAATATCAATCAGGTCAGGCGGCGTGATGCCGATGTATTTATCACTCCGCAGGTTATCGGAACAGAAATAATAACGGGTTTGCCGGTTGGCGGTGAGGTACAATCCATTTTCATGGTCATAATCACCATCGGTTAAAAATTGCAGTAAGATATAAGGATGTGTAGTACCTCCCTTTCGTAAATTAATTTCAATCGCATAATGCTTCCAGCCATCTTCTTCTTTTACGGAGATAAAATCTACGGCAAAGCGTCCCATCACTCCATTTTTTTGCAAGGCCTCTGCTACTTTCAATCCGTATTCGCCAATTTCAATAGCATAGTCAGCATGTGCCGGAAAAGTGGCACCAATAAAAACCTGGCCGCTCTCGCCACCCATCACCTGGTCGTGGGTGGAAATAACTTTACAATCTCCTAATGGATTTATACGGCATTGCACTGATGGCGATGTTTTAATATCACCTTCCACAAAGGCTTCTACAATGCCACCCATTGACTGAAACTTATACATAAAATCTTTGTACGTCAAATCGCTGGCAACAATCTTCAGTCTTGTTGAAAGATGTTCGCTTATCCATTGCTTCCATTCTGTTCCTTCATCAATTCCTTCATAAGAAAAAATAGCATTGCCTTCTCCCGAAAATCCATCGTTCATTTTTACAACGGCCCTTTTCATGTCCGGGTAGTTCAACTTTAAATCGGTGAGTGCATTGATTATCTCTTCTTCGTTCTTTAAATCTTCAAACCCGGCAGGTACATTCAATCCGCATTGTTTGAAAAATTTGCGACTATTACTTTTATTTCCTTTGTCATAATGCTCCGGGTCGCAACCGTAAATAGGAATATCAAGTTTTACAGAAAGTGTCCGTTCATACTTCGTAACGTTGAAGCAGGCCATGTGTGCAACATTCCCCGCAGGGATGCTTTTTTTAATCCGTTCAATTATTCTTGGTCTGTCTAATATTTTTTCTGTCAGTGACTTTGGAGAAGTATCAAAACAACTCAGCAATGTTAGCCGCTGCAAAGCATGATGGCGGGTGATACCGGGAAGCAGATGCAGATAATAATCAATAATTACGGGGTCAACGGGCATACTGGTAACATACACCACATGGGTGCGGGGCATCCGCAGCAGCATTAATAAACAAAGCAGTCGTTCTTCATAATGCACATGCCCACTTACTTTGGCCAGTATTTCCTGGTCCATAGTGATAGAGGGAATGATGATAACTGATTTGGCAGCCAGCTTATCAGGAAATACTTTTCGGAACTGGCGGGGAAATGAATGCTGTATTTTTCTGAACAGCAGTATTTCTTCCATGGAACATGCCAGGGGTTCTTTTTTCCCTGCCTGGCTGACAGGCAAGTCTGCTTCAGACTTTTGAATCTTTTTTGACTCCGGCATAAACGTTAGGGTTAAAATAGTTTAGTCCCTAAATTAGGAATAGTTACTGAACATTCATCAGGCTTCCTGCCCCGTCCATAATGCTCCGCCAATACTATCCCTTGCCGCCCCGGTTACTGATGAAAACACATTATTTTCCTGCCGCCAGCGAAGCACCCCGATAAAGGCCATAATCAGTGCTTCTTTATAGTTTATAAGGTTAGTATCAGGCACCATTACTTCAATATTCAGTTTTTTTAACTGCTCCCTCAATCGTTGGATAAGAAATGTATTGAATGCGCCGCCACCAGTAATGAGAAGTTTTGATTTATGAGTTTCGAGTTTCGAGTTGGTAAAAACAGCGATAACTTTACTAATTTGGAGAGCAATATGTTCGGTATAGGTTCTTAAAGCATCTGCTGTGTTACCGCCCGAACCTTTTATCATCGGGTAAACTATATCGGTTCCAAAGTCATTGGCGAGTGATTTAGGATGGGGCAATGTATAATAGTGCAGTGCATTTAGTTGTTCAAGCAATGTGTCATTTATTTTTCCGCTTGCGGCAAATTGTCCACCATCATCATACTCCTTTCCAAGCTCATTGACCAGCATATTTAATACCCGGTTAGCCGGACAAATATCAAAAGCAGTATAATCATCCGGGTTGTTATAAGAAATGTTAGCAATGCCACCGATATTTAAAAAGAAATCATAATCACCCAACAACATTTTTTCGCCAATAGGAACAATAGGTGCTCCTTGCCCTCCAAATGCTACATCTAATGCCCGCAGGTCAGACACAACGGGTAATTGTGTTTCTGCAGCAATAGCAGCACCATCTCCTAACTGCGCCGTCATTTTTTTATCCGGTATATGAAAGGTGGTATGACCATGCGATGCAATAACAGCGACTTTATAATGTAACTGATGCTCTTCAATAAATTTATTAATCTGCTGACCGGTATAATGACCATATTCAGCATGCAATAATTGATAATCCCTTGCCGAAAGGTTGATAGCATCCCTGAGTTTGGCCACCCATTCATTGGTATAAGCATAGCAATCAGCCTGTAAAATTTCATAGCTCCATTTGCCCCCTTGTTCCTGAAATTCTACAAAAGCAATATCCAGCCCGTCCAGCGAACTGCCACTCATTAAACCAATAGCCCGGTAAATCATGAATCAGATTTTAGTATTCAGATAATAGATTTTTAGTATTTAGATTTGCTGAAAATCAAAAATACCCTTTTTGAGCCTGAATTTATTTGACCAGGTTATCAAGGTTTGGATTTGAACTTTCAATATAATGGTACGCAAATCTTAATACTCAATACTAAAAAACTGAATACTGTATGATAGTCAACCTCAGCCAGCAACATTCTTTAATGAGTAATTGGGTAGGAGAACTCCGCAATGTAAATGTACAAACCGACCGGATGCGGTTTCGCCGTAACCTGGAACGTATAGGCGAAGTAGCTGCTTACGAAATCAGTAAAGTGCTGCCATTTGTGGAAACAGAAATTCAAACTCCGTTAGGCATTGCTGTACATAAAACATTGAAAGAACAACCAGTGCTGGCTACTATTCTTCGTGCCGGTTTACCGCTTCACCAGGGGCTATTGAATTATTTTGACCAGGCTGATAATGCTTTTATATCAGCCTATCGCAAGCATAATAAAGATGGCAGTTTCGATATTAGCCTGGATTATGTTTCCTGCCCTGAACTGGAAAACAGGGTCGTTATTATTTCTGACCCAATGCTGGCTACAGGTTCTTCTCTCGTAAAAACCATTCATTTTTTAAAAGCGGAAGGACATCCCCGTGAAATTCATATTGTAGTAGCCATTGCCTGCACCGTTGGCATAGAATATGTTCAACGGGAAGAGCCTTCAGTAACTATCTGGTGTGGTGATATTGATGATGAGCTGACGGCAAAGGGCTATATCGTTCCGGGGTTGGGAGATGCGGGGGATTTGGCGTTTGGAACGAAAGTGCAGATGTAGAGAGAGGCTGCGAGTGGTTAGCTACGAGTTGCGGGTATAACCTTACTGTTTGAGAGTCAGTCTCGTAACTCGAAACTCATAACTCATAGCTTTCTAAGAAGCAGCAATAATTCTACAATTAAGGTCTTAAAAATGTTGTATTTTTCAGTCTTGTACCAGACAGGAAATGTAATCAACGAAAGATCAGGACAATTTCAACAGGAATAAAAACGTTTTACAGATCAGAACTTTGGTTATGTATCCGCCTGACGGTGAAAAAACTATATAAGCTGTGATGAAAAAAATTCTTTCTACCCTTACGGTTTGTGTGGCTTTGGTAAGTGTGTCTACTGCACAGGATCCTAACTTTTCTCAATTCTTTGCCTCACCGCTTACGCTAAACCCTGCACTAACAGGTAAGTTTGACGGCCAGTTCAGAATTGCAGGAAACTACCGTAATCAATGGCCAACTATTAATAATGCTTTTGTTACTCAAACTGCCTCAATAGATTTTGGTATTTTAAAGAACCGTCTGGCAGATATTGACCAGTTTGGAGTGGGCATTCTTGGTTTATCTGACAGAGCAGGAGACGGCGTACTGGTTACTAATTCTGCAGGTCTTTCCATTGCTTTCCATAAAGGGCTGGATGAAAATGGTTTTCATCAGATAGGTGCAGGCTTTCAGGGTACCTATGTAAATAAGCGGCTTGATGTAAGTAAAGTGGATTTTGCTGATGAATTAACACCCTTTGGTTTTACTGGTGTAACCAGTGAAATTTTTGCCAGCAGCCAGATTAATGTAAGCTATACCGACATTAATGCCGGTATCTTTTACAATGGCAGTACGAACGGCTATAATAATTTTTACTTCGGTGCCTCTATGTATCATCTTAACCGCCCTAAAGAAAGTTTCCAGGGGGGAGATTTTATTTTAACACCACGGGTAACCCTGCAAGCCGGTGGAAAAGTTCCGGTCGGGTCTTATCACAGTTTTAATATCAGTACCAATTATAGTTTTCAGGCCAATGCCAAAAATTTAATGGTGGGTGGTGCTTTTTCTTATAACGTTAATAATAGTGATGTTGATCCAACCAATGTTTTTTTAGGTGCCTGGACCCGCATCAGCAGTGTGTATAATGATGCCGTGATACCTTATGTCGGGCTTGAGTTTAAATCGCTTCACCTTGGCTATAGCTATGATATTAATGTAAGTGGTCTTAAAACCGCATCTAATTCAGTAGGCGGCAACGAGATTTCCCTTATTTTCATAAAGAAGCCTGGCGACCCTGATGCTAAAAAGCTTAATTGTCCCCGATTCTGATATTATTTAGTGTCCTCTTCCTAAAATATTTATAAAGCAACATCGTTAAAAGATGTTGCTTTTATTTTTTGCCTTTATCCTAAACCACACCTGATGAAAAAACCAGTTCTCCTTTTCATTTCTTTTATATGCTACTATAACAAAGTCCCGGGATTTCGGTTACAACACTGTTGCTGCCGGTGGCGAATATCAATGGAACCCTGATGGCTTTACTGCCGGTTTGCAATTTGCTTTAAATGCTAAAGTAGCAGCCCGGCGCAAAGAAGACTTTCTGAGTTTGTTTGAGAAGTGGTTGAAACGTAAATAAAATTCTTTAGCCTATTACTTCAAGACCCGTTTTTTCTGCCACAACAAAGAAATGTTTATCAAGCAACCTGATAATCTGATGCCAATGATTGTCAAAATAAATGACAAGGTCTTGCAAAGAAATATTTCCAAGTTTAAAATGCACAACTTTAGGTGATATATTTGCTTGCAAAAACCGGTAATAAAAATCAGCATTACGGGAAAGTAAAGTACATCCATTGGTAAGGGCAAAATTTCAAATGTCTGAATCACTCATGCGGGCATCCATATCCCGTACAAACAAAAAATTGTCTCCTTCAAAAAATTTGAACCGATAAGGAAGATTTACATCCCCCAGGAACTTCATGTCAGGCCACTTTATTATTGAAAGTTACCAGCTCTACCGGCTTATCCGCAATACTGGCGGCATAGTCAAGGCAGGCTTTTATATCATCTGCCGTTAAGTCAGGATATGCATGGAGAATATCTTTAGCAGTATCTCCCGCTGCCAGGTGGCTCAGCACTGTATGCACCGTAATACGCAAACCCCTTACAGTGGGCTTACCGTTACATACATCGGGCAAAATGGTTATCAGGCGATTCATTGTGTAAATCTAAAAAAAAGCCTGACTTCATTAGCCTATCTCACAAATGCTTTTTAATAAATTGGGCTAATCCACAAACAACAACTTTGTGTTTAGTAAGGTATTCATCTTCGCCTGTATAAATAAGGTAATTGTTGGTGGTTTTAATATCTGCCACAGCATGATAAAAGCCATCACTCAATGAAGGAGCTTTGCTGTGTTTGATTTCAATTGCATATACAGGTTTGTTATTCTTCACCAACACAAGGTCAATCTCTGCACCCTGATGTGAACGGTAAAAATAAGCCCCAAATCCGGCAGGCAGATGTCTTACTATTTCTTCTGTTACATATCCCTCCCAAGAGGCCCCAATAACCAGGTGGCCGGGCAATTCAGCAGTGGAAGGAATATGGGTAAGATGATGATGCACTCCGCTATCCCGGATAAATATTTTAGGAGACTTTACAAGTCGTTTATTTGAATTAGCAAACCAGGGCGGTAGTTGTCGTATTAAAAAAGCCCCTTCCAGCAGATTGAGATATTTTTTAACGGTAGGTCCTGTTATTCCCAGTGCCCGGGCATAATTTTCAGCGTTCAGTATTCCACCATTATTATTGGCTATCATCTTCCATATATTGTGGGTAATAGCCGGCAATAAATCTGTGTTGAATAACAACCGTAAATCTCTTTGCACAAATGTTTCAATATAATTTTCCATCCACCGGTGAAAAGCTTCATCTGTTTTGGCTAAAAAGGCATTAGGATAGCCTCCCCTGAACCAATGCCGCTGTAACGAATATTTTGGAGTTACCTCATCCAGCATAAAAGGCGTAAGTTCCATATAAGCGGCCCTTCCGGATAAAGATTCAGCTACACCTTTTATCATTACAGGATTGGCAGAGCCGGTGAGGAGGAAGCGTCCCGGCTTTCTGAGGGCATCCACTTCCGGCCGCAAAGCAGAAAAGATAACCGGCATTAATTGCACTTCATCAATGATGATTAATTTATCCCGGTGCGATGAAAAAAAACTCTCCATATCAAAAAGCTTTCTGCGGTCACTCTCCAGCTCCATATCCAAAAAAATAACCGGCTTCTTTTTATCCGCCACCGCTTGCCTTGCCAAGGTAGTTTTACCCACCTGCCGGGGCCCGGTTATAACCACCACTGGAAACTCACGCAACAGCAGGGAAAGCTCTGTCTTTCTTTTTATCATGCTGTAAAGATATATACGTACCATGAAATATCAAATTTGAATTTTTATATTTCATGGTAAAAATTTGTACAATCTTACAGACTCTGCATAGTATCTCTTTCACTTTGCTTTCGCCTTTGCTGGTGTTCTGCAAAAAGCAGCACGCCGTCGTTGTGTGTTGTGTATGTGCAGGCAGTAGAGCAAAGACACCAACGACATGAAAGATAGGAAATAACTAAAGTAAGGCTGGTTGATTAATACTTATATCAACACCTCCCTGCTTATAACAATTTCCGTATCTCACACGTTCCTTCACCAATCGTACAAAACTTGGCATCACGATAAAATTTCTCCACCAGAAAATCTTTAGTAACAGTTGTATCGTTTGCATGTGCTTGCAGAAGAGGAGATAAAGATTGTAGAAAGAGCCGGGTAGATTGCTTCGGCCTTTCAACAATTTGTTGCGACTGAAACGAAGCAATACGGCCTCGCAATGACGAAACTCCGTGGGTGTGTGCAACGTCATTGCGAGGGAACCGAAGCAATCTATTTGCTCCCGGAGTCTCGTCATTGCGAAGGTTGCAAGAGTAACTTTCCAAACTAAAATGAATTTTTGCTGCAACCCGAAGCAAACTAAATTGCAACCAAAATGCGAAGCCCTCATTGCGAGGGTTTTAACAACGGCTATCAAAATAAACGACAATAACCAAAACCCGAAGCAATGGGCGGCCACGTCTACATCATGTGCAACATTAATAACGCCACTCTCTACACCTGAGTCAGTTCTAATCTGCCAGCAGGGGTAGAACAACACAAAGAAAAAGAATATCCAAATAGCTTTACTGCCAAATACAATTGCACAAAATTGGTATACTACAAATGGTTCGACACTATTATAGAAGCAATCGCTGAAGAAAAAAGAATAAAAGCCGGCAGCAGAAAAAAGAAATCCTCATCAACAGCATCAATCCAGAATGGAAGGATTTATATCAGCAGACAAGATTCAGGTAAGACGAAGCTGTATCAGTAAAAAAACTGCTATTTCAATACCTCTCTCGAAATCACCAACTTCTGTATCTCACTGGTTCCTTCACCAATTGTACACAATTTAGCATCACGATAAAATTTTTCTACCGGAAAATCTTTGGTGTAGCCATAGCCGCCAAATATTTGCACCGCATCATTAGCAACTTTCACCGCTACTTCACTGGCATAATATTTTGCCATGGCGGCTTCTTTGGTCATCGGTTGTTTGCGGTTCTTTAAATCGCAGGCTTGTAAAGTGAGTAAATCAGCCGCAGCAATTTCTGTTGCCATATCCGCTAACTTAAAAGAGATGCCCTGGAAAGAAGAAATCGGTTTATCAAACTGGTAACGTTCTTGTGAGTATTGCAAAGCTGCTTCATAAGCACCTTTCGCAATACCGAGAGAAAGAGAGGCTATAGAAATTCTTCCCCCATCTAATATTTTCATGGCTTGTTTAAAACCATCCCCTACTTCACCCAAACGGTTGGCATCGGAAACACGACAATTATCAAAAACCATTTCTGCTGTTTCACTGGCCCGCATACCCAGTTTGTTTTCCTTTTTACCGGCACTAAAACCGGCTGTTCCTTTTTCTATTACAAAAGCAGTAGAGTTATTTTTTGTTCTTGGTTCACCGGTCCGGCAAATAACAACGGCCACATCACCACTTTTCCCATGGGTAATCCAATTCTTGGTACCATTAATTACCCAATCATTTCCTTCTTTTATCGCCGTGCATTTCATATTACCTGCATCGCTGCCGGTATTGGCTTCGGTAAGTCCCCATGCGCCTATCCATTCTGCGGTAGCTAATTTCGGTAACCATTTTTTCTTTTGTTCTTCGTTGCCAAACGTCATGATGTGACCGGTGCAAAGAGAATTATGTGCAGCAAGACTTAACCCAATTGAACCGCATACTTTCGCAACTTCTTCTATCACCGTTTTGTATTCAAAATAAGAAAGCCCTGCACCGCCATATTCATGCGGCACCAGCACACCCATCAATCCCAGCTTTCCCATTTCTTTAAAAATGTGAACAGGAAATTCCTGGCTTTCATCCCACTCCATCACATGTGGTTTGATATGTTGTAGTGCAAAGTCCCTTGCAGTTTGAGCTACCTGTTGTGTAAGCTCGGCAGATTGAAAATTCATAAAAATAAAAATCGTTGGTTATTGATCTAATAACTGTGCCACTCCAAATTAGGGGTGGCACAGTCTTGGGCCTTCACTAAATGCAAGCAAGCAATCATTAAAGGCAGGTGCAAGTTAAGGGAAAATTATAATAACTAACAAGTGTTAGCACAAAGAAATTTTGAATGGTTCATATCCCTGTTTAAAACTCAAGACGTAATCCATCATAAGCAAGGTGAATTCCATCGGGCAGTTCGGCCTGTATCGCTTCATGCCGGCCCAATTGGTGGGAAATATGGGTGAAATAAGCAGCTGGAATTTTCAATTCCTGCACCATCCCAATTGCTTCATCCAACGTAAAATGGGAAATATGTGCCTTTTTCCGGAGAGCATTCAGCACCAGCACTTCGCTGCCTTTTATCTTTTCCTTCTCCGATTCATCAATTTTATTAGCATCGGTGATGTAAGTAAATTTTCCAAACCGGAAACCCAATACCGGCATTTTTAAATGCCATACCGAAATAGGAGTAATCGGAATATCACCCACCACAAATGGGTCAAGGGTGATAGTGTTCAGGTTCAACTCAGGAATGCCGGGATATTTAGTATCCGTAAAGGCATAATAGAAATCTCTCCGCAATGCTTCTTCCGTTAATGAATCGGCATAAATATTTATTGGTTTCTTTAAGAGAAAATTAAATGCCTTTACATCATCCAGCCCGGCCATGTGGTCTTTATGCGGATGCGTAAAAAGAACTGCATCCAATTGTTTTACTTTTTGCCTGAGCATCTGGTAGCGAAAATCAGGACCAGTGTCAACCACCAACGCAGTTGTTGCTGATTGTACCAAAATACTTGAACGAAGACGATTATCTTTTTTATCGGTGGAAGTGCAGACCTCACATTCGCAGCCAATCATAGGTACGCCGCTGCTGGTACCGGTGCCAAGAAATGTTATTGTGAGAGAGGGATACACAGGTAAAAATAAGAAATGAGAAATTAATAATAAGGAATGAAAAAGAGGAAGGCTGTGTCAACTTTCTACTCCGATATTTATTGTCCTTTATCTGCCTGTATGCCGTCAGGCTGGCCTGCCTACCGTTAGGTAGGTTTTTCATTCTCTTCTATCACCAGTTTAGATAAAATATCTGCGTGAAGTTTTTTTGAACCTTCTGTGAGGATGCCCGGGTTTATATCCAACTGCGGAATCAGATCTATCAATGTATTGATACGTCCTTCCGTCTGCAAAAACTTATTCAGTACCACCACTTTTCTTTCTTCCAGTATGCAATAGCCACTTTGAAATGTTCCTCTTTCGTAGCGTAATACATAACCGGCTTCTTCAGGAATGGCTTCTAATTTATTGAGAGATGTTTGTGTGTATTTCATGCCCCAAGTCCGCCAACTGGCGGAGAGTTTAGAATTTGCTGATTAAACCTTTCTTACAGTTGCGAAACTACTCTATGCAGATATTTTTGCTTTAATACTTTTCCACAGTTGTGAGGAATTTATAATCTAAGTTCCCTTTAGGGACAGGGTTTACTTACTCTGCATCTTTATCACGGGTATTATCATTTCTTCCAAACTCACTCCGCCATGCTGAAAAGTGTTACGATAATAGTTGACATAATGATTATAATTATTGGGATAGCACAGGAAACTGTCCTCTTTGGCGAATATGAAAGATGAATTAATGGTTGGAACCGGCAAACCAGCTTCTCTTGGGTCACGGAATGAGAGTACTTCTTTTGGTTCATAATTCAGGTTGCGGCCATGTTTATAACGGAGATTGGTAGTAGTTTGTTTATCCCCTACCACCTTGTATGGCGTTTTTACCCTCACACTTCCATGGTCGGTTGCCAGTACAATCTTGATATTTTTATCTGCAATTTTCTTTAATGCCTGATGCAGCGGCGAATGCTCAAACCAGGAAGTGGTAATGCTGCGGTAGCTTATTTCATCGCTGGCCAGTTCTTTCAGCACTTCCATTTCGGTTCTGGCATGGCTAAGCATATCCACAAAGTTGTAAACGATAACATTTAAATCATTGTTGAGCAGGTTATGGATACTATTCATCATATCCAGCCCTGCCTGGTTGTTCACCACTTTTGTATAAGATACTTTTAAATCTCCTTTTCCCAATCGTTTCAGTTGTGCCCTGAAAAATTCTTCCTCATGCAGATTCTTTCCGCCTTCCTCCTCATCATTTTTCCATTGATTTGGAAATTGCTTTTCAATATCCATTGGCATCAGCCCGGCGAAAATAGCATTACGGCAATACTGTGTTGCTGTAGGGAGTATGCTGTAAAAACTATCCTCTTCTAATATGCGAAAGCTTTCAGAAAAAATTGGTTGGATAGCCTTCCATTGATCAAAGCGAAGGTTATCAATTAATATAAAAAATAACGGCGTTCCTTTTTCTAAGTGTGGTAATACTTTGAACTGCATGAGTGAATGACTCATAACCGGGCCATCCGTACTTTTGGGTTTTACCCAGCCGGCATAATTTCTTGACACAAATTTGAAGAACTCGGTATTGGCTTCACTCTTCTGATTTTGTAATATTTCCTGCATCTCCGGACTGTCACTTTTTTCCATTTCCAATTCCCAATACACTAATTTTTTATAAATATCCATCCACTCGTTGTAATCAGGATTGCTGTTCAATGCAGTAAACAAATGACGAAACTGTTGCTGATAGGCAGTGGTTGTTTTTTCAGCCACCAGCCTTCTGTTATCAATTATTTTTTTCAAACTCAGCCAAACCTGGTTAGGGTTAACCGGCTTAATCAAATAATCACTTATCTGTGAACCGATGGCATCATCCATCAGGTTTTCGGTTTCGTTTTTCGTAATAAGTACTACCGGCAGCGATTGATTTATTTCTTTAATCTTCGCCAATGTTTCCAGCCCGGTGATGCCCGGCATACTTTCATCTATCAGCACCACATCCACCGGGTTTTCTTTTACATAATCTATCGCATCAAATCCGTTGGTAAAAGTTTGCACCTCATACCCTTTATTCTCCAAAAACATTTTTTGTGATTGGAGGCTTTCAATTTCATCGTCCACCCAGATAATTTTTGCAATTGCCATATTTATATTTTGGTGCTGATTGTTTGTTACTGGTTACTAACCATTCGTTACCGGGAATGTCTCTATAATTATTAAAAGCTTATATTGGTTTACTGAAACCAATTAGCGACAAGAAACCAGCAACCAGTCAAAAATAGCTTATTAAAGGCTGCCTTTGTACTTTTGCCATCCTGCCTTTAACAAAACAGCAACAATGCCAACTGTCCGTAAAATAATCAACGACCCTGTTTATGGTTTTATTACCATTGATCACCCATTGATTCTGCAAATAATTTCTCACCCTGTTTATCAGCGGTTGAGAAATATCCACCAGATGGCTTTTGCCCACCTGGTGTATCCGGGTGCGGTCCATTCAAGATTGCATCATTCCCTCGGTGCTTACCATTTAATGTGTACCGCATTGAGTGAACTGAAAAGTAAAGGCGTTGAAATAACCGCCGAAGAAGAACTGGGTGCAAAAGTTGCCATTCTGCTGCATGATGTTGGCCACGGTCCATTTTCCCATGCCCTGGAAAATGAATTGGTAAAAGATGTGCATCATGAAACCATTTCCATTTTATTGATGGAAAAACTGGATGCTGAATTAAACGGTCAACTGCAAACTGCTATTGCTATTTTCACCAATAAACATCCAAAGAAATTTTTGTATCAATTAGTGTCCGGACAATTAGATGTAGACAGGATGGATTACCTGAACCGGGATAGTTTTTTTACTGGTGTGGCAGAAGGGGTGATTGGTTATGACCGCATCCTGAAAATGCTGACCGTAAAAAACGGCAACCTGATGGTGGAAGAAAAAGCTATTTATTCGATTGAAAAATTTTTAGTGTCCCGTCGCCTGATGTACTGGCAGGTGTACCTGCACAAAACAGTGCTGAGTGCAGAAAAGATGCTGGTAAAAATCATACACCGGGCAAAAGAACTGATAGCTGGTGGGCACAAAGTAATTGCCGCCACTGATGAACTTAGTTTCTTTTTGTCAGCAGGATGCAATGCACAAAATTCCAGCATCAACTCACCCATTGTGCAGCATTTGGAAACATTTTGCCGTCTTGATGATCATGATGTAATGGCCACTATCAAAAACTGGAGCCATCACTCCGATAAAATATTAGCGACGCTTTGCCGTTCATTAGTGGAACGAAAGTTGCTAAAAGTAAAATTACAGGCTGAACCCTTTGATGAAACATTTGTAAAAGAAAAAAGAAAAGAGGCTTGCGAAAAATTGGGCATCAGTGAAAAAGAATCTGGTTATTTTGTATTTACCGGCGAAGCCAGTAATACAACTTATAATCCGGGAGATGAACGTATCAATATTTTATTCAAAGACGGAACGATAAAAGATATTTCAAAAGTGGACAATGCGTTGATTCATTTTAATAGCGGTCTCGCCTATGGCGAGATTAAAAAATATTACATTTGTTACATGAGATAGCTGCAAATAGTGAGTTATAAGCTAAAGGCCTTTAAAACCAGCTGTTTGCTCAAAACTCGCAATTCAAAGTTCAAAGTTTTACTACATGACATTTCCTGCTTCACAAATAGCACTTCTTGTTAATGGAAAGGTAGAAGGAAATCCTGATGCCTCCGTTAATTCGTTTGGAAAGATTGAAGAGGCCAAAGAAGGGCAACTGACATTTTTCTCCAATCCTAAATATGAAGAATACCTGTATAAAACCAACGCATCAATAATTCTTATTAATGAAGATTTTGAATTAAAGCAACCCGTTGCAGCAATATTAATAAGAGTTCCCGATGCCTACACCGCTTTTGCAACACTGCTGACTAAGTACCAGGAAATTGTTCAGCAACAATTGGCAGGTATTCAGCAACCGAGTTATATTGCCCAAACAGCTTCGTATGGTGACAATGTTTTCGTTGGAGCATTTGCATATATAGGTGAGAATGTAAAAATCGGAAGTAACACAAAAATATTTCCCAATGCGTTTATCGGTGCCAATGTGATTATCGGTAACAACTGCGCTATTGATCCCGGAGTAAAAATTTACCATGATTGTAAAATCGGAAACCATGTTAACATACTCGCAGGTACAGTCATCGGCAGTGATGGTTTTGGCTTTGCTCCGCAACCGGATGGAACTTTTATTAAAATCCCTCAATTAGGCAATGTAATTATCGAAGACCATGTGGACATTGGAGCTAATGCTACTATAGACAGGGCAACAGTTGGATCTACCATTATAAAATCAGGTGCCAAGCTGGATAACCTTATCCAGATAGCACACAATGTAGAGGTAGGCAACTGTACGGTTATTGCAGCACAGGCCGGTATAAGTGGCAGCACCAAGATTGGTAAAGGTGTATTGATTGGCGGACAGGCCGGTATTGTAGGACATATACAACTCGGTGATGGAGCCAAAGTAAATGCACAAAGCGGCGTTAGTAAATCTATTGAACCGGGTAAAACTGTAACCGGCTCTCCGGCTTACGACTACACAGCAGCACTCCGCAGCCAGGCCATTGCCCGCAACCTTCCGGAAATGGAAAGGAGGATCAAAGAACTGGAAGCGTTGGTAAAACAGTTAATGGAAGAAAAAGTTTCTTAAACTCCGTTATGAAAATCTGCGGTTTCACCTTCGTTCGCAATGCAGTTCAGTACGACTATCCGGTTGTAGAATCCATCACTTCCATCCTTCCTATCGTTGATGAATTTGTTGTAAGCGTTGGCAATTGCAATGATGGAACTTTACATTTAATTGAATCCATCGGTTCACCAAAAATAAAAATCGTTCATTCCATTTGGGATGATTCATTAAAAGAAGGTGGCCTGGTGCTGGCGGTAGAAACAGATAAAGCACTGGCCCATGTTCCTGCCGGATATGATTGGGCTTTTTACCTGCAGGCAGATGAAGTAGTACATGAAAAATACCTTGCTGCTATTGTTTCAGCAGCAAATAAATATGCCGATCATGAAAAAGTAGAAGGGCTGCTTTTTAAATACGTTCATTTTTATGGCAGCTATGATTATGCAGGTGATTCACGGCGATGGTACGATCATGAAATAAGGCTGATAAAAAACAATCGCAATATCATCTCCTATAAAGATGCGCAGGGCTTCAGAACCAAACAGGGTAAAAAATTACAGGTAAAAGAAATTAAAGCGGAAATATATCATTATGGATGGGTTCGTAACCCGAGCAAGCAAAATGAAAAAATATCAGCTTTTTCCGCATTTTGGAACGGAGAAGGATATACACCATCCCCATATAATGAAGAGCAACAGTGGGATTTTGTAAATGATGCCGATTCCCTTGAATTGTTTAAAGGCACTCATCCGGTAGTAATGCAGAAAAGAATTGCCGGGAAAAACTGGAATGCCAATTTCGACACCAGTAAAAAACGTTTTTCATTTAAAGATGGCATATTGTACCGCATTGAAAAATTAACCGGCAAACGTCTTTTTGCTTATAAGAATTATACCGTCATTTAATAGCCGTAAAGTCTTCCCTGTGGGCATTGAAAATGAATAATTATCTTTGTCCGCATGATTTCCTCCACAGAAAATAAGGTTAATATTGCTGGCATTATGTCCCCCGGTTTTAACCCCGATAAACAACATACGCTAAAGTCAGCGGTAAGCATTTCAGGTACTGGTTTGCACACTGGTGTAATGGCCGACCTGACACTGAAACCTGCTAACCCCGGATTTGGTTTCCAGTTTCAAAGGGTGGATTTACCGGGGCAACCCATCATCAAAGCAGATTGCGACCTTGTAACCGATGTTAGCCGGGGTACTACCCTGGAAGCTAAGGGAGCTAAAGTAAGTACTGTTGAACATGTGTTGGCAGCTTTAGTAGGAATGGGTGTAGATAATTGCCTGCTTGAAATAAACGGACCCGAAATGCCCATCATGGATGGAAGTTCTGAACCGTTTGTAGAATTGATTGAAGAAGCCGGGGTAATAGAACAGGATGCCGCTAAAGTATGGTACAGTATTGATGAAAATATTTATCATTACGATGAAGAAAAAAGAGTGGAACTGGTAGCCATGCCTGCCATGGATTACCAGGTAACTACGTTAATAGATTTTAATTCTCCTGTGCTGGGTACGCAACATGCCGGGTTAAAATCAATGAAAGATTTTAAAGAACAAATTGCTCCCTGCCGTACTTTCTGCTTTTTACATGAGTTGGAAATGCTGCTGGATAATAACCTTATCAAAGGCGGTGATATTAATAATGCCATTGTTATTGTTGACAAACCAGTTGACAAAAAAGAAATGGACCGGCTGAAGAAGATATTCAACAAAGAAAACATTGAAGTAAAGGCTGAAGGTTACCTGAATAATCTTGAACTGCGTTTTCCCAACGAACCTGCCCGGCATAAACTATTGGACGTTATCGGAGATTTAGCATTGATTGGCTATCCTATCAAAGGAAGAATTATTGCCAACCGCCCCGGCCATAGCACCAACGTGGAGTTTGCTAAAAAAATAAAGCAGTACATCAAAAAGAATAAACATACCAAAGGTGTTCCGGTTTATAACCCCAGCCAGCCGCCTGTGTATGACCAACAGTTTATTGAAAAAACATTACCCCATCGTTTTCCCTTTGCTTTGGTAGATAAAATCATTGAGCTGAGCGACACACATATCGTTGGTATAAAAAATGTAACGTTTAATGAATGGTTTTTCCAGGGGCATTTTCCCGGCAACCCGGTAATGCCCGGAGTGCTGCAGATTGAAGCCCTGGCCCAATGTGGCGGTATATTAGCAATCAACCTGAGTGGTGAAGGACAATACGATACTTACTTCCTTAAAATTGACAATTGCAAATTTAAAAGTATGGTAAGGCCGGGAGATACGCTGATTCTTAAAATGGAATTATCGGCTCCTATTCGTCGTGGTATTTGTGAAATGAAAGGCACTACTTATATTGGTAATAAAGTTTGTGCAGAGGCTGATTTGGTGGCACAGATTGTGAAAAGATAATCACATCCTTTGAGGCGGAAATTTGTATTTTATAAGAAATAATCTTTTTTTAGGATTGATTTATGCAGAGATAGAGTTGATAAATGGAGATGATCTGGCTTTTGCCAGAAGGCATATTATAGGTGAAGAAGAAATAAGAAGAATGAAGATAACTGCCCTCGTTGATACTGGTTCCTATTTGCTATGCATCAATGAAAACATACAGGAGCAACTACAATTACCTTTTTTAGAGAAAAGAAAAGGCCAAATGGCTGACGGAAGCATAAAGGAATATGAAGTAGTCGGTCCGGTAGAATTAAAGTTTAAAAACCGGAGAACAGTAATAAATGCTATGGTATTACCCGGAATAATTAAGTGTTGCTTGGGTCTATCCCAATGGAAGATATGGACGTTTTAATCCACCTATTAAGACAAGAATTAATTTTAAATCCGGAGCACCCCTATTTTGCCCAAATGAAGTTAAAATAACGGGATACAAATATTTTTCTAACATCGCTAAAATGCCCGCCGACCGGGCATTTTCTTTTACCGACAATAAGCCAAAATTGCTATAAAAAACGCCCTAAAAATCCGGGTTAGCCCGCCTTATTTCAGTACATTTGTGAGTTATAATTTTTTCATTTTTCACAACAGTTTTTTACCATTTTTATGACCACAGAAGCTAAAGAAAAAGCAGCCGCAATATCGGCCGGTTACAGTGCCGATAGTATCCAGGTATTAGAAGGTTTGGAAGCCGTTCGTAAACGTCCGGCGATGTATATTGGTGATATTGGAGTGAAAGGTTTACACCACCTGGTGTATGAAGTTGTTGACAACTCCATTGATGAAGCATTAGCTGGTTATTGCAAAAACATTCTTGTTACTATACACGAAGACAATTCCATTTCCGTAGAAGATGATGGCCGTGGTATTCCTACAGCCATGCACACTAAAGAAAAACGTTCTGCACTGGAAGTAGTAATGACGGTGCTACATGCAGGTGGTAAATTTGATAAAGGTTCTTATAAAGTTTCCGGTGGTTTGCATGGCGTGGGTGTTAGTTGTGTTAATGCATTAAGCAAATTACTCCAGGTAACTGTAAACCGTGACGGAAAAATATTTGAACAAGAATACAAGATCGGTGTGCCGCAATATGCTGTAAGAGAAGCAGGCACCAGCGAAAAAACAGGTACCAAAGTTCATTTCTGGCCCGATGATTCCATTTTCATTACATTAGTTTATAATAAAGATATCCTCGAAGGTCGTCTCCGTGAGTTATCGTACCTCAACCGTGGTCTACGTATTGTATTAACTGATCTAAGAGAGAAAGAAGAGAACGGTGAAAACTACACCAATGTTTTTTACAGCGAAGGTGGTATCGTAGAGTTTGTAGAAATGCTGGATGCCAGTGCCGGTCGCAATGCACTGATACCAAAAGTTATTTATGTAGAAGGCAGAGATGAGAATACTAACGTAACAGTAGAAGTAGCTTTAAGCTATAACGACAGCTACAATGAACATATCTATTCCTACGTCAATAATATCAACACTATTGAAGGGGGTACCCATGTATCCGGTTTCCGCCGTGCATTAACAAGAGTTTTCAAAAGCTATGGCGATAAAAATGGTTTGTTTGAAAAAGCTAAAGTAGAAATTGAAGGGGATGACTTCCGGGAAGGATTGAGTTCTATCATCTCTGTAAAAGTTCCTGAACCACAATTTGAAGGACAAACGAAAACCAAACTCGGTAATAACGAAGTAATGGGTGTGGTTGATTCCACCGTTTCAAAAGTATTAGAAGCTTACCTGGAAGAAAATCCAAAAGAAGCAAAAAATATTGTTGCCAAAGTAATTTTGGCGGCACAAGCAAGAGCTGCCGCAAGAAAAGCAAGGGAACTTGTTCAGCGTAAATCCGTATTAACAGGTGGTGGCTTACCCGGCAAACTCGCCGATTGTTCTGACAGAGACCCTAACCGTTGCGAGCTATACCTGGTAGAAGGAGATTCTGCAGGTGGAACAGCGAAGCAAGGACGGGACAGAAGTTTCCAGGCTATTCTGCCACTCAGGGGTAAAATTCTGAATGTAGAAAAAGCGATGGAACATAAGATTTATGACAATGAGGAAATAAGGAACATGTTTACGGCCCTTGGCGTAAAGATGGGAACACCGGAAGATCCGAAAGCATTAGACATTGCAAAACTCCGCTATCATAAACTTATCATCATGACGGATGCTGATGTTGACGGTTCCCACATTGCTACGCTGATCCTCACTTTCATTTTCCGCTATATGACGGAACTGGTAGAGCAAGGTTATGTTTACATAGCCCAGCCCCCACTTTACCTGGTTAAAAAAGGAAAAGAACAGGCTTATGCCTACAATGAAAACCAACGAAAGGCTTTAGTAGAACGATTAGGCGGCGGTAAAGATGATTCTGTAAATATCCAGCGATACAAAGGATTGGGAGAAATGAACGCTGACCAACTTTGGGATACAACTATGAACCCGGCTACCCGAACTTTGAAGCAGGTAACCATTGAAAGTGCTGCCGAAGCAGACCGCATTTTCAGCATGCTGATGGGCGATGAAGTGGCCCCGAGAAGGGCATTTATTGAGAGTCATGCTAAGTATGCGAAATTGGATGTATAGGTCTTAACGCATTAAAAATAAACGAGTTAGTCCCGCACATGCGGGGCTTTTTTATGCCCCTTAGCAAATTTTCCCGTTTAAAACCCTTCGGAATGCTTAATTTCATGAATTACTAACTCAAAAACTATTGACATGTCAGACGTAAAAATTACAGCGTATAACGTAAAAACAAAAGAAAAAGGCGTTGAGATGCTTGACGCTGTCATCACAAAAACAGCTAAAGGTGCCTATATGGCCCAGGGCAATGATGGAAAAGGTAACAAACTTACCACCCTGATGAATGGAGAAAAAGCTTTAGCAGCTATTGCAGCAGGTGTTGCAAAACAAGGCTGGTAAAAGCCAGGATATTATTACATTAAACTGATCAGGAGAATACCTTAGAATCCGTCTCGCCTAAGGTGAGACGGATTTTTTATTGCTTTATCAGCCTGAAAGTTTGTTTCTTCTCACCAACGGTAGCTTCCAGTAAATATAAACCGGCAGCAAATTGAGATTCCCGGAGATCAACGTTGAGTTTTTGTACAAACCCATTGGCCGCTAATTGATGTTGCTGAACTGTTTTACCAGCCAGGTCATACACTTTTACTTTTATCAGTTCATCGGTATTTGCCTGCAGACTAAGATTAAAGATTCCGGAAGAAGGATTCGGGTACACCTGCCATGTTATCTCCTCATCAAACACTACTGGCCGGATGGGTGAGTAAGTAAAGTTGCCATCATTATCAATAATTTTTAACCGGTAATACCTAACACTGATCTTTCCAATTTCATTATCGGTAAAACTATACCGCTGTTCCTGCACGGAATTGCCCAGACTTCTTATTTCACCCAATTTTACAAATTGGTTTTGCTGATAACCAGCATTTCCTTTGGCCACTTCAATTTCAAAACGATTCACATTGCTTTCCGATGCAGTGGCCCATTCAGCCAATACATCCTTGCTCCGTATTTTCTTGGCAGTAAAATTGATGAGCTGCACTGGCAATGCCAGGCTGTTGCCAAAGCCACCATTGTTTAACCAGAACTCTGAGAAATCTTTCACTTTAAATTCAGCATAATAACCTTTATCAAAAGGAACCTTTACAGCTTTTGTTGAATTAATGAACTGCCAGTTTCCCTGCACATTGTCTGCTATAGTTCCGTTCTCAAAATTATCGTTGGGATCGCTGTATTTGGAAACTCCAATTTCATAAGCGTTGGCCGGCTTGTAACAAGCTCCGCAACCAGTAGCATTGATCAATGCTTCCGTTTCTGTATCAAGGAAATAAAAACGAACCGAAGCAGAGTCTGGTAAATTAACTGTTGTTGGTTTGATGGTGATATTTCTGTCATGATAATACTGGCCGTTGGTATTACGAACTCCGCCGGTACTTACGTAAGATTGAACATTGGTGTTGCCAAGATTCTGCCCATTAGGATTTATAGCAGCAACCAGTTTGTTAGTACCCGTTTCTATAAAATTGATCCATCCCAAACCATTTACCACCGGTTGGTTAATAACGGGACTTGCACCTGTAACATCATAAATACCGTTGACATTACTGTAGATATGTATATCATCTATCGCAACTCCATCCCGGTTAAGTGTCTGGTCAGAAGCAACAACAAAACGAAGCCGCAATTGATTCAACCCGGTTGGCAGCGGAATAGAAGCAGCATGCCAGCGGTGATAATTCTGTACACTCCACATATTATTGCCCGAATAATTTCTATTGTACCAGTTGGTTCCCTGGCCAGTTGCACCAAGGCGGGTCCATGTAATTCCATCCGCCGAGTATTCAACATAAGCACCATCACAAATAACACTGGCGCCGCAATCTTCAATGTCTAATGCAATGCTGAAGCTTACTGTGGGGGCAGTAACTGTTGAAATATCATAACAGGGAGAATAGAGATATGATTTTTCCATGTCATTATAATTTCCTGCCACCCTGGTTTTCCATGCCTTGCTGCCACTGGCGGCACGGTTTATTTTAGAAGATGCTGGTGTGCCATATTCCCAGGAATTATTTTTTCCACCTGCGTACCAGAAGCCGTTGCCTGATTCAAAATTCTGTAAATGAGGGGATGAATTAGTAACAGTGATTATCGGAGAATTAACCATGTTTAAACTCAATGTATCATTATCGGGATAAGTATCAGTTCCATAAGCTACTCTTGCTTCAACCAGGTGTGGCCCTAATGCCGAAACATCAGCCGTTGTCGTAAATGTAAATTGTGCTGTTGAATTAGCTGCAATAGATGGGATAAATTCATTGGGAACAAATGCACCACCATCTACCCGAAAACGAACCGGTACATTGGTAACAGTTGTATTACTACTATTTCGTACTGTAATAGTAACTGTAGCAGCAGCAGTTAATGCGCAGCTTGCTGTAGCCGGTGCATCAATACTTATCATTTGCATGTCATCGGTTACTTTATACAACCGGATATCATCAAAAGTGTAACCGGCACCACCGTCATTATCAGCAGCCATTTGTACTCCGTACTGTCCCCAGCGAACCTGTGAACTGGTATTGAAAGTTTGAGAAGGCAGCGCATTAAATAATAAATCACTTATTTCTATACTGCCTGAATATTTATACGTTCCGTCCACCTCATTCTGGCTTGTAAAAAGATTATATGCTTCCACCCAATTTTTTGTGTCATCCCCCCTAACCCAAACTTTGTTAGCTGCATTGTTACCCTGTCCATGATTCTTGTACCGGAAATCAAGACGGATATCGTCAGTAGAAGAATTAAAAGTAGTCAAGTTAAAAGTACCTGTCAGTGAATCAACACTACCCGCATTTTGTATTTCTGCATCTAATGTCAATGCCCTGTTACCGGAGTAAGCTATACCAGTATTAATAAAAGTTCTTATTCTGCCGGTGTCGTTACTGGTTACAAAATCATAGCCGTCAAGACCGGTTAATCCAATTTGTCGCCTGTTGTAAGATTGCGCAGGAGCTGCATCAAAATTATCATTGAAGAAAGCCGGGTAAATAATTGCCGTGATACCAGGATTGCTTAGTTGTTTGAATAGTTTTGTCAACGAATTATTCTGTGGTGCAGGATCGCCACCAATAGAAACACCTGCCTGTATAGTATAATTGCCAACTGCAGACATATTTATATTTCCAGCGAGGAAAGTATATGATAGTGTTCCCCCACCCGGAATGTTTGGATTAGTGATAATTTCTGTAACCGGTGCCCCCGCATTCAGTGTATAACTTGCTGTGATGTTGCCAACAGTTGGAACATCATCCAAATTTTTAATCCGGATCGTTACCGGCAAACTATTGCCCAACGAAGTTGATGTCAATATTCTTCCGTTTGATGAAGGAGAAACAATAGCATCCAATTTTATATCTCCATTTGATACTACCCCGCTGCAATTGCCACTATCGGGTTTACGAAAAATTGCCAATGCCCTTCTTCCGGGGCTTCCGTTTATTCTTGCCCTGATTGTTACCCAATACGTCGTATCTTTTGACAAGCCGCTAAATGTATAAGTATTACCTGCCGTTGTACCAATAGAAACCATTTCATCGCCCTGCAAAATCATTACTTCATAATCGGCAGCACCGGTAACACTTGTCCAGTTGATTGTAATATATCCTTCACACTGGTTGAGGGCAGGAGCTAATGTAACTACCGGTTGTGCAAGAATGGTGAAAGGGAAACTTGTACTGCTGGCACCTGTACTATTCTTCGTTACTCTTATCTGTGCTTCTGTTGTAGGAGTATTATTTACTAAAAATCCAAAGTCAGGGCCGCCGGTCCAGAAACGAATACCAGCAGGCACCCCGGCGTCGAGTAGTGTCCAGGGGTCGGTACTATGTAAACGATATTCCAATGTAAAAGTGCTTGTCGGGTCGCCATGCGAATCCCACTGAATCAAAACTCTTTCCCCGGGGATATATGTATCGCCACCAACCGGCCCCACTACTTTTATATCAACAGGAACAAAATCATACACTACAAAATATCGCTGTGGTGAATTTTGCGGAACGGCTGTTCCCTTAATTTTTATTGTATAACTGCCCGCAGCGGGGTTATCAATAGTAACCTGTTCGATATTATTGATATGATCTGCTCCATTTACTGCCGTTACATTTACATTAGCAGGAATAGTATCTAAAATTCTGGGAAGAATAGTTGTCATTGGTGCCGGAGTCTCCACTTCAAGATCAAGATCGTTCACCAATGTTTGACTGGCAATTACAGAAGCTGCCGGATCATTCCATACCAGCATTACTTTCAGTTTGGATAAACCGGCAGGAACATTAATGACAAGCGGATTGGTGGCACCGGTTGTAATGTTGGCCGAATCAATATGATTATTCTCCAGCATATCTACCGACCGCCATAAGTTCATCAGGCCAAAACCGTTTTTATAATCAGGTCCATCATTACCCCAATCGTCTGCGCCATTGCAAAGCAATGCCTTCACTAATGCATTTCTTGGGTTGATACCCGTTAACTGCCGAAACCGTTGATATAATAATCCTGCGCCACCGGCCACAGCAGGTGAGGCCATACTGGTGCCGGTATTTTCCCAATAATAGTTAAAGGGAGGAGGCCCGCAAGAAACGATATAAGTGCCAATAGCAATTATTTCCGGTTTTATCCTTCCATCTTTTACAGGCCCTCTGCTGGATGTAACAAATAAAGTTCCGATAGGGGTAGCATTACCAACAGTTAGAACATTCTTGGCAGATTGATAACCACCCAGCACAGTTTTGAAACCATTGGCATACGGTGGACAAGTACTGCTACCACTATTGCCTGCTGCAAAAATGTTTTCCAGGTTTGGAAGTGTAAAGGCTTGCTGATCCAATATTCTTGAATACAGATCATACAAACCATGATAACTACATTCATCTACATTACCGTAAGAGTTGTTTGTGATTACCATTCCATAATCAGTAACATAAGCTGGTGCATTGGTAAAAATGCCAGAATAGTTTTGTGAAATAATGGTTGACTTGGGTGCAAAGCCGGTACGTAGTTCATCCCTGATGCCTGCACCACCAGTAATACCGGCCACATGGGTGCCATGACTTCTATATGGTACAGCTGCACGGGTAATTAATCGTCCGGAAAAATCAACATGTTGCTGCGGGTCTGCATTATCGCCAACACCAATCACCACTCCGGTTCCTTTTAAATTGCGGCCACCAACACTTAGTGGTGCATTTAATAAAGTTGCTTTCATACCATCACGGTTCCAGTTGGTCCAGCCATTCAGTGGCTTATCTTCTCCGGGAGCCGGTTGCACATATTCAATAAATGGAAATGATGCGAGTTCAAAAACCCGTTGTGCTGCTACACGAAGAGAAAGGATGTTATAGTCTTTATATAAATCACTAATGATGTCGATGTTTTTTGTAAGCAGTTCCTTTTTTACTTCTTCATACAAAAATGATTTGGGAAAACTTATCCATACATCAACTGTTCCCTCCACTTTTACTGCCCATACAGGAAACAAACCTGATGAGATAGTGCTATGCATCTTTTGAGATGGAGTGGGTTCAATGAATGCCCTTGCCTTTGCTTGTAAAAGTGCTTCCTGGTTTAATGAACCTGTTATAATTACTGTATAAGCATTATTAGGAATATAATCCAGCAACTCAATACCTGATTGTCTTAATTGTTGCTTTTCGTTTTCTGTTGGTAATTGTTCAAACTGTATGATAGCAAACGTCTTTTCACCAGTTCTTGCTGCATTACGATTGAACTGGTTCAGCTTTTCCGCAGTTATGTTTTTCTCAGGGATAATTGTGCCGGTTTTGAGTAACAGGTTATACCGGTTGCCATCTTGGGCAAGTGAGGAAAAACCTACAAGCAGGCAAATGGTTATCAGGGGAATTGGATTGGGTTTCATAGTGAATATTAAAAGTATTAAAAATAATACAAATACCTGAGAAAAGCCAATATGGTGAAGGATTTGCGGCGGCTATGGGTAATCCCCTACACAGCGACAGCCTGTTTAGAAAAACAATACAAATGCATTGCTTGTAAAAAGCGATGCATCTCCTGCATACTTTTCATATTGTCGCCAATCAGCATAAATAATTTACCGGTCTGTTTCAGTTTGGCTTTGTTGGTTCCTGTTTGTAAAAACTGGATTATCTTTTGGAAAGTCGACGATTCAAAATACGGAGAATCCGGCCGGTTGATGAAGAAGCAACGGAGTGTATTGTCCTTCAAACTCATTTTCTCAAATCCTAAATCAACCGCCAGTTTCCGGCATCGGACGGTGATAAACAAATCTTTTACTGGTTGTGGCAAAGCTCCGAAACGGTCTTCCATCTCCTTTCTCATCGCTTCCAGTTCTTCTTCTGTTTCACAATTATCCAACCGTTGATATAATGACAATCTCTCGCCAATACTCTCTACATAATCATCTGGCATCAGAATTTCCAAATCAGTATCAATAGTACAATCAGCTACAAAATCATCCTGCTTTGCAATTTCATCTTTGAATAATTCTTTAAACTCCGTTCGTTTTAATTCCCGGATGGCTTCATCCAGAATTTTCTGATAGGTTTCAAAACCAATGTCTGCCATAAAACCGCTTTGCTCACCGCCTAATAAATTACCGGCACCTCTTATATCCAAATCCCGCATCGCTATCTGGAATCCGCTGCCGAGTTCGCTGTGTTGCTCCAGTGTTTGCAATCTTTTCTTTGAATCATTCGGCAATGTACTCATCGGTGGAGCCAATAAATAACAGAATGCCTTTTTATTACTTCTTCCTACCCTTCCTCTTAACTGGTGCAAATCACTCAACCCAAACTGGTGTGCATTGTTAACGATAATAGTATTTACGTTCGGAATATCAACACCACTTTCTACAATGTTGGTACAGATCAGCACATCATATCTCCTGTCAATAAAATTTAAAATTCGTTCCTCCAGTTCATGGCCTTCCATTTGTCCGTGTGCAAAGCCAATACTTAAATCAGGACACAATGCTTGTATGATTGCTGCCATTTCTGCCAAACCGGCAATACGATTGTAGATAAAGAAAACCTGTCCGCCTCTTTCTGTTTCAAAATAAATGGCTTCCCGGATAAAATCTTCGTTGTACACCAATACCTCTGTCTGAATCGGTTGTCTATTCGGTGGCGGTGTATTCATAATGCTTAAATCCCTTGCCCCCATCAACGAGAATTGCAAAGTTCTTGGAATTGGCGTTGCCGTCAGGGTCAAACAATCAATAGCCGTCCGGAGGGTTTTGATTTTTTCTTTATGCGCCACTCCAAATTTTTGTTCCTCATCCACTACCAGCAAGCCAAGGTCTTTAAACTTTACGTCTTTGCCCAGCAAACCATGTGTACCGATAATGATATCAACTTTGCCTTCTTCTACCTTTAGCATTGTTTCTTTTTTCTCTTTGGCAGATTTAAACCGATTGATATAATCAACAGTAACGGGAAAGTCTTTCAACCTTTCTTTAAAAGTTTGATAATGCTGAAAAGCAAGAATGGTAGTAGGAACCAATATGGCGGCCTGCTTTCCATCCAGGCAGGTTTTGAAGGCTGCTCTTATTGCAACTTCTGTTTTACCAAAGCCCACATCACCGCAGACCAACCTATCCATCGGCGATGCTGATTCCATATCTTTTTTTACATCTGCTGTTGCTTTGCTCTGGTCGGGAGTGTCTTCATAAATAAAGGAGGCTTCCAACTCGGTCTGCATATAATTATCCGGTGTATGCCGGAAGCCCTGTTGTGCTTTTCGTTTGGCATAAAGTTTAATCAGGTCAAAAGCAATTTCCTTGACCTTGGTTTTTGTTTTCTCTTTCAGCTTATTCCAAACATCACTTCCGAGTTTATTTACTTTCGGTACACTACCATCCTTGCCAGTGTACTTGGCAATTTTATGCAAACTGTTGATGTTGACGTATAAAATATCGGTGTCTTTATAAATTAACCGCACAGCTTCCTGTACTCTTCCGTTTGCTTCTATTTTTTGCAGACCGCTGAAAATACCAACGCCATGATCAATATGAGTAACGAAGTCCCCGGGTTGTAATTCACGGAGAGTTCTGAGTGTTATTGCCTTATTCTTATTATACGCCTGCTTTACTTTATACTTATGATACCGCTGAAAAACCTGGTGATCTGTGTAACAAACAATTTTCTGGTCTTCATCAATAAATCCTTCATGAATGGAAGTTGAAATAGGGTTAAAAACAATTTCAGCTTTTAAATCATCAAAAATACTTTGCAGCCGTTCCAACTGCTTCGGGTTATCTGCAAAAATATACAGCTCAAACTTTTTTGCTTCCCAGCTTTTCAAGTCTCTTATCAGCAAATCAAACTGGCGGTTGAAAGCCGGTTGCTCTTTTGTTTTAAACTCAATCTCGAAATCAGCCAGGTAAGATTGATATCCAAATTCTACGAGGTGTTTTTTTGTTAGCTCCCCTTTCAAATCATTTGAAGTAATAAAATCATCAGGCCCAACATCATTCTTTATTAATTTATCGTCGAGGTCTTCCTGTTCCTTACGTTTGGCTGCTAATTTTCCTGCATGGGTAGTATTCGCCAAAAAAGATGCTTTCACTTCTTGCTGAAACCGTAGAAAAGCCTGTAAGTCTTCTTCACTTTCTGTCAACCGTTCTTTACACAGTTCATAATCCTGTATCCATACCACTGTATTTTCCGGTAAAAAATCAAACAAAGAAACCTGTCCTTCACTTTCAAATTGTGTATGCACATTGGGAATGATACTTACCTGCAACAGTTTTCTTTCGCTCAATTGAGTTTCCGGATCAACGATACGGATAGAGTCAACATCGTTTCCATACAACTCTATCCTGTAAGGCTTCTCATTACCAAAAGAATAAATATCAAGGATACCACCTCTTATCGCAAACTGTCCGGGTTCATATACAAAATCTGTTCTATCGAAACCATAATCGGCCAATTTCAGTAACAGGTCTTCAACATTCAGTCTGTCACCTGATTTAATATGAATTATATTGGAAGACAGCGTAGCCGGCAAAACAACCTTTTCAAATAATGCTTCCGGATAAGTAACAATGACCTTTTTATTTCCCCCGGCAGCAATCTTTGTCAATGCCTCCGTACGAAGCATTACATGTGATGAATTAAGCAGTTGGTAGTTCTTCCTGTTTTTAAAGGAAGATGGAAAATAAAAAATATCCAATGCCCCGGTCAGGTTCTCTAATGTATTATGGAAATAAGCCGCTTCTTCCGCATCATTCAAAACAATAAGATGATTTAGTTGCGAACAGGACGGATGCAGAAAAGCGGATGCTACTACAAACTGCGATGAACTTCCTTGTAAATTTTTAAGATAGATTTTTTGGGGCTGGGCAAATGAAAGCCTGTCCGCCAATTGTAAAAGGCGGGGGGTGTTTTGATACTGTTTCAACAAACCCTGTACACTCATGAGAGTCGCAAAGATACTGATCTTGCGGGATTAAATTAAAAGTCAGCTCTTGAATAGTGTCTCAGTTTGAAATAGCTTGGAACCACATAGAAGGATAGAACACATTAGAAATACACACAACTTGTCCTGCCTTAGGCGTGGATAGCTTCAGATTACCCTATGTGATAACCTATGTGTCTCATGTGACTATGTGGTTCAAATTCATTTTAACTAAGTCAATATTCAAACTGATACACTACTAACTCTTCCCTTTATAAATCAACACTAAAAATTATTTGATGAATTGCTTAACAAAATTCTCTTTATTGTTCCCCGTAATTTTTATTATATAGCTACCGCTTTGAAACCTGCTTATATCAATAACCGAATGCTGATAATTTTTGCTGCTGCTATAAACTATACTTCCTTTCATATCGAATACCTGTAGTGTCATAGTACGGGTTTGTAATGTACCAGTTACTATTTGCAACTGATCCTTACCAGCAGAAACGTATTTAATAAAGTCTTTGGTAACGACAGTATTTGGAAGACCTGTTGGTATGGTAGGTATGATAGTTGTAAATAAACCCCTTCCATGTGTACCGGCTACTACCGTATTATCTGATGATTTGAATTTTAGCATACTAGTTTTTACATTGGCAAGGCCGGTATTATTGGGTATCCATTGTGTAGCAGTGCCGGCAATTACGGAGGTACTCCATACACCCAATTCAGTGCCGAGCAGGATACCACCGTTTCCACCAGAAGCCCCATTTAACTGGGCATTAGCCGGAGCAAAAATTCCCCAGCGGATTGGCATATCCGGCAGATTGCCTTCTATAGAGGTAAAACTAGCCCCTCCGTCTGTACTTTCCCAAACACTTGTAACTCCGAAATTAGAAAGTGTTGCAAGTATATGATTGCTGTTTGCCGGATCCACATCAATAGAAGAAACAGCGGCGTTATTAATGGTTCCCAAAGTTGGTGAACTGGTAACCGTGGGGTTGGCCGAATTAGCATTGGAAATTTTTAAAACCATTGGAAGAGAATTGCCAGATGAAGCACCCACCCAGATAGTATTGGCAGCATTGGGGTCTACTTTAACAGCAGTCAACTCCCTGCTTCCCATTGCAGAAACATTTGCGATTATAGATGATGGTGTTGCATCCAAACCTGAAATGACAAAATACCGTCCGGCATCATCGCCACAATACAAAATATTTGCATTATCATCATAATCGGTTGGGTTTATAAATTGGCCACGGGTGTTATTGATACCAGTTCCCAACGAAGAAAATGAAGTTCCTCCATTTGTAGAACGATTATAGCTGTTTCTCGTAAATGCAGTTATCTGTACCAGCCCGTCTGTCTGATCAATGTGACAATAGCCACCATCTCCACCCGTAACAGTTGTAGTAGCATTGATCCCTGGTCCAATGAATTTTTGTGTGCCGTTATCCTGTGCCCCTGCTAAAAAATAATTTGCACTGGAAGGATGGTAATCGCAGGCATAGTACTGCGTAATGTTATAGCTATTGTTTTTTATGGAAAATGTTGGTGTGGCTGCGTCAATATTTTCTGAATAAGAAATTCCACCATCATTACCATTAATCAATTTGGAAGAACTGTTGTATTGCAAAACATGATGATCCACATGCACCTGTCCGCTGGAGATGGTGAGCCAGCTTACCCCTGCAGTTATTGATTTTGCAACATGCAAACCGCCTGCGACTAAAACATCAGGATTATTGGGATCTACTGCCATAATGAGATTAAACCATGTTTGGGAGGCTGTACCATTGTTTAATGCTGAAGGTGATGCAACGGAATCCCAGGATGCGCCTCCGTTAAATGATCTCCATAACCCGATGACCTGGCTGGAGGCACTATCTTGCCCAATCACATATAACCGCTGTGGGTCGGAAGGTGCTATGGCCAGTTCAAGCCGTTGCCTGATCATGAACCAGGGAGGTGTTATTTCAACCCAGTTGCCCAAAGCACCAGTATTAGCACCATGCGTTGCAAAAGTTGATTTCCAAACAACTCCTCTTGAAAAAACACCAAGTGTTGCATACATATCACCATTGGATGCCACCTCAAGATCTGCCGCCCTGCCTGTAGCAAAACCAGCAAGAGGAGCCCCTAATACCTGCACCCAGGAGGTACCGCCATTTGTTGATCGCATTACTCCACGATTAGCAGAGGTCTGATTTCTCAATGAAGCATATATGTTTCCATTGTTATCAATAACAAAATCTTGTGTAAATTCAAAATCAACAGTAGAAGCTAATTGGTTCCAGATAACACCGCCATCTGTACTTTTATAAATACCGGCACCCCGAACTGCATCAGCATTAAACCAACCTTCGCCGGTTGCAGCATACATGGTAGCCGGGGTCGTATTATCCTGCACCAAACTGGAGATAGCAAGGTTGGGTAAAAAATCATTTACAGGTGTCCATATAACTGGTGAGCCGCTTACAAAATTGATTGTTTTAAAAAGTCCACCCGAAACTGATCCTGCAAGAACAGTGTTTCCCGTTGCATCTCTTTTATCTATCATTATTGCTCTTGTTCTTCCGCCCACATTATTAGGTCCTCTTTCCTGCCAGCTTAATGCAGTTGTTCTGGCAATAATGTTGTTTCTATCCAGGCTCTGCATATAACTCCGGGCAGCCACCATTCTTTCATTGGGTATTATATTCAAAGCCGGATCTCTTGTCATCTGAAACTCCTGCTGCATGGCCTGCTCCATACCATCCATTTCTTCAGTTGGGAAATGCTGAACGGATTGTTTATGGTTGGTACAACCTAAAAACATGACTATGGTTAATAAAAGAATAGGAAATCGCAATTGCATAATTTAATTTTTTATCGCCTCAAAAGAAGACTGTTAAATTAACGTAAGTTTGAATATTACAGGTTGCTTTTATACCAAATATTAATAAAATTCATCCATAAATTAAACAGTGTATGAAAAAGTCATGGTTCTTAGTTTTTCTAACAACCGCTCTTGCTGCGGGTTGTCAACCTGCTGTAAAGATATTTGCTTATTCGCAGGAAACTACACCCGGTAATATTCCCAAAAATGGAACGGGTGAAAATGGAAACCCTGCCGGCATTAAAAAAGGAGCTTTGGTCAATTATTTTTTCTATGCTGTTTATAAACCAACTACAATAATCAATTTTTCGGAAGTGTGGATTGGTAAAGAGTATTATAAAGTTCAAACTGAAGTGGTCGCCTCATCGCCGGTTGTCATGATAAATAAAGATATTCCTGATCAGCCTGTTAAAGAAGAGTTGGTTCCGGCTACAAAACAACAGGTTGTATCTATTTCACCCATTGGCTCACCCGGCTATAAAACAATAGACAG
>Ga0335394_10000803_pt1 | contig 34397 bp, 25 predicted proteins | sample MAT03_FD_205741 | JGI IMG/M metagenome (GOLD analysis project Ga0335394, IMG submission 205741) | Freshwater microbial communities from Lake Fryxell liftoff mats and glacier meltwater in Antarctica - MAT-03 (spades assembly) (version 2) ...
CGTTGTGGCGATCCGTGATCCGAAATCAGCAATCCGCAATCAGCAATCCGTAATCAGCAATCCGCAATCACTGGATCTTGAGATTCAATAAACGAATTTGGCACTCTCCATCCGGTCGCCGTTCAGTAGGCGGAAGAGGTAAGCACCGCGGGCCAGATCCAAACCATGGAGTTCAGTCCGGCCTTCCATCGTCGTTGAACCTTCAACGATGATGCGCCCGGTCATGTCCTGCAATGCGAACCTGCTACCTGCTGGGAATCCGTGTAGTGCGGTCAAGCCACCACCATTATTGAAGGCCACCAGCGGACGTTCCTTCAACGCACCCATCATGATCGCCACCACGTTCGAGTAGGCGGTATTGCCATCCACGTCCGTTTGGCGCAAGCGGTAGTAGCTCAACCCGGAATAGGGGTTACGATCCAGTTCGGTATAGTTCAAGATGCTTGCACTGTTCATGGCACCTGGCACATCCATCAACGATTCAAAAGCGATCCCATCCGTGCTCCGCTCAATGGTGAAGTAGGCGTTGTTGCGCTCGGAGGCTGTGACCCATTCCAAGCGGACGTCTTCGCCCTCAGGCGCGGCATTGAATTGGATCAAGGTGATGGGCAGGGGGTTCAGGGCCGAGATGGAGGCCAAGGTCCAAGGGGTAGGGCCGGGTATGGCATTGAACAAGGTCTGGATGGCCGCTGTTGGTATGGTACCTGCACCGAACGTTCCGGTTGCTCCGCCGTTCCCGCGATCCCTCCAAATGGAGGCGGCATCATCCCACCGCGCCACGATCAGATCCGGAATACCACTTACTCCACAACTGTAAGGTGCCAGCCATGTCAATTCAACAACGGGATTTGCAGCACCGGCGCTGCGGTCAATGGTCCAATACTCGCATTGGCTGACGTGGTCGATCGTTGGTTCGGCACTGCTGCCCCATGTGTAGGCACTTATGGGGAAATACTCAGCAACGAATGCACTGGCAGCGGACGCAGCACTGAATCCAGTTACACCGCAAGGTCGCAGGACAGCACCCTTGCCCACAGGGAAGGAGTAGTTCGTATTGCCGATCTTCTGCATGGGCCCGTTCACGAAACTGGTGTTGGACGCATTGATCGAGGTACCGCCGGCTCGCAAGGACAATAGTCCGGCCGGGTTCGATGTGTTCACGATACCAGCCGTTAAGTCGAGCACATTGCGGACCGCCACGGGGTTGTTCAACGTGACAGCTCCCGCTGACTTGGCCACAGTGAAGTTGCCGAATACATCTTGGAAGCCACCTGTACCCACACTTTGTGCTCCAGACCCGTTCAGCGTGATCGTACCATTCAGATCGTCCAACGTGAGTTCCGTGGGTCCATCGTTCTGGTAGTTACCACCAATGAAAATGTTGCCGCCAACACCGATTCCTTGCAAGTCCACATAACCACCGGTCCCGAGGTTAAAGTTCCCAGAAATGGTAACGATATTCCCTGGGACCTCATTTCGGAATATGGCTTGGTTAAGCGCTGCAGCCGATACGGTCAATGTGGTGGTGGATAAGGTGCTGTTCCCTAGAACGGTGGTGGAAATGGCAGTGCCCGCAGTGGTACGGTCTATAGTGAGTGGCCCGCCAATAGCCAAGCTGCTCGTATTCTGTACCGTAAGGTTACGTGCTGTACCACTGTTTGTCTGGAGCAAGGAGGCGCAGGTCGCATTCCCACCGGGGGTCAAGCCTACAACACAATCACGGGTTGCCGTTTCATCGATCCGGACGTTCGTGATGGCCACCGGCACCTTGATGTCATCCCAATTCTTGCACTCGAACCAATCCGTATCCTTTGCACCACGCCAAAGACCCGGAACAAATGGAGCGGTCGTGATATTCAGGGTAGGGGAGAGGGTCCAGTTCGGATATTGGGCGCTGTAGGCTGCACACGATAGCGGAGACACCCAATTGCTGGTATTATCCGCACGGATTATCCAATCACGTGGACTGAGTGATGTTGTGAGGATATTCGGAAAGGTGAATTTATTATAGGCGAGACTGCCAGTAGGTGCCATGCTGAAACACTGTATGCTTAGCGGCAGCCCACTTCTAGAATTGGCCGATGAAGTGGTGCAACTTGGCGGTAGTGAAACCCACGAATTCGGTGCTTGAACCGTACTGAAACCATATAGCGGAGTTCCAGTATAGGTAGCATTATGCCCATTCACTGTATTTGTGGTCCAAATGCCACCCTGCATGAAGAAGAGCTGGTCACCGGCCGTGGTGAGATCAATGCTGGTAAAGCCGTTCAGGGAGTTACATGTCCAACCTGCATCCGGCGCAAGTCCAGTCACATTTCCGGCTCCGCTCTGTCCGCGTATTCGGAAGGTGATCACTTTACCAGCAGGGATAGCACTGCCGGTTCTGGTCATTTCTACGGTTCCTTCATTATTGCCCCAAGTATTCAAAGAGCAACGTTGGTATCCATTATCCGTTAAGATCAACTTCGTGTTCCGTGCAATGTTCTTGAAGCAAAAGAAACTCACATTATCCTCGGTCGTGTTCCCGCTACATAAACCATTGTTTGCGTTCACTCCAACGATGACCAGATCTCCAGGAGCGAGTATCGTTGGGGTGGCATTCTGATCCGTAATATTGACAACGGAAGTATTAGGTGAACCCACTGCGGCACCCGATATTGACGTAGCCGATGTGATCGTGAAGGTTACTGTTTCCAATCCAAGGCTCGGGAGGTCCTCTACACCATCATTCCAACTCGTAAATGTGAACGATGCCGATGCTGCGCCCGCTGGTATGGTCACGGTCAAGATCTGGGATACATTCTCAAATGGAAGAGTGAAATAGTCCCCACCAGGAGCGTAGGGAGGTTGGTCGTACACAACTCCTGCTCCATCCGTCGCTTGGATCTGAACGGTTATTGTGTTCGGCGAAGTCGGACTTATGTTCATAAAGATAGTTCCGCTCGTCCCTTCCAACAAGTTCAAGGTCAGCGTGGAAAAAGACACCGCCGGTGGTCCATCATCATCGGCAATGGTAAAATCGTGGGTCTGGTCGGAACCCAGTGTAATACCACCAGTTGAAGAACTCAACACAAAGGTGATCAGATCATTCCCTTCATCAAGAGCATCCCGTTCCACGTTCACCGTGAACGTAGCCGAGGTTGCTCCAATTGGTAGATTCACAGTGATGTCGGAACCAACTACAGATATAACTCCAGCACCGGTGATCGTGTAGTCGGCTCCTGCTCCATATGTTGCCGTCGCACTTGACATTGAGATAACCACTGTACCGCCGGTAGAAGCAGGTGAAACAGTAAGGCTCACCACGTACGGCACCGTTCCAGCACCTGTCTGTTCAGGATTGTAGGAACTGGGCCATACAAAATTCACATAAGGACTGCAATCCATGTTGTGCGTGCCCAAGTCGCTGATATTGTCAATAGGGAACGCATCCCACCCTGTCGTCAATGTAGGGAACGGGCAATTGGTAGCATCATCGAGCGTAATTCCAGAACAGACACTGAACCTGCGTACCAAGGTCTGGTCCAGCGTTCCAAACCCTGCAACTCCCCAACGGGTTCCTGGGTCACAGCCGATGTTCCCTACTAAGTCGACCAAAACAAGGCCAGTAACACGAACCAACGCGATCGCGTCGTTTCCATTGAAAGATAAGGCGCTATTTATAACTGTTGTCCCCGTATATACTGTGGCTACAGAGTTGCGATAGATGATCGTGGCACCCGGGACAAGCGTCCCGGTCATTGCAGGTGTTCCAGCCGTACCGGTCGAACTGCCGTTAGTGTATACGCGTAATTGGTATAAGCCCAAGTTCACGTTCGCTGCTGTTCCGTTGTAGATCTCGATGTACTTGTTGTTGGCACTGCCTTCGATGTACTCCGAAATGATCAGGTCTGTAGGTTGGGCCACCACGTTCATGGCCAATGACCCAAGCACCAGAAGAAGCACGTTTCGCATTCCGCTGAAGAATGCAAGTGCATAAGCCGTATGATGTTGACAGTTGCGCATTGATGATCCTTTCGTAACCGGCACAAAGGTCGAGCGTTCAGCGCGTTCAGATGTCATGCGAAGGTTAACCTTGAGCATAGCTTTTGTTTCCTTTGCTTAAGGAAAGACGAGTTAAAGGTACAATAGTTGTCCGTTCGTTCTACAGGGCCTCACAAGCATAGGACGTATTGCGATGGCAAAGGCCACTTCGATAGGCACAAAACTTATGCACGATCCACGAACGATCGAGAGTCTCGACCCGATCAGGCCCAATAGACCATGCTCATCGACCTGTTACTTTATGGGATGTCGACCCATCGAATTACGTGAAAGCGCGATCGCCGGGTACGACTACTTTTGGGCACCCTTGCAGGCACCAAGTCAGCAGGCCAACCATCGTGCCCGATCGCATCCTCATTCTCGACCATGGTTCACAATTCACCCAGCTCATCGCACGGCGCGTCCGCGAGCTGAACGTGTATTGCGAGATACATCCATTCAGCAAGGCCCAACAATTCGTGAACGACCCCGACGTGAAAGGGGTGATCCTGAGCGGAAGTCCCAGCAGTGTACATGACGAGAACGCCCCGGACACGGACCTCGCCGGTTTCCAAGGCCGGATACCCGTGCTCGCCGTTTGCTATGGTGCGCAATTGCTGGCCAAGCGCACGGGAGCGCCCGTGGAACGCAGCAAAGTGCGCGAATACGGCAGGGCACATTTGGACACCGTTGCACAGGACCGCCTGTTCGACGGCATCGAGGCCGGCACCCAAGTATGGATGAGCCACGGCGATACGATAACGGCGCCCAGTGAGGCCATGGAAGTGATCGCCAGCACGGACCATGTGCCAGTTGCCGCTTTTCGATTGTTGGATGGACTCACCTACGCGGTACAGTTCCATCCGGAAGTGTACCATACCACCGATGGCGCGCAACTGCTCCACAACTTCGTGATGGGTATCTGTGGTTGCGCCGGCGATTGGACGCCGCACGGCTTTGTGGAACAGACCATTGAAGGACTGCGGAAACAATTAGGTACGGACAATGTGGTGCTGGCCCTCAGTGGCGGCGTCGATAGTTCCGTCGCCGCCCTGCTCCTGGACCGTGCCATCGACGAAAGACTGCATTGCATTTTCGTGGACAACGGCCTCTTGCGACAAGACGAATACGACCGTGTCCTCGAAAGCTATCGGCACTTGGGACTGAACATCACCGGTGTGGATGCCAAGGAAGAATTCTACGCAGCCTTGAAAGGCTTGGAGGACCCGGAGGCCAAACGCAAGGCCATTGGAGGCACCTTCATCAACGTGTTCGACCGGGAAGCGAAACGGATCAAGGGCGTAAAGTGGTTGGCGCAAGGGACCATTTATCCCGACGTGATCGAAAGTGTGAGCGTGAACGGGCCCAGCGTAACGATCAAGAGCCACCATAATGTCGGGGGATTGCCGGCGCGCATGGACTTGAAAGTGGTTGAGCCCTTACGCCTGCTGTTCAAGGACGAAGTTCGCCGGGTGGGCAAGGAACTGGGCTTGGACCCGAACATCCTCGGGCGGCACCCCTTCCCCGGACCAGGTTTGGCGATCCGTATCCTCGGCGACATCACACGGGAGAAGGTGGCCTTGTTACAAGCCGTGGACCACATCTTCATACAAGGCTTACGCGATGAGGGTTTGTACGACCAAGTGTGGCAAGCAGGAGCGATCCTTTTACCCGTGCGCAGCGTTGGCGTAATGGGCGATGAGCGCACTTACGAGAACGTTGTGGCGCTGCGTGCGGTCTCGAGCACCGATGGCATGACGGCGGACTGGTGCCATTTGCCCTATGAATTCTTGGCACGGATCTCGAACAGCATCATCAACAAGGTAAAGGGCGTGAACAGGGTGGTGTACGACATCAGCAGCAAACCGCCAGCAACGATAGAATGGGAATAACGGTGGCAACGAACCGAATGCTCTCGCGGACCTTGATGGTCGTGGGTATTTGGTTGATGGGTCTTTCAACAAGCGCGCAGGGCGTTCGTACGGTGAACGGCCGCAAGTTCATGGTACACACGGTCCAGGCCGGCCAAACGTTGTATGCAATAAGTCGCTCCTTCGCAGTTCCGGTTGATGATCTGTTGGCTGCGAACCCGGCCTCGGCCTTTGGACTCACCATCGGTCAGGAACTGCTGGTGCCCTTGGATGCCGTGCAGAAGAAGGAATTGAAGACCGCACCCATGCTGCGAACCGATGGTGAATTGATCCACACCGTGCGGAAAAAGGAAACGCTCTACGGCATCGCCAAGGCTTATGGGTTGGAATTGAACCAGCTCTTGGAACGGAATCCGGAAGCCATCAACCTGAACGAAGGCATGACCTTGGTGATCCCCGTGGCAAAAGTGAAGGGTGAACACCAAGGAGCGTTGGTGCCTGCGATATCCGATGGTGCCATACTTCATCGCGTGGAACCTGGGGAAACGTTGTTCAGCTTATCGAAAGAGTACGGTGTGGACGAGGCCACGATCAGGTCGGCGAACGGTGGATTACCCGAAGGGTTGAAGGCAGGGAGCAACGTGCGTATTCCTGCCGCAGTAGCCCCGCTCGATACATTGTCCATGGCCGATGACTTCCGGAAGGAACGGTACAAAGTGGCCTTCCTGCTGCCGTTTTCGGCGGACCACAACGACAGCATCATGGGTCAGGCAGGGGTGAATGAAGTGCCGCGTTATTATGAACCCACGCGCATCGCCATCCAATTCTACAACGGTGCATTGTTGGCCATTGATTCCCTTCAACGGCTTGGTCTGAATGCCGACATCTCGGTGATGGACGTGGGCGACAACGCGAGCACTTGGGGTCCGGTGTTGAAGGACCCGGCCTTGTTGGAGAACGACCTGTGCATAGGACCATTCCACCGCTCGGCCATCGAAGCATTGACACGGGCCAGAGTGAAAGCACACATCGTATGCCCGGTACCCCAGAGCAGTAAGGTGATCCTGGGGCAACCCCTGGTGAGCAAGATCACTCCCACGCGCACGGACATGATCCTGCAGACCGCCCGTTACGTAGCCCATGCACATGCCCAGGACAACATCATCCTCGTAAGGCCCTCGATCGCCACGGAAGCGGAACTACAGAACCAGATGGAGCGGGCCTTGAACAATGCCTTGGCCAAGCAGACAGGTTTCCATCGGGATTCGGTGGTGGTGGCGCGGCCTGGTGCGAAGGACATGACCAGCTTGACCGTCAAGCTGGATGCCACCAAGCTCAACGTGGTGGTGCTGCCCAGTGAAGATGTTGAATTCGTAACACGGTTGGTCGTGAAATTGAAACCCCTTGCGGACAAGTACCGGCTCCTGTTGGTGGGCATGGAGAACTGGACCCGTATCGAATCCATCGCCGCTCAGGACCTGGACCTGCTCGGTTACACCTTTGCCGCAACGGCATTCACGGATCGCAACGACCCGAAAGTACAGGCGTTCGCCAAACGCTTTCGTGAGACCTACAGCGCGGAACCGGATGAATACGCCTACCTCGGCTTCGATGTCACTTTCTACTTCCTAAAAGCCTTGATGACCCAAGGGCCGAGCTTTGCCAAGCACTTCGACCTGGTGCATACCGAACCGCTGCACATGGGTTTCCGCATGACCAGCACCGGCCCCGAGAACGGCTACCGCAACGAGCACGCGGTGATGGTCCAACAGAAGGACTTGGAGCTCAGGGAGGTCCGTTGAGAAGGCGGCGCGTGAAGGACATTGGATGAGGGCTCCAAAGCCTGCATTGCTTGGACCACAAGCAGATGTCAGAACGTGAGCTCTCAAAAGATGTAGGGGGACTTGAGGAACCAGGTACGAGAGGACCGATCCTACAGGTGAATGATGATCTTTGCGACTTCGGCACGAGAAATGTCAGCACATGAATATGATACGAACACTCACTTTTATCCTTGGGTCTATTTTCGGGTCAATGGCCTTGGCACAGACCAATGTCACCGTTGATGTGCAACTAAGCAAAACCAAGGGTGGCAGCTTGCGGGCTGCGTTGTGCCCTTCTGAAAACGCATTCGATACGGAGAAAGGCTGCGTGTTCTTGGCGATGGAGGCAACCGGGAAAATGGTTCCCCTTACCTTCGAGAATGTGGAACCCGGTACCTATGCTGTGAAGATCTTCCAAGACCTGAACGGCGATGAGAAGATGGGCACCAATGCCTTGGGCATACCAAATGAACCCTTCGGCTTCAGTAACAATGCCATGGGGAATTTTGGGCCTCCTTCCTTCAAGCAAGCCGCGTTCGAGGTGGGGAAGGAACCCCTCGTGATCAAGCTGAAACTTCGCGGTTAACGCGGATTTCGGACGATCTGCGGGATCAGCTTTTGCCGTGCGCTCAGGTAGCTTTGGTAACGTTCGGTGGATCCGACGCGATCATTCAGCACCTCCGTTCCATTGCCCAACGCATCGATCAACAGATCCGTCGCTTCACGTAATCCATTCTCCCCACCACCATTGGCGGTTACAACATCGGTACCACCACGGGCGATCACCTGTTCCACCAACCATGCCGTGGCCGGGGATCCGATCATAACACGTACGCCGCAAACCGCAGCGACCGGAAGGTCCAGGACATCATCGAAAACGAAAGCCACTTCCTCCGGCTGCAGATCGTGCTCTCCAAGGAATGCGTTGAAGGCTTCCGGTTTGTTGGTGAAACCCATGTACACGCCATGGAGCTTTTCACGTTGTGCGAACTTTTCAGCGAACGGATTGTGCTGACCGGTAATGATCGCGGAGATCGGCAACTCTCCGTTCTTCAACCATAGTGCGAAACGAAGCAGGTTCACGCCCATGCTGCCCACCTCGCTGAACGGACTGCCTCCGTCCATGTCCTTGAACCCATCGTTGAAAACGCCATCCCAGTCGAAGATCACGGCCTTGATGCCGAGCATTCGCTTCTGGACATCGGCTCTTGAATGGAGGTAACGAGTGGCGGTCATGCGTTAGTGGAAAGGTTGGTCGATGGCAAGCCAGGATCAGTAGTGGCAAGATCGTGGTGAACCATGGTATCACAAATGGATGAATGATCGGTAAAAGCTCGAACGTTGTACCGAAGCGCAACATCCTCACATCCTCACCTCTTCATGTTTCAACTCTTCACCCCGCGATCGCCTTCAACACATCCTGGATGTCCAGCATACCGAGCTGCTTGCCATTTTCACTCACGCTTAGCGTATCCACCTTGTGTTCCTTGAAGGCCTTCTGCGCTTCGTCCAATAACGCTTCTGGGCTGATCGTGAAGGGTGAACTGAATTTCAAGGTGCTCAGCTTCTTCGCCAAGAACTTGTTGCCATCCTTTTCCAGTCCACGCCGCAGACCGCCATCTGTGAATACTCCGATATTCTTGCCTTTTCCGTCCACCACCATCACCGCACCGAAGCCGTGCTTGGTCATGGTCACCAGCGCATCGCTCACAGTAACACCATCCTTTACCACCGGGTTGCTGTGCGATAGGATGTCCTTCACCTTCATGGTGATCAAGCGCGTGTGCTCGTAGAACTGCTGCGTTCCGATCGTGGTGAAGTGGTTGTCGGTCAATTGCTTCATCAATTTCCAAGGCACAGTGATCGTGTGTACGCCCAATTCAACCGCATTGCGAACATGTTCAACGGTGCGCACACTGCTGAACATGATCTTGGTGTTGTACCCATAGTAGTTCACGGCCCGCACGCATTGTTCCACCAGCGCCAACGCATCATGCCCTTGGTCCTGCAGGCGACCCACCAGCGGACACACGTACGTAGCGCCTGCTTGCATGGCCATGTATGCTTGCTGCAAGGTGTACACCAGGTGAACGTTCACCATAATGCCTTCATTGCGCAGCATTTTACAGGCGCGCAGCCCTTCCAAACTGACAGGGATCTTGAAGACGGTGGTGTCCTTCTTCAAGCCCATCTTCAACTGGCGCTTGGCTTCCTTCACCACTTCCTCTGCGGTCTCGCCCAAAGCTTCCACTTGAAGAATGGGCACTTTCTTCGCGAGGTCCAGGATCATCTTGTCGATGTTCGTGACACCACCGCGGTGCATGAAAGTGGGGGTGGTGGTCAGGCCCGTAACAAAGCCGAGTTTGAAGGCTTCGTCGATCTCTTTGATGTCGGCGCTATCGAGGTAAAGTTCCATTTTTTGGTGTGAGGTAGTGAGGGTGTCGTTCGTTTTATGCTCCTGTAGGGTCAACCCACGGGGTCGACGGTACGGGAGTATCGCTCAAGTTTCGGTTAAACGGTTACAGTTCGGGGGCGGTATTTCACCTCGGCGGCGTGCAGGTCCAGTAAGGGTTTCAGGAATTCCTCCAGGTCGTACACACAGAGTTGGCTTGCGGCATCGCACAGGGCTTTGCTGGGGTCCGGGTGCGTTTCAATGAAAACGCCATCCACACCAGCTGCCACACCGGCGCGTGCGATCGTGGGCATCACCTCGCGGTTGCCACCACGCGGATCGGCGCTGGGGATGCCGTATTTGCGAATGCTGTGCGTAATGTCGAATACGAGCGGGTAACCGGTGTTGCGGAGGTGGTAAAAGGCGCGTGGGTCAACCACCAAGTCGTTGTAACCGAAGGTGTAACCCCGTTCCGTAAGAATGATCTTGCTGTTCCCAACGCTGACACACTTTTCCGCCGGTTTGATCATGTTCTCCGGCGCCAGGAACTGTCCATGCTTCAAGTTGATCACCGCGCCGGTCTTCGCGGCCTCGGTAACCAAGGTGGTCTGCATGCACAGGTAGGCAGGGATCTGCAATACATCGCAGACCTCCGCTGCTGGTGCGGCCTGGGCAGGGTAGTGGATATCGGTCAGGATCGGGAAGCCGAAGTCCTTCTTTATCCGCTGTAGCATCTTCAAACCTTCGTCCAAGCCCGGACCTTGATAGAAGTCCACGCTGCTGCGGTTGTCCTTGGTGAAACTGCTCTTATAGATCACGGGCACCTTGGTCCGCTCGCTTACTTCCTTCAGCTTCTCGGCGGTGCGCATCATCACCTCTTCGGTCTCGATCACGCACGGGCCACTGATCAGAAAGAGCTGATCGCTGCCACATTTGATGTTGCCTACGTTAACGGTCTTCGTCATGCTGTTCGTGTACCCGAAATGGATGCGGCGGTTCGTTTATGGCCCGCAAAGGTACCCTACCGGACGGAAGCTCTGATCGGAGCCTTTTCCACGTTCAGGTCGAAGAGCAATTCGCCCAACAAATAACCTTCCAGTTGGTCGCCCGCTTCGATCCGCCCTACACCGGCAGGCGTACCGGAGAAGATCAGGTCGCCTTCGTCCAAGAGCATGTAACGCTCCACATTAGCGATGATCGCCTCGATAGGGAAAAGCATCTGGCCATTGTGGCCGCTCTGCACCACTTTTCCATTGCGTTTCAGCAGGAAATCGATGTGGTGGCCCTTGGGGAAGGACTCCAATGCCGTGAACGCCCGCGCAACATACGCGGAACCATCGAAGCTCTTGGCCTTTTCCCAAGGCAGGCCTGCTTCCTTTAGTTCCTTTTGCAAGCTGCGCGCCGTAAGGTCCAACCCGATGGAGACCTTGTCCGCCTGTGCTTTCCCGTTCTTCCGAATGACGGAATAGACCAGCTCGATCTCGTGGTGGATGTCATCACTGAAGCCGGGCAGCACGATCGGCGCATGCGGGGGTATCAAGGCGCTCTCCGGTTTTAGGAACACCACCGGTTCCTCGGGTATGGCGTTGCCCAGTTCTTTGGTGTGTTCACCATAGTTCCGGCCTATGCAGATCAGTTTCATGTGTTCGGTTGGTGGCCGAAGCTAGGAAGGATACTGCATGTCGCATTCGGAACGTACCCGTTGACCATCTGGTTTCGGTAGTGGCCGGGCAGGGACACTCCATACTGCGGACGGTTTCCAAAGGAGGTTGAAGGTGGACCTTGTTCTTGAACACGTTTCCGTTACATCCCGGAGATGGAGTACCTGCGGAGTGCTAATGATGCACGGTCCAATACTTACTCAGCATCCGTGAATTCGATCTTGATCACGGAGGTAACGATCATCTTCTTGTTGCCCTTGGCCGCTTGCGAAACCAAGTCCAGAATGCTCTTCATGTTCTTCTTCAGGTCCGGGATCCTTTTGACCGCCATCGGATCCTCGTGACCAAAGCGTCTCTGCGAACTGAAGTTCTCCATTTCATGGAAATGGATCTTCGCCTGGAAGAGGCTCAGGAGAACCTCTCTTGCTTGCTGGTGTGTAAAGTGGCCGTCGACCAGGGTTAACGTCTCAATATTGTTCATTGGATCGTTGATCAGGATTTGCGGAATGATGTGTTGCGTAGGCACCCACGATGACCGCAAGAGCGGAGCACAGCGCGCCGATCACGGCTCCAGGGGGCTTAAAGGCAAGGAAAAGCAGCAGTAGCATTAGACCCAGTAGAACCAAATTTTGCAGCCTCATCCGGCTCATTGTGCGGTGATGTTGATGGTGGCATCCAGCTTCAGGTTCTTCATCTCCGGACCAATACCGGCCCGCAGTTGGAACAGTTCCTTCTGAAGCTTTTTGATCTTCGATTCTCGATACTTGATGTCCTCCTCGTTGCTGTTCTGATCGATCCTGCCCTCGTGGAACTTGATCTTGATGTGGATCATCTGTGTGATCAGTTCCAAGGCATCGGCCGCGCCGAACTCACCGTGTATCAGTTGTATGTTCATCGTTGTCATTGTCCTTGCCCAAGTGAATAGGCTGCTTTACCGTTGAATGAATAGAGGTTCTCGGTCTTGATGCTGTCGATGCCGTGCTCATGGGCTTGGCCGAGCAGTTCTATGATGTCCTCTTTCGTCATGTCCGTTCCTTCTTCCGGCTTGAAACGGCAGCGCCAGTGATCGGTGCAGAAGGTTTCCTTGAAACCATTCGGCCAAACCTTGATCCCTCTATTGGTGATCATGGTGAGCTTTGCACCACCGCTTTCCATGACACTGAGCTTTTGGGCCAGTTCATTGGGTTCGGTGCCGCTCCAGTGGACGAAGACATCCACACCTACGAGGATCTTTTCAGCCGGAGCACGTCTCTTGTAGCGGGGTAGTTCCAACGCTTCGTTGTTGGAGTAGGAGACAGGCTTCAGTACGGATGGCTCAGTGCCAAGGTTGGCGATCACCGCTTTGGCGAATTCCTTGGTGCCCACCTTCTGCTTGCTTACACCGTCCTTGTGAATATCGTAGGTATGTGTTCCGTCCTCCAGGGTCTTGAGCCAGGCGTTCTGGACCTTTTCTGCCACCGCGGTCTGTCCGATATGGTTCAGCATCATGATGGCACCTTGCAACAGGCCTGAAGGGTTGGCCGCGTTCTGTCCGGCCCTGCGCGGTGCTGATCCGTGGATGGCCTCGAACATGGAGCACTCTTCGCCGATGTTGGCCGAACCGGCGAGACCAACGGAACCGGTGATCTGCGCGGCCACATCGCTAAGTACATCCCCATATAGGTTGAGCGTCACGATCACATCGAACATCTCCGGCGTGTCCGCCAGTTTGGCCGCGCCGATGTCGATGATCCAATGTTCGTTCTCGATCTCCGGGTACTCTTTCGCGATCTCGTCGAACACCTGGTGGAAGAGGCCATCGGTCTGCTTCATGATGTTGTCCTTGGTGAAGCAGGTCACCTTTTTCCGGTTCTGTTGCTTGGCGTATTCGAAGGCGTATCGCACGATCTTCTCACACCCGGGTCGGCTGATCAGCTTCAGGCACTGCACCACTTCATCGGTTTGCTGGTGTTCTATTCCGGCATAGAGGTCCTCCTCGTTCTCCCGTACGATCACGATGTCCATGACAGGGTGCTTGGTACTTACAAAGGGATGCAGGCTCATACAGGGCCGCACATTCGAGTAGAGGCCCAAGAATTTGCGCGTTGTAACGTTCAAGCTCTTGTAGCCGCCGCCTTGAGGGGTTGTGATCGGGGATTTGAGGAAGACCTTGTTCCTCCGGATGGTATCCCACGACGCGTCGGAAATACCCGACGAGTTACCCGCCAAGTACACCTTCTCGCCTACCTCTATCTCTTCGATCTTTATCTGGGCACCTGCGGCCAGGATGATCTCCAATGTGGCATCCATGATCTCTGGACCTATGCCGTCTCCTTTCGCTACTGTTATGGTGGTCATGTTCATCAAGGGTGTTTTCTACGGCGCAAAAGTGGGGGTCCATTTCCATAAGTTTTCATATATCTTCGTAATGCAATGCATTGAATATTTTTATACATTGGTTTTCCGATCCGATCTTTGTGCGAGGACCACGGAGGGTCCCAACCGAGCATTTTCGAACGCCATGAACTACACCCTGAACCAATTGCGGATCTTTCTCAAGATCGTACAGACACAAAGTGTGACCAAGGCAGCGGAGGAACTGCATTTGAGCCAGCCTGCCGTTTCCATACAGCTCAAGAATTTCCAAGCCCAATTCGAGATACCACTCGCGGAAGTAGTGGGCAGAAGGATCCACATCACCGATTTCGGTCGGGAGATCGCCGTATCGGCAGAGAACATCCTCGACCAGGTGTACGCCATCAACTATAAGACCTTGGCGTATAAGGGGCAATTGACCGGCCGTTTGAAGATCTCCGTCGTTTCAACGGGGAAGTATGTCATGCCCTACTTTCTCTCTGATTTCATCAAGGCCCATCCGGGCATTGAGCTGATGATGGACGTTACGAACAAGAACAAAGTGGTGAAAAGCCTGCAAGCGAACGAGGTGAGCTTGGCGCTTGTCTCCATTCTGCCCACCTCCTTTACCGTAGAGCAGATGGACTTGCTACAGAACAAGCTCTATTTGGTGGGGAATGCGAAGGACAAGCTCCAGAAGACCAAGAATGCCCGCGAGCTCTTCAAGCAGCTTCCATTGATCTTCAGGGAAAAGGGCTCCGGCACACGTCAGACCATGGAACGCTTCATTGAAGGCAATGAATTGAAGGTGCTACGGAAAATGGAACTGACCTCCAATGAGGCCGTCAAACAATCCTTGTTGGCGGGCTTGGGCTATTCCATCATGCCGTTGATCGGTATCAAGAATGAACTTCAGAACAACGAATTGATCATCATTCCGGTTAAAGGTCTACCGATCACCACCACGTGGAGCCTGATCTGGTTGAAAGGGAAGAAGCACTCACCGGTCGCTCTTGCTTTCCTTGACTATTTGAAGAAGAACAAGACCCGTATCGTGCAAGAGAAATTCAGCTGGTATGAACAGTATTGAGGAAGGCTCGTACCCTGAATATGCACTCTTGAAGAGGAAGCTGCCTTTGATGGAGAAACCTGCAGCCAACTTACCGCCCCAAACATCGTTACCCTAGGGTATGATCCAGCAATGCGTCGATGGTTGAATTCGTCAATTGGGTTACTGCTCCCGAAGACGGAGACCCGGCGGAGGTGTAATTCACACATCACCAACCCGATCACCCCTGCATCTCCGCCAACACATTCCGCATGATCGACAAGGTGCTGCCCGGCAATTCGGCCTTGGTCATGAGCCACTGCAAATAGCCAGGGTCGTTGCGACCGATATTCTCCAAGCTCCAACCCTTGTACTTGCCGAACGAAAGGCAGATGTTCCCCTTGTCGTCGAAGGCCAGTTTGCCGGCCGCATCGGGGCTTCGTTGGCGATCACCGCTCATGGTCCCCAAGAAGTCGATGCTGCCTTCCAAGGCTTCCGGATAGCGCTCCAGTTGGGCCAGTAGCACATCGGCTGTGGCCTCTACATCAGCAAGGGCATCGTGAGCGCCTTCATGTTCTCGGCCGCAGTAGTATTTGAGTGCGGCGCCCAGGTTGCGCGGCTCCATCTGATGGTAGATCCGTTGTACGTCCACTACGCGCAATTTGCTGCTATCCCATTCCACGCCCACGCGGTGCAGCTCCTCGGCCAAGAAGGGGATATCGAAGCGCAGAAGATTGAAGCCGGATAGGTCGCAGCCTTTTAATTCTTCCAGTAGGGTGGGAGCGAGGGTGGCCAACAACGGCGCATCCGCGACATCGGCATCGGTGATCCCATGCACGGCTGTGGCTTCGGCAGGGATGGGCATCTCGGGGTTCACCAGGCTTTGGTAGCGTTCGCGTTCGCCATTGGGCAACATCCTTACTATGCCGATCTGAATGATACGGTCACGGCCGATGCGCACTCCGGTGGTTTCCAGATCGAAGAAGGCGAGCGGCTTTTCGAGGATCAATTTCATGATGGGGAAGGGACTTCAGCAAATAGGAGCGATGGTCTAAAAGTAGCCAAGAAGAAACCCCGACCAATGGCCGGGGTTCCTGAAATTTCCAACAGGTTTGCTCGGTCTAGTGGACCTTCAACTTTGCGTACTGGAACTTGCCGTACTTCTCGGTGTTCTGGTAGTCACCGGCATATTTCGGACCCTGCACCAAGCTGTTCACCGCTTCCAGTTTCAGCAGGTTGGCATCCTTGCCACGGGCTGTAACGGCTTCAACCAAGCGCTTGCGGGCATCCTCCATCCGTTGGCGGCTCAAGTTCTCGTTGGTCCCGTATGTCTTCGTAGGCACCTTGGAGGCGCTGGCTTCCACCACTATTTTGGCTTCGCCGTTCTTCTCGATCAAGCCAACCACCACATCAATGAATTGCATCCAGCGGGCATCGTTCTTGTCGATGTCCTTTACGTTGTACGCATAGAACTTGACGAACTCGTCATCGAACTTGGCATCGGGCGTGGTGTGCTTGGAGTCTTTTTCCTTGCGAGCCGCATCGGTAATGTTCGTGTCAGCGATCTGGTCCTTGGGTACCTTCTCACCTTTCTCCTTCTTACCGGGAGGCGATCCTTTCGGTAGGTCCACAATGCTGGCCGGACCAGCAAGTGAAACAGGGCTCAAGTAGATCTCCTTGTTGATCTCCTGATAAGAACTTTCACACTCCACGAAGATGTCCTCCGTGTGTACGGTCACGTCGTTCACCCGATAATCCAAGTTGTACTCTTTGCACGGCGGTAGAATGGCCACGTACACACCATCGCGTTGGCGGGGCTTGTAGCTCTTCACTTCGCCGGTGGACTTGTCGGTCACATAAAGTATGGTGCTTGGCGGAAGGGATTCGCCGGGTGCGGGAATGATGTATCCCTTCAGTACGGTAAGTCCTTCGGCTTCCATTTCGGAAGGAAGGTCCACGAAGTAGATGTCCTTCTCGCCGTAGCCACCGATCTGGTCGCTACTGAAGTAACCACGACGGCCATCGGCGGTGGTAACGAAGAACACATCATCATCCGTGGTGTTCAATGGTGCACCGAGGTTCTTGGGCACCGACCACGTACCATCATCGTTCATTTCGGTGTAGAAGATGTCGAAACCGCCCATGGAGTTATGGCCCATGGAGCTGAAGTATAGTGTGCGCCCGTTGGGATGGATGAAAGGGCCGTCCTCATCATAGGGTGTATTGATGATGGGGCTCAAGTTCTGGGCCTTGCTCCATTCCCCGTTCGGAAGACGGACAACGCGGTAGATATCACGGCCTCCCAAGCTGCCTTCCTTCCTGTCGCTTACGAAATAGAACGTATTTCCATCCGCGGAAAGCGCCCCGTGTGTTTCCCAAGCCTTGGTGTTGATGTCGCTACCCATGAGGATCGGGTCGCTCCACAATTCACCCACCAACTTGCTTTCGTAGATGTTCCCGTTCCCGCCATCATCCTTGTAAACGAACAAGGTCTGACCGTCGGCAGCCACGTTGATCGTGGCCAAATGCCCAACAGGTGGATTGATGTTGAGCACCTCAGGAGTTTGCCAAGTGCCTTCGCGATCCTTGTAGCTCACATAGACGTTCTCGAAGGGTTGACCAGCGATCACGTCAATGATCGCGGCATTACTGCTATCTGGACGTACCCGGCGAGAGGTGTAGAACAGGGCATTACCATCAACGCTCAGCACTGGGCTGAAGTCCGGTCCCGCCCAATTGATCACTTGGCCCACGTTGGAGATCTGATAATCCATGGGAGAAGCCTTTAAGATGCGGGCATTGGCCGTTTGCTCCATACCGCGTTTGGCCTGACCATGCAAGTAGTGCTTTTCGTCCGTTTCATCCACGAATTTCTGATAGGACAAGTCGGCCTTGTCGAATTGGTTGTTCAGGTGGTACATGCGTGCCAAATAATAGTCCACCTCCACGGGGGCATTCCGGATCTTCGGATCGAAGGCATCGTAGCCTGAAGTATTGAATGTTCCACTGGTCGCTGTGCGCAGTACGGAGGCCTTCTCCAAGTAGGGTAGAGCCTTTGCTTTTTGGTTGTAGGAGTTGAAGTAGGAGTACCCCAATTTGTAGTTGAGATTGGCGTTCTCTGGATCCTTTACGAGCAATTCAGCCCATATATCCGCGGCCTGATTATAGAACTTCTCTTCCATCAACTTGTTCCCTTCCTCGAACTTCCAATTGAAGGAGGTGTTGCCACCCTGGGCAATAAGGACAGATGGAGTGGAGCAGAGACCGAATAGAGCAAAGGCAAGGTAGCCGTGGTTCATTGACAAGGCGTTTGGTGGGGCACAAGGTATTCCGTGAGCGGTTAAAAGTAGGACTTTTGTTGAGCCGGGACGATATTTAGTATTGTTCGTCCGTTGACCAGGCCTCCAAAATATCGGCAACGCGCCGGACGAAGCGGCCACCCAAAGCCCCATCCACGACTCGGTGGTCATAGGAATGGGAGAGGAACATTTGGTGCCGAATGCCGATGAGATCACCGTGGGGGGTCTCGATCACTGCGGGCTTCTTGCGGATCGCTCCCGTTGCCATGATCGCCACTTGGGGTTGATTGATCACCGGGGTGCCCATCACATTTCCGAAGGTGCCCACATTGGTCATGGTGTAGGTGCCACCACTGACCTCATCGGGTAGCAGCTTTCCCAACCGGGCCCGGTTCGCCAAGTCGTTCACCTTACGGACAAGGCCCACCAGGTTCAACTGGTCCGCATTCTTGATCACGGGTACGATCAGGTTGCCATTGGGCATTGCGGCGGCCATGCCGATATTGATATCACGCTTCTTGATGATCGTATGCCCATCGACCTGTACGTTCACCATCGGCATCTCCTTGATGGCTTGTACAATGGCCATGATGAAAACCGGTGTATAAGTAAGCTTCTCACCTTCCCGCTGTTCGAATGCTTTCTTGACCTTCTCACGCCACATCACCACATTGGTCACATCGGCCTCCACAAAGCTGGTCACGTGCGGGCTGGTGTGCTTGCTCATCACCATGTGGTCGGCGATCAAGCGCCGCATGCGGTCCATCTCTATGATCTCGTCCCCTTCGCCCGCTACCAACTTCGGAGCGGCCTTGGCCACTTCAGGTGCTGCATTTGGTCGTGCCACTACAGCAGGTGCCGGTGTGCCGGTGCGGTCCACTTCGGATGCTGCGTTGTTATCCCGTGTAGGCAGGTAATCCAGAAGGTCCTTCTTCGTAACACGACCTCCTTCCCCCGTTCCGGATAGGTCCTCCAGCTCTTGCATGGATACCCCTTCGTTCCGGGCAATGTTCCGTACGAGCGGTGAATAGAACTTTCCCGTGGGGCCTGAACGGCTTATCGTCGCATTTTCCACGCGTGCCACTGGTGCGCTCGAGCTGGCCGAGCCATTCCCGTTGTTCGCAGCTACAGGCTCAGCTGACTTAACTGTTGGGCTTACGGGTGCAGCCTTGGTTGCAGAGGCACTACCGATCTGGGCGATCGGTTGGCCCACTTTTACCACGTCACCATCATTCACCAAACGCTTCAACAGCGTGCCTGCTTCCGGTGCAGGTACCTCGCTGTCCACTTTATCCGTGGCTATTTCCACGATGGGCTCATCCGCCTCGACATGGTCACCTTCGTTCTTGAGCCATTTGATAATGGTGGCTTCTGCTACACTTTCGCCCATTTTGGGCAGGAGGATATCGATCTGTGACATGGGCTGTTCGTACCACTTGCGGGGTGGCCAAAGGTAACGATGGTGCCCAATGGTGGACCGGACTATACGCTACCTAAGTGCGGAAAGCCCTTTAGCACGGCCCGTAGGTCGTTCCAAGCGTTATAGTCCTTGGCGTATGCGATGTTGATCCGCGTTCTGGATACGGCATCGCTCGGTCCCATTCCCGCGAGAGGGTCCAAGACCCCTGGTCCCAAAGCCGGTAATTTTGGGAGGACACTGGCATTTGGGAAGTAGCCTACCCAACTTTTCCGTCCGCCCAGTACGGCCCACCAATTCCGAATGAAATTTCCCTTATTGCCCACGACCAGTATCGCAACTGGCGCGATAAGTACCATTCCGGCACAAATAGCAAGGTCCATGACCCGTTTTGTACGTTTTCCGGCGGCACTGAATACGGCATATCGGTCCATGATGAAGAGGTCGTTGAGGCTCTCGATGCTATTGGGGCCGATAATGAATTCGCCCGAGGGTTGCGCGATCTTGAACATGACTTGCGATCGTCGCAGCGCCTCCATCAACTCGATCACCCGGCCCGATCGGATGTCATTCGCACAGAACACGACTTCATCGATACTGTGCTTGCGGATCTTTTTGCGGAGGACTTCATGCGCATCAGAAGTGTTGGCCTCTTCGGCGGTCATCTGCTTTTGGCGACCGAGGCCGAAGTGGGTCTGCCAGAGAAGCGAGAAGGCGCGTGCCGTCTCCTCTTCACTGCCGATAGAGAGGATGCGCTTGCGATCAAGGGTGCGGAGGCTGAAAGGTTTGACCCGCAGGATATGGAGAAACAGCCGTGGGACCAAACCAAGGGCGAGCATGCAAAAAGTGAAGACGAACACCACGATGAACACCGGGACCGGATCCACCACCCCAAAGTACAGGTAAAAAGCTGCCAACAACAACAGTCCCAGCATTACGGCAGACTTCAGGACATTCATCAATCGGATGGGCAGATCATAGGCGCCCATCAAACCAAAAACAGCGAGCATGGGAACGGCGAAGAACAGCAACCCGCTTGGGTTCGCGAACACAGTGAATGGGCGCTCCATCAGAAACTCATCGAATAGCATCAGACCGAGGAACAATAGGATGACATCCAACATCGGTAACATGGCCCTCTTCAGGAACCGCATGACAATGGCTCCCGCTGCGCTCAGGTAGATGCTGCCGTTGATCAACCCCGCTAGCAGGTCCGGCCGCTTGCTCGTGAAGTGCTTCTTGGCGAAGATCGCCATCGCGTTGTAGAACACGAACACATAGTTCACGCTGCTTTTCTTGGTGCTTTCGCCCTTGTAGTGGATGATCCGTGCTTCAGGCAGATACCAGTTCTCATAACCGCCCAATGTGATCCGGTAGCTCAGGTCGATGTCCTCACCGTACATGAAGAAGCTCTCGTCCAACAGACCCACCTCATCCAAGGTCTTCTTGCGCAGGAACATGCATGCACCGGAGAGGATCTCGATCCGTGCAGGTTCATTTTCCGGCAAATGCCCCAAATGGTATCGCCCGAAGACCTTGCTGTGCGGGAACAACCTGGTGAGGCCTATGATCTTGTAGAATGCGACCGCCGGAGTTGGGAGACCCCGTTTGCTCTCCGGTAGGAAATTTCCCTTGCCATCGATCATCTTCACACCCAAACCACCGATCTTCGGGTGCTCGTCCATAAAGGCCAGTGCCTTGCGGAAGACATCTTCGCCGACCACGGTGTCCGGGTTCAAGAGCACGACATGCTCTGCCTCGCTCAGCCGGATCGCTTGGTTGTTGGCACGGCTGAAGCCGACGTTCTCCGGGTTCGCGATCAGCCTGACATTGGGGAATTTGGCACGCACCATTTCCAAGCTGCCGTCGGTGCTCTGGTTGTCCACTACGAACACATCGCCATCAATGCCGCGCAAGGCCTCTTCAACAGTGCATAGGCATTGCTCCAGGTAGGCCCGCACATTGTAGTTCACGATGATCACACTGAGCTTCATGGAGTGCAGACCTATCCGAAGTTGGGTGGTTGGGCCAAAATGGAATGATCCACGATCCGCGTAGCTTCTGTTCCACAACGCAGTTGCAGCTGAAGGTTAATGTCCTGGAGGGGTGTGATCACGGTCGAAAAGTTGGCGACGTTGTATTTCCGGAGCATGCTCCCGCAGTAAATGGTCGCCATGGGTGCCGAACGTTTGTCGCGAACGAACTATTGTGGTCTCCTTATTTCTTACCGAACCAGCCCAAGAGCCCGCCCTTCTTCGTGCCTTTCTCCTTTTTGGGCTTGGTGATGTCCTCACCGAACAATTCGCGGGACATGGTAGCGTAGTCCGGCGTGGCCGGGCTGTTGCGTTCCTTGGGTGCCTCGCTGGGTTTCGCAGCAGGGCGGTTGCGATCACCCTGCGGTCGATCATTACGCTGCTGACCGCGTTGGCCGCTCCTCTGTGGACGGTCCGGGCGATCACCTTGCGGGCGTGCGGGCCGGTCATTTTCTTGCCGGGGTGTGCGCTCACCCTGTGGCCTGCTCGGTCGTTGGTCGCTCCGTGATCGCGGTGCGTCCGAATTGCGCGCGGGACGATCGTTCCTGGCGCTACCACTCACTTCTGCACGAGGTGGTCCGTTCCGCCGGGGTTGTGCACTTCTTTGTCCGTTGCTGTTCCCGCTAGGACCCCGTTGTGGCCTTGGTCCGTTGCGTGGTCCACTTGGCCTACGTTCCCGAGGCTCTTCCGGCAACGCTTTCTTGGGTCCGCCGACCATGAGGTAGGGGTGTTCCTGAACCTCCGGGATATCGCGTTTGATCAACCGTGTAATATCACGCAAGAATTCTTTCTCCTCATGGTCGCAGAAGGAGAGGGCGCGACCTTCGGCACCTGCACGGCCAGTACGACCTATCCTATGGACATACGTTTCCGGGATGTTGGGGATATCGAAATTGATCACATGGCTAAGCCCGTCAATGTCGATGCCGCGAGCCGCTATATCCGTTGCCACCAGTGCGCGGAGCTTTCCATCCTTGAATTGCTGCAGTGCGTTCTGCCTTGCTGTTTGGCTCTTGTTGCCGTGGATCGCTTCCGCTCCGTGGCCTGCTTGGACCAGGATCTTCACCACTTTGTTCGCACCATGTTTGGTACGGGTGAAGATCAACGCTTCCTTGATCGTATCCCCTTCCAAGAGATGCAGGAGCAATTTGTTCTTGTCCGTACGATCAACGAAGTACAAGTGTTGATCAATGGTTTCGGCCGTCGTGCTTTGTGGGGCCACTTCGACCTTGATCGGGTCGGTAAGGATGCTGTTGGCGAGTTTCGCGATCTCGTTCGGCATGGTCGCGCTGAAGAACAGGGTCTGTCGCTTCTTTGGAAGTTTGGCGATAACTTTCTTCACGTCATGGATAAAGCCCATGTCCAACATGCGATCCGCTTCGTCCAGTACGAAGATCTCCAGCTTCTCCAAATGGATATGGCCTTGTTGCATCAGGTCCAACAGTCGACCGGGGGTTGCAACTACGATGTCAATTCCGCGGTGCAGCGCATCGGTCTGGGGTTTCTGGCCAACACCGCCGAAGATCACAGTGTGCCGAAGAGGGAGGTGACGGCCGTAAGCAGCAAAGCTTTCGCCGATCTGGATGGCCAACTCCCGCGTAGGGGTCAGGATCAAATTACGGATGTGCCGTTTCTTGTCATCGGTCCGGTGCTGGTCCAATTCCTGTAGAATGGGTATGGCAAAAGCGGCGGTCTTTCCGGTTCCGGTCTGTGCACAGCCCAACAGGTCACGACCCTTGATCAGGTGCGGTATGGCCTGTTCCTGGATAGGAGTAGGGTGGGTGTACCCTTCTTCTTGCAGGGCTTTCAAAATAGGGGCGATAAGGCCCAGGTCGTTGAACGATGTTCGTTCCATGGTATGTGCGCAGAATTTTCCCTGCGCGGGATCGGTTTGGTGTTGCGGACCATTGTCCCCGCAAACACCCTGTAAGGGTTGATGATCGCCCCTTCGATCGTGTCCGGCGTGCAATGATCCGCTGGGGATGGCGCCTGGACAGTGCTTTGCAGCTAGTTGGGCGCTCGGGGCGTGCTATGGCGTTGCCAGAAGCGGTGCAAATGTACAGGAAGTTCCGTTGGGTCAGCAAGAACTGCACGATCAGTGGTCTCCAGCGCTTTTGTTCCCAAGCCGGGAGCATAGAGCGAGCGTTCGCTTCTGGCTCCGATGGGCCTATCCAAAATTGATCGAGGCGGGCTTACGGGCCCGCCTCGCTTTCTCCTGCCTTTGTTTGTTCTGTTTGTAAGGCGGGGATAAGATCTCTACTTACCCGCGTTCGCGTAGCCTGCCAGTTTGGTCTGAAGGTGGGTGTAGTAGTGCTCACTATGGTAGAATCCACGCAATTCCGTGTTGTAACGAATGATCGCCGATGGGAAATCACCGAAGAACGGGTCGATGTTCGAAGCGGCTTTCTTCTCCAAACCAACGGTACACTCATATGCCGGGTATTGGACCAGGTCCTTGGGCAGCGAGGTGTCCAGGTAGATGTATTTATTCACGAAGCCTTCTTTCACGAGTTCGATCGTATACGACTGGTCCAGGTCCAACTCCAGTTCGAAACGCCCTTTTTTGCTGCTGGCGATCTCGCCCATTTTCTGGTTGTCCTTGTAAAGGTGTACCACATACCCATCGGTGCTTTTTCCATCGACCAGTGCGCGGCCGTGCACGGGAACGTACCACCCTTCGGCTTGATCGCGCCGATCCACCAACTTGCCTTGGCCCATGGTGGAAATGGTCACCAGCAATGCGGTGGTGGCTAGAGCCGTGGAGAGGTGCCGTTGAAGTAGTTGAGAGGTTGCGATCCGTATCGACATGATGTGTGTATGTTGGGCGTTGTACGTTGTGGTGGTTTGAAAGGTTCCGGGTTCAAGCCACGTTGCCCAATGGAATGTTCCCGGATCCCGCACGTGCTTTAGGTAGGGCCATGTAGATGGTGGTCCCCTTGCCCAAGGCACTATCGGCCCATACTTCACCGCCGTGCTTTCCTACTACTCTGCTTACGATGGCAAGTCCGATGCCTGTGCCTTCGAACAGCTCATTCTGATGTACCCGCTTGAAAGCACCGAAGATCAGTTCCCTGTGCTGTGGGTCGAATCCCACCCCGTTGTCCTTTACGAAGATCACGTCGCGGTCGTCTTGTACCTCATGTCCAATGGTGATCGCCGGTAATACATGGTGCTTTGAGAATTTCAAGGCGTTGGAAACCAAATTGGTGATCACCACCTTCAACATCGAAGCATCCGCATGTACCAGCGTATCGGGTTTTACCCGGACCTGTACCTGGTCCATGCGATCGGTGGTGACCTGTTCCGAGATCACTTCTTCAACTGTTGCGCGCAGGTCCACCGCTGTGCAGGTTATCTCCCGATCGTTGGTCTGGGAGAATCGCAAGAGGTCATCCACCAATCCGAGAAGCCGTTGTGTTCCGATCTCGATGCGGGCCGCGCACACAACTTGGTCCGGGTCGTTGTTCTGCGCCTTGGTCGAAGTGTGAAGATGTCCCGCCAACATGGCCAGGTTCTTCAGTGGGGAGCGAAGATCGTGAGCGACAGAGTAGGAGAAGGCCCCCAGGTCTTCCATGGCTTCCATCAGTTGGGCTGTGCGGGCCGCCACGCGTTTGTCCAGTTCTGCATTCTGTTTACGCACCCGGAACTCTTCCTGTTTACGATCGGTGATGTTCTTGATCACGGCTTGGAAGATCCGTTCTCCATTGGGCTGTTTGCCCATGTAGGTGGCGGTCAGCAAACAATCGATGACCGAACCGGAAGGGGTGCGCAAGGTGAGGTCCACGTTCAAGAACTCGATCCCCTTTCGCCGCTTTTTCAGGTTCTTCACGAGATCGGTCCCGGGTTCCAATAGGCTGGTAAGGTCCAGACCCGACAATTCAGTGATCGGGATGTCCAGCAATTTGCTGCATGCTGGATTTGCTTCCACGATCCGGCCAGTGCGTTCCACGATCAGAATGGGGTCACCGGCACGATCGAAGATCTGTTGGTAGCCTCTAAGCAATTTTTCCCTTTCACTGCGAAGCTTGTACACCTCGAAAGCTTGGTTGATCCGAAGGCCAAGGTCGTCAGCGTTCCACGGCTTGGTCAAATAGGCATAGATGCCCGCATCGTTAACCGCCGATATGATCGCGGTCATATCCGCATAGCCCGTAAGCAACATGCGGATCATTTTCGGGTGTCGTTCGCGCACCAGACCGAGCAATTCGGAACCGGTCATGTTCGGCATGCGCTGGTCCGAAATGACAAGGTGGAACTCTTCTTGCTGCAGCAATGCAAGGGCTTCTTCACCAGATGCCGCTACGGCCACATGCATATCGCGCCGGAACGTGCTCTTGAAGGAGACGAGGTTCCCGGCTTCATCATCCACATAGAGCACGCGTATTTTCTCGCTGTCGGTCATTATGCACGTCGTTGTACCAATTGTTCTTGAAGAAGAGGAAGTGTGATCGTGAAGGTCGAACCCTCACCAACCACGGATCCCACCGAAATGCTGCCGTGGTGATCTTCGATGATCCCATATACGATCGCCAGTCCCAATCCAGTGCCTTCACCCACTGGTTTGGTGGTGAAGAACGGGTCGAAAATGCGCGTCTTCACTTCCGCGCTCATTCCGGACCCATTGTCACGGATGCAAATGATGGCATGGCCTGCATTGCAATGTGATGTTATCTGGATCCATGGTTTTTGGTCACCTCCTTTTGCTTTGGTAGCATGGATGGCATTAGTAAGTATGTTCATGAACACCTGGTTCACTTTTCCCGGAAAGCACTCCACCGCGGGAAGCTCCGTCAGGTCCAGGGCAATGGTGACCTTGTCCTTTAGCTGTGGCCCCAGTAGCGTGAGGGTGCTTCGAATGCCTTCGTTCAGGTCCGTGGGTTTCAGGTCATCCTCATCCAACCTTGAGAAATTCCGAAGGCCACGCACGATCTCTGCTGTGCGACTGGAACCTTCGGCCATGCTGCCGATGATCTCGTCCAATTCGTGGATCGACTCGGAAATGCCGAGCTCCTCCTCTCGCAGCTTCAATGCTATCAACTGTTCATTGACCTTGGATGCTTCAATGGAGCGGTAGCCTTCCATTACTTCCAGGATCTCCGCGATGTTGCGTCGAAGAGGTTGGATGTTGCTGGAAATGAAGTTGATCGGGTTGTTGATCTCGTGTGCGATCCCGGCTGTCAGCTGACCAAGGGATGCCATCTTCTCTGCATTGACAAGCTTGGTCTGAGTATGCTTCAGGTGCTCGTTGGATTCTTGGAGGGCGTGCGTTCGTTCATTGACCTTATTTTCCAAAGTCACATTCTGTTCGCGAATGATACGTTCGTTCTCCTGGGAGGATCGCAGTTCAGCTGCTTGCGAATGTTCTTTTTCGCGCCGTAGAACGTTGATCCGATCGGCCAGACCGAAGGAGAGCAGGACGGCCTCCATTGCAGAACCCACCGGCATAGTATACACCGTGATCTTGTTATAGGCGAGAATTCCTATGTCCTTGAAGACATATAGAACAACCCCAATTAGGAATGCGGACCAGGCTACGATGAAGAATCCAGCTTGACGGGATCCTCTCCACTTAAGGTTGATGGCCACGATCAACATGAACGTAGCGATGATGGCCGTTCCGAGTTGTACGAGCTGGTAACCTGGAATAGGGTCGAAAAATGAGAATATCGCCCCGAAAAATGCTAGAAAGAGATATGCCCAAGGAAAGAGCTGGTCGAATTTCGGACCGAATTCTTTGGTGTTCAAGAATGCCCTTAAGAATTCACTTGCGGCGATCGCTGACGTGATGGAAAGGAGGACCGAGGCTCGTTGTGCCCACCAGATCTGGTCAGGCCAAAGATAAAAATGACCGATCCCAAGAAATGTCAATTGGGCCAACATGATGGAAATTATATAGAGCACATAGATCAAATAGCTCTTATCCCGGATGGATATGTACACGAATAGATTGTACAAACTCATCACCAACATGATACCGACATATGCTCCAAGCGCCCAATTCCGGACGGAAAGGGCCTCGTGGAAGTTCGACACCGAGATGACCCGTACTGGAATTTGTAGCTGTTTGGAACTCTTTACCCGCAAAAGCAAGGTTTCCGTCATTCCTGCGGCAGTCTGGATCTGGAAAGCGAATTCCGCAGGCGAATCTTCACTATGAACAGAACGCCTCGATTGACCAGCCTCCGCGATATGCAATATGCCTTGGTCCTTTACGACGAAAAGATCCAATTCATCTATCTCCGCGTGCTCAACAGAGAAAAAGAAACGATCAGAGCCAGATGTGTTAAGGACTTGGAATTTAAGCCAGTATGCTGAATTGGTGGTTCCAAGGTTCGGCACATCGACGGCACAACTCCTGAATTGAGAAGAGGCCATTGCCTCCTTCCATGTCATGTTTCCACTAGAGTCGCTCAAGATCACAGCATTCCGGCCAATATATCCCGGTACTCCTTTACCGTTGAAATTCACGGGAATGGGATCTACGCCATATGCATTGGACTTCCCAAGTCCAAACAGGGCTATTACGAAGATCAATGCACGCATAATGCGCACTGATACGCCCCTTCAAGAAAGAAGGTTCGGCCTTATGCCGTGTGCCTGAGCCTGTTCTGTACGATCTGCTGGTAGGGAACCAATGCAATTACCGCCTTATCGACCAACAGGCCGTAGTTCACGTGAAGATCTATCCCTGCAGGACTTTCTATCCGGTCCTGATCTGGTCTAACCCGTAAACTTATCAAGTTTTGACGACTGGTCTCATTCGCACTGCTCATCGACAGGGCATCGGGAATTACCATTGCGATAGCCTTGATGGACGGTATTGGATAGGTAAAGGTCCCTCCATCCCCGATGTTATCCATAACAGTGAACCCGACACGCATGGCGTGTCTTAAGGTGTAGTGCGCGACCAAGCATGTCATGGAGCGTACTTGGATCTGATTTGCGAGTGACACAGCAGCGAAGCTCAACAATAGAGGCAGCCCACGAGAGTTGAACTGTGATGAATTCCACAAACCGCATACTTCCGCCACTCCGTGCTTGGCATAGGTTCCCAATTGCTGCGTAATTCGGCCATCAAGGTGTCGCAGGGCAACTTCCATAGGAAGTGGTCTCTCCTTAGTAGACACCTCCAACCTGATCCCACCAATGAGATCGCCATTGGAAAGGCTCGCTATGATAACAAAGGTCTCCGGATCAAGGCACCAATCTGAATTGTTAGTGCTGACATTAGTGATCCCGAACTCTTCCAACACCCGTCGATGGCCCACAAGAAATTTCTCGCAGGTCTCCGGCTCATCGATCGCTCTGAATGCGCGTATTGTCAAGCTTTCCATGATTCGATCGTTATTTAGGAAATGGAAATGATCATATCATCCAAAGGCCGTCGTAAGCTTCGAGTACTCGGCTCACCTGCGTAACTCAGCCGCATCATGAAAAGAGCGGTCCGACCAGTCGGAACGACCTTGTTGAATCGCGACTCCAATGCCAATAATTCCTGTCTGTGCGAGGGTTTCAAGTCAAGGATCATGGGTTGGGCGTGGAAGAGAAAAATAGGTGCGGAGATCGGGTGGACCGACACCCCCAAGGAATTTGCTCTCATCCAAAATCGTTGCACTGTTCTGCCGCCTACGATCCTCGCATTGACCGTTCCATCAGGGACAGTGATAAGTGCTACCGCTCCCGCAGTACGTATCCCTTTCTTGGAAAACCGCTCCAGTGCCTTTCCGCCTTTCCAAAGGTCAACCAGTTTGATAGCTTCACTGTCCGAGGCGATCTCCAACGCAGCTCGTTCTGATAACGAGAGTTCCATCGTGTCCAGATCCAAGCCGTCCTTGGTGCTCTGTGCTGTTAGCTCATTCCACCTGACTTCCTTCTCGAAAAACTCTTGGTGGCCGATCGGGTCCAAGATCCGAACCTTTTCACTTGAAGAGCAAATTTCCGCTAGCTCGTCAAGTTCCTCTTGCCCCGTGAAGAACAGCACATCACATTCGTTCGAGTTATCAACTGATCTACGCAACTCGGATAGTGTTGAAATTGGGATCGGGTCTCGACTAACCACCTTTCTATTCGTGCATCGCTCCGTTATCCAACGCGAAAGATCATCCGGCAACAATGCTTCGGTGGTATAATCGGATGATTCGATATGGATCATCGCTATTAATTCCTCGAAAGCAACTATCGGTTGCATACTAACCCGTACCCTTAGACCGAGTTCCTGCGCTTTGATGGTCATATTCTCGATGCAGGCACCTAGTGCGATGTGGGCCATCAAATGATCCGGGTCCCATCTGGACGAGGAACGTTGAGTGTCATGGACCAAGAGGACCCGGTCAGGCCCAAGTACAAAATGCCATGGCTGCATATTGCCAGCTGAAGGGGCCAGAGCACCAGCTTCAGCGATCGCACGGGCATTCGTCGGATCTATCCTCCCGGAAGTGGGAAATAGCTCCATGGACTTCCTGAATGCTGAAGGGACCCAATCCAAGGACAACTCGCTGGATTGGGTCTGCAGGCCGTTGGGAACTTCGTCAACCTCATCATTCGAGACTAGTTCATCCAGATCAACGAACCATCTTCCCGAAGCACGGAATTGGTCAAGGAAAATGCGTCTGCAAACATCTCCAGCTAAAGCACCTCCCAGAACTACAGAAGTGGCCAACTGAGGCCATGTTCCAATAGTCTGCCCCATTTCGATCATTGACGCCTTCATCCTTGTACTAAGCGTCTCTATCCCAACTATGGGAAGCATATAAGGGGTCTTCTCCTCGCTGGTCCTCGCATTGGAAGCGGCATCCAAGTCCAAATGGTCGACCCATCCATGCATTATTGGCCGACCAGGTTCAATATCGAACCGCTCCACGTCCAAACATCCGCGGTCGCTCATATCCATGACAACCGGAATACCATGGATCCGGGCCCGTTGACGAGCGCGGATCTTCACATCCACACTGTCGCATTCCTCCACCAATACATCCAACTTTCCGCCTTCGGTCATGAACGCATCGATGTTGGACTCGTTAATGCCATCGTTGTAGCAGGTCACCTTCAGGAAAGGGTCGATCTCCGCGATCTCCCGGGCCACGTTCACGGTCTTCAGATTACCCATTTCGTGGGTACTGCTGCGGATGCGATTGAGGTTGCTCAGTTCAAGGGTGTCGAAGTCCGCGATCCGCAGTTCTCCAAAGCTGCGTTCCAGGGCCATGGTGAGGCACACGCTTTGACCTACGCTCAAGCCGATCACGCCAACTTTTTTGGTAGCGAGAATGGCCTGTTCCTCACTGGTGATCTTGTTGCGGTTGCGATCTGTGCGGACCTGAACGAATTCGGCCTCATCCAGCAGGTGGACCAATTGGCGTGACCATGGGTAATACACCCAGACACCATAGGAGTGCGGGTCCATACCGTTCAAATGCGCATTGGCAGCAGCTTGTAACTCCTCCTTGCCGAATTTCACGGATGGATCGAGCGTACGCACCAACTCAACGAGCTGCGCGTGCAGTTCGTCATGAACGGTTATACCGGGTTCCGACTTCAGCACAGCTTCCAACCGTTGCCTGTCCGTGGGCAACGATAGACGGAAGAATTCCGGCCGAAAGGTTCTTCGGTCGGATGCTGAAGCGGTGTCCAACGCTTCAAATAGGTCCATGGTAGTCGGAGCAAAGGCATCAAAGGTTCTGAGTGCGGCGGTGAAGCTAATCGTATAAAAGTTATTAACAAATTATCAACACGATATTAACAATTGAACTTGTCGGAATGCTGGCGCTCGAGAACCTTCTGGGCAAGATCAACGTAAGTAACCCCGATCGGACTTGAGCCGATCGATCACCCTCATGAACGCTCTGCCAAAGTCCGACCCTTCCGCTGCGCTTCCCTGTGTATTGTTCGTGGATGATGATGCCAGCAACCGACAAGCATTTCAGTCGACGTTCAGGCGTTCCGTCCATGTTTTGTTGGCTGCGGACCTGAAGCAGGCATGGGAGCAACTCGCAACGCACCATGTGCATGTGGTCATCGCTGATCAGCGGATGCCTGGAACACCGGGCAGTCGTATGCTGGGCATGATCCGTGAACGTTATCCCAATATCCGGCGAATGCTCATTACAGGATACTCGGATATTGAGGCCCTCATTGAAGCCATCAACGATGGGCACGTTTCGCGTTACATCGCCAAACCGTGGGACCCGGACGAGTTGACCACGGTCATGAAAGGGGCGTATGACGAATTCAAGGCCGAAGAGGAGCGAGCGGCTTACACCGAGAAACTGATCCTGGTGAACCAGCAGCTGGAGTTCGCACTGCGGCAACGGCTTCTTTCCTGAAGGAGAGGTGGCCGAAGGATCACTGATCGAAGTACTTCTTGGCCTTTGGGGCGTTTCTTTGTGCCATGTTCATTGGTTCTCTTCTGCGCGGTACACTATGCTCCGTTCCATTCATGTTGGTGCCATTGGAGTTCCACGGACAGTGCGATGGCTGGCAGCAGCGTGTGGAGTATACCATGCAGGTATCACTGGACGAGAACTCCCATATGTACAATGGTTCATCCAAACTGATCTATTGGAACAACAGTCCGGATACCTTACGTGAAGTGTTCTTCCACCTGTATTTCAATGCCTTCCGGCCCGGCAGTGAAATGGATGTCAGATCACGGACGATCATAGACCCGGACACGCGCATTGGTGATCGCATCGCTAAACTTTCCCCTGAAGAAATGGGAAGACTTACCATGGGTGTGTTTACACAGGACGGCAAGCCAGCAACCATGGAGCACATGGGTACAGTTCTTAAAGTGACACTTGCCAAACCCTTATTGCCAAATAAGAGCACCACGTTCAACTACACGTTCAACGGGCAAGTCCCGATCCAGATCCGTCGAAGCGGGCGGAACAATTCGGAAGGGGTGGCCTACAGCATGGCCCAATGGTATCCGAAGCTGGCGGAATACGATCTACGTGGCTGGCACGCGGACCCGTATGTGGGCCGTGAGTTCTTCGGCGTATGGGGCGACTTCGATGTTACATTGGAATTGGACAGTGCTTTTACCGTTGCCTCAACAGGGGTGCTTCAGAACCCGAGCGCGATCGGGCATGGATACTCGTTGGGGTCGAAGCCGTTGAAGCGTCCTGCTGGCGAAAAGCTGAAATGGCACTTCAAAGCCGAGGACGTTCATGACTTTGCTTGGGTTGCGGACAAGACATACATCCATACGACCGAACAAGTGCCTGATGGTCCATTGCTTCATTTCTTCCGGAAGGATGATCCGGATACCAAGGAGGTTTGGGACCAGCTCCCCGGCTACATGGTGCGTTGTTTCCAATACATGAACGCACATTTTGGAACGTATCCTTGGCCACAGTTCAGTTTCGCACAAGGTGGGGATGGAGGAATGGAGTACCCCATGTTGACCTTGATCCTTGGGAAGCGTAGGTTGGGCGGAGTGGTGGGGACCAGTGTACACGAGAGCATCCACAGTTGGTATTATGGTGCATTGGCGAGCAATGAAGGGCAATACCCTTGGATGGATGAAGGTTTTACCGAGTACGCAGGTTCGTGTGTGATGCAGGAATTGTTCCCGAAACCGGATGAGGACCCGCACGCGAGTTCGATCACTGGCTATCGGTCGATGGTCAACAGCGGAAAGCATGAACCTGCCAGCATCCACGCGGACCATTTCAAGACCAACAAGGCATACAGCAACACGGCCTACAGCTTTGGAGAGATGTTCGTTTACCAGCTGGGTGCCGTAGTGGGGGAGAAGAATGTGGAACAAGGTCTTGTGCGCTACTTCGAAACCTGCAAGTTCAAACATCCGGGTCCTGTTGACTTCGAGCGAGTCATGGAGAAACAGAGCGGGTTGGAGTTGGACTGGTACTTCAACGAGTGGATCAACACCACCCGCACCTTGGACATGGGGATCCGCAGCGTGATGGGGGTGAACGGTGGAATACGGATCGAGTTGGAGCGAATTGGAGATCAGTTGATGCCCGTGGACCTTCGGTTGGTCCTTCGTGATGGTCGCATACTTGATCACCATATTCCGCTTTCCCTTTCGCTGGGGTCGAAGAATGACGGATCGGAGCACTTCGAATTTTCATTACTCCCAGTGTGGCAGTGGACGAACCCGACCTATTCGCTGGATCTGCCTGTCCCGTTCTCTGAGCTCCGTGCGGTGAGCATTGATCCGTTGCAGCGCACTGCTGATATGGACCTGCTCAACAACATGGTGGAATTCCCGGAAGGGGCCGAAGGGTTTGCGAAACCTTAAGGAAGAGTGAGAAAGAAAGAAAGAGAGAGGGAAGGAGGGAAGGAGGGAAGGAGGGAAGGAGGGAAGGAGGGAAGGAGGGAAGGAGGGAAGGAGGGAAGGAGGGAAGGTGTCTCGTCCTGATTTTGGTTGACAGGTTTTTGTGTTTAGTCCTGCGTTAGGTTTACAAGGTCGGCTTGGTCCTGTTTGGGGTTTACAATGCTGTAGTAGTTACGCCAGTGTTTTGGAAGATCGTGG
>Ga0335394_10000805_pt1 | contig 34288 bp, 28 predicted proteins | sample MAT03_FD_205741 | JGI IMG/M metagenome (GOLD analysis project Ga0335394, IMG submission 205741) | Freshwater microbial communities from Lake Fryxell liftoff mats and glacier meltwater in Antarctica - MAT-03 (spades assembly) (version 2) ...
AGAAAGTTACTTTTTCTTTTTTATAGAACGCGGTTTTAAGCAAGGGTTAATTCTTTGGCTTAAAGTAATAAAGAAATTTTAGGTAGAAGCTTTTTTAGGATTCAATTATTGAAAGAGTTTTCAAACGAGGTTTAGAATTTCTTTTATGCAGCTTTGCTGATGTTGTTTTTGATTGTGCTGTGCATCTGATTTTCGTCATGGAAGAGCCTTTTATGGCAAAATTCGGGGGTGTTGTGAATGATACCATATTTAGGGTATTTCCCTGCTTCTTTATAATATGTAATTTTAAAGTAAATTCAACATCATGTTATCGTTAGCAGATCTTAAGAAGGGGCAGAAAGCGCGGATAAAATCCTTCACCAACGAGGCTTTGAGCGCGAAGCTGATCGAAATGGGCTGTATGCCCGGCGAATCGATTATTTTGTCGAAGATTGCTCCACTGGGCTGTCCCATGGCCATTAACATTGCAGGTTGTGAGTTAAGTTTACGACGGGAAGAAGCGGCCTCTGTGTTGATAGAATTAGTCGCTTAAATTTTTGTCTCCCTCCAAAGCACATAAGCATTTAAAGATCGCTCTTCTGGGAAATCCGAATGCAGGAAAATCCAGCTTGTTTAACGGACTCACCGGACTAAAACAAAAAACAGGCAATTACGCCGGGGTAACGGTTGACCGGCAGGAAGGTACCAGTAACTTCAGTTTTAATAAACAAAAATTTACATTTTCCATAGTCGACCTTCCGGGAACGTATAGTCTTTTTCCCAAATCAAACGACGAGGAGATAGCCTGCCGCACTTTACTAGACGCGGATGAAAACATAGATGTGATCGTTATTGTGGCGGATGCAACCAACCTCAAGCGGAATTTATTACTCGCTACGCAGCTCATCGATCTTAAATTGAGAACGGTTGTAGCGCTCAGCATGATGGACGAAGCAGAGAGTCAGCAAATTAAGATTGATCTGAATGGATTTACAGAAACACTTGGCGTGGAAGTGGTGCCGGTGGATTCGCGGGGCATGGTGGGTTTCCCCGAATTAAAGAAAGCCATTGTAAATGCAAGAGTGAGCAGCAGTTTTTTTTACGACATCAACGCATCCTTTCTCAGTAAAGAAATTGATTACAGACAATTTATAACAACGTCACTGGCTCATAAAGAAGAAACCCAGGTCCTTGAAAACAAAGATAAAATATACCGCTTCAACACCATTAACTATATGGTGGCGCGGTATGTAAAAAGTCCGGAGCAATTATCGCGAAAAGAGATTACGTCCAAGATCGACGCTATCACTACGCATAAAGTATTTGGCTATGTGGTGTTGCTCGGCGTTTTATTTTTAGTTTTCCAGTTTATATTTTTCATCTCAGAGGCGCCAATGAACTGGATTGAAAGGGCTTTCCTCCATTTTGGCGATTTTGTGAGAGCGCTTTTGCCAAAAGGTCAGTTGAACGACCTTCTTGTAAATGGCGTCATTGCAGGAATTAGCGGGGTAGTGATGTTTGTGCCGCAGATTGCTTTCTTGTTTTTATTTATTGGGTTCCTTGAAGATTCGGGTTACATGGCCCGCGCGAGTTTTATCATGGATAAAGTGATGCGCCGTTTCGGACTGAATGGAAAGTCCGTTATTCCGCTCATTAGCGGATCGGCCTGCGCAGTGCCAGCCATCATGGCGACGCGCTCTATTTCAAATCTGAAAGAACGTCTGATTACTATTTTTATTTTGCCCCTCATTAGTTGTTCTGCACGTTTACCGGTATATACTTTGTTAATTGCAGTGTTGTACCCTGACAGTAAATTCCTTGGCGTTTTTAACTCCAAAGGCCTAGTACTTTTCTTACTTTATATGTTGGGATTTGCAGTGACACTCATTACGGCTTTCTTTTTAAAACGCCTTGTAAAAATTAAAGAGACTTCTTTTTTTATCATGGAGCTGCCTGTCTATCGCTGGCCACAACCAAGGAATATCGGCATTATGGTGTACACCAAAGTAAAAGTGTTTATTGCTGAAGCAGGAAAAATTATTCTTGCCATTTCTATTGTGCTTTGGTTTTTAAGTTCGCACGGCATAAGCGAGAAATACAAAGAGCTCGATCGGCAAGCGGAAGTTCTTGAGAATACTAGTTCTACATCCCGCGTAAAAGAAGAATTAGAGAAACTGAAGACGCAAAGATTAGAACACTCATTTATCGGCAACTTGGGTCACGTTATTGAACCGGTGATCAGACCTCTTGGTTTTGACTGGAAGATCGGTATAGCCCTGATAACTTCGTTTGCCGCGCGCGAAGTTTTTGTGGGAACCATGGCAACTATTTACCAAAGTGGCGATGAAGAAAATACAGAGACTATCAAAAAAAAACTTCAAAGCGAAAAAGATGAAGACGGAAATTTGATGTATACACCCGCTGTGTGCTGGTCACTTCTTTTATTCTATGCTTTTGCCATGCAGTGTATGAGCACTGTTGCGGTAGTAAAACGCGAGACTAAAAGTTTGAAATGGGTTTTCGCTCAGTTGGCGTTTATGTCGGTGCTGGCTTATGCGTCGGCGTTCATGGCTTACCAGTTGCTTTCTTGATTAGTTTGGCCGAAGATTAAGCGGTTTACACGGATGCTAGTGTGCGAGGAGGGGAAATTTCGTGATGGCTTCGGCATTTAATTTCACTACTCTGTGTTTGGAAGTACGCGCCAGGCTTTGCCGCATAAGGTTAACGAAGATTGCGCGGATAACGTAGATGTGAATATGCGAGGTGTGTTTTTCCGGTGCTTTCCTGATAAGTATGGCCGCAGATCTGGATTTTTAAAATGAAAAAACGGACGTTCGTGCCGAGCCTTTTATCTTTGAAATCGCCGTAATCTGTGGCGGTTTGGTCAACGAATGAGCGCCAAATATAGCAGCGTGTTGGCTGTAAAAGCTAGGAAATTTTGTTATTTTTACAGTATAATTTTACAAAATGCAAATCCGAATTTTATCCTCTGCTCTTGTTTTTTCTTTATTGCTGGGCTCGTGTAAGACGACAAAAAAAACTTCTTCTGCTTCAGATACAACGACTATTGATCTCGATACGATTAGCGTGACGGCTGGTGATCTTTCGAAACGCGACCTCTACAGAGAATCTAACCAAAGAGACAATGATATTATTCATACAAAGTTGGAAGTGAATTTCGATTGGAAACTTTGCCGTATGAACGGTAAAGCCACTTTGCTGGTGAAACCTTATTTCTATCCTGCGAGGGTTTTGTATTTAAATGCACGCGGTATGGATATTAAAAAAGTAGAAGTGCTAGATGCGAATAAAAATACTTTTACCTTCGATGCTATGGAGCAGACGATGGCTGACGGCACCGCGGAATCACGCTCCACACTTCCTTACACTTATAAGAACGATTCTTTAAAAATTAATCTTGGAAGCGGATTTAAATCAACCGAAAATTATTATGTCATCATTGATTATGTGGCAAAGCCAAACGAGCTTAAAAAAGCGGGTGGAAGTAGCGCAATCACAGAAGACAAGGGACTTTATTTTATAAATCCAACAGGGGAAAATCCGTATAAGATGCCGCAAATATGGACGCAGGGTGAAACACAGGCAAATTCGGTTTGGTTCCCAACCATTGATAGTCCAAACGAGCGCATGACACAGGAAATTCTGATGACGGTAGATGATAAGTATACGACCTTATCAAACGGTATTTTGTTAAGCTCGACAAAACAAACGAATGGGATGCGTCTTGATCATTGGAAACTCGATCAGCCACATGCTCCTTATTTGGCGATGATGGCCGTGGGCGAATTTAAAAAAGTAACCGACGCTCCGTGGAATGGAAAAGAAGTAAGTTATTATGTGGATCAACTTTATGAAGAACACGCGAAAGTAATTTTTGGTGACACAAAAGAAATGATCGAGTTTTATTCTAACAGACTGGGAGTTCCTTATGCCTGGCCAAAGTATGCGCAGATCGTGGCGCGTGACTATGTGAGTGGTGCCATGGAAAATACCAGCGCAACGTTGCACGGCGATTTTATGGTGTATCAAACCACCCGTGAAATGTTAGATGGTAAAAGGGGAAATTCGGTAATTGCGCATGAATTATTTCATCAGTGGTTTGGAGACCTTGTTACCTGCGAAAGCTGGAGTAACCTTTCCTTAAATGAAAGTTTCGCGACTTATGGAGAATACTTGTGGGAAGAATTTAAATTCGGACGCGACGCTGCGGATTACCATCACTGGCAAAGTAAACAAGGTTACCTGAACTCTACAAAAGAGGTAGAGCTTATTCGCTTTAATTACAAGGATAAGGAAGATATGTTCGATGCTTTCAGTTACAACAAAGGCGGGCAAATTCTTCACATGCTGCGCAAGACAGTTGGCGACGATGCTTTTTTCGCATCCTTGAAAAATTATCTGGAGACAAATAAATACAAATCTGCAGAGGTACACAACCTGCGTCTGGCTTTTGAAGAAACTACCGGTAAGGATATGAACTGGTTTTTTAACCAATGGTATTTAAATAAAGGAAGACCTTCGTTAAGAATTCGCACAAAAAGTAATGAAAAAGCAGGTGATACGCTTACCTTGATGATCGAACAAATTCAGGACCTCACAAAATGCCCGCTTTACAAACTTCCATTGGAAGTTGATATTTATGATCTGAATGGTGGAAGACACAGAAGACACATTGTAGTTTCAGAACAGAAGCAGACCTTTTCTTTTACGGGTATCAGCGGCGCACAGCTTATCAACGTGGATACAGAGAGACAACTCCTGGCAGATATTGACTATCCGAAAACAACGCGCGAATTCATTTTTCAGTACACAAATGCACCACTTTATGAAGACAGGCTGGAAGCACTGAAAGGATTGGAGTCGAAAATGTCAGAAGGAGAAGTTTATGCTATTTTTAAACAGGTTGTTGAAAAAGATAAATCGCTTGCAATTCAACAATATGCAATCCAGCAGCTCGAAAAGGTGGGTAAGGACAGGCAGGAAGATGTTAAGTCGCTTTTTATAAAAATGTACGTAACAGATAAAAACACACTGATTCGCGCTAAAGTTTTGGCTGGCTTAAATAAAATGGTTGGAGCCACACCTGAAATTACGGGATTAAATACCAGTGCGCTTAACGAACAGTCTTATGCTATTTGTGCGGAAGCGCTGAATGGTCTTGCAAAAGGAAATGCAAATCTGGCCGTCGAAAAAGCGAGTCAGTTTGAAAGAGAAGGCGGAAAAGATATTTTATTTGCGGTGGCTAATATTTATAGCACTTATGGCGGAGATGGACAAATTCACTTTTTTCACGGGGCTTTAAAATACATCAATGGGTATGATCTGATGGGATTCTGTGCGGCATACGCCAAGCTTGCAAGACAATGCAAAATTCCCGAAAATGCTATTGAAGCAGCAAAGGACCTGGAGCTTGTTGGAAAGGGAGCTAACAAATACGTAAAATTCACAACCGTAAAAGGCATAAAAGATATCTTAAGCACCTGGGAAAGCAAAGAAAGTTCAGAGCAGGTAAAAATTGAGAACGCACAAAAAGAAAATAAAAGCACGACTCAATCGGAACTTGAATTACAGACTGTTAAGTCTACCAAAGCAAAGCTTCAGGAAATATACGACAGGGCTAAATAGAACACCTTGATTGGTTTGCCGCTGATTACACGTATTACGCAGAAGATAAAATTTGTCAATTTGCTTTGTCTGCGTCAAGCGCGATTTTCTGCAAGATCGGAGTAAAAGGTACCTACTACGGTTATCATTTGCCAATGGACGAACAAAAAAGAATATTGGAAGCAACGTTTGCAAATTGGGTTGGCAGAGGTGAGCAGGTAGATGATGTAACGGTGATAGGGGTGAGGGTTTAGTTCAAGCACTTTGTTTACTTGAGGTGGTTTCGACAACCCGATAACCATCGGGTCAACCACTGGTTTATAGGATGCTTGAGCTAGAACTAACAAATCAAAAACATCACTTCAAAATAAATACTTCCACTCTTCTGTTTTTTCCGAAATTTTCTTCGTGATCATTAGGGGCAATAGGCACTGCGCTTCCCTTCCCATAAAAAACATGCGATCAGGAGAAGCTTTATTGCAAATTAAAAAATCGTAAACTTCCCTTGCGCGTTTATTGGAAAGATTGAGATTGGTCTCCCAATTACCCTTATAACAGGCATGGCCAGTGATCTTTATTTTTGTTTCAGGATGTTCACCTAAAGACTCAACCGGCAATTTTAATTCGTTTGAGGATAATAAAATCAAATTGCTTATATTGTTTTTTTGCAAGCGGATAAAGTTTCCATAGTTTTCTTTTTTAAAATTTGGAACAAGTACGGTGATGCAAAGAGAATTCGGGTCCTGCTAATAAACCGGATAAGGCTTTATTACCATGGTTAAATTAACAAATAATTTAAGGAAACTAAAAATTTGTCGTGAAAAAACACTTATTCGTCGATCAATTACGCCAGTTTATTTTTGTTTCGTAAATTATACCCAAAAAGCTTATGTCATTCAAAGTCAATTTAGTGTTAATAGTAGCCTTTGCATTGTTTGTTAGCTGTAGCGATGAAGCAGCAAACATGAAGGAGCTCAGCCGCGTTGCCGCTGAGATTAATGAAAAATGTCCGCAGATACTCGACTCAGAAACCCGCATCGATGGCATAGAAGTAAAAGATCCGAATACCCTAGTATACAAATATACACTCGTTCATGTGACAGAAAAAGTGGATACTGTTCAATTTTACCGGGCGCTTTGGCCAGGCATCATCAGTAATATTAAAGTGAGTGCCGAAATGAAAAAACTACGCGAGCACAATACCATCATAGAATATTTTTACCAAGACAAGAACAACAAACCCATTTACACTTTTAAAATTACACCCGCAGACTACAAATAGACTGGTAATTTTTGTACTGTCGAAATTTACAACATAACTGCTGCAATATAAGAACAGAGTGGTGTTGAAGAAGAACGATTAGCCTTATATTTGGAAATAAAGAAGACAATATGGCAAAAACAGACATAGAAAAAATCCTGTTTCTGGATATCGAAACCGTTCCTCTTGTATACAACTACGCCGATTTAAATGAAAGCACGCGCGAGCTTTGGGATAAAAAATGGCAGTTCAATAAAGAAGTTCCCGGAGAACAACACTACCTGAAAGCTGGAATCTACGCTGAGTTCGCAAAGGTTGTCTGCATAGGACTCGGTTTTTATAACCAGGGTAAATTCAGGGTAAAAACCATCGCTTCTGAAAACGAAGCAGAAATTCTCACACAGTTTGCGGAGCTTTTAAAACAACATTTTGATTCAGCGGCGCATTTATTGTGTGCACACAACGGTAAGGAATTTGATTTCCCTTTTTTGTGCAGGCGTTTCCTAATCAATAACATGCCACTTCCTAAAACTTTGCAACTACAGGGACTCAAACCATGGAACGTAAACCACATCGACACCATGGATCTCTGGAAATTCGGGGACGTGAAAAATTTTAGCTCACTTAATTTGTTGGCTCATGTGTTCGGCATCCCATCGCCAAAGGACGATATGGATGGAAGTCAGGTTGGAAAAACATTTTACGAAGACAAAAACCTCCAAAAGATCGAAAAATACTGTATGAAGGACGTGATCACTTTGGCAAGGGTTTATAACCGTTTTGTGGGGGCAGGAAATTTAAGCGACGATGACATTATTTTTGCGTAAATTCATCCCTGTAATTTTACGTGAAATAAATCAGCTTAACATATGTCTCCCCGTATAGCCATGATCGGTAGCGGAAGTTGGGCAACCGCTCTCGCTAAATTATTCTTAAATAACACCGCGCAAATTAACTGGTTTGTTCGAAAACAGGAGGATATTTCCTATTTTAACGAGTTTAAAACCAATCCCCGCTACTTAAGTTCCGTCGAATTTGAAACGGAAAAAATCTCCTTTTATACATCGCTTTCTGCGTGCATAAAAAATTCAGATTACCTTGTATTGGCCATTCCATCTGCCTTTTTGCACGATGCTTTTTCGCAGATCACAGAAGAGGAACTGAAAGGAAAGGTTCTTTTTTCAGCTATTAAAGGCATTGTGCCTCAACATAATTTAATTGTCGGAGAATATCTAAATAAAATATACAATGTTCCTTTAGAAAACATTGGTGTGATCACGGGCCCTTGTCACGCTGAAGAGGTTGCGCTTGAAAAACTAAGTTATTTGACCATTGCCTCTATGAATACTGAAAATGCGCAGGTATTAAGCAATCTATTAAACTGCAGGTATTTAAAGTCTATAGTGAGCGACGATATTTATGGAACAGAGCTTTCAGCGGTTCTTAAAAACGTTGTAGCCGTGGCAGGAGGTATTTGCCATGGCTTGGGCTATGGAGATAATTTTCTCGCCGTGCTGGTAAGTAATGCCATTCAGGAAATTAAACGTTTTGTAGATGCTGTGCATCCCATTGACAGAGATATCAAGGCTTCCGCTTATCTAGGAGATCTATTGGTAACGGCGTACTCACAGTTCAGCCGTAACCGAATGTTCGGAACAATGTTGGGCAAGGGCTACAGCGTAAAACAGGCGCAGTTGGAAATGAATATGATCGCCGAGGGATATTATGCAGTAAAATGTGTGCACGAGATCAATAAAAAATACAATGTAAACATGCCCATCACAAATGCTGTGTATAATATTATCTACCAGAATAAAAATGTTCGCAAGGAAATAGTAGACTTGTCAAATTTATTATCATAGTGTGAGGAATGTTGCTCTGATTATATCTGTTATTTTCCATCCCTTGCTAATGGCTACTTACGGATGCCTTCTTTTGTTTTTTGGAATCAGGAATACCGTTTATGATTTTCTCACAGCGTTCAATATCAAATGGTACATCTCCCTGGTAGTCTTTATGTTTTCTTTCGTTTTCCCGGTTTTAAACATCTATATATTATACAAACTCAGGCGTATTCCGGGAATGACCTTGTCTAACCAAAACCACAGAACATTCCCATACATCATGACTTCTCTTTTTTATTTCGGCCTTTTTTACCTGCTCGTAGACGTGAACATTTGGCCAAGTATTAAACTGTTCATTGTTGGAGGCGGTATCGCTATATTATTAACAGCACTTATTAATCTAAGATCCAAAATCAGCGCTCACATGGTGGGTGTGGGTGGATTGCTTGGCGTACTCATCTCAGTTTCTTACCTCATCAAATTCGACATGACGCTGTTTTATATCGTTGTCATTGTAACGGCTGGCTTTATTGGGTTTGCCAGACTGCAATTACAGGAACATAAGCCATACCAGCTTTATCTTGGGTTTTTATTGGGCTTAGTCGTTCAGGTAACTTTGTTTTTTACTTTTCAAAAACTAACTTTCGCATAATTTGAATTTAGTAACCGGCGCCACTGGCATTGTTGGAAGTCATGTTGTTTTAGCCCTGTTGCAAAACAATCAACCGGTTACAGCCTCTAAGCAAAAAAGCAGTGATACTAAAAAAGTAAAAGAGTTGTTTGCTTATTACAAGGTAGACAATGCCTTGTTTGAAAGGATCAAATGGATTGAGCTCGATATCTGCGACATTTTTTCTGTAGAAGAAGCTCTGCAAGGTGTTACTAACGTTTACCACTGTGCCGGCTTTGTATCCTTTAATCCAAAAGACCGGAAGAAGCTAACTGACATTAACGAAACGGGCACTAAAAATGTGGTAGATGCCTGTCTTTATAAGAGAATAGCGGCCTTATGCCATGTGAGTTCCATAGGCGCCATCCATAACCTTGATTATTTACACGATCTCACCGAAGAAGTTTTCTGGAAAAAATCAGGAAAAGAAAGCGATTACGCCATAAGTAAATACAAAGCCGAACGCGAGGTATGGCGTGGCATGGAAGAAGGACTAAATGCCGTGATCGTTAATCCTGGCGTTATTCTTTCACCCGGCTTTTGGGAACAAAGCAGCTCGAGGCTGTTTGACAGCTCTTTTAAAGGAAATAAGTTTTATACTAACGGACTTGGCAGTTATGTCGCCGCAACAGACGTGGCGCAGATCATGATCAGCCTGATTTCTAAAAAATTGTTCGGCGAGCGGTATATACTCGTAGAGAACAATTATACCTTCCATACTATTTTAAGTCACATTCAAAGCAGCTTTAAAAAGCCGGCGCCTACCATAAATGCCTCGCCCCTCCTGTTAGGTATCGCAAGTTTTTTGGAAGGAATTACATCGCTTTTTACCGGAAAAGAGCGCAAAATAACCAAAGCTTTAGCCCATTCAGCCTTTAATAAACAGATTTTTTCTAATCAAAAGATCAAAAAAGCACTTGGCGTTGAATTCAGGCCCACACACAAAATTATTGAAGAAATATGCGCTTATTATCTGCTTCAGAAACCAAAACCAAAAATAAGACGTTGATTCTCATCGAATTAAAATTGCTGTTTATCAACAATTTTTTGCATTTTGTAAGTAATTTTTTTAATTTAGGCTAATTATTTTAACATTTAAGTATGCACATTGCGATTGCGGGAAACATTGGGTCAGGGAAAACCACATTAACATCTTTATTGGCAAAACATTACAAATGGCATGCGCACTATGAAGATGCAGATGATAATCCCTACCTGAACGACTTTTACGAAGATATGCAACGCTGGTCCTTTAATCTGCAGGTGTACTTTTTGAATAATCGTTTTAATCAGATCTTAGACATTCGTAAAGGAAAACATACTGTTGTTCAAGATCGCACTATTTATGAGGACGCTTATATTTTTGCGCCCAATTTGCATGCGATGGGACTGATGACTTCCCGCGACTATGACAATTATTTCTCTCTTTTTAAACTAATGGAAAGCCTTGTAAAAGCACCTGACCTTATTATTTATTTGAGAGCAAGCGTACCAACGTTAGTGAAACAAATTCAAAAACGCGGACGTGAATACGAAAATAGCATTCGTTTAGATTATTTGAAACGACTAAATGAGCGCTATGAAGCCTGGAATGCCTCTTACGAATCAGGGAAGATCATGATTGTAGATGTGGATGATATTAATTTTAGTGAGAGTAAGGAGGATTTAGGTAAAGTTATCAGAATGATTGATGCAGAACTTAACGGATTATTTAAATAGGTAGTGAACAGCACAGTAAATAAAGACGCCGAATTTTTTGATCAGCATTTTTCCAAACATGTTGATCATGTAAACACGCTGGGCAAATTAATATTGGCCTATGACGGTGTTTTAAATTCTGAGACTATTTCAAAGCTCGAAACAGAAATCGAAGCAAACATTCTTGATAAAAATCTTCCAAAAGGTGTTGTTAGGAAAGTGTTTTTTATCTGTATCGAATCTCTTCAAAACATGTACATACATGGCCACAGAGACGAGAACGGAGCTAAGCATAACTTCTTTATCTTATATATTACAGAGAAGGAAGTGAAAATGATCACCGCCAACTTAATTGCCAATGTTGCAATAGAAAAATTAAGCAAACACATTGCAAAAATAAATTCCTTCCAGGATCCGGCTGAACTTAAAAAATATTACCTTGAACACCTCGAAAACAATGAGCTAAGTGAAAAAGGTGGTGCAGGTCTGGGATTTATTACCATTTGCATGAAGAGCGGTAACTCTCTTGGAACCCAGTTCGAACAAATAAATGAGGATAGGTCCATGTTTTTAATGGAAGTAACTATTACCATTGAATAGTTTATTATAGACTTGTTATTGTTCTATAACCGGTCTGTACAATACGTTTTTTCATTGACCTCATCTTCCTGAAAATGGAGAACAAAAAACATATTCTTTTTATTTCCTCCTGGTATCCCAGCCGACAAGATCCTACACATGGAATCTTTAACCGGTTTACCGCCGAAGCTGCTGCACTTTACAACAAGGTCAGCGTAATACATGTTTGTGCCGACGAAAATTTAAAAACAGAATTTGAATGCCGGCAGTCTACTGAGAATAATATTCTCACGGTGATTTTTTATTATAAGAAAGTAAAATCTATTTTCCCCTTTTCTCTATTCTTGAGAAGAAGCAGAGTGCTGAAGGCTTTTGATCTGGCTTATGCGACTCTTTTTAAAAAAGAAACCAAGCCTGATCTCATCCAGCTAAACGTAATTATGCCTATGGGCATTGGCGTGTACCATCTTTCGAAAAAGCACAACATTCCTTATGTAATCGCCGAACACTGGTCGGGTTATTGTAAGGAAGATGGTAACTACAAAGGATTTTTGCAGCAATTTTTTACGCGCAAAATCGTTAGAGAAGCAAAAGCCATAATGCCAACCAGTAGCTATTTGCAAGAGGCCATGCAGTCTCACGGGCTGGAGGGGAACTATAAAACAGTGCCCGACGTTGTAAATATTCATGTATTTAAACCTACAGAAAAAGCTACCGATAGCACAACAAGACTCCTTCACATTTCTTCCTTAAACGATCGCGAAAAAAATGTAAGCGGCATTATTCGTGCTTTTGGAAAAGCCTTACAAAAAAATCCGGCGCTCGAATTAAATATTGTTGGAGAAGGAATAGATAAGGAAAAATACAAAAGTCTTGTGCGCGAACTAAAGCTGGAAGCCAAAGTAAATTTTAAAGGCCGTATCGTTGGTGAAGAGCTTGTGAAGGAGATAAATAAAAATGATGCACTGATCATGTTTAGTAATTACGAAACTTTTTGTCTGGTGCTTATTGAAGCATTTGCCTGCGCTAAGCCAGTAATCACAAGCAGTGCAGGAGCTATTAAAACCTATATGAAACCCGAATTGGGAATCATGGTGGAGAAGCAGAATGAAAATCAGCTTAAGGCAGCCATACTGGATTTTGCTGCGAATAACAAAAAGTATAACCTGAACCTGATACGAAAGTTTGCTGTTGAAAATTACAGTTACGAAAAGATTGGTGAAAAATTAGACAGCATTTACAGATCAGTTTTAATGACTTCTTAGACCCTTGATTAAAAATCTCATAGCTTCTTTTTTTGCTAAAGGTATGGTAGCCTTTACCATGTTGGCAATTCTTCTTGTTCAGTCAAGGGAGCTGGGCAGCAGCGAAGTGGGGCAGGTGAGCTTCCTTATCTTGAATCTTGCCATTATTCAAACCATCAGTGATATTTATACGGGCTCTGCACTTGTTTATTTTATTCCTAAATATGCTTTGCCGAAAATTTACAGAACGGGTTTATGGTGGACGTTTTTCTGTATCGCAGCAATTAATTTGATTTTTTATTTGACGAACAACTCTATAAAAGAACTCTGGATCCATGTTTTAATTTTGTCTTTGATTTCAACGCTTCAGGCATTTCACAATGTGATTCTATTGGCCAAAGAGAAAATAGCAACCTATAATTTCCTTGTATTTTTTCAGCCTTTGCTCTTGTTGGCCGTACTTTGTGTAAACATATTTCTGCTCAATATCAGAAATGTAAATGCCTACATAATAGCAGCCTATGTTTCTTGGTCCGTTTCTTTTTTAATTTCAACTTTCTCGGTAATTAAATATATCCTGTCTGAAGATAATAAGCCTGAAATATCCGTGAAGCACATTCTCCGGAATGGATTTATTAATCAACTGGGTAACCTAGCGCACACTTTAAGCAACCGCTTTAATTATTATATGATTGGCGCCATCATGCTTGTGGGCGTTTATGCCAGCGCGTCGTCGCTCATTGAGTCTGTGTGGGTTTTAACAGCAAGTATCTCGCCCATTATCTTAACACACATTGCAAATCAAAAAGACGTGGTTAACAATAGCAAGGTTACTTTTCTATTATCTAAAATAAGTTTTCTGCTCAGCGCTCTTTGTGTGTTGATCGTTCTTTTTTTACCGGAATATTTTTTTACAGCTTTGTTAGGAAAAGACTTTTCAGGAACCAAAACGATTATGTTGTATTTGTCGCCCGGCGTGCTCTGTATTAGTTTTTCGGGAATTATCAGCCATTATTATTCTGGTCTTGGGCGTCAACGCATTTTACTTTTGGCGAATAGCTGCGGACTACTAATAACCTTAAGCACCAGTTATTATTTTATTTCCAATTTCGGGTTAATCGGCGCTTGTTATTCGGCATCTCTTTCTTATATGGCTCAGGCCTTGGTGCTAGCGGTTGTCTTTATGAAGCAAAATGAATTTAACTTTCTTCAGCTATTCAGGTTTAAGCAAGATCTGGAGCTTCTAAAAAAATAACGAACGTTATACTTTTTATTCATTAAGCCTTTTGTTTACCTTTACCACTTGCCGCACGAAAACAAAAAACGAACCAATGAAAAATACATACTTTCTTTTAGCGATTTTACTACTACTAACACTGTTTAATGTAAACACAAGTCGCGCGCAGGGGCAAGGGGCGCAAGTATTAGAACAACTATTAACACATGCAGACACGCTTACTTCAGAGGAGTCAACCGAACCGATCATAAAAACAGTCGTTATTGAAGAAGAAGAAAAGGAACTAAGTACCCGTGATAAGTGGATCACGGGAATTCTTGCGGCATTTGGCTTTGTAGGTGTTTTGGTTTTCAGGCTGCTTCGCAGAAAGAAGAAGGTTGAGCGAAAACCTGAATAACGGTCAGTGATTAAAGAGCAGACATTAATTCACTGTATTTTCAGTGACAAATTTTGTGAGCTCCACAAACTGAGCCACAGAAAGCTGTTCGGGACGCTTGTCCAGCAAAGGATAACGAATCTCATTATTGTTGAATAAAACACGAATGGAATTCCGGATCGTTTTTCTTCGTTGATTAAAAGTGGTTTTCACTACTTTTTTAAACAGTACTTCGTCGCAATCAAGACTTTGCACTTTGTTGCGGGTTAAACGAATAACGGCGCTTTTTACTTTTGGAGGCGGCGTAAATGCATTCTCCTGAACCGTAAAAAGATATTCAATGTCATAATAAGCCTGCAATAACACACTTAAAATTCCGTACACTTTTGAACCAGGCTTTTCCGCAAGGCGCATAGCCACTTCTTTCTGAAACATACCTACCACAAAATCAACTTCATTTTTATGATCCAACACTTTAAACATGATCTGACTCGAAATGTTGTAAGGAAAATTTCCGATCACATTAAATTTTGAACCGGCAAGTTTTATAAGATCAGTTTCCAGAAAATCAGCAAGGAGTACTTTTTCTTTTTGTGCAGAATATTTTTCTTTTAAAAAGGCAATAGATTCCGTATCCACATCCAGCGCAATAAATTTGTCCTGGCTGATGATCATGTACTGTGTGAGGACGCCCGTGCCAGGACCGACTTCAACAATGGTTGTGGTTTTATCTTTTTCAAGCAAGGCCTCTACAATATTCTTCGCGATCGTTTCATCGTTCAGAAAGTGTTGTCCTAAATGTTTTTTCGCTCTTACCGGTTGTTGCATGTGATAGCCAGGATTAATTTTAGTGTAATTAGTAATTTACTTTGCAGGTGCCTTCCCGCCAAGTGCCATCAGATAAGCCTTAATGAAATCATCCAATTCTCCATCTAATACACCTTCAGCATCGGTTAATTTTAATTCCGTCCTATGGTCATTTACCATTTTGTAAGGATGCAAAACATAACTGCGGATCTGCGAGCCCCATTCGATTTTCATTTTTCCATCTTCAACCGCATTCTTGGCTTCGTTGCGTTTACGCATTTCAAGTTCATAAAGTTGCGACCTTAACATCTGCATAGCCATAGCGCGGTTTCCCAATTGTGAACGCTCTACCTGACAAACTACTACAATTCCTGATGGTTTATGTGTTAATTGAACTTTACTTTCTACTTTATTTACGTTTTGTCCACCTGCGCCCCCACTGCGGGACGTAGCGATCTCAATGTCTGCTGGTTTAATGTCAATTTCAATGGTATCATCCACTACCGGGTAAACGTAAACCGAAGCAAAGCTCGTATGCCGTTTTGCATTCGAATCAAACGGACTAATACGGACCAGGCGGTGAACCCCATTTTCTCCTTTCAAAAATCCGTAAGCAAACTCACCTTCAATTTCCAGAGACACAGATTTTATTCCGGCAACATCGCCACCGTTATAATCAAGTTCTTTTACTTTGAAGCCTTGTTTGTCCGCCCACATCATATACATGCGCATGAGCATGCTTGCCCAGTCGCAGCTTTCTGTGCCGCCGGCGCCTGCATTAATTTGTAAAATACAGTTCAACGAATCTTCTTCACCACGAAGCATGTTCTTAAACTCGATTTCCTCAAGCTTTTTGAAGGCAATCTGGTACTCAATGTCTGTTTCTTCTTCTGTGGCGTCTCCCGCTTTAAAGAACTCATACAGCGTGTTGAGGTCATCCATTTTCCTCGACAGATCGTCATAGGCGGATGTCCAGTTTTTAACCTGTTTTACTTCGTTTAAGATTTTTTCGGCTTTTTTGGAGTCTGTCCAAAAATCTGGATCAAGGGTTTTTTCCTCTAATAATTCCAGGTCGTGTTTCTTTCTATCGTAGTCAAAGAAACCCCCTCAACGCGATACTTCGATCATTCAAGTCTTTTAATTGGTCATTTGTAAACATGTTGCAAAGATAAAATTTTTTATGATACCGACGGTTTTAACGGCCAAAAAAATACGTAGGCCACAATCATAATAAAACCAAAGGCCACAAGCCCCATTACAAAGGCAATGTATAGGTGCATAAGAATACCGAGAATAAGCAGCGGCTTTTTTAGGTTTTTGACACAAATTAACAAAGGGAAAAATAGTTGATAGAAAAGCACGATGTAATTCAGAAAGATTAAAACAGGAGCCAGATTCTTACTGTAAGTTAGAAAAGAGAACAGAGAGAAATAGTTTATCCGGGAGATCATTCTAATGGCGCCACCATTGAGCCACTCATCGTCACTTAATTTGGCAAGTGCCGATAGAAAATACACAATGCAAACCTGTATGATGATGGCCATGCAAGCAAGGTTATGAAAAAAAACTTTTGTTTCTGCTTTCCAACCCGATTTTATCTGAAAGTACGCGGACAAAAAACAATTGAAAAATAAAAATTGATTCATGAGGTTATCACCGCCGGTTAGCGCGGGATAAATTCGGTTGTGTATATTAAGCACCAGTAACCAGAGTAAAAAGTCACTGACGGAATAAATTTTTCCTGAAAATAAATTCCACGCCGATAATAGCAGAACGAAAAGGATAAAATATAAACCAAGGGACGAAAAGGAAGAGTTATAAAGCACAAAAGCAAAGTCTTTAAAAAAGCCAATGGATTTGGGTTCTGAATAAACGATAGAGTTTTCGCCAAAAAAAAGATCGTAATAACAAACGTAAGAAATGCTTTCGATGATTAGGAACAGATAAAGCAAACGCTTAAACCAAAGTGCCTGCGATTTAAAATTAAAATCTGTAAAAAAATATGCGCTTAGTTTTTGCAATGAAAATAACCTGACCTAAATGTAAGATAATTTTCAGAGCCGATAGATCGGATTTGCGCCAATCCCTCCAGTTTAAAATCCATTCTATCCCGGGTTAAGCACTAACCGTGGAATCAAAAACTCTTATAACCTTATATCTTTAATCCAGTATCTGTGAAACCAGCGTCAAACCTTCACTTATCTGCGAGTCCAATTCATTTCGGATTTAGTATTGCGGACTTCTGATCAGGGTAACGTGCCCAAGATGCGTTTCTGTTTTTTCAGCAGCAACGTTTTTAAAAGAAATCTTCCAGGTATAAATCCCTTGCGGACTCTCTAGACCCTTGAAAGAGCCATTCCATCCTTCCAATGGATTTGTGGTTCTGAAAATTTTTTGTCCCCAACGGTTAAAAACTTCAAACTCAAAATTTGATACGCCAATGGTAACCGGCATAAAAAAATCGTTTTTATTATTGTCATCCGGTGTAAAACAATTAGGAATCCAGAAACGAAACTCAGGAAGAATTTTCACAAAATCACTGGCTGTATCGGAGCAATTATACGAGTTTGTTACTATTTGAGTGATTTTAAAATTTCCAAAATCAGTGTAGGCGTGCACGTTATTGGCCTGATTTGAATTTTGCCCATCCCCGAAGTCAAATTTTGTACTTGTGCCGTTATCATTGGTTTGACTGACAATGGAAATATCCGGCTCAAAAATGCTGGTCTCTTGCGGCGTGAATGTAAAAGAGGCTACCGGTTTTGGATTCACAAGAATATTAGAGAGTACAGCTACCGAAGTATCACGGCAGACTTCTTTTGTTTCCACCAGTAAAGTTGCGACGTAAGTACCGGCAGGACTGAATACTTGGGTGGGTTCAAACGCATTCGAAGTTTTTCCATTGCTAAAGGTCCACAAATAACTAATGGGAAGGTCGCTGGTACTGCCATTGCTGAAGCCTACTAATGCAGGGTCACAGAGGCCACTTTGAAGGTTATTGATTTTCGCCTTTGGTTTTCTAATGACCCTTACACTGTCGGTAAAAGAGTCTCTACAGGCAAATTGTTTAGCCTTTAACTTAACAAAATACAATCCGCCGGTTGTAAAATGTATTCCCGTGGGATCCTTTAAAATAGAAGAACTTGGAGTGGCAGAAAACGTGAAGGACCATTGGTAAGTGGTCTGTGGTAAATAAATACCTTCAGTTTTAAAGTCGAATGAGTTATTCGTAAAACACTGCCTGTTGGGTCGCTTATAATTTATTTTCAGCGGAGGATAAACGTAGACAGGCTTTTTCAGCGTATCGGTGCAGGGCTTACCCGGATTGGTTATAAGCGTAAGGATGTAAATGCCGGTATCAGGATAAAGATAAGTTGGACTAAATAGGTTGGAGGTATCGGTTAGAAGTGAAGGCACGCCAAAATTCCAATGATAAACAGGTGTTGAGGAATTATTCAAACTTTGATTTGTGAAAGAAATCGTTTGTCCCTGGCATTGTTGTTTCTGATCGGCAATCGCGCTTTGTACGTTTACTGTGCAGTTAATAACGGTAAATTGAAAATCTCTGAAATGAGTGTTGATCAGTTTATTATTCCTGAACTCCTGCACACAAACACCTACCACATATTGACCAATCCAGGTGGGAGTTCCAGCTAATTGGCCCGTAAGTGCATCTATGGAGAAAGCAGGATTGCCGTCAATTGGGTAAATGCCGCTATAGGGAGCAGAAAATAGAACATTCAGGTAGGGTGGAGGTGGTGCAACTCCAGGACAATTTGAAGGAGGAGAAGGACAGCTACTACCTGATTGCGGAAATGATAATCCAATGCGAGGGCAACAACCATCCAGTCCGGCAAAAGGAGCACAAAGAGAATATACCAGTTGGTCTCCATCTGGATCTACTGCCGCGTGATCAAATCTTACAGCAACATTGCGACAAATATAAATGGGAGGGAATTTGGAAAAGCGAGGAGAACTATTCACAAGGGCATCTTCAGGCCCCGGAATTTTCGCAAAATAAGAGGCTCCCTGACCACTGGGGTTAACGAGGTTTTCGATAATGGAGTTCCTGCAACAACGCTGATAAACAACGGTGTAGCCACCCACTTTTGGGGGCAGGTTAAGTGTGTAGGTATAAATACCTTCTTCAACGCAAATGGAATTGGGAGCGTCGATACATGCATTGTTAAAAGCCGAAGGAACCTTTGTAATCAATGGCGCGCCCAGATCATAATAATTTACAAAGGTATTCGAACCGCCATATACTGTAATAAAAGCTGGGCCCGGGCCATTTGGCACTCCGTCAAAAAGTGCACCGCCCCCAAAACAATCTCTGTAAACTTTGAGTGTAATTCTATAATTTCCGCCGCCCAGATCATCATAAATCATTTCGCCTCCAACAATATGGTTAGAGAAAGCCTGGAACTTCAAAAGCAAAAATAGAACTATGCAGAACAGTCTTTTCATAGCGGAAAATCCTCATTGAAGTTACTAAAAATATGGTGGAAGTAGTAAGAGTTTTGTATTTGGAATAATTAACCTTTTAAATGGTAAGCCATACTTAGTTTTTGGCTCGTTATTTGCATATTTTTGCATATGATGGTAAGAAAGCTTCTATTCCTTTTTTTAATTTTTTCGGTAAAGGTTTCTCAGGCGCAATTGCCTCTTGCTCGCGATACAATTACCGTAATTGAAAACGGATATGTTTTGAAAATGCCCTGGGCAAACGGCATTAATTTTTCAAACGTTTCCAATGTCGATCTCAATGCCGATGGCGTAAAAGATCTAGTTGTTTTTGACCGTCTTAATATTTATGGTGTTGGACGTTTTCGTTGTTTTATTAATACGGGAACTCCTGGGCAAACAAAGTACAAAGAGAGCTGGTACCACAGCTATTTGTTTCCGCAAGCTTCTAACTGGGCAGTGCTTAAGGACTATAACTGTGACGGTAAAGAAGATCTTTTTTGCTCTGTAAGTTCAGGAATTAAAGTTTACAAGAACATTAGTACAAGTTCAACTTTCGGTTTTCAGTTGGTTAAATCTTTACTTCTTACCGACTATAATCCTTCCGGAACGCCTACCATTGGCAATTTGTATGTTAGTCCGGTTGGCGTGCCGGGTATTGTTGACGTAGATGGAGATGGTGATCTGGACATTTTGACTTTTTCGCCGCAAGGTATTTTTGTAGAGCTGCATAAAAATGTATCCGTGGAAAATAATTTTAATTGCGACAGTTTAATTTTTGAATATAGAGATAATTGTTGGGGAAGGATCAGCGAAAGTGGGTGTGAGGTGGATATGAATGTTTGCGAAACATTTATGGTAAAGGGAATGAAACCACTTGAGCAAGAGCAATCAAAAACGTATCATGCAGGGTCTTGTCTGGCATGTATCGACAGCGATGGTGACCTTGACATCGACCTGATTATGGGCGATGTGACGTGCAATATGTTGCAGTATGTTCACAATACGGGTTCACTGCTCAACGCCTCTTTTTCCGATACTACCATGCTGTATCCCAATTATCCCAATAAAAGCAGCACCCTTCAGGTAAAAATGAATAGTTTTCCTTGCGCTTATAATGTAGATGTAGATGGCGATAATAAAAAAGATTTGATTGTAACGCCTAATTCTTACGGAAGCGAAAATTATAAAAGTATGTGGTTATATAAAAATGCAAGCGCTACCAACACTGTTAATTTTCAGTTTGTAAAAAACAATTTTCTCCAGGATGAAATGATCGAAGTAGGACAAAATTCTTTTCCCGTAGTGTTTGATTATGATGTAGACGGAAGAAAAGATTTGCTTATTGGAAATTACGGTTATTACTCAAACAATACTTTAGTGCCAAGGCTAACTTTATACCGGAACATCGGATCAAGCGCTCAGCCTAGTTATTCGCTTATTACGAGGGATTATGCCAGCATGAGCACCCGAACACTTTCCAGTTCACTGCCTATAAACAATGTAATGCCGACGGTGGGTGATATAGATCTTGACGGAGATATGGATATACTTTTTGGCACGTCCAGTGGGCAGATTCATTGGCTTGAAAATACAGCAACACCAAATACACTTTGTAATTTTTCAACTTTCCACCAAAATCCTTTTACAATTACCACACCTTTTGCAGCGGCTGCTCCACAATTATTTGATCTGGATAACGACGGCAGACAGGATTTATTAATCGGTATGCAGAATGGGAAAATAGCCTGGTATAGAAATACAAGTTCTTCTGCAACGCCTGTTTTTTCTCTGATGACAAGCTTTTTGGGAAATGTAGATACTAAAGGTGACCCGAATTTGTTTGGCTTCGAAGGGTACGCAGTTCCGTTTTTTTACAGAGAGGCTGGCGTTACACGTTTACTGGTAGGATCTTATAACGGTTCAATTTTTGAATATACGGTGCCGGGCCCATTTGTAATGACAAATTCTTTTGTGCTCATTACAAAAAGTGTCAACAATATTAATGAGGGGAGTCAATCGGCCGTTTGGTACGAGGACATTAACAACGATAATAAGCGCGATCTTATTATTGGTAATGGCGGCGGCGGCTTGAATTTCTTTTCCTCAAAATCGATTTATGTTGGAATAGAAGACAACGGTAAAGATGTAACTGGTTCTGGAATTTCCCTTTATCCAAATCCCGCAAGTGATCACATAAACATTGATATCGATATTGTTGACTTTCGGAAAGCCAATATCCTTGTATATGATATACTGGGCAAAGAAGTTTTACGAAATGACTTTGTCTCCAATCACGATTTGCTTGACGTCTCCGTTTTGCAGAAAGGAATTTATTTTATCAATGTCTCTGTGAGAGCGAATAACAGAGACTACAGCTTAACAAAAAAAATTATAAAAGAATAATTGAAAAGAGTTTCCACCGGCATACTTGTTTTTCTTCTCATTTCACTCCTTTCATGTACAAAAGATGTTGGCAAAGTAAACCATGGAAATTATCCGGTAGCTATTGGAGATATTATTTCTGCTAGCTGCTCAACAAGCGGCTGTCACAACGCGGCCAGCTACAAAGCAGCGAGTGACCTGAATCTTGAAACGTGGAAAACCTTGTTTGCAGGTTCTAATAATGGATTACCCGTGATACCCTTCAGCAGTAAATTTTCTTCTTTATGTTATTTTATTAATTCCTACCCAGAGTTGGGATTGCAAAATACACCACGTATGCCTTTAAATGGAAAAGCGCTTTCCTATGAGCAAGTGAGAACCATTAAGGAGTGGATTGATAGAGGTGCACCAGACATTAACGGAACTGTTATGTGGGCCGACAATCCGAATCACAAAAAATTATACGCCGTTAACCAGGGGTGTGATGTGGTGACGGTCTTTGACAGTGAAACGCAATTGCCGATCCGCTACATTGAAGTAGGAAATAAACCGGGTGGAGATACGCCTCACCAGTTGAGGGTTTCACCGGATGGAAAGTATTGGTATGTTATTTTTGTAAATAATAACGTTATGCAAAAATTCAGATGTAGCGACGACAGTTATGTGGGCGACATTCCCTTAACTCCCCTGGCCGCAGGATCAGGAACAGAGAACAACCTGGACTGGAATACTTTTATTATTTCCAAAAACGGGAAGCGCGCCTACTGCACTTCGCTGAGTGCAAGCGGAAGAGTGTGTGCAGTGGATCTTGAAAACCGGAAGCTGCTCGCATATTCTCCGGTGCTTGCTAATCCCCATGGGGTAGCGTTAAATGCAAATGAAGATGAGATTTACGTGGGTGCTCAGGAAAATAATTTTATAACCAGGCTGGACACCGGGTTTTCCGATGCAAAGATTATTTTCCTCGATCAGTCTTCTTTTCCCAATGCAACCGTGAAACCACACGATATTCTTTTGTCACCCGATGAAACAAAACTCTTCATTACCTGCCAGCAATCTAACGATGTTAGGGTGGTTGACATTGCCACAGAAACAGTAATAAATAAAATCCCGACAGGTGTTTTTCCACAGGAAATCATCTACTGTAAACTTACGAATCAGTATTTTGTGACCTGTACCGAAGATTACACAACGCTTCCCGGTGCCACTGGAATTTTAACACGCATCAATGCAAGAGATTATTCTACTTTAAACATTAAATGCGGCTATCAGCCACATGGCATAGCCGTAGACGAAACAAAAAAACTGCTTTATGTATTGTCGAGAAATATTTCAGCAAACGGACCTTTGCCACATCACACCAGCCAATGTGCAGGTAGAAATGGTTTTGTAAACTTCGTCGACCTCACTACTTTCACAGTATTGCCAAAACGTTATGAATTAAGTTCTGATCCTTATTTTATTTTCGCCAGGCCATAAACAAGATAATATGACACCAGAAATACAGCAGGCATTAACCAAACAACCCATTTTATTATTTGATGGGGAGTGTGGCTTTTGCAATAAAACAATTCAGTTTTTTTTAAAACACGAGAAAACAAGTAAAAGAATGCACTTTGCTCCTCTGCAATCTGAGATTGGCAAAGCTTTGCGCTCTTATTTTGAGATAGATGAAAAAATCGACAGCGTCATTTTAATTAAAGATCATTCCGCATATATTAAGTCTTGCGCCGCATTGCGCCTCACACCATACATGAAAGGCATCTGGCAGCTAGGGATTGTATTTGTGTTAATTCCTCCTTTCTTAAGAAATTTGGTTTATGATTTTATTGCACGCCGACGCAAACAGATTGCTGGTAGAGTAGAAAGTTGCGCCCTTCTTGCCAACGAAGACAGAACACGTTTTCTTTCTCTTTAATCCACTTGTTTAAGTTTAATGGTAGAGTAGACAGCTGTTTACTTCGACCCTCAGCCCTTTGCCGCAAAAGCAATACTGGCAACTGAAACACTGATCCCCGGAACATGCCGCAACGCCGACCAGCTGGCTTCTATGGTAGCACCAGTGGTAATTACATCGTCAACCAGCAAAATATGTTTGTTTACCAACGCGGCCTGATCTTTGACCTTAAAAATTCCTTCCACATTTTCCCAGCGCTGAAATTTTCGCTTCTTGGTCTGCGTGGCAGTATCTACAATCCTTTCCAGCGATTGCAGATCCATTTCTTTTTCCATACTCTTTGAAAGACCTTTCGCAAACCATTCACTCTGGTTGAATCCCCTTAGTTTTAATTTATTTTTGTGCAAGGGGATAGGTAAGATTACACTTATGTCTGCATAGGAAGTCTGCTTAGCAAGATCTTTGCCGTAAAGAATTCCTAGATGTTCACCCAGTTCCTTTTGTTCTTCATATTTTATGGCACGAAGTAGTTTTTGGATCTTTCCGCTTTTCTCATAAAGATAATAGCAGGAAGCGTTAATAAGCGGAATACGCCCACTGAAAGTCCTGCTTAGTTCAGAGTCGGGATAAGTATGGTAGTTACTTTTAGGTAAATTTAACTTACAATGCGTGCATATAAACTGCTCGTGCGCAAACAGATTATTCGCGCAGGCTTCACACTGTTGCGGATAAATTAGTGACATGAAATCGTTAATAAGTGCCATACATTTAACACTAAAATAGTGTTTTTGTGCGTTATTTTTGACACATGAGTGAAGAAAAGGAAAAATCCAGCAGAAGAGGTGGAATTATTATTTTATGGTCTGTCATTGTTCTTTTGATGATCAGCAATGCTTACACCATCTGGTTATGGAAAACAACAAGCTACGAAGTTGTGAAAGAAAAAATAGTTACCGAACAAATTATTGTCGAGCGCGATAATGTAAAAGCAGATTTATTGATTCTGCAAAAAGATTTTGACGGGCTCCAGGCCAAAGATGCGGTCATGCAACAAGAAATCGATGCCCAAAGAGAACGCATTGCAGAACTCATTAAACAAGCAGAGAAACATAAAGGCGACGCATACATCATTAAACAATTAAGAAAGGAGACAGAAACGTTGCGCGAGATCATGATCGGATATGTACACACTATAGATTCACTAAATACATTGAACCTGACACTCGTTCGCGAAAAGAAAGCGGTCCTCAAACAGCTAGACGTAGAAAAAGAAAAACAAACAACACTCATAAAAGAAAAGGACGAACTTAAAACGACTATTGCAAAAGGTAGCGTGTTGACTTGTTTTAATATTACTGCAAAGCCCGTCCTTTACAAGCGTTCAGGTAAAGTAGAAGGAGAAACGAACAAAGCACGTAAAACAGAAAAGATTAAAGTAGGATTTACACTTGGCGAAAACAAGATTGCAAGAACAGGAGAAAAAACGGTTTTTGTGCGCATTATGACGCCGGATGGAAAAGAGATGGCGAAAAATTATGATGAGAACTATAAATTCTATTTTAATAAAAGCAGCGGCTATTTTGCTGGAAAGGAAACTTTAAATTATGCGAACGTAGAGATTAGTGGCGTCACCTATTGCGAAGGTCAGGGGGAATACGTTCCCGGAAAATACATGGTTGAAATTTCCTGCGACGGTGTTGTGATTGGAAGTACAAGTTTCAAACTGGATTAAATGTTGGCGTTTAATGTATTTTCAGAAGAAGTGATTTTAGAGAACGATGCAGTCCTTCTGAGACCTCTCAACATAAATGATTTTGAACACCTATTGCAATTTTCCGAAAACGAACCGGAGATCTGGCAATATTCCTTAGTGCGTGTAGCCGGAAGTGAAAATCTCAATAGATATATCTCACAGGCTCTGGATGCAAAGGCTGCTTTAAAAGAGTATTCATTTATTGTCTTTGATAAGAAGCAAAAAAAATACGCCGGCAGCACTCGTTTTTATGACATCCAACTCTCAAATGCATCCTTACAGCTGGGCTACACCTGGTATGGTAAAGATTTTCGTGGGACGGGCTTAAATAAGCACTGTAAATTCTTAATGTTGGATTTTGCTTTCAATAAACTAAACATAGAACGCGTCGAATTCAGGGAAGACAACAACAATGAAAAGAGTATTGCAGCCATGAAAATTATCGGCTGCACCGCAGAAGCTGTTCTTCGCAGCTCATGGCCAACACCAGACGGCGGTCGCCGTGATACTATAGTTCTTAGCATTTTAAGGGCGGAATGGATTTCGGATTTACGAGAACAACTAAAGAAAAAATTTGATTGAGGTGGTCGCTGAGTAAGTCTATCAGCAGGAGTAATAGGTCGCTGAGAGGTTTATACGGAGCGAAGTCGAAGTATAGAAGTGCCCAAGATCTTACAAAAACCAATTTCAAAATTATAATTTTAGAAACCACCAGTCTTTTTCTCAGAGAATTAACCCCGGTGACGCACAGATCGCTTACGAACTAAATTTCGATCCTGAAGTAATTCAATACACCGGCGACGATGCTTTTATCAGCGAGTACGACATTGGTTTTCGCTTTTTTAAAAAACACAGAACAAAGGCTATGCCACAGAAGCAGCCAGAGCATTTATAGATCTGGGCTTTAAAAAGTTCGGAATGAAAATGATAGTCGGTCGCTCCATGCCAGAAAACAAAACTTCTTTAAACTTGCTAAAAAAACAGGCTTAATATTTTGGGAAGAAAGACTCAGTGATGGGAAAATTGAAGTAGTTTTTCGGAAGATAAATCCAAAGGATTAATTATACCGCGTCCCTATCACCAAAATATCATCTACCTGCTCGTGTTGCCCACGCCATTCTTCAATAGAAGTATTCAGTAATTCGCGTTGATCTTCCATACTCAAATGCTGTGAGTTGATCAGCAATTGTTTCAGAGCACTAGATTTGAATTTTTTTCCAGCAGGACCTCCAAACTGATCGGAGTAGCCATCAGAGAAAATATAAATAGTGTCTCCTTTTTGAAGAGAAATTTCGTGATTCGTGAATTTATTATTTTCACCTTTATTTGAATTTCCAATTGGAAATTTATTTGCTTTTATTTCTATCAACTCTTTGTTGCGAATTAGCCAGAGTGGATTGTAAGCACCTGCAAATTCGAGAATTCCTTTTTTCTTATTGAAGGCACAGATTGCAATATCCATACCATCTCTCACGGTGTTATCCTCAAGATCGGTTTGTCTTAAAGTGTCACTGATACTTTTATTTAACTCATCAAGAATGCGGGCTGGTTGTGTGATCTTCTGCTCTCCTACAACACGGTCAAGTAAGTTATGTCCAACAATAGACATAAACGCTCCAGGAACCCCATGACCAGTGCAATCAACAGCTGCAAAAATTATGGTATCCTGCTTATCTTCCATCCAGTAAAAATCCCCGCTTACAATGTCTTTGGGTTTAAAAAGAACAAAAGTATTTGGCAAATGTTTTTTTACGAAATCATCCGGTGGTAAAATTGCATCCTGAATTCGTTTCGCATAACGAATACTGGCTGTAATGTCTTTATTAATCTCATCCAGCTCTTTATTTTTTTCTACAACCTCGGCGGTGCGCTCGTTAACCTTATCCTCAAGTATTTTCTTTTCAGCATGAAGTTTACGTTCCCTTATTTTGATATAGGCAAACAAACCACTTACCACTATTGAAAATACAATGAGATAAAACCACCACGTCTTCCAGTAAGGCGCACTGATGTGAATTTTTATACTAATCGGTTCACTACAAATTCCGGCACTGGTGCAGGCAATGAGCTTAAACACATACTTGTTGTGTGGAAGGTTGGAATATAATTGTGAAGTTTGGTCAATGGTCTTCCAATCATCATCGTAGCCTTCGAGTTTTATTTTATAACGCACGCCTTCAGGATTGGAAAGTGCAATGCCAATAAAATCAAAGTTTAGAGAATTTTCTTTGTAAGACAAGTCTATTTTATCTGAAAGTGGATAGTCTTTCAGGTTAACCTGGAAAGATAAAAGTTTAGTAAGCGGCGGTGTTGACGCAAGTGCGTCCGCTTTAGCACTGTATTTAAAAGCCCCGTTCACAGTACCAAACCAAAGATTGTCCTGATCGTCGGTAAACACTGCTCTGGCTTTCGTTTCAACCCCGGTAAAGCCATCACCTTTAAGGAAGGACGTGAAACTGTTTTTGTTAGGATTAAATTTATTGAGTCCCTTGTTTGTACCAAGCCATACAGTTTTACTTTTATCGGTCGCGATCAAAGTAACAAAATCAGACATAAGCCCGTTTTTTACTTTGTAATTGGTAAAAGTTTTCCCGTTGAAAACAAAAGCACCGGCACCTTCCGTACCAATCCAAATTTGTTTCTTAACATCTTCGGCAAACGAAGAAATACTCGTGTTGCTCAAGCCATTTTCACGGTTGTATTTTTTGAAATTCGTTCCGTCATAAACCGTAACGCCTTTTTGTTTGGTGCCTATCCAGATGTTTCCTTTACTGTCTTCAAATAATCCCGAAATGTCATTATCACTGAGACCGTCAATGGTCCGCATGGTTTTAACCGAGCCCGAGCCTAGATCATAAAGCACTATGCCTTCATAAGTTCCTATCCAAAGCCTGTTTTTCTTGTCGATTAAAAGAGAACTTACAAGATTATTTACAATGTCGTTTAAAGCAGGAATCTGCACAAAATGTCCTACCGCCGCATCATATTTGATCACTTTGCCGCCCCACATGCCAATCCACAAATTGCCATTACGGTCTGCCTGTATTGCACGGACATTGTTATGAGGAAGACCCTCAGCAACGGTGATGTTCTTATAAGCTTTTTCAGGCGTTTCTTTAGGATTAAAGACGGTCAACCCTTCATTGGTACCAAACCAGAAATTTCCACTTCGGTCCTGGCTGATGGCCCAAACCTGATTGTCGTTTAGCCCGTTTTTTTTAGAGAAGGATACAAATTTCTCTCCTGAAAAAACCTGCAGTCCTTCGCCCGATGTACCCAAAAGTACATTTCCTTCACGGTCATTAAAAACGCATTTAATCTTGTTGGTGGCAAGGCCATTTGTAGTATTAAATCCAACAACTTTTTTCGTAGTAACGTCGTACCTGTAAACACCCCTATTTGCAGGTGTAGCCCAAACATTCCCTTTTTTATCTTCAAGTATCGTATAAATGTAATTAGGCCCTCCACCCATTAAACCATTGGAAGTAGCTTCCGAAGTGATGAGCGCCTCAAATTTTTTGGTGTTTAGATCGTAGCGCGACACACTACCAGCCATAGTACCCATTAAAAAGTTGTTATTGTGATCAAGTGATATAGATGAAATTTGACCTATCGGCATATTTTCGGGTCTAAAGAAGTCAAATTTCCGCGTACTCCGATCCATGATTTTTATACCAATATCTGTAAGGAACCAAAGGTTTCCTTCTTTGTCCTGCGAAGTTGCAAACACGTACTGACTCAATCCGTCGCGCCCGGAATAAACTTTGATTTGAAGGCGTTCTTTGAGATCGCGAGAAGGATCCAATATTTTAATGACCCCTGCAGAAAAAGTAGAGATCCACAAGCTTCCGGCCTTGTCCTGAAAAAATCCGTAGATCTTTTTGTCTTTGGGAAGAAGCCTTGATTTTATTTGAGTAAATGTTTTACCATCGTATTTGGTAAGCGTACCGTTCTCGTGTCCCAGCCAAAGGTGGTTATTTTTGTCGAGGAAGATCGCACTCACATTGTTATCTGCGAGTCCATCTTCTGTGGTGTAGTTAATAAAATTTTTACCATCAAACCGCGATACGCCGCCTTCAGTAGCAAGCCAGTAAAAGCCTGCGCTATCCTGAACAATGCCGGTAACATTAGATTGAGCCAACCCGTCCTTTACCCCAAAATTGGTAAAATGATAGGTTTGCGCACTTAAAATAAAAGGGAATAGAAATAAAAGTGATTGTATAATTCTTTTTAAACGCATATGCTCTTATACAACCAACGCTTATTATTTTTTGATAAAGAAATAAGTTCCTCCTTCGTCCTCAAGATCTTTTATCTTACCGAACTTAGGTGCCTGATTACCTGCCTGTGCAACGGAAGCAGTCACTTTTTTCACGATCTTCTCAATTGGTAAACAAAGCTCAACATTGTTGTTAAGGCAGTTTACAAACGTTTTAGTGAATTGTGAATTATCTGATGCCAGTTCGTAACCCGCAGAAGTAAATACCTGTGAAGACTTAGCTTTTGTCAATTCAAAATTGTCGCAACGTTTGTCGTCATCACCACCACGCATTGCCATTAAAAAAGTTGCACCAGATTCACAAGCATCTGTAATTACAAGTGTATGTACTAGTTTACCTGCGTAAGACTGCATCGAAGCTTTCAGGTTAGCAATACCGTAATAACTGAATTCATCGTCGGTTTTGCCGTCAGCAGGCACCCAGTATCCAGTCGGACTTACATATTTTCCATGTCCAGCGTACCAAATCATAAGAGAATTGATATTGTTGTTTTTCACATAGTCTCTCAATTCAATAGAAAAGAATTTTTCCATTTCCTGTTTGGTCATGTTTTGTTTAAGAATTGTTTTGGTGATCTTATAGTTGGCCAAGGCAGTTCTCATAGCAGTAACGTCTTTTGCAGGACCTTCAAGGCTAGGGAAGCTTGTGTACTTACTGTTTTCGATAAAAACAACCCAGGTATTTCCCATAGGATTGTCAATACCTGCTGTTGCTGCAGAACGATTCAAAGCATACACCTGAACATTTTCGTTTCCGTAAATATCTCTTACGGTAACAGAGATCTTTGATTTCTCAGCGATCTTTATTTGCGTAGAGAACTCAGGGTTCAGGTTAGTAGGATTAAAAGAAGAACTTACTCCGTCAATACTAATGGACTCAATAAGACTGGCATCTTTAATTTTACCTTGAATGTATATTTCCTGGATGTTTGGCTCAATAAAAATTTCGTTTTCGAAAGTAGCTACCGGAGTTTGAATGGCTATGATCGGCTTGTCGCTTTCTGTTTTTTCAATTTTAAATTGTGTGATCTGCGTATTGTTATAAACGTCTGTAGCGCTAACTGTGATTTCATTCAGTTTAATAAGGTCATTTATGCTTAATGTAAAAGTCGGGTTCAGTGAATCCATAGAGAATACAGCAGTGCCAGAATTTACATTAATGTTTTTAATAAGACTCGCATCTTTTACTACACCTTTAAGGATGATCTCATTTTTATCTGCAGAAATTTTGATTGTGTTTTTGTCTGATTTAATAGAAGTCAACTCAATTTCAGGTTTAACACCTTCTTTGTTCAATTCGTAAATTTTCTTCTTTGCTTGTTTTACAATGTCGTCAATTTTAGAATCACCATTTGCCAGAGAAGCCACCTTATTGTAATCGGACAGAGAAGCTTTGAAGTTTTGAATTTGTTCGCTTGCATAAGCCCTGTTGAGGTATGCGTAAATGTCTTTATCATCCAGACGGATCACCTGCGAATAATCATTAATCGCATTGTGGTGCTGACCTAGTGTAGTGTAGAAAGAAGCTCTTAACATAAATGCATTTACCGTTGGCTTAGTTAAAATTACTTTCGTGATTTCATTGATTGCGTTTTGATAATCTTTTTTAGCCGCGTTTACCAAGCTTTTTGCGTAAAAAACTTCTGAATTATTCGGATCTTTTGTGAGGGCTTCGTCACAAACTTTCATAGCCTCTTCGTTTTTATTGAGCTCTATCTGAGTTAAAGCCAATGCCACGTACGCAGGAATAAATTTAGGATCCGCTTGTTTTGAGCTTCTGTAGAATTTTTCAGCTTCTGCGTTGTTACGCAAACTGTCAAGCATCACCGCATGGTTGTAGAGCGACTGAGCTGTTTTTTTATCATCCATTGCCATTTCGGTAACTTTAATACCGTAAGTGTAATCCCTCAAATCGAACAAAACTTTAACTTCAATTGCTAAAGCTTCCGTGTACCCTTTATCGCGTTCAAGCGCTTTGCGCAACATTTCATCCGCTTCAGGATTTTTGCCCATTTCAGCTAATAAACGACCAGCATTGTAGTAGTACTCTTTTTCTTTAGGATTGAACACTATTGCTTTTTTATAATCCTCAACCGCTTCAAGTTTAAAGCTGATTTTTTCATAGCACATGGCTCTTGCAATATATGCCTTCTCAAATTTAGGATCCATTTCAAGGGCCTTGGAATAATTCTCTATGGCACCTTCGTAATTTTTTGCTTTTTCGAATTTTTCAGCTGCATCACAGTATTTTTTAGCAGATTGTGAAAACAAAATGCTAGGAATGAGAAAAAGCATCCCTGCAAATAATAAATTTCTGAATGTTGACATGGTAATGGATTTAGATTGACAGAACGAATGTACTACTTTTTTTCAATGAGGTTAACTCTCAAACAACTTATTTTGACTTAGAAGGAAGAAACGGCAGATAATCTGTTAATTAAAACGATTTAGATGTTAACAACTGGTAGCACACCTCCAAAAAATGAGTTCGGTAGGTCGATTCTGCTAATTTTATGCTTTCTAAAGTTTAGGATGTTGAAACCCGCCTTAAAATAGGCGAGTAGCACGGCCGATTTAGCCAAAAACTCTCGGTTTAACAGCATTTAGGAGCCCAATCTGAAATAAAGAAACCCTACTCGAGGGCTCCCGGAATAGGTTTACACTCTTTAGGTTGCCCGTCTTAATTAGTGTCTGTCCGAAAACTAGGTGTTTGGATGGAAAAATTCAGTTTCGAGGCGTGTTAAAAAAAATGATTGTGAGGTTTACTGGGGTAAATGAGCGATTATTTTTTTTGACACAACGACGAAAATGGAGTTTTCGGCCAAACACTAATTACATGTTTGTCTCAAAAACCGAGTGAGCATCAGAAATATTTTGCTTTTTGACTTAGATTAAATAGCTTTAGTTTTTGATAAATTCTTTACATGAAATTAAACCTGCTTTCTACCGCAATTTTGGGCATTTTATTATTTGGTTTCAATAATAGTTCAGCTCAGGCACATGAAAATTTAATTAACACTAATATTTGCGGAACGGAAAGTCCGGATCAGCAATGGGAGCAGCGTTTTCAACACTTGATAAAAGAAGTTGCAGCAGAACAGACAGCCAATAAAGTACAATCTGTGCCTTATGTCATTCCGGTTATTATTCACGTAATTCATGGGGGAGAACTCCCGGGGAATTATCCAAATCTGGCGCAGGGACAAATAAATTCACAGGTGCAGGTATTAAACGAAGATTTTGGTGGAATTGGTTACAATAGTGGTAATTATCCGGTTAATGCCTTTAGTAATTACGCCATAAGTGAGTTGTTAGATCCAGGAAATGTAGATGGTTTAGGCAGGGTTAAGATCGCAAATTGCAACATTCAGTTTTGCCTTGCCACTAAAGATTCTTTAGGAAATGTGCTGCCAGAGCCAGGTATTGACCGGATTAACTACCAAACGCGGGGCTGGTCAAATCCAGCTTCCTTTTCATCTATTAGCACTTTAAAGAACTTTATTGATAACACAGTTAAACCTCAAACGATCTGGAATGTTTCTAAATATTTGAATATATGGATAACGGATAATAACATCAACGCCAATAACCTTTTGGGTTATGCCACATTCCCTTATCTTGGCGGCATCACCGGAATTCCCTCCGGCTCCACAGGATCGAACACGAAAGATGGCTATTGGTGCTATTCGAAAGCTTTCGGATCTAAAACTATCTATCCTTCGGGAACCTATTACCCAGGTTATGAGCGAGGAAGGACCTCCACACATGAAATTGGACATTGGGTTGGACTACGGCACATTGGCGGCGATGGCAATAATAACCCTGCAGGGGATTGCGGCGCTACAGATTATTGTGACGATACCCCGCCACAAAAGGGCGGTAATAATTCAGGATCTTTTGGACAGAATTTTGGTTCTCCGGCATACCCTCTTTTTGCTAGCGGCGGAGCGTCCTGTCCATCCGCTGCGGATGGTTGTATGTTTATGAATTTTATGGATTATACGGATGATAATTCTAAATATATGTACACCACAGATCAGGCAACGCGCGCACAGACAGCCATGACGAGCAGCCCTTACAGAAAATTTCTCGGCACGCACAATCTTTGTTCCGTAACTGAAGTTGCTTCTGTTTCGCAGTTCAAGGTGCCAGCAACCTTTTGTCAATTAGCCACAGTTACTTTAACGAAC
>Ga0335394_10000811_pt1 | contig 34174 bp, 33 predicted proteins | sample MAT03_FD_205741 | JGI IMG/M metagenome (GOLD analysis project Ga0335394, IMG submission 205741) | Freshwater microbial communities from Lake Fryxell liftoff mats and glacier meltwater in Antarctica - MAT-03 (spades assembly) (version 2) ...
TGAAGATCTCAACGCCGGCCAGGTTGTATCGGATGTGCGCATCGAGAATCCGTTTCGGTGATATGGATGGAGGCGGGCTGAACGTTCGTGGCGTTGCAAGCGGTTGATCGCGTGGCGGTGGTGGATACGGCGACGCGGCATGATCCGTTTGTTCGCGCGATGCTCGCGATGTGAGAGCGCGGTGCGTACTGTCAACAGAATGACTCGTACGCCACCGCATGCCCTACCGCATTGCCAGTAGCTGGCAGACGCACGCATGACCGAGTACATCGGCGACACAAGAATTTGCGAAACCGTGTACGTTGTGTCTTACGCGCTGGTCAGCACGACGCGATCGAGGGTCGCCGCGAAGAGGGTATACAGCGTTCGCAAACGCGTGGGATCGTCCACAATTCCGCTCACGGCGAGCTCCAGCGGATCGATACCTGGTGTGGGATCGGTGAACATCGCGGTGTCGTCTTTGAGCGCGAGCGTACCCTCGAAATCCGCGCGAAACCGCTCGCGTAGCGTGGCATCGGCAAAGAGAAGCCGTACGAAGTCGGGCGTCTCACCCTTGAGCACGAACGCATTGTCGAACTCCGCGTCGTCGACGTGGATATCGAGGCTACCAAACCATTCGGCGACCGAGGTGGCGAAGTTCGCGCGCGACACCGAGAAACGGTGGCCGCGATGACTGGGGCGGTGTGCCGAGATGATTGTGGAGACCACCGGCACCATCACTTTACCGGTGAGTATCATCGTGACGTCGCTTTCGATAATGATCGGGCCGTGCGCATGAGGAACCTCGATGCGCGCGTCGTCACCATAGCCCGGAGTGTTCCAGGTGCCGTTGACCTCGCTGGCGAATACTTCCCAGACGCCGAGGTATTCGCTGTGCAACAGTCGATGGAGTCGCTTGCCCATGGGACGCTCCGAGTGGTTGGGCCGGTCGTAGCCGGTGTCGGGTGAGGAATGGTCTCACAGTGAAAGCTATCGATATCGCTTGGGAGCCGGCAGTGCAGATGAAGTAGCGACAACCAGGATCCCCTGTCGCTTGTACTTAGTGGACTGGAAGCGCCCCGCTTGCATCGACCCACGCGCATCAAGGACCGCGATAAGATTTCCTTGCTGTTGGGAATTTCTGCCACTTTCGCTTTGTACGTGGTGTGCAACGATCGGCGCGCTACAGACACGAATGGCCTGCCCGCTGCCAACCAGCTACTTCGTCCAAATGACGAATGTTCCGCAGGGTTGAGACTGCGTCATGTTGTACTGAGCGGGAACGGTCGCCGCCGTATGGAACTCGACGCCAAGAATTTGCGACGGCTTCAACATGCCTATAAAAAACATGGTGTTCGGCACCCCATTGAGTACATAGTTTGGAGAGCATTTGCGGCCGCGTGAAGCAACGAACAACGACTCCGCCATCCCTGATCTCATGTTGTGACGCAGCCCCGCTATTCGATGGGCAATCAAACTCCCGACACTTCGGTCATCGTTCACTTCGAAGTAGTCCTTGGTGAGATATCTTCCCAACCCGGTACGGCGGCGCTCTTCGAAATCACGCAAGGTCAAAGCGGTCAACCGATCGGGCGCCGCGGCCGTGATCCGCAGCGTGGCGAGCTTGGTCAGTGCCGTTCCGAGCAGGATGTCGACCTCCAGGCTGTCCTCTCCCGAAAAGCGCAGCGCGCCGGCCCATCGATCATACCCGATGGCACGCGCAGCAACCTGATGCTCACCAGCCGGTACACCGGACAATCGAAATCGACCGAGCGCGTCGATTCGAGTCGCCAGTCCAATCGCAGCAAGTTCTACGATCGCCCCTGCAACAGGCTGTTCAGAGACACCGTGCAGCACGCGACCAACCAGCATGGCAGGCTGCGCCGGCAGTGCCGGAGCGATGCTCAGGGCCGCCACCAGAGAGAGCCTTTTCTCTATCTACCGTCGTCTGCAGTTGATTTCGTATGACATGGTGTCCTCGGGCCGGCGCCGTGAACTGAGGGTGCAGACAGGTTCGGTCACTTGGTATCCTCTACTACAGCATTCTGTGACCAGATCGCCCGCAGGTCGAGCCCCGTACGGCACACGCATTCGAGGGCGGCCAGATGATCTTTGCGAAAAACGGCAATGGTCTTATAGTCGGGCCCCAACTTCCGCAGCAGCCAGAGCTTTTGAATATTGCGATGCGTCTCCTGTTCCAACTTCAGGCTAGAGCGCAGACGGTACAGGTAGCCATACAATATACGGGCGCAGCAGATCGGCCGGATCATACGGCGGCCGACCGGTCGCGCTCGGCGGCGCATGCTGGGACCCAAACCTCGCGAGGTCCAACGTGTCGACCAACGCATCCAGAAAGCGCACCGGATTGTCGGCGCTGACGTAGTCGTCGCGCACCTCCGGCAACAATACCTGTTGATCGTGCGCACTGCTTTCGATGTACGGCATTGTAGCCTCACCTGTCTTGTTCGAGATGCGACCACAATATCACTATTCGGAACGAAGAGCTACACACTTTTTGTACAGTCTCACGCCGTGTCAGACAGCAGGCACCGGAGAGCCGTTAGGTACCCTGACCGTCACCGTCGCGTTGGTGCACTCAGGTCCGCACTTCCGACTATTTGGGTAAGACTGCTGGTACGCGGGCTGTTTTGGGGTCGTGCGCGAAGCAGTGGCGGTAACGACCGTCACCGCACCACCCTCAAGGACTAACCCCTGAAAGAAAACCTGTTGCCCACAACCTGAGGGCAGGCTGCTGCAGTCCATCGCATGGACGGGAGCGCCGAGTCCCGTATATGGGCGAATCTCAATTCGCGTAACGTCGGGAGTTGGCAGATCAAGTTGAACTGTCAGTCCGTTCGCACACCCGACGAGCGTGCAGTCAATTCCGTTGAACAGCGCGCAGCTGCTGGCGGCCGCGAGGACGACAAGACGAAACTGTCGATGCAATTTTTGGCGCATACAATGAAACTAGCGCCCTCAGCGCTCGCGAGCACCACACGATCACGGGTCGCGGCGAATCGCGCGTTCAGCGTCCGCCGGCGCGCCGGCCTATCCACAGTGCCACTCCCGGAAAGCTCCAGCGGATCGATGCCCGAGGGGGATCCGTGAACATGGCGGTGTCGCCCTTGAGCATGAACGTCTTGTCGAACTCGGCGTCATCGACGTGATTGTCGAGACTACAAACCACTCGGTGACCGAGCCGGCGAAGGTAGCGCGGGTGACCGAGCAGCGGTGGGCGCGGTGGCTCGGGTGCCATCGCACGGGTCTCTACCATCCGCTGTTCCCGAGAAATGTCGCTCCCACGTTCTTGATGCATGGCGCGCACAGGTAAAGCGCACGCTCACCCCATTGTTGAGACAATGTGCTGCACGGTGCGAATCAGTATCTCGAAAAGCTCACAACACTCTCGGTCGTTGTCACCGCGCTGCGACGGTATAACGCCAGCGTCACACGTCCTGCAGCCAACGCACGCCGCTCGGCGCCGCCCAGCACGAGCGCCCCGCTCGCCGTTCGCATATGCGGGCCGACGAGACGCGCGATGACGCGGACACTTTGTGCGGGGACTGTGGCCGAGGCTGCAGCGTTCGAGCGACGGAGCACCACCGCTTGCACATCGTCGGGTGCGCGTCCGGTGACTGCGACGGACCACCGGAGTGTGCTGGTGGGTGCATCGTATGTGAAGCGGGCCGTCGCCGTAGCGTGTTCGCTGATCGCGCGCACAACGGTCGACGTCGCAGCGGGCGCTACGCCGCGAACAAGCGCCGGTGTGGTGCTCGGTGCCCGGCGACGCGCACCGGATTGTTCGAAGGCGAAGGCCATCGCCACCAGGCGCACGTCGCTCATGGCCCGCCCCATCAGCTCGATCCCAACGGGGAGCCCCTCGTCCATGAAGCCTGCGGGAATGCTGATAGACGGAAGTCCGCTTTGTGCGGTCAGGTTGCAGGTGCCGCCCAGTTGCGGTTCGCCCACGAGTGTGGGTTTCTGACGCATGGTGGGGTACGCCAACGCGTCGAGCGACAGGCTGTCAAGAATCCGCTCCATGCGCTCGCGCAGCAGGGTTTGGCGACGCAGCGTGGTGCGATAACGGTCGGTGTCGAGTGATTGTACTGTATCGACCGAGCGAAAGCGGACTTCGAGCGCGCGGTCGAAGAGCCCTTTGTCGAGAATCTCGCGCATGGAATGCACCGGCGCATTGGGCACGCGTTTCAGATAGTCAATCAGGTCGAACTTGGTCTCGAAGGGAATGACACTCGTATTGGCGATGAGTGTGTCAAACTCGGGCGCGGACACTTCGATGATCGTGGCACCAAGCAATTTCATCGCTGCGACGGCGGCCCGTACCGTGTCGGCGATCTCGGTGTCGGTGTCGCGAAAGTAGGGCGCGAAGACGCCGATCCGTGCGCCGCGCAACGCGTTGCGATCGAGCGCGGCTTCAAATCGCGGCAGCACCGTGTTTTGCAAGCGGGCCGTCACCGCGTCGGCGGCGTCGTAGCCAACGCTGACATCGAGCGCGATGGCGAGATCGGTGACGGTGCGCGCCAGTGGGCCGCCAATGTCTTGTGTGTGCGACAAAGGGATGATGCCGGTGCGGCTGATCAGGCCCTGCGTGGGGCGCAAGCCAAACAGACTGCCGAATGCGCTGGGAATGCGAATGGACCCGCACGTATCAGAACCCCAACCCACCGCCGCGAAGCTGGCCGCAATAGCCGCACCCGTACCGCCGCTCGATCCACCGGGGCAGCGCGTGGGATCGTACGGATTGCGCGTTTGTCCACCGAGCGAGCTGATCGAGGTGATGCCTGCCGCAAGTTCGTGTAAATTGGATTTCGCCAGAATAATCGCGCCGGCGTCACGCAGCTTCTTCACCACGAATGCGTCCGCAGACGGCTGGCTGTTGGCCAAGGCCAGCGAGCCGCCGCTGGTGGGCATGTCGAACGTATCGAAGTTGTCCTTGATGATAATTGGCACGCCATGCAACGCACCGCGGATTTTTCCCTCTCGACGCTCGGCGTCGCGTTGTGCGGCCTCAGCGCGGGCATTGGGATTGACGCGAATCAACGCGTTGAGCTGCGGGCCGGCGTGCTCGTACGCCGCGATGCGCGCCAGATACGCGTTGACGAGTCGGACCGACGTCGTGCGTCCGCTGGCCATCGCGTTGCGCAGGTCGGTGATTGACGCTTCGGTGACTTCGAGTCCGGCCGTCGTCGCGCCGGCGCGAGGGGCGGAGCGCGTTGTGATGCCGAGCGTCGCCACACCGCGCGGCTGCGCTTCGAGGGAGCGCAACACGACGGCGTTCATCAGCAATATCGCAGCGGTGCCAACGCACGCACGTCGGCACTGAACGGCCGATCGGATCGCGCCGACGATCCTGCGTTCGCCGGTCACGGAGTGCCCTGCGTATCGCTCATCGGCATCTCCCATTGCGCCATCGCGGGAAAGACCGCACGGTACTTCGCATTGCTCCGCGGCTCCGCCATCATCGGCTCGACCGCATCACGCCAGCGCGCATAGTGCGCCGTGGTCTTGTGTGCCGCCGGTGCATCAGCATCACGATAGATCTCGATGAGTGAAAAACGCGACGCATCGTCTGCCTCCTGCAGCACATCAAAGCGCACCACGCCAGGCTCTTGCACGCTGTTCTGTGCATTGTCGAGCGTGGCAGCGAGGAATGCATCGACGTGCTGTGGCAGCACATGCACGAATACCTGGACGATGAGCATGGCGAGCGGAATGAGGTGGTGGGAATACGGCGCGCGAGACGATGCCACGAATCTCACGCCGCGACCATCGATCGACAACGTATCGCCTCTGTGTCTCTGAGCCTGCCAGGGAGTGGGGACGGCCGTGGGTTCTGCGCCGCGTTGGCGATCTCGCGGGCACGATCCGGCAGGACCGCAGCAATGCCAACGAGGAGCCGTGGCGACGCAGAACCCACGGTCGTCCCCACTCCATGCTCACCAATCCCCTTCGCAGCGACAGCCCAACAGCGATAGAATTAGCCAGCTAGTCACAGCAAAGCACTCGCACAACGCGTTGTATCACAAGTGATCCCTGTTTGCCCCAACCCCCAGGTCTCGTGAATCGATCTACTATCCTCGCGTTCGGCGCAATAGTCGCGCTGTCCGCTCCGACCCTCTCCGTGGCCCAAGGTGGCGGTCGCGGCGGCCGTGGTGCTGGTGGCGCTGCGCCTGATACGGCGTTCGGCGTCTCCTGGCGCAACATCGGCCCCAATCAAACCGGCCGCATGGTCGCCGTCGCTGGCTCGACTGCGCGCCCCGACGAGTACTACATGGGCACCACCGGTGGTGGTGTCTTCAAGACCACCGACGGTGGCAAGACGGCCGTGCCCGTCACCGACGCGTACTTCGGTGGCACGATCGGCGCACTGGCGGTGCAGCAGTCCAATCCCGACGTGGTCTGGTCGGGTGGCGGTGAAACGCCGATTCGCGGCAACGTCTCACATGGTGAAGGCGTCTGGAAAAGCATCGACGCTGGCAAGACGTGGCAGTACATGGGACTGAAAGAAACGCAGTACATCTCGCGCGTGCGCATCAACCCGGACAATCCGGACATCGTGTATGTCGGCGCGCTGGGTCATGTGTTTGGACCGAACAAAGAACGCGGCGTCTATCGCACCATCGACGGCGGCAAAACGTGGAAGAACATTCTCTTCCGCAATGATTCCACGGGTGTAGCGGACATGATCATGGATCCGTCGAATCCGAAGATCATCTACGTGAGTTTCTGGCAGGCCGGGCGTAAGCCGTGGCTGTTGGTCAGCGGCGGTCCGCACAGCGCGATCTTCAAGACCACCGACGGTGGCGATACGTGGACCGACATCACGCGCAACACGGGGCTGCCGCAGAGCGGACTGCTTGGCGCCATCGGGATCACGGTGTCACCGGCCAAGCCGAGCCGGTTGTGGGCGATCATCGAACATGAACAGAACGGTGGCGTGTATCGCAGTGATGATGCGGGCGCCACGTGGACGTTCATGACCGGCGATCGCAATCTGCGGCAGCGGTCGTGGTACTACTCCAAGTTGTATGCCGATCCAAAAGACACGAATGTGGTGTACGGCCCGCAGGTCAGCCCACTGGTGTCGAAGGACGGCGGCAAGACGTTCACGCGCGGCTTCGGTGGCGGGGACAATCACGATATCTGGATCGATCCAGCCGATCCCAAGCGCATCGCGGTGGCGCATGACAACGGGGTGATCATCACGAAGGATGGTGGCACGACATCAACGCGTGTTGCGGTGGCCACGGGGCAGTACTACCACGTGCATCTCACCAACCACTTCCCGTATCATGTGTGTGGCGCGAAGCAGGATGCCGGCTCGTCGTGCGGACCGGTGCGCGCGGCGGCAGCAGGGTTCGGTCGTGGTGGCGGTTTTGGTGGGCCCGGTGGCCCGGGCGGTGCGCCCGCCGCGCCGGCGTCGCCGTATGCAGAGTTCTATGGCGTAGCCGGCGGTGAGTCAGGGTATATCTCGTCGAATCCGAAGGATCCCGACATTATGTTTGGCGCCAACTACGGCGGCAGCATGGACGTTCTCAATCGTCGCACCGGCAAGTCGACGTCGATCGATCCGTGGCCGCTCAATCCGATGGGCCACGATGCGAAAGATTCCAAGTATCGCTTCCAGTGGACGTACCCCATCGTGCACTCACCGCATGATGCGAGCACGATCTACGTTGGCTCCAACGTCGTGTTCCGCAGCACCAACGGTGGCACCACATGGACACCGATCTCACGCGATCTCACGCGCAATGATCCTGGCACGTTGGGACCGTCGGGCGGACCGATCACGAAAGACCAAACGAGCGTGGAGTATTACGGCACGGTGTTCACGATCGCCGAGTCCAAGTTGGTGAAGGGCGTGATCTGGACCGGCTCGGACGATGGGTTGATTCACGTGTCCCGCGACAACGGTCTTACGTGGAAGAACGTCACGCCAAAGGGGCTGCCGGAGTGGATGCGCTGGTCGATCATCGACGCGGGGCAGCATGCGCCCGGCACGGCATGGGCGGCGGGCAATCGGTACCAGATGGATGACTTCGCGCCGTATCTCTATCGCACGACCGACTACGGCGTCACGTGGACCAAAATCACGAACGGCATCGCGGCCGATCATTTCACGCGCGCGATTCGTGAAGATCTGCATCGTCCCGGCATGGTGTACGCGGCGACGGAGCGTGGCGTGTGGGTGTCGTACAACTCGGGCGATGCATGGCAGAGTTTGCAAAAGAATCTGCCGCCGGTGCCGGTCAGCGACATGATGTTGCGCGATGATGACCTGGCGATCTCCACGCACGGGCGCGCGTTCTGGGTGATGGAGAATCTCACGCCGTTGCGCTGGGCACCGGAGCAAGAGAAGACGGTGGGTGCGGCGTATCTGTACAAGCCCACGCCGGTGTTGCGCCTAAATGGGCAGGCGTCGCCCACGTTTGTGTATCGTCTGCCGGCCGACTCGATGGTGGTGAAGTTTGAGTTCTTTGATGCAGCGGGAAAGTTGCTGACGACGGTCGCATCGAGTGATACAAACCCCACGCCGCCCGCTGCTGGCGGCGGTGGTGGTGGCGGATTCGGTGGGCCGCCGGCGGTGATCAAACCTGGCAACAAGAAAGGGATCAATCGCTACACCTGGAACATGCGGCATGAGAATGCGATTGTGTTCCGCGGGATGGTCAACTGGGCGGGCCGAGGCGGTGCACCGTCGATGGCGCCGGGCACGTACACGGTGAAGATGACGGCTGGGAGCAGCGCGCCGATCTCGTACGCGTACACGGTCAAGCCCGATCCGCGCAGCGAGGCGACGGAAGCGGACCTGGTGGAGCAGGTACGCTTCGGGTTGCAGGTACGCGACAAGTTCACGCAGGCGAATCAGAGCGTGATCGAAATTCGCAACCTCAAAAAGGATCTCACCGATCGTGCGCCCAAGATGACGGGCAACGCGGCATTTGGTCCGCTGATCAAGAAGTTCGCGGATTCATTAAGCGCGGTAGAGGACTCGGTGTATCAAACGAAGAATCAGAGCGGACAGGATCCGCTGAACTATCCGATTCGCTTGAACGATCAGATCGGCGGCTTGATGGGCTTTGCGATCAGCGGCGAGCGTCGTCCGCCGAAGCAGGCGTACGAGGTGTTCACCGTACTGGGTCCGAAGCTGGACGTGCAGGTGGCGCGTATGGAGCGTATCATCAACGCCGACCTGCCAAAGGTGAACGCGGCGCTCAAGGCGGCGGGGCAGCCGGAGATAAAGCGGAGCAAGGTTGAGGTCGGAGGCTCTGGTCCGCTTGCGCCGGCGTTCGTTCCCTGAGGTTTGAGGTGTGAGGTGAGAGGGGTGCCGGGTGGGTCGCGCGACGTTCCACCCCGCACCCTCTTTTCCGACCACGGGTCGGGAGGTTTGAGGTGTGAGGGGAGAAAGGTGTGAGGCACATACAGGCGTGAGCTGTGAGCTCTGGGCTCTGAGGTGAGAGCGCCTGCCTGAGGCCTCAGGCCTGAGCTGCTCAAGCCTCAACCCCCACGCCTCAAGCTGGCGCTCTGCCCTCAGAGCCCAGAGCTCACAGCTCACGCCTGTATGTGCCTCACACCTTTCTCCCCTCAACCCTCAACCCTCAACCCTCACACCCGCCGTTGCGATCCTGACGCACGCTGTCATCGCCAGCCTACGCCATCGGCGCCCGATGCACGACCGTGTCCGTGTGCTGCTGGAACGCGATCAACATGCCGTCCCGAAACTGCCACGCGTGCGAGAATGGCGCGGTGAACCTCTTGCCCGTCGCCTTGAACGTGCGGCTGCAGTCGCCGAGGGCCACGACCATGTCGCTTTCGCTCGCGTAATTGTGTACGACGCCCGAAAGGCCGTCCCATTCGATGCCGAGCTTCATAAACACGTTCTCAAGCATTTCCGCTGGGCCGTGAAACACCCCGCCATGGAGGCCACCCGCCGCCTCAGTCCAGCGGATATCGGGAGCCATCGGGATGACGTTCATCAGCTGGCGAATTGCTCGTCCACCGCATCTCAGGCACCAGAAGTCGCCACAGTCCAGCTTCCGGAGGCTCTGGTCCGCTCACAGTGCTAGCATCAAGACATGAAAACCACGATCCGCCGACGTGAGCATGCATTGATGGTGAGCCGGTGACGTCGCGCCGATCTGACGACGGACCACAGCTTGTCAGTGTGCGTCACACACATCCTGAATGGGCGACGCAGGCGAATCGATTTCCGTTCACGGTGCCGAGTATTGCGTCGCTCGACACGCTCGATTGCGATGTGCCGGTGGTGTGCTTTGTTGGCGAGAATGGATCCGGGAAGTCGACATTACTCGAAGCCATTGCAGTGGCAGCGCAGCTGCCATCTGTCGGATCGGTTGGGCGTGCGGAAGACGATGACACGTTGTCGCAGCAGCAGTTGTTGGCGAAGGCGCTCAAGCTCGCGTGGAGAAGCCGACGGTATCGCGGCTTCTTTCTTCGTGCGGAAGACTTTTTCGGGTTTCAGCTACGCACCAAGACCGAACGTGCCGAATTGGTGGAGGATCTGGCCCGCATTGAGTCAGAGTATGCCGATCGTTCGGACCATGCCAAGACGCTGGCGATGGGTCCGGCAAGCTCAAGTCTCCGTGAGATGGATCGACGGTATGGGATTGACCCCGACGCGCGATCGCACGGCGAGGCGTATTTGAACTTCTTCCAGCAGCGATTGGTGCCGGGTGGAGTGTTTTTGCTCGACGAGCCTGAAGCGGCGCTGTCGCCACAACGACAACTGGCGCTGCTGGCACTCATGTTTGAAGCGGTGGCAGAGGGGAGTCAGTTTTTGGTGGCGACGCACTCTCCGTTGCTGCTGGCCTATCCTGGTGCGCGGATCTATTCGTTCGACAACGAGACAATCGCGCCGATCGCGTGGGAGGACACGGATCATGTGCGGATCACGCGCGACTTTCTTGCCGATCCCGTTCGGTACCTTCGCCACCTTCGCGCGGAAGACGAGTAGTGCGCTTTCCCTCAAGATACGATACGGCGATCCGCTTCCTTTACGCATTCCTGGTTGTGGCGTGTATCGTCCCGCGTCGTGGCGAATGCCAGGCGCGAGGACGCTCACCGTCGATTGCGTCGGTCAACATTACGAAGTCCGATAAGCCAGCCCGGAATTGGCGCATCGACCTGGCTCCATTCTTTCGGCTTACCGACGAAGCGGAGCCAGAACTGGAAGTTGTCACCGCGGTTGCGCGGTTGAAGGACGGGTCGCTTGCGATCGCGTGTGATACCGATATCCGCGTGTTCAGTCCACGTGCTGAGCGGATTCGCGTAATGGGACGGAAGGGTCCGGGTCCAGGTGAGTTCGTCGGCGGACTGAGCGAAATGCTCCGGAAAGGAGACAGCTTGGTCGGCATCGGCGGCGATGATCGTGCACAGGTCTTCGCGCCGAACGGTCGGTACGTTCGCACGGAGCTTCCGCCACGCATAGCACAGCGACAGCGGGTGACGCGCATCGCGTACCTTGACGACGGGCGCCTCGTTGTACGAACGCGCGTTGCCGGCGACTCCGACGGTGGCCCCAGTATGCGGTCGCGCATGGAGCTCTGGGCGATCGATGCCGCAAAGCAGGAACGGATCGGCACGTTCATAGGCAGTGAACTGGAGCGGGTGTCAACCGGGAGATTCAGACGTCGCGTGTTCGGCCCTGGCTCGCACGTCAGTGTGGCGGGCAATCGCGTATGCACGGCCTTCACCACCTCATACGCATTCGAGTGTATACTGCCGAGCGGCGTACGAACGCTCCAGTTGAACCGAAGTGCCGCAGAAGGAGCCGCTGTGACCGCCGTCGATCGCGCCATGTACATTGACGCCGATGCGCGTGCAAACCCCGGCGAACTCGGCGCGCCGCAGCGCGAAGCAACGCGACTCTACACGCTTTTTGCGGCCCGTCATCCTCCGTTCGGTCGTATGCTTCCGTCGCGAAGCGGAGAGATCTGGATCGGCCCCGTCGAACCGTCCGACGAGACGGTCATGGTGGGCGCTGCGGCACCTGTCGCGACGACGTGGTCCGTCTACTCTCCGCGCGGTGCGTGGCTGAGCGATATCGTGATGCCCGCGCATTTTCGACTCCTTGAGGCAGGACAGGACTACGTTGCGGGGATCACGACCGACGAGAGTGGCGCCACCAATGTGGTGATGTTTCGTGTTCACCGGTGAGTGTTCGGTGTGCCCGACGTATGAAGGCGCGCAGGATCGCGGTGAGGCGAGCGCTCGCGAATCCGGCGCAGCGTCGCACCTTGCAACGAGACACTCGTCGCCGGTCCCTGTTCGCTCAATACAAATGACGCGATCGCGCCGGTCCCGGCGACTTCAAGTCGCATCTGCTGTGCGCGACCGTCGTAGATTTCGACCGGACCAAAGAGGGCGCCCCAGTGAAAGTGCAATCGTCCTTCGCGCTCGCTGAACACGATCGAGCCATAGGAGGGGTCGGCATACGACCCTGCGAAGTCACGCAGCGGATGACCGAGCGATTGCAACTGCCGAGCGGCGCGGACGGAGTCCTGCGAAGCGATACCGCGTACATGTGCTTGATGGCGGGTGCGCACATCACTCATGCGTTGCTCGGCGCGTGTCAACGCATCGGCGCGGCCAGCCTCGAGGTCATACGCCAGCGCAGCAATGACATCCGTCAGCGCAGGCGCGCCGCTGCTGCTCATGACCACAGCGCCAATGCGTCGTGACGGAAGAAACGAAAGATGGGAACGCAGGGCATCATAGCTGCCGAAGCGGCTGACCATGTGCACGCCTTCGTACGTCCCGATGTCCCAACCAGCCCCCCATCCCTCTCGCGTGAAGTAGGCAAACTGCCTTGATGCGTCGCGCGTGTGTGTCGCAAGGACGCCGTGGCTGAGCGCCACGGCAGCGGCAGGAAAGACACGACGTCCGTCGATCATGCCACTGTCCATTTGTACGATGGTCCAACGGGCCAGATCATTGAGCGTGGCGAGGTGTCCACCCGCAGCGTTCATGGTCGCGTCGGTCTTAAAGAACGTGGTCGTCGTGAAAGTGCCGTTGCTGCGCGTGCGGTGCGGCTTCGCGATGCGCGCCGCGTCAATGCCGGTGACGCGTGTGTGCATGTCGCGCATGCCCGCTGGACGGTACACGTTGCGCTCGAGGTACCGCTTCCACCCCTCTGGCCTCCGCGCGTCGATCACCATGGCGGCCACGTTGTAGCCAAGGTTGCCATAGACGAGGTCAGCGCTGGCAGATCGATTGGCCTGCGCCAGCAGGGCTGGCCACTGCGTTTCAGGAATCGCGCCAGTGAACGCCGCGCTCATGACGACGGCGTTGTCGTTTACCCGATGGGTATGTGAGAGGAAGTGTGCGAGGGTGAGCGACTCGGCGTGCACACTGGAATTCCAGCGTGCGCTTGGCAGTAGTGTGGAAATGGGATCGGTGAAGCGCAGTTGTCCGCGAGCGGCCAGCAAGGCCACGCCAAATCCAGTCAGCGATTTGCTGGTGGATGCGAGATACCAGAGCGTGCGGTCCGTGACGCGCACGTTGGCATCGGTGTCGTTCATGCCGTACGATCGCGCAAGAATAGTGCGACCATCCATGGTGATCGCCACGCCTAACGCCGGCGCAAGTCCCTCGTTCACAGCGCCCGACGCGACCGAGTCGACGATGGTGGCGAGCCTCTCCGGAGAGATCCGGCGCGATTGGGCCGATATCACATGCGGCAGCGTGCTGAAAACGGCGATGAGCGAGACAGGGATGGCGGGGCGAAACGGCACGAGCGCTCCTCGGGAACAGGTTCAACGACGGGCATCATCGGCTGAACCATTCATCGGTCGACGTCGCTGGACTTGAATATTCGCAACCTATCGTGGGAGCCCACCCGTGGGTCCGTGACGGCGTACCGTAAACTCAAGAGTGCGAACGAGGGCGCGATAGCGACCGGGAGTGAGTCCGGTGGCTGCGTGCATCGCACGATTGAAGTGCGACTCATCAGCGTATCCCGCTGCGTGCGCGGCATGGGAAACGGAGTGGTCGCCGTCGATGCTGTGCGCCACTGCGGTGCGCAGGCGGAGCTCGCGCAGCATGTTACCGACGCTTATGCCATACCATCGGCGCACGCAGCGGGCGAGATACACGGGATGCACCCCAGCGTGACGCGCTACGTCACCGACGCCATGCTGCGACGTCCAGCTCACCGCTAGATCGCGAATAGTTCTGTCAAGCCACGCGGGCGGGTGACCGCGCGCCTGTCGCGCTGGTCGCGCCGTGAACGCGGCCAGCAGGTCTAAGAAGTCGGCGTCGTCGGGGGCCACGGTGCACGGCTGTTGCGCCGCACGGCCGATCAAGCGCAAGAAGGGCATGGCGACGGTCGGATCGTGGGTCCAGCGCCACTCTGTCGCGCGCTGGGGATCGTCAAGCAACGGGGCAAGCACGCCATGGGGCAGCGTGAGCCGGGCCAATCGTGCTCCCGCGGGCCCGAACTGATCGGCGTGCATGACGCCCGCTGCCTTGCACACCACGCTCAGCGCACTTGCCTGTTCAGTCACGCGTCCGACGGTCTCCGCCACGCGACCTGCGAGGACAATGCTGAGCTGTACGGTGTCGTGCTGGTGCGGTGTGTGGCGTGTACCGGCGGGATACTGGTCCGCAGCGAGGGTAACGACGGCTGTCATAGGTGCGCGTACGTGACGATGCGCACACTGGTTTCGCGACGGTGGTTTGGCGATCGCCGAACGACGAACTACGCGAACAGCCCCGGCAGCACCGCACAGAACTGTTTCATCTCGTCCGGCGTCCCGATGCTCACTCGGCACCAATCGCTGTACAGCGGGAAGGCGCGGCCCACGACAAACCCTTTGCTCAGGAAATACTGCTGCACCGGCCGAATCTCTTTGCCGGTATGAAAAAACACGAAGTTAGTTTCTGACGGCGCCACCTTGCGGCCGAGTGTGGCGAGTGTGCTGAGCAACATCGCGCGCCCTTCGCGATTCTTTTGCTTGATAAAGTTCTGATACTCGACATCGAGCAGCGACGCATTCGCGGCCAGTTGACCGAACACGTTGGGATCGCCACTGACGTATTGCTGCAAACGCTTGATGATGTCCGGGCGTGCAATGGCGAAGCCGCAGCGCAACCCAGCCAGTCCGTGCAGCTTGCTGGCCGTTCGCGACACCACCACCGACTCACCCTTGAGTACCAAGTCGATCATTGAGCGATGCCCGGGTTTGTCGACGAAGTCGATATAGGCTTCGTCAACTATCACGGTCGTGCGTTTGGCGGCGTTCGAGACAAACTGCCGCAGCGTGGAGTCTTCGGTGAGATTGGACGTGGGATTGTTGGGGTTGCACACGAACACCAGCTTCGTGCTGCTCCCTACTCGTGCGTCCATCGTGTACAGATCGTGCTCGAGATACTGATTGAGGGGAATGCGATGCACCGTGGCCTTGAGCGTGTCGCCCCAGCGCGGCAGGTCCTCAAAGGTGGGCCAGGGCGCGACGATCTCACCGCCTTCCATGTTGTACGCCAGTGCCAGCACGCTGAGCACTTCACTGGAGCCCTGCGTCACAAGCACGTGATCGACCGGGACGCCAACGTATTTCGCAAACGTCGCGCGCACCTCATCCATGATGGGCGGGACGTACCACGCATGGTGCATCCAACTCCCGATCAGCGCGTCTTTCGTCTTGGGGGACATGCCGAACGGATTTTCGTTGTACATCAAGCGGATCGGCCCCGCCGCCTTGCGCACCGTGTTCACATCCTGTTCCATCTGCGTGAGCAGGTCGGCGTAGGCCACGTTGCCACCAAGCACACGCGCCATCTGCGATGCTGGAAGCAGCCCGGGTAGGGCGACACTGGCGCCAATGCCGAGTGAGGCGTTAACCAACCAGTCGCGACGAGACAGTACACTCACGGGAGACCTCTTAAGCGGATCGGGGCGGGAGAGAGAACGGCCGACCCCACATATTACGGCCACCTCCGCCATAGTGCCAATCCGAAGCGATTCCGCCGTCATCGTGCACCGACTCGCGTACCGACTCGCGTACCGAGAGGGACGCGAGTCGACCAGCCTACGGCGCGGTACGCAGCGCCGGCGTTCGCAGGTGGGTCAGCGCAGCATCGAGATAGGGATCGCGACCGCCGGCGCTGTCGGCTGCTGCCCACCGCACCGCAATGCGCGGCGGCAGTCCTACGTACTGATACACAAACCCATCAGGCGTTGCTTGTTGCGATTGGGGCACACGAAGGGAATAGCCGTTTCCGTAGTCAATAGCCAGCGGGTTACTCCCATTGCCGACGGTGGTGTCGCCGAGTGTGGCTACCTGCGGTAGCACGCGCATCATGCAGAGAAAGTCTTCGGCGGAACTGCCATTGAATCGATTGGTGATCACGACGATCGGTCCGGCAAAACGTCGTGTTCCGGCGGCGTCGAGCGATACAGAGATGGGCGCCTGAAACGACGATCGTGAGGACGGATCCCGGAACCTGGTTGTGCGGTACACGCGCGCGCGATCGTAAAAGCGCGACGCAATCACTCGAGCAATAGCCTCGTCTCCACCCCCGTTATCCCGCACGTCAACAATGAGGCCGCGTATGGAACCGAGGGCGACGAGGACGTCATCAATGTCCGTGCCCCAACTGGCCCCCTCGAAGGTCGCGATATGTACGTACCCCACGTCGGTATCAACGCGCCCGAATCGGAGACGGCCCGAGCGCGAGAGCTGAGGGCTGGCGAGGTATCGGCTGTCAACGACCGAGCGGTTGAAGTTGCGCCGGAAGGGAATCGCTGGCGCGCCATAGCTCGTGAATGGCGTGTTGAAGTTCGCGTGATAGTCATTCAATCTACCCACCATGCGCCCGATGTACTGCTCGGCCGCCGCGCGGGTGGTAGCCCCAGCCACGCTGTCACGGTATGCGGTGCGAATCGCGGTCCAGTCTACCTGGGCCCGATCGAAGAAACTGAAACGCGCTTCGACATCAGCGTGCACGCGGTCAAAGAGCGCCAGTCGGTCCGATGTATCAACCGGCTCGGTCGTGCTGGAGCCGCCGCACGCTACAAGGAGGGCAATGCCGAATAGCGAGAGCAGGCGAGCAAAGTGGGGGCGCATGCGTGCGGGAGTAAAGGTTGCTCACTGAGACATGCGACCCCAACCAAAGGTTTGAAACTCAGGGAATGACGCGCGCCGACTTGATGTAGTCCAGCGCGGGAAACTGACGCTGCAAATACTCATTGCCGTTGCTCGAGATACGCGACTGATTGGGCTGCTCGCCGTACTCGCCGTTGAGCTTGTCCATTACGTCCAAACCTTCGGTGATCGTTCCGAACGGCGAGAAGTTCCCGTAGGGATCGAGCGATCCGGTGTTATCGCCGAGGTTGAAGAAGAACTGATTGCTGCGAGTGTTCGGGCCGGCAGTTGCAAAGACCAATGTGCCGCGGGTATTGCTCATGCCCATCGGTTCGTCCGGAAGGGCGCCCTTCTCCCACGCCGTATTGACTGCTGGATCGCCGTGCATGCCGAACTGCACGATGAACCCTGGCACGTGGCGGAAAAAACGGATGTCGTTGAAGTAGCCGACTGAGACCAGTTCGAAGAACCGGTCGGCAGCGCGTGGCGACAATGCGCGCTTGACGGCAATCGTGATCGGGCCCTTGCTGGTCTCGATCACCACACGAAACGAGTCCGGACTCTGCACCGGTGTCGCAGACGGTCCGGCTGACAGCGACTGGGGTGCCGCGGTGGCAGCCGTCGACGGCGTGGCGGCTGGTGTGCCGGCCGGCGCTGGCGCTCGCGGGTCGCCCTTGCAGGCGCCGACGACAAGCGTGAGTGTGACGGCTAACGAACGGAGTGCAGAAAAACGAGGGAGCAGCACGAGAGACGAGAGTTTCATGATGGGAAATTGAGAAGGCGATGACCGCGTCTCAGGTGCCTGTGACGCGGTTTCGTTCATAGTGCACAATGTCAAACGCTGGCGTGGATCGCAGTGTTGCCACCACATCAAAAAGCGATTCGAACGGCGGGAAAAATACATCACCATCGACCACGCGTTTGACTTGCGTAAGATAGAGATCCGAACAGTGCGGCAAGCCGATCGCGTAAATTTGCGCGCCGCCACAGATAAACACATCGCGTTCGTCGGCGTGGAGATCGATCTCTTCCAGGCTCGTGACCGTGCGCACGCCAGCGTGTGAAAACCCGCTGCGGCTGACCACAATGGTCTCGCGGTTTGGGAGCGGACGCCCGATCGACGCAAACGTGGTGCGTCCCATGACCACAATGTGCCCCGTGGTGGTCTGCTTGAACCACGCGAAGTCTTCCGGCAAGTGCCAGGGAATCCTGGGTCCGTTGCCGATCACGCGATTCTCTGACATGGCCGCAATCGCCTTGAAGCGTTTCATCACCATGGATTACACGGCGATCGGCGCCGAGATGGCGGCGTGCGGATCATATCCAACGAGGGTGAAATCTTCGAAGGTGAAGTCGTGGATGTTGGTGATCTGGGGATTGATCTGCATCTGCGGCAGCGCGCGCGGCGCACGCGTGAGCTGCAGACGTGCCTGCTCCAGATGATTGCTGTACAAATGCAAGTCGCCAAACGTGTGTACGAAGGTGCCGGCCTTGAGCCCGGTGACCTGCGCCACCATCATGGTGAGCAGGGCATACGACGCCACGTTGAACGGCACGCCGAGAAACAGATCAGCGCTGCGTTGATAGAGTTGGCAACTGAGTTCGCCGTTCTGCACGAAGAACTGAAACATGGTGTGGCATGGAGGCAGCGCCATGTCATCGACTTCGCCCGGATTCCACGCCGTCACGATGTGGCGACGACTATCGGGCTTGGTGCGAATCTGCTCGATGACCTGATCGATCTGATTGATGGAGCGCCCGTCGGCCGTGCGCCAATCCGTCCACTGCGCGCCATACACGCGACCCAGGTTGCCGTCCGCGTCGGCCCATTCGTTCCAGATGCTGACGCCGTGGTCGGTCAGGTACTTGATGTTCGTGTCGCCTTTCAGGAACCAGAGCAGCTCGTGGATGATCGACTTGAGATGCACCTTTTTCGTCGTCACCAACGGGAACCCATCGGCCAACTTGTACCGAGCCTGCGCACCGAACACGGCGTACGTGCCCGTGCCGGTGCGATCCGGCTTGAAGGTGCCCTCGGTAAGCACAAGCCGGAGCAGTTGCTGGTACTGAATCATGACGGAATCGTGGAACAGGGTCTTGAAGGGCGCTGGGTACCGGTGCCGAATTGTAACGTACCGGCCCGTTCGTGCGCATGCCGATTGTCGCACTTGGCACTAAGATTCAGCGTGCTTGTCCCCAACCGTCTTCACGAGGCCCGATTCATGCTTACCGCATCGCTGCATTCCCGCATCACGTCGCGAGCAGGAACAACGTTGGTATGCGCCGTCGCGATCGCGCTCTCGGCGTGCGGCGAAAAGTCCAAAGCGCCACCGCCGGAGGAGGGAGTGCCCCAGGCCGCGGCGAACGCGTTGGACGCTATCGGTCAGCTCGCGAAGGCCGGCTCCAAGATGGGCGACGCGGCCAACGACGCCGCGAAGTTTCAGGCTGAGCGGCGCGCCCGCGGTGATACTGTTGCGATGACCTACACCGAGTTGCAGGCTTACCTTCCCGATGCACCACGCGGATACAAGAAGGCGGAAGAGCCCGGTGGCTCGAGCCAGAGCGTCGGGGCCCTGTCGATGACGGAGGCGGAGCAACAGTACGTTGGGCCAGCTGACGCCGAGGGGAAAATGCCCATGGTGCACGTGAAGCTGGTGGATTTTGGCGGAACCGAGGGCGCCTACGCGATGTTCGCGATGCCGATGATGATGAACATCACGCAAGAAGACGCGCACCGTCGGATGGGGACGTTTTCGCTGGGACCCAAAGACACGTGGGCGTCCGAGGAATTGAACAAGGACACTAAGGATTTCTGGGTCACCGCCATTACGCGCTATCGGTACGTGATCACGGTACGGGCCGAGCAGCAGAGCAGCGAACAGAGTGAAATGGTGCGCGATATGGCACTGCGCCTCGTGAAGCGATTCGACGGGAAGTAGCTACACCGCATACACGATCAGCCCGGCCGTGTGCATTGGCGCGAAGTCTGCCGCGTTCGCCGTGGCTAGCGACGCCCCGTGTGCGATCGCACACGCGGCGACCATGCAATCGCCGAGCGATCCGCGACGTCGCCCGGTGGCATTGAACAACTCGGCGGCGAGTTCAGCGATCATCCCGTCGAACGGGAGCGGCTCCCCAATCAGTATTCTCGCTGCGTTTCGTGTTGCCGTGCTCACCGACAGCGTGTTACTGCCGCACAAGAACTCGGCCCACGCGATTGATGACATGGCAAGCGAGTGGCCGCTCCGAAGCCACCGTTGCAGCGCTTGATCGGCGGCGGATTCTGCGACGAGCGCACCGATCAGCACGTTGGTCTCCAGATGAATGACCGAGCCACCCACGTCTGGTTACTCGTCGCCTAAGCGTGAAGACGCCAGACGTTGCGCGCGTGCCTGTTGCATCCACGCGTCGGCATCCGCTTCGCTGACGGTAGCCGATTGGTGGAGCGCCTTCAGTGCCAAGAGGGCTTCGGCGACCGGATCGGCTGGCGGGTTGGCGTCGGCCGCGTGCGCGATGGCGCGAGCAAGGGCCTCGGACTTGGAGACCTGCCAGGTCTTCGCGAGCTGCTCGAGCCGGTCTACAATGCCGGGAGAAAGCGAATAAGTCGCCTTCACTGTGGTTCTGGCCATAACCTAAAGTTATGGCCATAACACTCGTTCGGCAAGGCCTGCGCTCCGATGTTGGCGCCGCCAGCTGCCCACTAACTTGGACCATGCCCAACATCCTCCAGAATCTCCCGATCGGCGAAAACGTCGGCATCGCGTTCTCCGGCGGCCTTGATACCAGCGCTGCGCTCCACTGGATGCGCGCCAAAGGCGCCGTCCCGTATGCCTACACCGCCAACCTCGGTCAGCCGGACGAAACCGACTACGCGGAGATTCCGCGCAAGGCGATGGCTTACGGCGCGGAAAAGGCGAGACTCATAGAATGTCGCGCGCAATTGGTGGCCGAGGGGCTGGCCGCGCTGCAGTGCGGCGCCTTTCACATCTCGACGGCCGGGCAGACGTACTTCAATACCACGCCACTTGGCCGCGCGGTAACGGGCACCATGCTGGTTGCCGCAATGCGCGACGATGGTGTGGATATCTGGGGTGACGGCAGCACGTTCAAGGGCAACGATATTGAACGCTTCTATCGCTACGGGTTGCTGACCAACCCCAACCTGCGCGTGTACAAGCCGTGGCTTGATCAGCAATTCATCAACGAACTCGGTGGGCGCACTGAGATGTCGGAGTATCTGATCAAGGCCGGCTTCGACTACAAAATGAGCGTGGAGAAGGCGTATTCCACCGACTCCAACATCCTCGGCGCAACGCACGAAGCGAAAGACCTGGAGTTTCTGAACAAAGGCATGCACATCGTGCAGCCTATCATGGGTGTCGCCTTCTGGCGAGACGAGGTGCCAGTGGCTCGCGAAACAGTCACGATCCGCTTCGAGCAGGGCATGCCGCTCGCGTTGAACGGACAGACGTATGCGTCGGCGCTCGACCTGTTCATGGAGGCCAACGCCATTGGCGGGCGACACGGATTGGGTATGTCGGACCAGATCGAGAACCGCATCATCGAAGCGAAGAGTCGCGGCATTTACGAAGCGCCAGGATTGGCGCTGCTGTACATCGCGTACGAGCGATTGGTGACGGGCATTCACAACGAAGACACGATCGAGCAGTATCGCGCGAACGGGCGGAAGCTTGGACGCCTGCTTTATCAGGGTCGCTGGCTTGATTCGCAATCACTGATGCTGCGCGATTCGGCGCAGCGCTGGGTGGCGCGTGCGATCACCGGTGAGGTCACGGTCGAACTTCGTCGCGGCAACGACTACACGATCATGGACACCTCGAGCCCGAACCTCACCTACAAGCCCGAGCGTCTCACGATGGAGCGCGGCGAAGCGTTCTTCACGCCGCTCGATCGCATTGGTCAGTTGACGATGCGCAATCTCGATATCATGGATACGCGAGAGAAGCTGATGCTGTACACGGAGTCAGGGCTGCTGATGTCGCGGCGAGAGGATGGGGGAGAGATGTTGACAGTAGGGAGTAGGGAGTATTGAGAGGGGAGTACTGACGTGCAGTACTGAGTACTTTTCCTGCAGTACTGAGTACTCTACTGCAGTACGGAGTACTCCCTACTGCAGTAAGGAGTACTCCCTACTGCAGCGAGAAGTACTCCGTACTGCAGCGAGAAGTACTCAGTACTGCAGTAGATGTACTCCGTACTGCAGCGAGAAGTACTCAGTACTGCAGTAGATGTACTCCGTACTGCAGGTCAGTACTCCCCTCTCAATACTTCCTACTCCCTACTGGCATGCTTCTCGCCGTTGTCGGTGCTGGTGCACTTGGCGGTATCGTCGGTGGCCGGTTGCAGAACGCCGGGCATTCCGTCTCCTTCGTCGCCCGCGGGGCGACGCTGGCGGCGTTGCGTACCGACGGCCTGCGCATTGACAGCATCGACGGGGATCTCGTGTTGCCGCACGTCGTGGCTACGGATGATCCCGCTACCATCGGCGCGGTCGATGTGGTGCTGGTGTGCGTCAAGTCAACGCAGGTCGCGGGTATCGCGCCCACGTTGCTGCCGCTCATCGGCCCGGCAACGGCGGTGATTCCGTTGCAGAATGGCGTGGAGTCGAGTGCCATGTTGGCGCGGGTGCTGGGTAACGAGCACGTCATGGACGGCCTCGCGCGGGTGATCACCGAACTGGTGGCCCCGGCACACATCCTTCATACAGCGGTAACGCCGATCATCGAATTCGGGCCACGTCGCGTCATGCCGGCCACGGCGTTGGCGCGCACGCAGATCGCACCGTTCGCGGAGGCGATGCGCGCGGCCGGTATGCACGCGGTGCTGCCGGAGGACATGGAGCAGGCGGTCTGGGAGAAGTTTCTCTTTATCGAACCGTTCGGTACCGTGGGTGCGGCAACGCGCGTGCCGATTGGCGTGATGCGCTCGGTTGCGGAAACACGCGCGCTGCTCAATACGTGTTTGCACGAAGTGCACGCGGTGGCGGCTGCTGTTGGTGTTACGCTCTCCCCCGACGCCATCGCGCGGACGTGGAAACGTTACGATGGACTGCCGCCGGGTAGCATGGCGTCGATGCAGCGCGACCTGATGGCCGGCCGAGCGTCGGAGTTTGATTTGCAGACGGGCGCGGTGGTGCGGTTGGGCCGGGAACATGGCGTGCCGACGCCCGCGCATGATGTGCTGCACGCTATGCTTGCGCCCGCGGTTCAGCAGGAGATCGAGTCAAGTACTCCCATTCCATGAGCTCATGTTAGGGGCATCGGCTTCAAAGGGCGTGGTCTCGTATCTGGATGTCGAGACGCTGTTCCCGCGCTTTGGGTTACCGTGCTCGATGCACGCGCCCTGAGCCGACTATTTGACGGAAACGCGGTCCCGCCGAACGCATTTTAGGCGGGACCGATGAGTTTCGGGCGGTCGTCAGGTCTATTTCTTCGAGAGCTTCACCGACCCAACCGCGGCCGTGTCATTGATCGGCCACCAACACCTCGAACCGTAGACCCGGAAATGGAACACAGCCCTGAACACGTCGCTTGAGCGTTCGCGCATCACGAGTATGCAGCGGCGTATCCGTACCTCAGCGACGATGTGGAATGGTCATTGGTCGGCGGCAAGCGACTCGCGGGGCCTGCTGCGGTACAAGCACGTTGTGACGAGTCATCGATGTACCTCAAGACGGTCACCACGGCGTTTGTGTCGTTCACCGTGATTCTTGCGCCAGAGTGCGTGATCGTGGAAAGCGAGGCGACGTACACGAAGCCTTCTGGGAGCATCTCAGCTGTCGCGTCCTGCGATGTGTTCCGGTTTCGCAATGGGCGTATCTCGTCAATCGCGTCGTACAATGTCGAATTTTCACAGCCACTCCGGTAGTCCCGAAGGGTTCGGCACCGCGGTTTGAGTCGGCAGCATGCGAATCGCCGCGTTACTCACGAGAAGCGGCGGGCGCCGAGACCACGCTGTACACTCGATCCACTCCGAGTGAGTTTTCCTATCCTGCGGATCGACACGTGACCATGCCTGCCACACAGCCGCTGCTCCATGGGTTCGTACGAACCGGATTGCTGGCCGGTACCCTGGATGCCGTCGCGCATCGGCGCCTTGCGCGGCAGTCCATGGATCATCGGGCCCTGCTACGGCCTGTTCGTGTGGCTGATGATGACTCGCGTCGTTGTACCGATGACGCTGATCGGGCCACCGAAAACTTTCAACGCCGTTCAGGCGGCGATCGGCGCGCTGATCATCGTGTTCTGCGTCGGAACACCGATCGCGGTTGGTGCCGTGCGTACGTTCGCACAGACGGGCGCTCCGTGAACCAGCCGCGCTTCGTGGGTAGTCGCGACGCACTTCGCATCACGACCATGGGGCCAATCGCCGTTCTTCGAGGGCGAAGTGGAGCCCTGCCACGTCTTGGCGCTGGGTGCCTACTTCGGCGCCGCGAGCGAGCGACTGCTGCAGCGACTGCTGCAGCAGCTGCTGAGAGAGCGGACCCGGAGTCCTGATGCGCCTCACGCTTTTGGGTACGCGACGGCGCAGGAGTCGCGCCATTCCGGCCAGCGGCCGGTAGTCGAGACGCCTCACGGAACTTTGATTGAGTCAATGTCGGCGATCCTGTCCGCTTGTTCACCTTGCTGGCCGCCGATCTCGTGTCCGGCGAATGGCGACCATGGGGAATCGGCGCCCTTTCCTTTCGATGCCGACACGGAGTGCGCATGTTTATCGCGTGACCAGAATTCATGTCGTATCGCCGACCACGCGTCACGAGTGGGAGTACGGATGGTTCGCGACAACATCGCGCGCCCCGGACCCGCAGCTGGCGCGGTACGTCACGGGCCCGTACCTGGGCTGGATCGAGCAGACGAGCCGCCCGGTGCGCCGTCGCGAAATTGCGTCGACGGCCATCCCGCTCATCCTGAATCTCGGACCTCGCTACGTCGTGCGTGATGCCCGTGCACCAGCGGTCATGCACACGCGCGGCTCGTTCGTTGCAGGCCTCGCGGACGGATGCACGTTCGTGGACAGCGCGACCGAGAGCTGTGCCATCCAGGTGAATTTTGCCCCGCTGGACGCGTACCGGTTGTTTGGCGTGCCGATGGCGATTCTGGCCAATGCGACGGTGGAGCTCGAGGACCTGCTCGGCGCATCGGCGGGCGAGCTGATCGCACGCCTCCATGGCGCGTCAACGTGGGACGAGCGATTCGATCTCCTCGACACGTTCCTGCTGGACCGACTACGTCGCGCCACAAGCACGGTACCGGAAGTTGAGTGGATGTGGACGCAGATTGTGCAGAGTCACGGACGCATTGCGGTTGGTTCCTTCGCGCACGCCACCGGGCGCAGTCACAAATATCTCATCTCGCGTTTTCAAAAGCAGGTGGGTCTGACGCCCAAGACGATGGCGCGGATCGTCCGCTTCGAGCAAGTCGCCGAGCGATTGCGCACGGCGTCTGGCGTTCGCTGGAGCGAGTTGGCGCTCGACGCGGGCTACTACGATCAGTCGCATCTGCTGCGCGATTTCACGGCCTTCGCCGGCACCACGCCTACGACCTATCGGGCGCAGCTCCTTCCAGACGGCGGCGTGATCGACTGGTAAAATTTGTCCAAGACACGAGACGATGTCGGCGGTAGCATGACGGCACCCCTCTCACCCGATGCGCCCATGATGACGCCAAAGCTCTATCCCTGTCTTTCCTATCGCGACCCGGCCGCCGCGATTCAATTCCTCACGCTGGCGTTCGGCTTTTCCAAATTGCTGGTCGTACCGGGAGCGGACGACTCCATCACACACGCCGAAATGAGTTTCGGGCCCGAGGTGATCATGCTCGGCTCGTCGAAACCGGAGCTGGGATGGGTGAGCCCGCTCGATTTGCCTGCGGTGAATTCGACCGTCTGCTTCGGTCTGGCGAGCATTGAAGCGGTCAGGGCGCACTATGCGCACGCCGTTGCCGCCGGGGCCACGATCTCGCGGCCGTTGCGCGACACCGACTACGGCGCGACGGAGTACGCGGCGAAGGATCCCGAAGGGCACGAGTGGCATTTCGGGACGTATCGTCCTGCTGTGCGCCCGCCGGCTTAGGGCGGTTATTCGCGGGGAGGAGTTGTGACGAGGGTAGGGATCACCATCGGATCAACTGTTGTTCGGTGCTTCGAGTTCGAGAAGATGGTGCAGTGCTGGCAAGCGGCGTTGCATTACGAACCGTTGCAGCTAGTAGCAGCAGGCTGGGTGATCCTGGCAGATCCTGCAAGGCGGAGACCGACTCTCCCTCGACAAGGCTCCGTAGCTACGCACGAGGAAGCGGGGTTGGATCCAGCTTGATTTGTGCGCGTCCAATCAGGCAGTCGGGGGGCGTCGCTGAAATTCGGGCCGAGCGGTCTTGGGAACCGGCGCAGCGGTCGCCGAAGCGCGCACTGCACGGCCAGCCAACGGCGTCGTGAGCGCGAAGCACGGTCAAGGCGGCGGCAACTGAGCGCGCGATCGGTGTCCCCTTGCATCCCGACCTTATCCGGACGCTGCAGGAATTGCGGGGGCATACTGATGTGAGCACAACGATGATTTACACACACGTGCTCAATCGGGGTCGCTTGGCGGTGCGGAGTCCCGCGGACCGGCTGGGTGACGAATAGTGGATATTGCCGCGTTGCTTGCGGGGTCTGCGGCGGGGGGCGTAGGATGTGTGCAGGTGAATAGGGAGTTAGATGCCTGTAGCAGGCATTGACTTGACGAGAAGGTCATGAGGCTTCATTCTTACTGGTAAGACACTACCAGGAGCCTCAATGTCAGAAGCCGGCACCACCACGATGTCCTCTAAGGGACAGGTGGTTATTCCCGAAGCTATCCGTGATCGACTCGGTCTCAAGAGCGGCGCGCAGTTCGTCGTGGTCGCCGATCGCGACGTAGTCATTCTCAAAGTGCTGGAACCACCTGCGCTGTCGGAATTCGCGACATTGCGCGCCCAAGCCCAGCGTGCGGCGAAGAAGGCTGGCCTCAAATCTGCTGACGTGCCGCGCGCCATCAAGAAGGTCGGCACCTATGGCGTGGCGCTCGCCGCGCACGCGCACGCCGTGCCGTTCTATGTCGCCGCGCCGTGGAGCACGATTGATACGGCGACGGCCAACGGCGCGGACATCGTGATTGAGCATCGGGACGCGGACGAGCTGGGCGAGTTGCCACGTGGTGCGATGGTGTTCAACCCCGCGTTCGACGTAACGCCACGATCATTGATCTCGGCGTACCTTACCGATCGGGACTTGGTTTCCCCGCCCTTCGCGGAGCTTCCGGCCAACTGGGGCGCTGCATAGCGGTCTTCACTTCGAAACGACTCTGATCTGGAGCACATCGGGAATGCTGTCGCTTTCTTGCTTTGCCAGAATGGTGCTACCATGCACAGCGAGAAGCTTCGTTCGCGCTGGCAGTGTGAAGGAACGCCACGCGCCGCCCTGTGGCCCACGAAGCCACCATCGCTGTGTTGCTACCGTCGGATCGGTAAACGCGCGCAGGCACAGGGTCCCGTCCGAGCCGATGACAAGTGGTGAGTCTCGGCTGTCGTCGCCGCTGCCCCACAGGGGACTTTGGGTAGGTGCCGGCGTCGATGCCAGCATTGCTTGAAAGTACCCAATACCGGCGCCGCTTGCGGTCAGATGGAGCGATGCCCAGCGTCGTTCGGCTGCTGTCGGAGCGTGGGGTGGTAGTACGAGAGGAAGATCGACCACGGTCTTCCTCCAGCCTCCCGGACCTGTTCGAGCAAAGTACCCAAGCGTGTCGCCGTCGAATACAAAGATTTCACCTCCTACCGCAGCTACGGCTGCACGTTTCCCAAGCGGACGAAGCATTTCCGTCGCGGCTGTTCCGCTGCGTGCGCGGAGCAACTCGCTACCGCGGACGCTTGATACAATCTCTGTTGCGGAGCCCTCTTTGGAAACCAAGAGTATGCGTTCGGGGCGAACCACACCGATGAGTGTGTCGTATCCGTTGTCATAACCCGATAACAACAGACTATGATCGCTGAGAACGCCATCCACGCTTGAGCGAGCGTATAGCGGAAGGACGTCAATACGGCGCTCGCTTAGAAGCGCGCCAGTACTGAGGGACCGAAAAACCAGTTTTCGCTGGCGCCCGTCAAACAGACGGAGAGTGTCGTAGGAAGTACTCATCCAGTCAATGCGAAGCATCTCGCCAGGCCCGCGGCCTTTCCCGCCAGCGCGCCACGACAGCCTCCCATTCGGAAGCAGCGCGGCGATCATTGCACTCGTGGCATCGGCGACAATTGAGAGGCTATCGACTTGGATGGCCGATGAAATCTCTACAACGTCCGCTTGAGCGGCGCCGATTGATCGCACAAGAGTCGCACCGACGTCGTCGACCGTGGCGCTTGGTACCGGTGCCTCCACGCACGCCCCACTGGCAAGCGTTGCGACGAGACAACAGAGAGTCCGAACGAAGTTCACGATAGCCTACCGTGTCGATGTTGGAGTGCGCGCACCTGTTTTGACCCAACGCTGAATATCCTCGCGCCCGATTACTCTGACCACCTCTACGGGTCGCGAGACTTCAAAGGGTGCGCGGGTCGCCTTCACGGATTCTCGAAAGACGGCGAGCTGAGGTACCGCTTGCGCGCCGCCTTGGTCACTTACGTATCGATTCGCAGTAGAGTTCATCCAGCGGCGACCGGCAGACACCTCATCAAACGGGCCAAACTTGCGCACAAAATCAAAACCGGATGAAGGATTCCAGGCAATGCTGACAGCGACTGTAGAGTAGAGAAGGCCTGCCCCCCGGGCACGCTCTCGAATGCTATCGCGCGCCGCGTTCACGAACTCTACGAGAGTCAGATCTTTGCTATTGCCATTGGTCGCAAAGAAGAAGACCAGTTGGTCGCCGTCGTTAAGCACAGTGTCCGGGACGAAACGCTGAGGGAAGAATACGCGCCATGTCTGAAGCGTTCCCAGCAGCATGAGCGTCGCCAAAAGCGCTAGGATACCGATTTTGCTTGAGAGTCTTGGATGCATGACTACACGATATCCGGTTCCTGGAGAAGAGGCGCTACGAGACTCCTCGGGAGCGAGGAGCCTCGTAACCAACTCGCGCGTCAAACTCTGCAAACGTCTTCTTGACAAGTCGATCCATCTTTGCAGAACCAGAAGTGACCCACGTAGCCACACGCTCCACTTACGCATTTCTCTCGCGGGCAACCTCCTCCTTCACCGGGGTCTTCTTGCGAGGACAGCATTTGACTTGAGGCGACCAGTGCCACAAACGCGAGCATCGGGAAGCGAAGAACTTTAAACATATCGTACCTCGAAAAAGGCTCGGAGGAGGTGAATACTCGCTGACTACCCTCCGAAGCAATCAGCGCGCTAGCGTGAGCCGTGTGCAAACTCAATTACTCGACTAACGGATTGCACCCCAGCGAGAGTCGCTCCGCGTTCGTTGACGAGTGTTGGCGTTCCGTCAATGTGCATACTCCTCGCGAGCTGATCGTCCGATTCAACGGCAAGTCTTGCGGCGGGCGACGTCAGACAGGCGCGCCAAGGTGACAGCTCTGAGGGAAAGTCGTTCCGAATCGTAGGGTCCAGCGAGGCGCCGTCGATCGTGCGTTGCATCAAAAACTCGTAGGCGGTCCAGCCGAATCCTCGTCGGGTCGCGCACTCAGCGGCTATTGCTGATTGTTGTGCCGTGCTGTCTCCCTGACGAGCGCGATTGATCACCAGAATCCGAGGTCCCTCGGCTGCGGCGACGGCCGCCCGAAGTGAATCGACGAACAACTTGCAGTATTCGCAATCGAACGAACTAACGAGAATCAACAACGGTTTTGGGGGCGAACCGAAGGTGGATCTCGCGCGCAACCCTGGCCAAGCCTCGCGAACAACGGACGCGCGTTCGGACGCAGTGCGCCACTCCGACAGCAGATTTCGCGCTCGACCCCTCGGATGCAATAAGACCGCGACGGTCGCAGCAGAAAGGAGCAATCCGGTCAGCCGTGCAACCCTTTCGATGCCAGTCAATTTTCACCTCAAAAAGAATGTTCGCAAAACTGCGAAGAGGCCCACAAAGCGAGATTCCAGCACCAAGAACGACCGGTACGCGGCAAGGACGAGGACGAGGACGAACGATCAATACCCATCATGCCTCGATCCGTTTCTTACGAGGCCATGCCGTATCTAGGTTACCCCCTGTACCCTTGAAGCGGCGCAAGTGCGCCGCTTCAAGGGTACAGGACTCCCCACCCTTTGTCAACCGCTCTTTCGCGTATATCACGCGGGTTGGCTGGTGGGTGGGGCGAGGTAGATGGTGCGTGAGCGGAGCATGGCCATGAGGATGCGGAGCATGCGATCGGCGACACTGCGACAGGCGCGTCCGTGCGAATGGCCCCGGGCGCGGAGGGCGGCATACATCTGCTTGGCGCCCGCATCGCATTGGGCACTGACGCGCGCCGCGTGATATAGGGCCGTGCGCAATCGTCCGCTACAGGCGTGGCGCATCACCACGACGCAGCGCGTCCCACTGCGCTTGGTGACCGGCGCGATGCCCGCGTGCGCGCGGAGGGCGGCGAGGTCGCGGGTGGCGATAGCGTCGGCGGCTTCCGCAAACAGGGCCGCCACCGTCTTGAGCCCGACCCCTGGTAACGAACGCAGGATCTGCACATCGCTCGGCGTGGGGGCCGTCGGGTCGGAATCGTGCGCGTCACTGAGCGTCTCGAGTAGGCGCGTCAAGGCCTCCCCCCCCATTTGTCAAATACACCCGCCTTCGTGGTGTGTAACAAGTTCTGTTCGAAAGAGACACGCAATTGGTAAGAGCGGGAAGTTGGCGAGAAGACGGCTGCTAGTCAGTGCGCGCAAACCCGCCACGGGATAGGAATTTCAATCGGGCTCGGTCGAGTATCCGGCGATACGTACGGCGCGATCGCCGACCCCGCAAGGGCCGGCGGGCGCTCGGCGGCCTGCCCGCCGCCCGCCGCCGCGCCTCGGTGGCCGTCCGGACGGCGTGGCCCGTGGGCGCCCGGTCGCCGCGGGGGCCGATCGGACGCTCCGGTGGGACGGACGCGCACACCGAACGTCCCCGCGCGTGATCGGGGCGTCGGGGTGAGGCTCAGCGGGCCCGGTGGGCCGCGGCGGGTCGTCGCGTGAGGCCCGGTCCAGACGGTCTTCGGGTCGAGGGCGGACTCCGCGCGGCGGCGTGGGTCGCCGTCGCGGCGCGGGTGCGGAGGGGCGCGAGGATCTGGTCGATCACCGAGGCCTGGGTGATGCACGCGATGATCCGCATGGGCCCGCGACAGGTCGGGCAGGCCAGCGGGTCGACCTCGAAGATCTGCTGCAACACCGCCGCCCATCGGCGGCTGGCCTCGGTCGGCGCCAGCCGTGGCGCGGGGACGATGGCGGGCGGCACGGCGGCCGCCGCGGTCGCCGCCGTGCCTCGCATGCCGCGGGGGCGGTTGGCATACCAGCCGTAGTACCGCGTGGTCACGTGCCCCTTGTCCGGAATGTGGACCAGCGCGCGGGCGAGGCACTCGAGCGGGTCCACCGTCTCGGTGCTCGCCGTCGGGCCGTCGGACGTGTCGGAGCGCTACGTCACCGCCTTCGCACGGCGATCGGAGGTGCGCCGTTCCAGCGCGACAGGATTCCGGGCACAATAGCGCGCGAGCCGAGTGGCACAGGCCCGGTCGTCCTCCGACACCCAGACGGCTGTATGGACGTGGAAGCCCGAGTGCGGCCACGTGCGCATCCCGGCGGCTTGGTCCTCGTCGACGAGGGCCAAGCGCACGAAGAGCCGGAGCACGGCGCGGCGGAACGCCTCGGTCAGCCGGGCCGCGTCGTGCACCGGCCACGAGACAAACGTGCCGTCGGGCCGGAAGCCGCCGTCGGTGACGAGGAGATGGAGGTGCGGATGCCAGTTGGCGCGTGAGCCGTGCGTCTGCAGACACGCGACGATGCCGACCGCCAAGTCGCGCTCACCCGTCAGCGCGCGGATGGCCGCCGTGACCGTGCGGGCGGCGACGCGGGCGATCTCGCCGAGCAGGCGGCGCCGATAGAGACAATACGCGCGCAGCCGCTTCGGGATGGTGAGCACCACCTGGCGGTGCGGCACCGGCGCGAGCAGGGTGGTGTCCAGCCACTGCGTCCAGATGGCGAGGCGCTTGGCGTGGCAGCTCGGGCAGAAATACCGGCACGTGCACGAGAACGCGAGCAGGTATTCGTGCGCGCAGGTGTCACAGCGGATGCGGGCGAAGCCGTGCTCCAGCACGCCGCACGCGAGGAACTTATCGGCCACCTGCGCGACGACCGGACGCCACGGGCCGTACTCGCGCGCAAAGCGCTCGTCGTAGACGGTCTGCAGGCGGTGCAGATGATCCGAGACCAACCGAAAGAGCGGCGACGCCTGGGGGCGTCGAGGTTTGTAGACGCCACGCGGCGCCGCCACTGCGTCGGGCATGCACGCTCCGGGACTGGGGAGCGCCGAGCATATGCTCCACTCGCGCACGGACCGTCACCGTACTGTTGCGCGACAGGCTGTTTCGACGCAACATCCGCGAGGCGCGGGCCTAACGGTGCTTGCTGCTGCCGAGCGGACCCACCATCAGCGCAGCACGAAGCGTCGGGCGGTCCGCTCGCAGCAGAAGCCGGCGTTGAGGTTGTAGAAAAACCCCGATTTCGCAACGCGTCGGAGTGCGCGGTGATGCGAAAAATCGCGCGCGGCATTTTCAACGGCACATTGGAGCATTCAGGCGAGGAAATCTGGTCGAATTGCGACAGCACGTGCGATCGTTCCGTGTGTGCTTACGCGGCATCCCCGGTGTTCGCCAGCTTTTCGATGGCGTGCACCAAGCAAAAGAGCAGCCACTGCCCGTTCACCTTGGTACGGCCGCGCAGCGTGAAGCGATCGAGCCGCGTGTTGTAGCGTACATTGGCAAACACCGGCTCCACGGTGGCGAAGCGGCGGCCGTACTGTTCGCGCCCTTCCGGCGTATCGAGGCGCTGCTGCACGCGCATCGTGTGCGTCTCGGGCTCCGCTGTGTCTTCGCGCCCCCGAAAGAAGGCGACGTTCCGCACGGCGGTGGTCTCCGGGGTGCGCACGCACTGCGCGCGCAGCGCACAGGGACCACAATCGCGCTTCGCCGCGGAAATGCTCGCCCACATAGCCCTTCGTCACATTGCTGGCGCCTTTCCGATAAAGCGACTTGCCCGCCGGACAGACGCACGTGCGCGCCTCGGCGTCCTACGTAAAATCACTTGGCGTAAACAACGGCAACGCCTTCTTCGCGCTGCCTGATTTGTCATGGAGAGGATCCGGCGCGCGCGTATGGTGGTCGCGATCCGCACACCGCTCGTCGCGCGTCCGCATGTCGGGATCGGCGATGAGCGCCGTCACGTGCCGCGCCGCCAGCTCAGCGAGATTCGCTTCGCTGTGGGACGCCGCGTCGGCGGTCAGCACGGTGTCGCTCGTCCGCAGCGCCGCAAGCGCGTCCACGATCGGCAGCCGCGTCCGTGCTCGGAGCCCGTGCCATGCGCGTGCGCGTTCACAATGATCTGGTGTTTGGCGTCGACGGCGACCACACCCGTGTAGCCTTGAATCACGCCCTTGTCCGTTGCCATCTTCGCGCTTTCGGTGTCGGTCCGGTTGCTCTTGCGCAACCCGCCCGTCGGCCCATGACGATCCGTCGGATGCGTGGCGAGCCACGCGCCTAGCTGCTCCGCATCCCGCGTGAGCCGTGCGATCCGTGCGGTGGTCTTCGCCGCGACATCCGGCTCGAGCGCGAGGGCGTCGGTCTCGCGGTGCCGGTCGAGCATCGTTCTGGCCGCCGCCTCCAGGTTCTCCGTGCGCTGCGTGAACTCGGCGCGCGTGCCGCTCCGATGCTTCGACGCGTTGCTCGGCAACTTCACGCCGTCAATCGCAAACATCTCGCGCCCGATCAACCCTTGCCCGTCGCACACCGCGAGCACGGCCGCAAACACCTGCGCGATGTCGTCGCGGAGCGTGCTGACGAAGTGGGCGATCGTCGTGAAGTGCGGCGCCGTCATGCCGCACAACGCCATGCACGTCACGTGCTCCTGACACGCGCGCT
>Ga0335394_10000816_pt1 | contig 34088 bp, 18 predicted proteins | sample MAT03_FD_205741 | JGI IMG/M metagenome (GOLD analysis project Ga0335394, IMG submission 205741) | Freshwater microbial communities from Lake Fryxell liftoff mats and glacier meltwater in Antarctica - MAT-03 (spades assembly) (version 2) ...
TCTGAAAGTATTCCATTAGCTGCGAAGGAAATACGTTTTCTATAAAATCGTGTGTAATATGCTTGAGGTATTAGTGTCCCGAAAGCTAACTATTTTTAGCTTGCTCCCCAACTTTTACGGCTGACCCCAGAAACTACTTAGAAGACAGTGAAAATAAAAAAAACAAAATTTGGATGAAAAAGGTTTTTTATATAATTCTATTTTGTTGTGTGGTTATCCTAATCACCCAATACATGCCAAGTTACAAGCTGCAAGCCCAAATTAAAAAGGAAGAGGTAGAAGTGGCGGTACAAAAAGAAAAAAAATAAATGATAAAACTAATGGTTAGATTAAACACGAAAGTTACAGCACCCGCACTACATGTTGCAGCAGACTCCGCGTTTGTCTTTCTCTCATATCGCGAATAGAGTTACTCGACGGATCAAAATTAATCCAGCAATCTGCCCTCATGGGAAAACACGTTTTGCATGCATCTCTTAGTATACTTTTAATCTTCGTGGTTCGTTTTGCTTCACACAACTTTATCCTTCGCTGAAAAGATTACTTTGCGTTAATATGCTTCTTAAACTTAAACTTTGCATTATCCACCTGAGCCCGTGTAGCTGAGCCTGCTTGCCCTAAGTTTACCGAAGTGCAAGTCACACTGAGCGGAGTTGAAGTGCTGAGCCTAGGTCCCTGAGCCTGCCGTTCACATTGAGCTTGCCCTCATCAGCTCGTCGAATGATCGTTTACCCTGAGCTTGTCGAAGGGAAGGCAACGCAACGCAAGCCCCCCTATTCACATAGAAATCACTAGGTGTTTACATAGCACTCTTTCGCGAAGACCTAAATTATGTTTTTGATTATCAAGAGTTTAATACTTTTCTGAATCACTCAATGCAAGAGCCCCCCTTCAAACGCCTTTATTCCCAAGCCTCCGGCCATCATTCCGGGTATTAATAGAAGTATATTTGATTCACGATGCAAAAATCAGCTTCACATATTTTGCTTTTTGCCTTTTTACATGGTCTTGGTATAACCACGCTCTGCTCCCAATCCGCCATCGAACCTTCCAAACTCAAACGGTTTAATATTACAATCAATTTCGATGAGTACACGGTTAAGACACAAATGCTCAGTCAAAATAAAAACATTTGTGTAGACAATGACCGAACCTACATGTGGTACGGCTCGCAAAAAATAATTGAAACAAAAGGAGGATACGATGGCAAGCTCATTCATGGCACTTACCGGGCCTTTTACCTGAACAACCAACTCAAGGAACAAGGGCAGATCTCCTATGGCCTTAGAAACCGCGAGTGGAAATACTGGTATCCCGACGGAAAATTAAAGGAAGTCATCAACTGGAAAAAAGGAATTAAGAACGGATCCTATCATCTCTACAACGATTACGGAGCATTGATGGCCAAAGGCGTTTTCAAAAAAGATAAGTTGAATGGGTGGTTCTACACCTATGGCCCTGGCGGCAAAGTAGCCGACAAAAAGAAATATAAGAAAGGCGATGAAGTTATTCCGAAAATCAAAACAAAGCCTGAACGGAAAAGAAAATCTTTGTTTAAAAAGAAGGAAAAAAATCCGGAAACTAAAAATCCGGACGGAGAAAAAAAGTCTTTTTTAAACCGCATTTTCAAACAGAAAAAAACGGCTGCGAAACCAAAGCTTAAAAAAGAAGAGAAGAAGACTGTAAGCACTTAAATTATGATGCCATCTAAACTCATAAAGCGTTTTTTGAAAGTGCTAAGAAAGCCGGGAGTTTTTTTTTATAAAGCGCAGGAAACAATAGCAAAAAAAAAATTAAAGGGTGGGGCGCTTTTTATTTCTGTAATGCTGAGTGTTATTATAGGTTGCATCCTTACGCTCTTCATCCTAGTCACAACTTACAACCAAAGAAACGTTACCGTATTTGCACAGTCCTCACAATTATTCTATAATTTAAAAAGTGCGTTTCAGTTGGCACAGTCTGCATATTTTACTCCGGAAAAAAATTATACCTGGATGAAAAATCAACTGAACGATGATTCCATTCGCATTAAAAAACTACATTGGGGCGCCTACCTTATTATTTGTGCAGAAACAAAAAACAGGCACCAGTATCTGTCTGAATCCGGGTTATTTGGCACCTGCATGAGTCCTGATACCGGACTCATGGTCGCCGACAACTCCAGACCGGTTGGACTAAGCGGTAACGTTATTTTTAAGTCTGCCTGTTATCTGCCCCGGGCAGGTGTAAAACCCGCTTACATTGAAGGCCAGAGTTACATAAGCAACGCTTCTAACGGCAGGTTTACCCGGCAATCTCCCTCAGCCATTCCTGCCATAAATTTAGAAATGGTGAAAGGGTTAAAACAACAACTGAGCCTTGGAATCCAAAATTTCGATAGTTTGGTAACAACCTTGCCGATTGTTTTCAACCAATCATTTAATCAATCTACCGTGTTATGGGAAACTTCCACAACCCAACTTACGAATCTTCAATTAAGCAACAACATTATAATTATCGCTGGCTCTTTACAGGTGGACAGTTCTGTGCACCTGAATAATATTCTTATCGTTTGCAAAAACATACGCTTTAAAAAAGGATTTAAAGGAAAGGTACACGTGATAGCTTCCGACAGTATAAGTATGGAAGAAGGTTGCGAATTCAGTTATCCGTCTTCCTTTGTAGTGTTCTCTGAAAAGGCTCAAGTGACAGGCTTTAGTTACATTCAGTTTAATAAGGACTGTAAATTTTTCGGGGGCGTTCTTGCGTTGAATGATCCTTCTGACGCTAATTCTTTAACAAAAGTATTTATAAAACTAAACGCCGATAGCGAAATCAATGGCTTTATTTATTCAAGTGATTATATTCACATCGAAGGGCAGGTGAATGCTACCGTTATGGCCAATAAACTGCTTCTTAAAACGCCATCTGCAGTTTACGAAAATCACTTACTAGGCTGTGAGATCAATCCGAAAAAATATTCAGATCAGCTGGCGATTCCATTGGTTTTTAATCAGCGGGCAAAATTAGTATGTTGTGAAAAAATAAACTGATGAAGAAGTCTCTAAAATACAAGCTAAAAGGGAGCAGCATGGTGGAAGTGCTCATCGCCCTCGCTATCACGAGTTTTTGTGCGAGCCTGGCTGTTGTCATCTATTTGAACCTTCAGAAAAGCAGCCTTCCTTTTTTAAAGGTAAAAGCCATTGAGCTTGCCGAACAGTATATGAAAGAGTCGCTTGACCACTACAGTCTTTTTGATGAAAGTTATATAGCAGAAGAGTTTACGGTAAAAAAAAATGTAGTGCCTTCCGAAAATTTTCCAGACTGTTCTACAATAAGGATTCTGGTATTTGATGTTTCTAAAAAGAAAATTCATGAACTTGAAACAGAAGTGTTTAATGGCAGTTCGCAATAAAAGATGAGAAACAAAAACAGGAAATATGCGCTCAAAGGATTTACCATCGCCGAATTGCTGGTAGTAATGGTACTTACTTCTGTTTCCATTACCTTGTCTTATGGCACATTGACCTATGTTCAAAAACTATTTTACGAATACAAGAAACAAAATAAATTTCTGAACGAATTTACCAGCTTAAAAAATCGGCTTGACCTTGAATCTTTAAAAGCAGATCTCGTTACAGAAAGTTCAACAGATCATTTTGAAATTAAGCGTGATAGTACACTAGGGTATTTAGAAATACTGCAGGACCTTATTTTGGTAAAAAGGAATAACGTCTGCGACACCTTCCACATAAAAGCAACAAACATTCAAAAGGAATACGAAAAAATGAATCATCCTTTGTGGCAGAATAGAATAGTTCGGAGTATTAAATTTGAAGTGCTGTTTAGTAAACAGAAGTTTAATTTTTCATTTCATAAAGAGCACAGTCCGGCCTTGAAACTGGAATTGGAACTACAACAATAAATGGCAGTGATAGATCTTGCAAAATATCAGGAGAAGGCCGCGCAAAGTCCTTCGGGTACTGCGAAAGAAACCAAAGAGGGTCTTTCAGGATTTCTGAATATGGAAATAACTTTCATGCAGAAAAAATTCGGTCCCAAAGAAAAGGAAGGGTTTTATTCAGAGCTTGGTCTATTACTTTCTACAGGAGTGGACATTAAAACTGCTTTTGAAATTATTGAAGAAGATGTGCCGGATAAAAAACACAAGGCATTACTTCAGCAAATAAAAAATGACATCATTAGCGGAATGCGCATCTTTGAGGCCATTTCTAAACACGACAGGATATTCAGTCAATACGAAGCCCAAAGCATAAAAATAGGGGAGGAGACGGGCAAACTCGCTGATGTTTTAAAAGAGCTTGGTGCTTTTTATTTATCAAGTATTAAATTAAGACGACAGATCATTGGTGTGATGACCTATCCCGTTGTGGTGATCAGTATGGCCATCCTGATCGTGTATTTTATGTTGTCGTTCGTTGTTCCCATCTTTAGTGATATTTTCACGCAAACGGGTGGCGAGCTTCCCCAGATCACACAATTTCTGATTAAGGTAAGTAATAAAAGTGGTGCTATTTTTTATACCCTTTTTACCATGATTGGTGCGATGGTACTAGTTCACAAGACGCAAAATAAAAAAGACTGGTATAGAAAATACACTTCGGCTTTCTTTTTAAAAATACCGGGAATCAATACTCTGATCCGTAAGATCTATCTGGCGCGTTTTTGTCAGAGCATGAAACTACTGGCAGGAGCAAGGGTGATGATCAACGAGGCCTTGGACCTTGTTAGAAACATGATTGAGTATTATCCCATGGAACAAGCCCTTGAAAGCGTTAAGAACGAAGTAGTAAAGGAAGGCAAATTATTAAATGAGAGCCTCGCAAAGCACGACATCTTTCCTAAGAAGCTTGTAGCGCTTATCAAATTGAGTGAAGAAGTAAATGCTCCGGAAATAATTTTTGAGAAGCTCCACCAGCAGTATTCCGCCGAAATTGAACATCAGCAGGCTGTAGTTGGTAAATTGATAGAGCCAATTTTTATCATCTTGCTGGGCGTGTTCGTAGGCTTTATTTTAGTGGCCATGTATTTGCCAATGTTTGAAATGAGCAGTGGAACCTTTTAAAAATTTAAATGAGTTTGAAATATTAATAATAATAACATGAAAAAAAATCATCACCTCCAAAACATTCGCCGCTTAAAAGTTAAGGGAATGACTTTAATAGAACTACTTTTAGTATTGGCCCTCATTGGCATCCTTTTATCTATGGCCGTTCCCAAGCTTATGCCTTTAATTGGAAGAACAAAATCGTTGGAGGCACAAATGCAGTTAAAACATGTGCTTAACCTCGAGAAGAATTATTTCTACATCAATTCAAAATATTCCAACAGTCTCGAAGATCTCGGGTTTGAACAATCAAAGCTCGTAACGGAAGACGGGAAAGCGAACTATAAGATTGAAATCGTGGATGCCAATACCAAATCATTCACCGTAAAGGCACTCGCAGTGACTGATTTTGACCAGGATGGTCAGCTAAATGTTTGGCAGATTAACCAGGACGAAGAAATAAAAGAAATTATTAAAGACTAAAGGAATGGTACTTGTCTTATGCCTGCTGGTTCTTGCGATTTCTTCGGTGGCTATAGCCTTTCAGGATTTTAGAACCAGGCTTATCAGCGTATGGCTTATTCTTATTTTTGGCTTGGCGAATCTTATACACTTTCTATGCGTGTATTCATTTTTTCAGTTACTGGAAAATACTCTTTTTTGCCTCCTGTATTTTGTGTTTTCTTATGCCGTACTGCATCTGTATTATTTTCTTAAAACCAAAAGATTTCAAAAGGTACTCGACGAAAAAATCGGCTGGGGCGACATCTGGTTGATGCTGCTTATCGGCTGCTGTTTATCACCTATGGAAATGGTTTATTTTTTTTCCTTCTCATTTGTCATATCCATTTTAGTTCAGCTCCTCTTTCTAAACGTAAACAAAACCATAGCCCTGGGTGGTATATTGGCACTATGCAACACTTTGTTTCTGGGGTATCTTGCGATTTAAATCCCGACCTTTTAAGTGTTTTCAGGTAAGCGCAACCAACCCATTCCGTAACGCATATTTCAAGAGATGAGCCACATTATTGCATTTTGTTTTGCTGTAAATTTTTGTGCGGTAGAAATCAATAGTGCTAGAGGAGAGATGAAGGTTCATCGCAATTTCCTTATTGGTTCTTCCATCACAAATCTGCTTCAGAACATCCGTTTCCCTGTTATTTAATGTTGCGTTCGGGGAAACCGCCATTCTTTGTTTTTCTTTTAACACCATGTCAAGTAAAGCCTTAGAAGTGGAATCGTCGAAAAAAAATCCGTCGCTCTTTACCTTATGAATGGCTTTGCACAAAGTTTTTACATCGCAGTTTTTATTCAAAAAACTATTCGCGCCATTGGCCATAAAATCGGTTTGAACTTGAGAATTTGTCTGGTCGCTCAGTACAATCACTCTTGTGTCAGGAAACCGCCGGTGAATAATTTCTAAAATGGCTCTTCCATCTACTCCAGGCATGGAAGCATCTAATAATACAATATCTGCGTGTGCCTTCTTCAACAGGGCGCTGAGTTCTTTACCGTCTGCCGCATCTCCAACAAGATCAAACTCCGGATAGGTTTTTAAAAGTGAATAAAGTGATTTTCTGAATAGTTCTTGTTTGTCTGCGATGATGAGTTTAATTTTTGGGATCATGGGGTTGGATTTTTGGGTTTTTTAATTAAATGTTTGAAAATTTGGATGACGCAAATTAGTGATAATTTCATATTATCGTGCAAATTTAAGTTGATCAGTACGTTAAATTAGACGAATGGCTTTTTTTTAGAGTATCAAATGCATTTAGGTACAGTTAAGGTTAATTATTTAGATTTCATTAAAAAGCATTAGAAGCTATGTAAATACACAGTTCATACTGTGTATTTACATAGCTGGGATTTCCATAGGAATTTTATTTCCTTTTCTTTACTGGAAAATTCTGAGCAGTGTAAAAATATAAGTTTGATTCGAAAGAATTATATAGTGTTTGGCCGAAAACTCCATTTTCGTCGTGGTGTCAAAAAAATAATCGCTCATTTACCCCAGTAAACCTCACATTCATTTTTTTTAACACGCCTCGAAACTGAATTTTTCCATCCAAACACCTAGTTTTCGGACAGACACTAATTAGTCATCTCACAGTTATTAAATAAATATATTATTAAAATGCACAGGTAATTACACTTTTTACGAATGGTAATTCCGTGCCTGGATATGCAAAGTGCTGTGTTTTTTTGACTTTTTCAACTGAAAAAGCCGAAGGAAGGCAAATGTGCAGTCTACATTGAGCCATACTTTGTGCCGAGACTGAATTACACCACTCTCCTGCTGATAGACAAGTTTCAAAAAAACAAGGAAAGATTTGTTGAGAGAAACTAATTATTCACCCAATACAAGTACTCTGTATATCCATAGACATATACTATGTACTTGCATAGTACTTACTAGGTATCTACATCAAAAAACGCGGTACATCTAAATTGAATTTTTTGATTATCAGTTCGATACGAGTTTTATCTGGTGGAGTTAAAAAAATGTTAAGGTTTATGGCCGGTCAATTTAGGTAAAACGGAATGAGTTTCAGATTACATTTGAAAAAATATTTCGCGTAAAACTGACAATATAACTCAACTAAGATTCGCCCAATGTTCTTAATCTAAAATTGAGTTAAATTAAATAAAAAATTTCAGTGTTATAGTGAAGTAGAAGGTTGAAGCAACATCAGTATTAAAATTAAACTTAATTCCATGAAAATATCTTTTTTTTCAAAATGTGTTTTACTGTTAGTTTTATTAATTATGCAAGGCGCTCATTCACTTATGGCTCAATGTCCTGATTATACTGTTTCAATCGGGAACACTCATCCGTACCAGCCTGTTTGCCCTTTTGGATTTCCAACTAGTTTGTATGCGCAGTTAAAACAGGGGCCAACAAACATACCCGATGCAACATATAAGTGGGAACCCGGAAGTTTAATTGGCCAGAATCCAGTTGTTAACCCCTCAGTTACTACTACATACACAATTATTGCAACTATAAATGGTTGTACTTATACAGCCGTAACAACAGTAACCGTAATGAATGTACAAGCGCCGGCAATTTCTTATGCGGTAACAGCTTTCAATCCAGCCTCAACTGTTACCTTCCCGGTTAATCAAACTGGAGTTACGGGGGGAGTGTATTCGATAGCTCCTTCACATCCTTCGGTAACAATAAATTCTTCTACAGGACTTATAACCGCCTGGGGAAATTGTTTTGGAACTTACACAGTGAGTTACCAGACAGCACCTTTTGGGTTGGAGGGTGGTTTTTGTGAATATGGTTACGCAACCACAGTTGTTAATTTGCAAAACTCTTCTTGTTCAATTACCATCCCTGTGAATTCTTTTACATTATGCCCGGGTGATAAAGTAATTTTTGCGGCAACTATAACGTTTCCGGGCAGTGCAGGTGGTGGAACAGTGAGTGACGGAGGTGGTGCTTTTGTTTCTGGCGGAGGTATGGCAGATGACGGAACACGGGGGAACGGAGTAGGTTGGGGACCCATTGGAGGTACGTCTACATTAAGTTGTGTTTCATGCAACAGCCCAACATTTACGTTTGGCGGTACTTCAACAGTTTATACAATGACGGGTTATTATAACGGACAAGTTTGTGGAACCGCAGCTATTAAAATTACAGCAAAAGAGTTTTGTGAAAAGGAAGAAATTATCGGATGTTGCTTTAGTAACTATGGAGCAGCTGTATGGCTTAATAACAGCAATACATATTTGAACGTATACTGTAATCTTTTAAACGAACTTGGATATACACCTACCAGTTCCATTGCCCTTCAGAAAGGAGAATTTCAAAATCAAAATGGTTCGGTGCGAGTTCTCTTGGATTGGATACACAATGCAAAAAATGATTTGTATACAACGAAAGAGGGAACAACAACCGTTTTTGGTGCAGATGAAAAAATTAAGGGAAACAGCAACACGCAATTTTATGAATTATGGCTTGACGGAAACGGAACAAAATCGATCTGGATAGATGAGTATGCTCATTCAAACCTTGACTTGACATCAAATGTGTTAGCCACCCAAAATTTTATGTTCCTGATGAAAGATCCTGTGAAGAATGTTATTCGCACCACGGGTTATGCAAGCTCGGGAATAAATGGATATTTTTCATGGTCAATGAACACTATTACACAGACGCCCACCCAGAAATATTTATTTCCAATGGGCGCAACAGCTTCTGCCTCCTGGCCATTTAGGTACCGACCTGTGGTAATAGTTAATAACTCCACTACCCAGACCGATGAAATCAGTGTTAACTATATGAATATCGCTCCAAGCTTAACCAACGATGCGGCGTTTGTACACGTTATCCCAACACTGACAAATGTGATCACGAACCAGGCTCCGAACGTTCTCCAGATTAACAACGCTTTCTATCATAAAATTAAGAAAACAGTCCCTACGAGTCCGGTACTTTCCAACCTGTCTGTTAAATCATTTTATTTTCCGGTGGATGGCCAGTTTCAAAGTTTAGCAGAATGGGAAAAAGACCCAAATCAAACGTATGACTGGTGGGGAGGTACTCCCGGTGCCAGTGCGTCAACAGTCGTATCGACAGACCCTGGATCTCCGGGAATGATCTACGCGATGGCAAATGGAACTTTGAACTTCAATCATAAACCCTTCACTCTTTCAAGAGGCGGTTTTTACCTGAATACAAATAATTTCGGTAATACAGGGACACCGGGAACCTCTTTTAGTCTTTCTGCAGTGCCTCCTGGAAGTGGGTCTACACCTGCAGGAGGAGGTCTAGGTAATCCTTATGGAACCGGAAATAATAGCGGAAACGGTGGAAACGGTGGTAACACAATTTTCTCCCCTAACCCCGTAGCTGGAGAATATATTATGACAGTAAATGCTGCAAACAATTGTGCTATTGGCGGAAACATCCGGTTTGTGATTGATCAGAATGGGAACATTAGTCCTAATACAGTTAAGTACGGTATAATTCCAGGATCGTATTTAGGTGAATTGTCAGAGGCTGTATATACAATTGACAATGTCAATTCTGGGATTACATTCAGCGCTACTCCACGCAACCTGCTTAGGAATTGCGTCAATTCGGTAACCGTCACTACTTCGGTCAATTCGGACCATGTGCTTAATTCCGGCGAAAGTATCACGGTAATCCTTCCGACGGTTGGCAACACAAGTAATACAATAACTTACGGGCAATTCATGATTTTTAACAAAGCAAACATTCAGGTTTTTACCTCCAGCGCCAACATGACTTCCGGCACAACAAATTTAACGCCGAATCCTGCCCTTGTAGCTGATATCTATAGGTTTGAACTACAAATTAACGCGTCTACGGCGCCACCAATAACGGAAATAATAAGAGGACAATTAATAGTAAAGTAAAAATATATGAAATAACCATGTTTGCCGAAACACAAAAAGGGCAAATATTTAGTAAACATTTGAGCCGGCGCGTGCTGAGAAAGATAAACTGGCTAAACCCTATGACAAATAAAAAACAATAATATCTACATATGAAAAATTATAACAACATAGCCATAAGTTTATGCCTGATTTTTTCGATCTACTTGGTAGTAGACCGGATTGTAAATAAAACCCAAAAAATAGGAATTGTCCAGATGGACAAACTCATTTATGATTTTAACGGAATGAAAGAAGCAACAGACAAGTATGCTGCCAAGATGAAGCACTGGTCGTCAGAATCAGATTCACTTGAAGGTAAGTTGCAGGAGCTGCTAACGCAGATAAGGCTGGATTCATTAAATAAGGATAAGAATAAACTGAACCGCGATATTCAAACCTTTTTGCTTTATAAAAAATCTTATACGCAATATATTCAGAATACCGAGGAAAACGCGAAAGAAGAGGATAAGGACATGACGCTTGGTGTTGTGAACCAGGTAAACGAATATATAAAATCATACGCTGTTGAAAAAGGATTTGATGTAATCCTCACTAACACTCAACAACAGAGCGTGGGTTATGCAAAAGAAATGGTGGACGTTACAGGGCAAGTACTTGCATATGCCAATAAAAAATACGAGGGCGTAAAATAAAATATATGAAACTGAAGCATTTAAATATTGTACTTGTGTGGATTGTCTGTGGCTTGATGGCCTGTAGGCCTTCGGAAATAAACAATCCCAGAGAGTATTTTACTTACCTCTCAAATCCCAAAAATGGTTTGATAAAGGAGAAAAGTATTGCAGGCATCAGGTACAAAATAAAATATCTGCCAACAGAATATTTAGCTTACAATGCGTCAAAAAACACGAATTGCACGCAAACATTTAAAGACAGTCTTATAAAATCTTATAATAATTCGCTCACCTTTTTGGTGAACGTAGGACCGGCAAAAGGAGAGGATTTTGATATTACACGGCTTGATGTTGCCAATTACGAAGAGTTTGCCCAACGCATTGAGGAAATGGCCTTCGGCGCGCAGGAATGGATGCAGCTTAAAGCTGGCGATAAGGAATACAAACCCTCAATAGTGAGAATGGAAAATATTAACGCGCAGGATAACAGCAGAAATTTTATGGCGGTGTTTCCTTCAACTTGTGGATCTGAAGATCTTAGAAAAAACGACCTGTGCTTTAGTTATAGTGATGAATTGTTCAATACCGGCGTTAACAAGTTTATTTTTAAATCAAAAGACATTACAGAATTACCGGAGTTTAAATTTTAAAGAACCTGCAGTATGTATAAACAAACATTTTTAAAAAAACTAAGAGAGAGCCGCACGACCCGAATTATAAGTGCATTTCTTGTATTAAACCTGTTAGTGGAGATCGTTTCCCCGACTGTAGCAATGGCGCTTACCGCAGGAGCTTCGGCTCCTGAATTCAGCAGCTTTGAACCAGTTGCCACGACCGACATGGTAAACGACTTTTCGGGTGATTTTACCTACAATTTACCTGTGTTGAAAGTACCTGGGCCGGATGGTGGAGGTTATTCGATGTCCCTTGCTTATCACTCGGGAGTTTCTTCGGAAGAAGAAGCTTCTTGGGTTGGTTTTGGCTGGACGCTAAATCCGGGCGCTATTAACAGGAACAAACGTGGATATGCCGATGAATTTGCCGGAGTGGACGTCGAAAATTACAACAAAGCAAAAGCCAACTGGACGCACAGTAGCAAGTTCGACTGTAACATCGAGTTAAATAGCAGCGATGCAACGGGGTCAGAAAAAGTAGGAAAGGGATTTTTGGAGTCACTTCAAAAAGTTAAGAAGAATTTGGGATTAACGGGTATGGGTACCAATGAAAGTAGTAATAAGTCAAATGATCCTGCTGATATTTCAGTTAGTATCTCACATACCATTCGTTACAATAATTACTCGGGTTTTTCAATCGCAAATGGAGTAGGTGTTAATTTATTTGGCATTGCCAGTGTGGATATGAATCGTTCCGGCGGACAAAATACTTTTGGTTTTTCGGTCAATCCCAGAATGATTATGAAGGCAATGGGTAAAAAACATGCTGTAACGACTAAGAATACCGAAAAGAAAGTATGGAAGGATACGAAGGATGAAAAAGCGATTAGAAGAGCCAAATTAAAACAAGATAGAAAAGACAGTAGGACAAGTCGTCGCACAGGTAGTATACTAGCGCACTATTCTTTTAATTCTTATGAAGCTCCTGCTTTAGGATACTCCATCGCTCATAGTGAAGGTGCTTCTTGGAATTTTTCAGGTTCTGTGCAGTTTAACCCTACAGGACCTTTCGGTTATCAGGTGGGAATTGCAGGCAATACAAACGTTTCTGCTACTGAAGGAAAACAAATAGACCATGCTTATGGTTACATGAATAGTGATCAGGCGAATTTAGGCGGAGCCGCAAATGAAGTCTATGATTTTCAATTAGAAAAAGAAAGTACGTTTAATAAACATGATAAAAACTTAGGAATTCCCTTTAATAATGCCGATTTGTTTTCTGCCAGTGGAAACGGTGTAGTAGGTGGCTTTAAAATTATACATGACAATATCGGATCATATTATCCTAACACGCTTAGCTCTGAAACCAAGATCAGACAGTTGGGTGTAGAAATTGGAATTGGAACAACTAATACCATGGGTCTTGATTTTGGAATTGGAAAACAAAAAACGGAAGTACATGGCAAATGGCCAAAAATGCCCGGAATGACTGACAAATTATTCTCAAGCGGCACCAACAAACCCACAATGCGCTTTACGAACGATTTAGGTGGTGAAGTGAATTATTCTGATGATTATAACGATTTGCTTTTTGCTAAAATACATTCTGACAAGCAACTTGATTTAGATTCCGATTTCGATTTAGCCCTTGATCAAACAAAATCTCATAACTCCTCTTATATTGATTATACGCAAGCTAATAACACCAATAATCCTTCCATTAATGCTTTATATATTACGAATAAAGATGGGGGTAAATCTAATTATACACTCCCTATATATACTAAAAACGAAGCGGAACTAACCACTACTGTGCCTTTTCATGATGGTACCGATATAATAGATAATGAATTGGATTTCGATACCCCATTGAATAATACAACAGCTATCGGACATAAAATCTCAGAGCAGTACCCTTCGTCATATTTGCTCACAAGCAATACCACTTTTAATTATATAGATGCGGATTTAATTGCAGGACCTTCTATGGGCGATTTCGGTGGATGGACGCGTTTTGATTATAAACAAGCTTATGGTGGTTTGGCTAACAATTGGTACAGGTATAGAAGTCCCTATGCGGGACTGAATTACAACCGGGGTAGATTATTGGATCCTGAAGACGGAACGGGTTCTATGTCATCAGGCGATAAAGAAGTATATTATTTAAAGTGTATTGAAACTAAATCACACATTGCTTTTTTTGTCACGAATAAAATGACGGCTGCAACATTTTCGGTTAACTTCCCACAAGGGCAGTATCCTTATTTGTACAGTGGTGGTTTACCAATTACAACGGTTACCACTAATGTTTCTGGTTCAGGAGATATACGCTACGATGGAGTGGATGCAGCACCCATTAATATTACTACAGGAAAAGATGAGGCCGCTAACAATCTAAATGCCAAAGGTACGCATGATCTTGAAAAGCTGGAGCGCATCGTTCTTTTCGCAAAATCAGATCTTTCCACTCCTCTCACTACTACATTTTTTGAATACGATTATTCTTTATGTCAGGGCATTCCTAACTCTTTGGCGCCTGCTAATGCAGTGTCAAAAGATAAAGGGAAGTTAACCCTTAAAAAAGTATGGACAGAATCAGGTGGCACTCTTAGAAGCCAAATAGCACCTTATGAATTTGAATATGAGTATTTTCTTCAGTACTCACCTACGATTATTGCTAAGTATCCGTGGACCAAAACAGAGTTTAAAGATGTTTACACCACGAATGATGCCAATCAGAATCCGGCTTATAAATCGTCGCATTTAGATGCTTGGGGTAATTACCAGGAAGAAGGAGCTAAAAGATTTGAAAATATGCAAACCTGGCTTTCACAAAAGGCACCGTCATCCACCTTCGATCCGGCGGCGTGGCAACTCAAACGGATTAAATTGCCTTCAGGCGGAGAAATACATATAAATTATGAGCAAAAGGATTATTTGAATGTTCAGGATTTACGCCCCACAGCCATGGTCAGCCTTTTACCGGATGAAAATAAAGACGGGTATAAATCTGATGAAAGCGTGTTCTGCATTAATACCGACGATTTAGCTGTGGGTACAAGTATCTCTACCTACACAAGCGTTCTCTACGATCATTTCATCAACCAAAATAATAAACTATACTTTAAAATGCTCTATGCTTTCACTGACGACGGTGAACCGCAATTAAATACTGAGAATAGACGTTTCGAATACATTTCTGGGTACACAAACGTAAATAAAATTTCTGTAACAGCAGGGGGCACCAAAATCCTGATGCATTTGGGCGATTTAAGAGATAATTGCTTGCAGAATGGAGACGGTAAAAAGGATAAAACACTGCCTCGCTATGTTTGTTATCAGGAGTTGTTAGGTAATGGAGGAACGAATTTAGGTTTAAACTCCGCCTATTATAAAGGTTATGATTATTCCCCGGCTGCATATTCTTCTAATCCCATTTCCAACACGGATATGTCAGGTAAAGCCTTTATTCAGGCACTTCCGATGACAGTGATGATGTTTACCGACTGGATAAGCGGTAAGGTTCATAATGTACGCAAAAAAAATGCCTGTAAAAGTATAAAGTTTGATTTGTCCTATTTTAAACTCCCTGTTTTTAATGCTAAAAAAGGTGGTGGCATTCGTGTAAAGCGTCTACTTACGTATGATCCTGGTATTTCCGGTGAAAATGGAGATGCCATGTTGTACGGTTCTGAATATAGTTATAAAAATGAAGATGGAACCTCAAGTGGTGTAGCTACTAATGAGCCGTCGTCTATACGTGAAGAAAATGTACTGGTAGGTTTGATGGAGCGTAAAAAACAGAAATGGCTTAATAAAATAATGAATGGTAAGGATACAAAACATTTTGAGGGCCCGGTTGGCGAAAATATTATGCCAGGGGCAGAGGTTGGACACTCGCGAATCGTTATCAAAAATATTCATAGTGGAAAATCAACACCCGGTTATGCCGTTAACTCTTATCATACTGCAAAAGAGAATCCTGTATCTGTTGACTTTTCGAGAATATCGAAAGATAATAAGACGTACAAAAAATTTAATTTAAGTCTGCCTTTGGGCCCAGTTAATTTGGAAATGCACCGTGCCTGGGTAACGCAAGGGTATATTTTCAAACTCAATGACTTGCATGGTAAAATAGCTGGTAAGGCAACCTACGCAGGTAATTATGAGCCGGCTAATTTTAGTGAAACTGCTTTTACAAGCAAAACAACTTATAACTACTCGCAATTAGGTGAAAAAATTCAAAGTGTTTTGTTTGATAACGGGACAAAAGAATTTAAGCGTGATTTTTTGAATCCGGGAATGGAGGAGGATTACACAATGTTTACGTCTTATGTCCGCGATAAAACCTGCAACTTTACCGTCGAGGTAGATTTTAATTTAACCTTGCCAATAGTACCTTCTTTGGGCCAGAAGACTGGGTTTTCATATACCGATAGTAGGCTTTGTCAACACGTTACTTCAAAAGTGGTAAGGCAGGTTACTTATTTAATGTCTACCACCAATGTAACAGACGGTGTGGCTCAAACAACTGAGAACCTTGCATTTGATCGCTACACTGGCGACCCTGTTTTAACACGAACCTTTGATGGTTATATGGCACCTAATAATGCCATTTACACACAAGGAGATGGGGCGACTAAACACTCGGGGTATTATTACGCATTGAACATTCCAGCCGCCTGGATGTATTCTTCCTTTCGTCCAAAGACTGTTAGTGCTACAAATACCAACCAACTCACGCTTATGGCTGGTAACGTTGTAACTTATGGTAGCAATGAGTTATACACAGCTTTCAGTAATACCGCTACAACTGCATGGTCTCCTTATACCAACTCTCTAACCAACGTAGTTAACGCTTCTGCGACTACTTATACAAACAATTGGTTTGATGCCAGTGCGGTGTCTGAGCATTCTATATCAGCATCGGTGCCGTCTGCCAGCATTACGGCGAATAGTTTTTTGTATCCGGAAAGAAGTTTCTCATACAAAGATCTTGTAAACGACGCCAATCAAACGAATGGAAAAATTTATAAAGGGGGTGTTGCTTCAAATCCTCTTAGTTTTTTTGATTGGATTACTTACACACCTAACAGCGCTGTTGCCTCTGATTGGTATTCTGATTCAAAAATCACCAAATATTCGCCTAACGGGTATCCTCTGGAAGAACAAGATGTGCTTGCGATTAAGAGCAGTGCGCGTTTTGGTTACGCAAATACATTACCTGTTTTAGTAGCGCAGAATGCAGCTTATAACGATACCAGATTTACAGATTTTGAATATGGCATGGGCTTAAATAGCAACGTAAAATCAAACACGGCCCACTCAGGAAGAGCTTCTTATCTTTTATCTGGCGATCCAACTTACACCGTGGCTGCCAACTATCCAGTTCATACCCATAAGGGGCTTTCATTAAAGGTTTGGCTAAAGAGTTCACTTAGTACCAATGTTAACGATGTTAATTATGGCCTTAAAAATTCCAATCCACAGTTTAAAGCAAAAATGGGCGGGAAAGAATTTGAATTTAAGCGTATTGCTCAAACAGGGGAATGGACATTGTATTCTGCTGATATCAAAGACTTTCAAGGACTGACTTCTGGAATTTATACTATTCAGTTAAACTATAACTATGTGCTTCCAAACGAGTTGGTTTATATCGATGATGTCCGTTTGCAGCCAATGGATGCTTCTATGAACTGCTCTGTTTATTATGCGGATAACAAACTGGCGGCTCAATTTGATGATCAGCATTTTGGTGTGTTTTATGAGTATAATAATAATGGGCAGTTAGTAAGAAAAAGTATTGAAACCGAGCGTGGAAAAAAAGTATTACAGGAACAACAATACAATACCCCACTTAAGATAAATTAAATTGATAAACATGAAGAATAAACTATTTATTACACTTCTTTTATGCGCCTCTTATTTTTTTGGCCAAAATAACAATATATGCATACAAGAAGTACTGGACTACGAAAATAGAAGTGGTAATTTGAATGACACAGCTCTTGCCGGCAAAAATGTTTTTTTAAGCTATACGGTAAAAGTCACCGACTGGGATGACGAAAGTACTATCTCAAATGTCAAGATCTATAAAATGGGTGCTGAAACACGTTTCTTTTCCGAGCAGGTGAACATGTATACTAATGAAAGAGAAGTTATAGTTGAAATTCCTGATCAAAAGGTAATTGCCATAAATAACACCCTACCTGATGCAGGCAGTAAGCAAAAAGCCGATGAGTTTCAGGAACTAAGAAAAGAATTTTTAGATAGTTGTCAGGTTGTTTCGTGTGAATCTATTGGTAAAAATACAAAGGTATTGGTATTAAAGGTTAACCCTCGACAAATACAGGAGGGAATTAAAATTGTGGAAATGCGGTACGAGTATGACACGGAACGCAAAAAAGTGCTACAGGTAAAAACGACCTACCACCCTGATTATAAACTTAAGGCTCTGCTAATGATTTATCGCGATTTTAATACTGAAAGCACCTATAATTTCACAGCTTTTAAGGGACATTTTATCGATAGGAAAGGGCAACTTACCTCAAAATATAAGGACTATGAATTGGTAGACAGCCGCGATAAAAAAGCAGGTAGTAGTAAAAAGTAACAGATAGGTAATTAAACAACTATGAAAAAACAATTGAAATTATTCGTGGCATTTTACTTTATAACCAGCGTTGCAGCATTTTCGCAAAGCTGCCCTACTTATACCGCATTTTCTGCAGTTTTGCAGGGAACGAATCAGGTTGCGTTTGGTAATACCATAAACTTTCCTGTAACATCGAAAGCAGGATCCGCCACCCTCAGAGAAAAAAACAAATCTGCTAAAGTTTATTTCAAGTTAGACCTGGGAGATGATTATGTAAAGCAAAATAATAATAATTGGAAATTTAAAGTAACAGTAGACGTCTCATATAAATTCGGGTTGCCAGGGGCATTAACTATCGTTAAAACCCTCACAATTACGGATAATGCTCCAGAGATGTTAAAGATAGAAGATGTATTAGGTTCATTTGCCACCACTTCTCCAGCCTTCGGATCAACTATTAACATAGTGTCCATAACCGATGGCGTAAACACGCTTAGTGGTACTGGTTTACTACAGGATTTTATTTTCAATAATTTACGTTTAAAAATCGAATTAGCAAGAGAATATGATGTAGATGTGCGTTTTGCAAGTAACGCAAAAATGTCAAATGCACCACTTATTTTTCCTTCTATCATTGCCAACCGTCTGGTAACCTTTAGCTGGCAACCTAATGCTTCTAACGCTTATCCGAATTATGAAATTCAAATCCTTAAATTATTTAATACGGATCCTGCTCTCCAGAAGGATCTTAATCAAATGACTTCAACTATAGATTGGTCAAAAGCATTAGATATAGAAACTCAGTCCTGTAAACCGTCGGTTATACTTACAATGGGAGAGGGCTCAGGTTACTATATCTGGCGAGTAAGACCTATCGGGAATTATTTTAGTGGTGGAATATCCAACAGCGAAAATTATGGAGAATGGAGCACCGCAGTTTCAGCCGCAACCAATACACTTTCACTAAATAAAATAGCATTAACACCCACTTCTGTTTCTATGCCCTATGCCTTTTATTTTACAGATCCGGATGAAGACATTAACTGGATTTACAGTAGGGTTTTTACAGAAGGAGATACATACGACAAGAACAGTCCAACTGGCGTAAAGTCCAGCGAGGGAATGTCTTACGCAGATGGTTTATTAAGAGTAAGACAAAATCAAAAATTTAATAGCTCCGAAAATACAAATATCGTTTCTCAAACAGTAAATGATTATTCAGGAAGACCTGCGTTAAGTACCATACCGGTTCCGACTGTAGGAGGTTTAACTGGCTATCAAAAAGCATTGGTAAAGGATCCTTTGGGCAATTTATATACTGCTGAAAATTTTGATCAGGATGCTAAAGTAAATAATCCTGATCAGGTTAACGATCTGAATACGGCATATGCTTATTATTCCTCCAATTCTTCTTCTGCAATAAGTGGGGTAGATAATGCCAACGTTCCAAATGCGGAAGGATATCCGTTTAAAAGGACAATCTTTAAAACAGATGGAACCAATAGGGTGGAAGAAGAGTCGGGGGTAGGTAAGACGCATTCAATTGGTAGTCAAACTTTACAAGGACGTACAACACGCATTTCTTATAGTACACCTTCTGAAGATGAGTTGATTCGGATATTCGGAGAGGAAGCACCACTTTCGCAATCAGTAATCAAAACGACTACTATTGATCAAAACAACGTTATTTCTATCTCTTATACTTCTAAAGAAGGAAAAACAATTGCTACCGCTTTATCTTCGCCAAGCGTGAGTAATTTAGCAACCCTTGGAGGGACGATTACCACATTTAGCGTGAATAATGCTATAAACCAAAATGTATATTCACCGGGAAAAATTGTTGCATCCAAACGCATTTCAATTTCAGCGAATACAACTGTTCTAAATTTGAACCATACAACCTCTAGTTTGCCCGGCGATAACACTGGATGTATTGTGGCGAGTTGTAATTATCAATTAAGGATTTACCTTAAAGATATAAAAAACAACATTACCTATGTAAGCGATGCAAACACAGGCGTTGCAGGAATTAGCAATTTTACAACTGCGTCTGCTTCCAGCTTAACGTTTCCATCTACCTGGGCCTTTGTTGATGTAAATACAGGCAGCGCAAACACACCCATTTATCCAGGAGGTACTGCCTACAATGAAATTATACTGAATGAAGGGGAGTATTTATTTATTAAAGAATTATATTCTTCAAACGGTCCGGGTTATGGAGAAGATTTAGGAAACGACGACGATGAAAAAACAAGACCTATTTTCGACGCAATTGCAAATAGAATGAAAAATGTTAGTGGTCCTATCGAAAAAGCAGCTTTTGATATTTGGATGGGTACATTACGCACGCTGGTAAACGCTTACAACTCAGCACCCGTGCAGTCGCTTGCCGGGCTTACTTCTGGTTTATTATCACATTTGTGTATCGATCCAGTCCTATTAAAACCAGGCTTTCTTTTTCCGCCAGCTTCGCTTTTTAATTTGTCGGCTTCTACAACAAGCTCGGCCGATCCAGGTATGGACAATCTGGAAATAACTACCAGTTGCTGTGGTTCAATAAGTGCCCAAGTACCGAAAACCACTATCTGTATTGTTTGCGAAGGTTCACCTGAAGCCGCTTATCAAAATACGACTACTATTGCAAACATGGTAAGTGCAAATGCAGCGGCCTCTTCAACAGCTATAACACCCTATGGATTTAATGATTTTAATAGCAATACGGGCTGGAACAACATGACAGATCCTGCAAAACGTAATGCTATTAATATACTGGTTGAAAGGGAGTTTATAAATGTTCTGAAAGACAAAATGGGTGAGGAGCTTATTTCTTATAATGATCTTTGGAAAATAGCACCCGGTTTCAGTTTTGAAAGCCTCAATTTTATGATCTCAAATATGCTGATTTCTCAGTATTACACAGGAAGTTCCATAAAAAGTGGTGCTAGCTGGTATGAAGCCATTAAGAATCCACAAGGTTCGTACAATCTCGGAAATCTTATTACAGCAAGTAATCCAACATTAACGTACAACTACGATTGTAAGAAGTTGATAGACGCATGGTATTTAGCAATGGCACCATTAAATGGATATGAGATGGAAACAGGTTCTGGCAACGTGCTTAAGGGGTTTGATAAATCAGAAGGGCCGGGAGCAGCTTTACTCGAAGCGTTGAATACCGATAATTGGTCTCCACCATTAAGAGCCGGATTGGATTTATTAAAGGGCGCTATTGGAAAAGTAATGAATAAGTTCAGCAGTTCAAAAAATGGTGACGTGAGTAAAGAGAAAGTAGAGTCGCTAAGTTGCGTTACATCTATGTTCCTCCAGGTATCCGGTTGTCAGTTTGCGGCTATTATTGACGGTAGTGCATTACCGAATTACATAAATTCTACTGGAGGAAGATATCCCGATGAATATTATGATTTCACGCCGGCCTCCACCCCAACACCGTCTACTATTTACACAACTATTGTAACCGGGAACGCAATAACTGGAACTGTAAGTAACACATACGTTCCACTTTTATTTACCATGAATGTAAATGCAGTCGAAATTAGTACCACCACCTGTAACAACCTCGTTGTCGAAGAACTTTATTACCCATATATACTGAAACCAGAATGGATGTTTAAATATTTTGTTTACAATGTGTTCGAGAACCAAGGCAATAGCACGGGAGCTTTAAACTTTATAAATGACAATGATAATTTCCTTCCTAATCAGGTGTTGATAGACTTAAACAGAACCTATAATGCTCCTTTTTCATACCTCACCGCTGCGGCAGCAACTGGGTTATCCGCAACCGATTTATGTTACCAACCCATAACATCCACTTTTACGGTAAGCTCTGTCAGTAACAACTTTATTTATACACACGAAAACTGGTCTAGTAAAGAGCGGTCCGAATTTTACGACCTGGCAAAAGGAGGAGGTAATTGTTCTGAATTTAAAGGTATTTCTACAAATGATAACCTTTACGATGGAAACGTTTTACCCGAATGTCCCACTAAAACGGAATTATTTGCCATGGCAAATGATATTTTAACAAAAAGAATAAGTGCAGCCTCAGACATGGCTTTGGATATTAAATCAACGCTCATTAACGAACTGGAGGCATCTTGTTATACAATTGTTCCTTGCAAGTCAGGTGGATCAGTACCAGGAGAAGTGACGATGAAGGAAATTGATTTAATGGCAGACGCCGTTATAACTCAGGCAATAGCTCAAATTCAAAGTATCAAAGATAATTTTACAGTAACACCAATCACCAATGTTTCGTCCTGTGCAAGTGAAACTCTATTAACTCAAATGTATTCTCCAATAGCTTCTTGTAATCTACCAGCTTGTGTTCAAAAAGATTGTAAAGAAATAGTTCTTTATGAGAATAATACCATTGGATTAACCAATAGTAGAAAAATGGAAATTAAATTCTTTTTAGATTGTGACCAGAAAATTTTAGATATGCTCGAGTTAGGCTCATTTTTGCCACATATCCCTCCAATTAATGGGTGCACAAATGATAAGAATTGGAAGAGCTGCGCGGAAGGTCAGAATTGCGGGGATTATGGCGAAAAAATCAATTGTGCTTCATCCAAATTTGATAAGTACTCTAAAGAATACCATGTGACAGCAACAGGACAATAGCCACAAAAATTACTTTGCATAGAGAGAAGCTGCTTAAATCAATATAACTGAACTGATAACAAAATAAAAAAATACAAGTATGAGATAGACATGTTTGCCGAATCACAAATAGGAAAGTGTTTAGTAAACAGTTGAGTCGAAATGTGCTGCGAAATAAACTTTTAAACCATCCCGATACAGGTTCGGCAAAGGTTATGACAAATAAAAAACAATAATAACTACATATGAAAACAATAAAAATCAACTTTAGTATTCTTATCCTTTTATTTTTTGGTAATACAATACTAGCCCAAACAGAAGGTGTTTCAATTAAAGGTTCACCAGGAGCACCACATGCCTCCGCTATGTTAGATGTAGAAAGTAGCACCAAAGGAATACTTATTCCGAGGGTGGCCTTAACTGCACTCAACAATATTGCGCCTATGGCAACAACGCCCGCAACAGCCCTATTGGTTTATAACACAACATTAAATCCTGCAGCCTCTCTAAGCCCCGGGTTTTATTACTGGGAGGGTATTTGGAAAAAGTTAAATTCCGGTGCTGAATTATGGAAGGTCGATGCTAATAATGCAAATAGTATTTATTACAGCCAACCAGCAAATGGAACAGTGCAAGTTGGAGCCAGAACTACTCCAACCTCAGCGTACACCACAACTTTCCAGGTATATGGTCCGAGTGTTTTCTTTTCTATGGGCGCGGGAGCATCAAGTCCTCCGGGACCTAGACAAGGAATTATTATAGGTGACGCAAACAATGCTGCGGGAGTAGTACCTCAGGGTAGTCCTGGGGGACATTGGAATGAGATTAATTGTGTTAGTGAACCATTAGATTTACAGTGGAACACAGGTAAAGACGTGCAGATGGGGGCTTGGGCAGGTTCAAACTTATTTGTTTTTAGGGGAGCTTTAAATAAAGGCAATATCTACGCAGAAGGTACAGTATTTGCACAAAGTCAGGCACTAACATCTGATTCTACCTTAAAAAAGGATATCACTCTTTTTCAAAATGTATCCCAATTGGTGTCACAATGTAATACTTACTCTTACAATTATAAAACAGAAAGTTCAGCCGAAAAAAAACATATTGGAGTAATTGCGCAGGAATTGGAACATTTCTTTCCTCAGTTAATAAGAGAATATTCACAATCAAAAGTGACTTCGGGCAAATTTACAGAGGCCGAAACAACTGAGACAACAAGCTTTAAAACAGTGGATTATGCGGGTTTAACCGCCGTTCTTCTTCAGGCCATCAAAGAATTAAATGCTAGAATAGAAGTTCTGGAAAATAGATAAATAAGGACTAATAATGCATCATATTACATTTTTAAAAATGGAAATGTAGTTATAACGGTTGAGTAATAATATGATTTAGTTGGGTTGCACAGAAAAGGAATTTTAAAGAAAAATAGTATGCCAAATATCGTTTATAAAAAAATTAGGGGACTATCGTTTGTAGTGCTGCTCCTGCTTCTGTCTTTTCAGAATAAGAGTCAAGTATCAATAGGCCCTTATGCCTGTTGTCTTTCTCCGGGTATAAATTCCACTTATAGTTTTACTGCAAGTAGTCCAGTGTATAATGGAAACACAGCCACAATTAACTTTACTTTTGTAACATTAATAACCACTGGCTGTAATCCCCTTGCGATGAATTCCACGACATTTAGTTTCGGGGATCAAACACCAGACTATGTTGGTAACTTAGTTTCTTTTGCAAGTATTAGCGGTGGAGCTGCTATTGCAAGCACTTTCACCGCAAGTCATACCTACACATTGCCAAACGTTTGCGCACCTGCCGTTTACACTTTAAATTTATTTACAAGGAGTGAATCCATGTTGTTGTGTAATAAAGATTTCATAATCACTGTCCCACATCCGGGTTCTACATTTTCTATTACTAAAACCTACGGCAATTGCAATTCCGTTACTTTTAATGCCCTGGGAACTTTGCCTTTATTAAATGCGCAGTGGATTTACGGCAATAACGTAGCTAGCTCTATAATGCCTTCGGTTAGTTCAACTGTATATCCTTATCCAGCTGCCGGGGTTTATACGGCCTATTTAACTGGTGAAGGCATTGCTCCCTGCACAGTTTCAACACAAGTGAACGTGCAAGGCCCTGTTAGCGATTTTACATATTTAGTCCTTGATCAATGCAGTCCTGCGGCCGGAGTAGCACTCAGTATTGTAAATTACAGTAGCACGGGAGTTACCTATAAGTTCCAAATCAATGGGGGTTCTTTGATTAACATTTCTGCTACCAACACAACAATCACAAGTGGTTTTATCGGCGGTATTAATACAATTATACTAATCGTTTCTAACGGTACTTGCTCCAGTACGATCACTAAAACTGTTAATATAGGGGCGCCTTCAAACTATAATATTACCGCAACAAATAGCACTTGTAAAACATTTAACTTCAATTATACCGGTAGTCCGGCATTAACGAATACACAATGGGCTTTTGGGGATGGTAATTTAAGTCCGATTATCACAAATGGGGCTACAAATTATATACACACGTATGTAGCACCGGGTAATTATGTTGTAAGTTTAAGTGGAGTGGGTATTAGTCCTTGTCAATTACAAACAACAGTGAACGTTACAGAATTTACTTTAGCAGATTTTACATACACTTTAAATAATTTATGTGATGCCAGTGCTGGTTGTATTTTAGGTGTATCAAATTACAACTCTAATTATACCTATCAGTGGCAAATAAATGGTTTTATTGTACCTAGTACAGGAGCAACAGGTACTTACTATACGGGTCTTCAAAATGGAAATAATGTGATTAAACTTACTATTACCAATGCTTCCAATTGCAGTACTTCTACTACTAAAGTTATGAGTATTGGCTCGCCACCAGCTTCGTTTAGCCAGTATACCAACAACGTTTGTTTAGGCGATCCATTGTCTATTTATAATCTTTCATCAGGTGGGGGGCTTTATACCTGGACCATCACAAACAGTTCTGGCTCAACTAATTTTACTGGTATGAATCCTGCATACACTTTTACAACTATAGGGTCTCATGCTATCGGTCTTACCGTTACGAGTACTATTTCCGCCAATGGTCAAACTGCCGTTTGCACAAGTAGTTATGTAACCAATACGACAGTTAACTCTTTACCGGATGCTACATTTTCTGTTTCTCCTCTTGTTTGTAATAATAGCCTCTCTTTAACTTTGGCAGCGCCATCTATACCTTTTACGGCATACACTCTAACTTATGGCGATGGTACTTCTTTCACAGGAGGCAGCAGTTTTAATCCCGCACATTTAACCCATACGTACGCCACCGTTTCTACCAATACTATTTACACGGCTCAACTTACATTATTTAACGGCCCATGTAGTTCAAACTACAGTCAAAACATTGTTATTAATAACAACTCATCCCTAATCCTAACTTCACCTGATGAAAACTTTTGTGCAGGAAGTTCATCATCCATTAATTCAACGATCAATTCAACTGTTCCCGGAGTAGGTCCCTTTACGTATGCGTGGACAGGTCCTGGAGCATTTACCTCCAATACCCAAAATATTAGCGTAACTGTCGGTGGAATTTATCAATTATCGGCAACAAGTACAGGTACTTGTCCATTAGTACTAAGTGGTTCGAAAAGTGTAACCGAAGTAGCACTACCAAGTGTTACTGTTTCTGGTATAGCCCATATAACCTGTATAAATGCCAATGGAACGGTAACGCTTACTCTTCCAAACAATTCTCCGCAACCCGGTTTTCTCGTAAACGGCCAAACTGCAACGCCTGTTGGTGCGGGCTTAACTTACACTTATGTACTAACCAGTTTAACACAAGGCAATAATAACATCGTTATTACAAACCCGCTTAATACCTCCTGTGCTACTAGTACTCAGGTTACCATAACTCAAACAGAACCTTCTATTAACCTAACGGTTACTCAACCTGTAAATTGCACACCGGGTTTAGGATCGGCCAATATGAGTGCTAGTCCCTCAGGAGGCACGGCTTATTGGTATACCACGGCAAATTATCCTTCAGGTTCTTCCAACTCTGGTTCCAGCATTTCAAACTTAGCTCCTGGTACTTACGTTTTAAAATATGTAGACAATAATTGTGTTGTAATCTCTAATTTCAGTATCATTAAGCCAGCTATTAATCTGAGTAAAATAGGGGGTGTGGCTACTTGTACCAACGCTACTACACCTTTAACCATTAACGCACAGTATATTCCACAGTCACTTAGCAGTACTTATAGTTACAGCATTATTTCTGCAACTAATACGATTTCTGGGTCAACGAACCAATTTTCTTTATCTCCCGGTTCATACACGGCATTAGTCACCTCTGCGGGCGGTTGCAGCGCATCTTTACCTTTCACTATTGGACAGATAGATCCTTTACAAGTAAGTCTAAATACCTCAGAACCTTCTTGTAAAAATGTAGGTAATGTGAGTGCGATTGCTTCGGGTGGTAATGGTAATTATACTTATGAATGGTTTTGGAACGGCTCTCAAAATACCAATACAACCAATGTTCAAACACTTAGTGGCATTGCGAGTACTTCTACAATTTCTGTAATTGTAAAAGATGGTTCTGGTTGTAATACTTCTGGAATAACATATTCTGTGCAAGTGTCGCCATCGAGTGTTGTTACATTGGCTAACTGTGGGGGCATGGGCAATACCAGTGCCACGCATACCACCCCTTGTTATATTAGCACCTGTTTGCAAGGTGGAACACCAAATTATTTATACGAGTGGTTTAAAATCACACCAACTCAAGAAACAGTTCAGTGGAATTTTAGTTATAACAGTAGTGGTACTTTTGTAGCTACCAGTGGTACCAATGTCGTAATAGTTCCTATCCCTACTTCAAGCACGGCTCTTAACCTGAGTTTAAATACCGATTTTTCAGTTACCACGGTGGCTTACCCGTATTGGAATTTCACCGTAAGTGTGGCGGGGCCAGTGCCCGAAATGAACTCTACTGGAATAGCTGCCAGTGTAAGCAACAGTACAAATTCTTTACACTTTTACAGTGTAATCGAACAGGTTACTTTTCCCACTTTCAAGCAATTTATAACGTCCTACTCGGGACCGAGTGGAGCAAATGGAAGCATTGAAAAGTTTAAAACAGGCGAATATGAGTTGAATGTCACCGACGCGCTTGGTTGTAAGTACACTTTCAGCATTGGAACAATTACAATTACCGAACCAACTACTTTTAAAATTGCCTTTGATTATGTATGGGGTATGGGTAAAAAAGAAATTCCTGAACCAGTTGTAGATCCTATTCTACATGAAAATATGGTTGAAGCAGCTGATGAGCTTCTCGATCAAGCAAGCCAATGCGCCATTAAGAAAACTAAACAACTCTTAAGTTATCTGAATCAGGATTGTGGGAATTTGAACAATATTAAAGATGAGCTTACTGTATCGTATCAATTAAACGACCATCATTATACCCTATATTATTACGACCGCGCGGGGCGGTTAACCAAAACAGTTCCGCCGCAAGGAGTAGAATTAGTTTCTCAGACAGATGTTACTGCGATAAAAACCAACCGTAATGGAGACTCCGCACCAGGAGGTTGGCCAACCCTAACAGCGCATCGCATGGCCACTACTTATAAGTACAACTCGTTCGGGCAATTGGTAAGCCAAACTACTCCTGATGGTGGAACCACTAATTTTATTTATGATTCTAAAAACAGGTTGAGGTTTTCTCAAAATGATCACCAAATGAATACAAACTCATCTTACTCGTACACAAAATACGATAGCTTAGGTCGCATTGTTGAAGTAGGCCAAAGTGAGTTGAGTGGTTTAAACTTTGCGAATTTAACAGTGGTGGGCAACACCACTGCTGCAGATCTGTTAAGCTTCCCACAAGCTAATGTAAGCGGAGCCAATAACAAACAAATTACCACTACCGTTTACTCTGCAACAAGCACTGCCAATTATTATGGCAAACCACAACGTTATCTGCAAAATCGCGTGAGCTACAGTTATATCGACGAAAATCCTTTACTACCCGGCGACGAGCACTATACTTATTATAGCTACGATAGTCATGGTAACGTAGAGTGGTTAATTCAGGATAACCCAGGCGGCTTAGGACAAAATTACATTGCTTACGATTATGATTTGGTGAGTGGTAAAGTAATGAAAGTACGTTACAACGAAAAACGTTCCGACCGCTTCTTCCACCGCTATGCTTACGATTCTGAAAACAGACTAGTGCGTACCGAAACATCACGAAACGGCGAACTTTGGGATCGCGATGCGCAATACAGTTATTATGCCCATGGGCCACTTAAACGCAATGTACTTGGCGAAGACCATGTACAGGGTCTCGATTATATATACACTGTCCATGGTTGGATAAAAGCTGTGAATGCGCCTAACTTATCCCCAGCTTCAGATCCGGGCAAAGACAACGATATAACGGCTTCAGGCGCACCACAGGAAAGAACTGCTGCCGATCGGTTTGGTATGGTATTAAACTATTACAGTGGCGATTATACAAGCTATACAAATAACTTCTTAAAAACTACTAGCCAATACAGTTTGGCCGCATATAGTGCCACCAACGGCGCAGCACCTTCACTCTATAATGGAAATATCAGCGGTTGGATTCAAAGTCAACTCGATGCCACTGCCACCAGTACCTTGGCAGCAAGAGCCGACCTGTTCCAATACGACGTGTTAAACCGTATTAAACAAAGTACTTCGGTGAAAGAAGATGCAACAACCTCTGCCTGGACTACCCTTGGCCCCGGCGCTACTACCTTTAAAACAGAATACACTTATGACCGCAACGGAAATATTTTAAATCTAAAAAGGAACGACGACCTGGCTGCAGCTATGGATAATTTGCAATACACCTACGACAATGGCAGCATGGGAAGCGCCGCCACCAAAAACCGTTTAACCAGCGTGCAAGATGTGATTGGCACCACCGTAACAGGTAGACAAGATTTTCAGAATACGCATAATTACTCCTACGACGCTATAGGGAATTTGATAAAAGAAACCGGACAGGAATTCATGGCTGTGGGCACAAGCACTGTACAAGCACTCCGGTCGTTTACAACCAATATCACCTGGACAGTTTATGGTAAAATAAAAGAGATAAAAAAGTTAACAGTTGGCGGAAGCACAAATTATAAAGAGCGCATCACTTTTCAATACGACGCATCTGGTAACCGTGTTAAAAAGGACTACTGGAAAGATAGTTACGCCTCGCCCGATGGTATTGAGCAATCGCCAGAAATTACAACAACGTTTTATGTGAGAGATGCGCAGGGTAATACAATGAGTACCTACAAACGCTATTACGATATTACCAATTCCGTTTATAAAATAGATCTTACAGAACAACCCATTTACGGCAGCGACCGGGTAGGGCAGAATACCGAAATAGTAACTTTGGCATCTGCGAGCAACACTACCAATTTAGTTTTGCCGGGTAATGGCGTAACGTCCATTAGCGAATACCAGAACTGGATTACCAGTGCTGGCAAAACAAGTTTGTTGCCCATAACAGGGGCTGGAAATAATGATAATTTATGCCAATGTAAAATACTGGAACTAACCAATAGTGGCGTTAATCCAAATTATAACACCGTACAAACTGCTGTTGAAATTCTTGGTATAGCCAACAATGGGGTTGCCGTGGCTGAAGATTTAAATCGCAATCTTCAATTTTATGTAGTACTAACTAAAAATTATTTAGGGAGTAAAGACGCGTGCCTGGTATTTGATAAAGATGGTAAACTAATGGCGGGAAGCGACATGATTGGAGCGGTGGATGTAAACAGTAAACCGGTTATTGTAAATTTACCTAACAGTAATAAATACGCCATTGTAACATTAAACACATCGCAGCAAGCCATGTACCATGTGGTAGATATGTCGTTGCTGGGCTATGGCCCCGTAGCCAATTCCGGAAGTGTAATTTCGGTGGATAATCTTTTAGATAACACTATGTCTGGTGGAAAAACCCATAACTATCACTTTACCGGGGTAGAAGATCACATTACTGGACACAGCATTATTTACGCCGGTAAATTTATTCAAGATCCAGTTAATCCGGGTAAGGGTAACACTCACATCATGGCATACGATTTTGGAATCAACGTGGTGTCTCCAACAGCCTTTACGGTAAGCAGCGCTTATGGCTGCGCAACAACCGAACAAGGCCAATTACAACTTTCGCCCGATGGAAAAAAAATAGCCTGGTGGCGCTACGACCAATACCTTGCTGGATTTGATTATAAAACAGGCGAGATAAGAACCTATGTTTTAAACGGCACCCGCACAGGAGTTGTTGGATCTGCTACACTAGAAGCTATAAGCGCCGCAGGTAATCACGGCAATGGAATGCTGGATTTTATGGCCAACAGCAAAGATATTTTGTATAGCCAAAGAGGCGTTTACAAAGACGGTAGCGGTACTACAAAATACGATCGCAATGTTTGGCGATACGACCCTATTTCTTTACCTTCGTATGTAATTAATCCGAATGTGAGTCCTCTAATAAGTTATTTATACGGGGAAATAAAAAGAGGGGTTGACGGAAATTATTACATTCCAAACATGGGCAAAGCAAGTAATAGCATCCATAGCTTTAACGGTACAAGTTATAATGCTTATAGCTACGCAGTAGATACCATGTATAAACTTGCCTCAAGCTTACCTACCCAGGTGTATAAAGTATTTGATAACAATATTCTTATAAAAGATTTTATAAGAACCATTGGCAATAAAGACTACGAACTAAAGGATCATTTAGGAAACGTAAGGGTAGTGATCTCAGATGCTAAAATAATCACCGACCAAGACGCTTCCAGCACCGTGAGTAGTGGGGATTTGTTTACGCCCGAGGTGCGTAGTGCAATGTCATTTTACCCATTTGGTCAAAAAATGCCGGGCACAGAGTTTTACACAGGCTCGAAACCGCGTTACGATTTTAATGGCAAGGAAACCGATCAGGAAACAGGAACGCAGGATTATGGCATGAGGATTTATGATACGAGAATTGGAAAGTTTTTGAGTGTTGATCCACTTGCAAAAAGTTATCCCTTTTACACTCCATATCAATTTGCTGGTAACAAATCCATTCAGTGTGTAGATATTGACGGACTGGAAGATTTAAATTATATAGTTCTTCATATTAGCAAGAACGGGACAGCATTTGTGCGAGCCGAAATCGCTGAAAATACAACTTCACGGTCGCATAATGGTGTTTTAAGTGCACACAATTTAGGCTCAGGGAAAGTGGAAACAAAAACGCCATCTAATTTATTAAATCAAGTATTGGGAATTGATCCTGATAAACCACAAAGGGTAAATCCAAATATAAAAGGCGGAGTTGGGGGAACGTTTACCCCTGAGAATGGTGCTTCTGAATATTATCTTCAAGTTAATCAAAGTGATTTAAACTCAACAGGGGTACAAATAGAACAGGTAACTGATGAGGGAAATTACACTAATCAAACTGATCAAGGTTTAAGAAGAAAGCAATTTATCTTCTCCGTTCCGCCTGACCCTGCACCATATGTAATGACGCCACTTCAAAATTTAGCGCCTCCTGGCACTGTTTTATATAATCCCAATGCGTTTATTAATACAGTGACTTCTCAGGTAAATAGTGCAATAGCTGCCAGTCAACAATCGAATGATCAAATCACAAACTTGACCATCAACTATCCGAATTTTCCTGAATATGAAGCGGCTGCGCAAGATTTGTCCTCCAAGTATAAGAAGCAATATCCCAACGCAACTATTAATCTTCAATCTATAGATATAAAAACGACAGGAGGAAATTCAGCTATTGGAGTCGAAGTTACGGGATCTCCTGAACAGAAATTGAAACAATGAAAAAATTATTAGTACTATATATTTGTTGTTCTTTTGTTACAAGATCTTATGGACAAACTATATTATCGGACACCATTTATGATAAAAGTAAAAATATTGAAGCAATAAGATCTGAAATAGGTGAGAAATTTTCTTCGCAAATAAGATATTTCAAAAAAAGCTTTAACAGCTTAGATAGAGGGCAATCCATTGTGGATACAATATTTAATAACGATGTAGCCAGGAAGAAACCTTGGACACACTATGATGGCTCAGTACGAATTTTTTTACATGCAAATTCGAATGTTTATATTCAAAAAACAACTAAATATGGTTCAAATCTTGATTCTGTATTTCAGAAAATAAAAGGAGTTTATTCCTTCATGTTTAAGGAATTAGACAATCTTGAAGTAAAACTTGACTACGCAAATGATACTTGTATTCGATTTTTATCTATTCAAACAATAGATGCAAATGTTTTTGGAGGTAATAATCACAAAGAACTTTTCTTCTTAAATTCATTTTATGAGAATGGAACAAAATTTGATACTGGCGAATTAAATCATATTTATAAATGTGGCAATTTAGGTACTTTAGAGTTAATTTTTTCAAAGGCAAACTTACTTAAAAAACTAATTTTCTATAAGAGTAGAGATAATAAAAAAGCAACCGCATATGAATTTTATCCAAATTTCTACTGCGAAAAATATGGCGATTATATAAATAATTTAAAAATTGACACCTGGTTCGAATATCATCAGAACGGTAATCTAAAAAGTGTTGGGAAATATAAAATAATTATTAATACAAACGGAACAATATCATCCAAAAGTGGTGACTGGAAATATTTCGGTAGTGACGGTAAGGAATTACAAACGGAGTTTTGGCTTAATGGCAAAATTGTGAAGCGTTAGCCCGCTCGTTGGAGTCTGTGACTCCAACGGCACAATAAGAACGCAGTTAAAAATTACAGGAGCCGGTTTGCAACCGGCTTTTAACATTTATAAAAAAGGCATAACTTTATAGGATGAGCAAAAATTAGATTACATACACAACAACCCTGTAGAGGCCGGCATTGTAGAAAAGCCCGAAGACTATCTTTACAGCAGCGCCCGCAATTATAGTGAGCTGGCGGCTGTGCTGCCAACCGACGCATTGGGATAAAAACGGTTCGATACGATCCGGTTGGGTATGCGGCGATAGATTCGAACCATAATTATAAACCACCAACCGCCAGGCCTCGCAGCTTAGCGTTTTTATTTAGCGTAAGCCTGTTTGGTTTTAAAATCC
>Ga0335394_10000818_pt1 | contig 34051 bp, 28 predicted proteins | sample MAT03_FD_205741 | JGI IMG/M metagenome (GOLD analysis project Ga0335394, IMG submission 205741) | Freshwater microbial communities from Lake Fryxell liftoff mats and glacier meltwater in Antarctica - MAT-03 (spades assembly) (version 2) ...
TGGAAAGTTTTGGCGAGGGCTGGGTCACCGACGTGGTGAAGCAGCTCAAGCTTGCAGACGTGCGCACACTCCAGGCGCCCTATGGCGAACTGCCCGATCTTGCAAAGATCGATTTCGACCGCGACATTGTCTTTACCTGGAACGGCACGACCTCGGGCGTGCGCGTGCCCAACGGCGACTTCATCCCGGCCGACCGTGAAGGCCTCACCATCTGCGACGCGACCTCGGCCGCCTTCGCCCAAAAGCTCGATTTCGCCAAGCTCGATGCCGTGACCTTCTCATGGCAGAAGGCGCTTGGCGGCGAAGGCGCACACGGCATGCTGATCCTCAGCCCTCGCGCGGTCGAGCGCCTGGAAAGCTACAAGCCCGCCTGGCCGCTGCCGAAAATCTTCCGGCTGACGGCCAACGGCAAGCTGATCGAAGGCATCTTCAAGGGCGAGACGATCAACACGCCGTCGATGCTCTGCGTCGAGGACTATATCGACGCGCTGCTGTGGGCGAAGTCGATCGGTGGCCTCGACGCGCTGGTCGCGCGCGCCGACGCCAACGTCAAGGTGATCTCGGACTGGGCCGCGAAGACGCCTGCCGTCGAGTTCCTGGCGACAGTCGAAAATACGCGATCCAACACATCGGTCTGCCTGCGTTTCTCGGACCCTGCGATTGCAAATCTCGACGACGCCGGCCAGCAGGCCTTCGTGAAGGGTTTTGTTGCGCTGCTCGAATCCGAAAAGGTCGCCTACGACATTGCGAGCTACCGCGATGCGCCGCCCGGCCTGCGCATCTGGTGCGGGGCAACCGTCGAGACCGCCGATGTCGAGGCGCTGATACCCTGGCTCGAATGGGCATTTGCCAGCCAGAAAGCCGCGCTCAAGGCGGCGGCATAAGCTTTACCACCCTCCCCTCGAGGGGGAGGGTCGATGCGAAGCATCGGGGTGGGGTGTGTGATCCCATCCCTCTCAGAAAATTCACCCCACCCCGGACCTACGGTCCGACCCTCCCCCTCAAGGGGAGGGTGGCAAAAGGAACCACACCCATGCCTCGCGTACTCGTTTCCGACAAGCTTTCGACAACCGCCGTGCAGATATTCAAGGATCGCGGCCTGGAGGTCGACTACCTGCCCGACGTCGGGCCGGACAAGGAGAAGATGCTCTCCATCATCGACCAGTATGACGGCCTGGCGATCCGTTCGGCCACCAAGGTGACCGAGAAGCTGATCGCCGCGGCTACCAGGTTGAAAGTCATCGGCCGTGCCGGCATCGGAGTCGACAATGTCGACATCCCCGCCGCGTCGCGCAAGGGCATCATCGTGATGAATACGCCCTTCGGCAACTCGATCACCACGGCCGAGCATGCTGTCGCGATGATGTTCGCGCTGGCCCGGCAACTGCCGGAGGCCAACGCCTCCACCAAGGCCGGCAAGTGGGAAAAGAACCGCTTCATGGGCACCGAGATCACCGGCAAGACGCTGGCCATCATCGGCTGCGGCAACATCGGTTCGATCGTTGCAACGCGAGGCGTGGGTCTGAAAATGCACGTCATCGCCTTCGACCCCTTCCTATCGGAATCGCGTGCCTCCGAACTCGGTGTCGAAAAGGTCGAACTGGACACGCTTCTGGCGCGCGCGGACTTCATCACGCTGCACACGCCGATGACCGAAAAGACGAAGAACATCATCAACGCCGATTCCATCGCGAAGATGAAAAAGGGCGCCTACATCATCAACTGCGCACGCGGTGGCCTGATCGTCGAGGCCGACCTCGTGGCGGCGCTGAAAGACGGCAAGGTGGCAGGCGCTGCCATCGACGTGTTCGAGGTCGAGCCGGCGACCGCGAGCCCGCTCTTCGAGCTGGACAACGTGGTGGCCACGCCTCATCTCGGCGCCGCCACCAGCGAGGCGCAGGAGAATGTCGCGTTGCAGGTCGCCGAGCAGATGGCCGACTACCTGATAAAGGGCGCGGTTTCGAACGCCATCAACATGCCATCCATCACCGCCGAGGAAGCGCCGCGGCTAAAGCCGTTCGTCAAGTTGGCGGAAGTGCTCGGCGCCTTCGTCGGGCAGGTGACCGACGAGCCCATCACCGAGGTGGAGATCGTCTTTGACGGCGCGACCGCGCAGATGAACACGCGTGCGCTGATCAGTGCAGCGCTTGCCGGACTGATCCGTCCGCAGGTTGCCGACGTCAACATGGTATCGGCGCAGATCATGGTGAAGGAACGCGGCATCATCGTCTCGGAAGTCAAGCGCGACAAGTCGGGCGTTTTCGACGGCTACATCATGCTCAAGGTCACGACGCCGAACATGACCCGCTCCATCGCCGGCACCTGCTTCTCCGACGGCAAGCCGCGCTTCATCCAGATCAAGGGCATCAACCTCGATGCCGAAGTAGGGCAGCACATGCTCTACACCACCAACGCCGATGCGCCGGGCATCATCGGCCTGCTTGGCACGGTGTGCGGCGAGAACGGCGTCAACATCGCCAACTTCCAGCTCGGCCGCAACCGGCCGGGCGGCGACGCGATCGCGCTGCTCTATCTCGATGCGCCCTTCCCGGAAACCGTGCTCGAACAGGTGCGCACGCACCAGGCTATCGACTCGGCAAAGAGGCTGCGGTTCGACGTTGGTGTGATGTGAGATAGATTGCCGTTAGCTAGCTAGGGCGTGGGTGCAGCACTCGTGTCCAGAACGATCATTCGCTGAAATCAACCGGCTTGGAACGGCTGACGGGGAAATTCCGGAAGCGGCTCGTCATTGTCCGGAATATCGCGGAAAAGAGCCGCGATACGTGTACCGAGACCAAATTGCGGCTCATCGGTCAAAACCGCAGCCCGCAGAATGTCGCGAACCTCTTCCTCCATACTTACGCCGTGATGGGCGGCACGCTCCTGAATGCGGCGCTTAACATCGTCGTCGATCTGTCTTACCAGCAATTGAGCCATCGTTTTTCTCCGTGCTATCATGATAACACACGAAGTCGGACACTACTGATGGCCTCTTCTGAGCACACTTTCTGTTTCTTGACCGGTGCGGTAGGGTAGCGCCACTGAGGAGCCAAATCGATGAAGATTGTCGTCGACGCCTTTTGGGATGACGAGGTCAACGTCTGGGTCGCTTCGGCACGAGATGGGATTGGACTTGCGACTGAGGCCGACACGATTGAAGACCTGCAACGGAGATTGGCAATTCTTGTGCCGGACCTGCTCGCGGGCGACCATGAAGGTCCTTTCGAGATCGAGTTGATTGCTCGGGCCCATCAGACTGTTGCAGCAGCCTGAGACCTGTTCTTTGCGCCTATAACGTAACACATCCAAAATCGCCCGTAAGAAGGTCTGCGACAGCAAACCGTGAAAGGGGAGCGGGCAATTGAACAATTTCTCGATGGCCTTGAAGGAGGCGTTGTCCAGCGGTGGCTGGCGCTATTTCCGTCAGGGCAAAGGGGACCATGAGATTTGGCACCATGCGCCAAGTGGCCGCAAAGTAGCAGTCGACAACTCAATGAAGTCTCGTCACACAGCGAATGCCGTTCTCAAGCAGGCGGGACTCCCCAAGGCATTCTAGACACAAGAGGAAGCAGCAGATGAGCGACGGTGAAATCCAGCTGCCGGCCGAAGGTGTTTTCCTTGGCCGCGCCATGGCCGAGGGCTGGACGCATCCGGCGATCGTCACCGTGCGGGACGGCGAGGTGGTCGACATCACTTCCAAGACCTCGCCAACTTCACGCGACATCTGCGAGATGGACGATCCTGCCGGTTTCGTAGCGGGTGCGAAGGGCAAGCCGGTCGGTTCCCTTGCCGACATCGCGGCAAACAGCTTCGCCGCCGGCCGCGATCCGCAAAAACCCTGCCTGCTGTCGCCGATCGATCTACAGGCGGTCAAGGCCGCGGGCGTGACCTTCGTGGTATCGCTGCTCGAACGCGTCATCGAGGAGCAGGCGCGCGGTTCGTCCGAGAAGGCCGAAATCATCCGGGCCGACATCGCTTCACTGATCGGTCACGACCTGTCGAAGCTGAAGCCTGGGTCGGCGGAAGCCGCCAGGGTCAAGGCGAAGCTGATCGAACGGGGCGTTTGGTCGCAATATCTGGAAGTCGGCATCGGCCCGGACGCCGAGATCTTCACCAAGTGCCAGCCGATGGCGTCGGTCGGCTTCGGCGCCGATGTCGGCCTGCATCCGGTGTCGACGTGGAACAATCCCGAACCCGAGATCGCGGTCATCTCGTCGAGCGCCGGCCGCATCGTCGGCGCGACGCTCGGCAACGACGTTAACCTGCGCGATGTCGAAGGCCGCTCCGCGCTGCTGCTCGGCAAGGCAAAGGACAACAACGCTTCCGCCTCCCTCGGGCCGTTCATCCGGCTGTTTGACGGCAAGTTCACGCTCGATGACGTGAAATCGGCGGTCGTCGGACTGAAGGTCGAAGGCGAGGATGGCTTCGTGCTCGAAGGCGCAAGCTCGATGGCCGAGATCAGCCGCTCGCCGGAAGAACTCGTCGCGGCGGCGATTGGCCGGCATCACCAGTACCCCGACGGCTTCGCGCTCTATCTCGGAACCATGTTCGCGCCGGTGAAAGATCGTGGCGAGGTCGGCAAGGGCTTCACGCACACAGTCGGCGACTTCGTCACCATCTCGTCGCCTAAACTTGGCGCGCTGGTCAATCGGGTCCGGCTGTCGCCGGATTGCGCGCCCTGGACGTACGGCGCCAGCCACCTGATGCGCGACCTCGCCAAGGCAGAACTGATCTAGCGGAACGAATTTGACATTCGCATCCCATCTGACATCCCGCGGACTGAGCGAAAGTCAAATTCAAAGTTCCACGAGAATCATATGCTTGCTAGCGGTCCTTTGATTCTGACATTTGCCCCAGGGGCCGGTATCAGCGGGATGCAAATGTCGGAATCGGACCACTAGCGGCGTCGGCCATTTCCCGGCCGGGCGACTTGTTGTGGTTGCCGGGCATTTCCTGGCGAAGACTGGCATTTCCCGGCAAAGAAATGTCGCGCGCCGCCAGCCTTGCCGCTATAGAGGCCTGTCGCTTCAGGGTGGCGAAGCATTTTGCGCGGTATCGAAGGAAAGAATCATGGCCAATGTGGTTGTCGTCGGCTCCCAGTGGGGCGACGAGGGCAAAGGCAAGATCGTGGACTGGCTCTCGGAGCGCGCCGACGTGGTCGTGCGTTTCCAGGGTGGCCACAATGCCGGACACACCCTGGTCATCGACGGCAAGGTCTACAAGCTCTCGCTGCTGCCCTCGGGGGTCGTGCGCGAAGGCAAACTCTCGATTATCGGCAACGGCGTCGTTTTTGATCCGCACGCCTTCGTGACGGAGCTCGAAAAACTCCGCGCCCAGGGCGTGGAAGTGACACCGCAACGCCTGAAAATAGCCGAAAATGCCGCGCTAATCCTGTCCTTGCATGGGGAGTTGGACCGGATGCGCGAGGCGAATGCCGCCAAGGGCACGAAGATCGGAACCACGGGACGCGGCATCGGACCTGCCTACGAAGACAGGGTCGGACGCCGCGCGATCCGCGTCATGGATCTGGCCGACGTGGATACGCTACCGGCGAAGATCGACCGGTTGCTCGCGCATCACAATCCGCTCAGGCGCGGACTGGGCGAGAGCGAACTCGACCCCAAGGCGTTGCTCGACGAACTGACCTCGGTCGCCGACAAGGTGCTGCCCTACATGGACCGGGTCTGGAAGGTGCTGGACGACCACCGCCGCGCGGGCAAGCGCATCCTGTTCGAGGGCGCGCAGGGCACGCTGCTCGACATCGACCACGGCACCTATCCGTTCGTCACCTCTTCCAACACGGTCGCGGGCCAGGCGTCCGCGGGTTCCGGGGTGGGTCCGGGCGCCATCGGCTACGTGCTTGGCATCACCAAGGCCTACACGACCCGCGTTGGCGAAGGACCGTTCCCGACCGAACAGGACAACAAGGTCGGCGAGTTCCTGGGCACGCGCGGTCACGAATTCGGAACCGTCACGGGCCGGAAGCGGCGCTGCGGTTGGTTTGACGCCGTGCTGGTTCGCCAGGCTGTCGCCGTCAACGGCATCAAGGGCATCGCTCTGACCAAGCTGGACGTGCTCGACGGCCTTGAAGAGATAAAGGTCTGTGTCGGATATCTTCTCGATGGCGAGGCGATAGACTACCTGCCGGCGAGCCAGGCCGCGCAGGCGCGGGTGGAGCCGATCTATGAGACTCTGGAAGGCTGGAAGGGCACGACCGCCGGCGCGCGGAGCTGGAACGATCTGCCGGCGCAGGCGGTCAAATATGTCCGCTACATCGAAGAACTCATCGGCGCGCCTGTCGCGCTTCTTTCAACAAGCCCCGAACGGGACGATACGATACTTGTTACGGACCCGTTTCAAGATTAGTTAATGGGCTTGCCGGCATAATACGGTCAATGACTTAACGCATACCGGGCACCGGCTTATAGGTCGAATGGGATGGCAGATTTCGTAGCGGTTCTGAAGAAGACGCTCGACGGCATGGGTGAGACCACGCCGGCGATCCGTCAGCGCGTCTATGAGAAGGCGCGGCAGACGGTCGGGGCCAAGCTCGCCGCCATCAGTCCGCCGCCGCCGCCAAGCGTCGCCGACCGGCAGCGCCGCGCGCTTGAAGACGCGATTGCTTCCATCGAAAAGGGCTACGCGGCCAGTTCCGACCCGCTGTCGGAACTGGAAGATGTCTTTGCGTCGCTGAAGAATCCGCAGCCTAAGGTGCTGGAGCAGCCGACGGCCAAGACCGGCGCGTGGCCGAAATCAACGCCTACTCCCGCTGCTCCGCCCTTGCGCCCGGCTGCTCCGCCACCGCGCCCGGTCGCTCCGCCGGTCGCTCGTCAGGCAGCGGTCCCTCCACCGCCGCGCCAGCACGCGCCGCCACCGCCGCGCCAGCCGGCTCCGGCGCCCGAAGAAGATTCGATTGGTTTCGACGCTGATGACGCGCCCGGAACATATGCCCGGCGCCGCCCGGAACCGACGCGCCGCCGCAGCTTCGGCCCGCTGCTTCTCGCCGCCGTCCTGCTCGCGGTCTTCGCCGGCGGCGGCTACGGCATTTGGCTCAATCGCGATGCGTTTGGCTCCCTGTTCGGCCTTGGCGGCGGTTCGCAGACTGCCGGAACCACGCCGCTGGTTACACCGGAGGAGACGCCCGCCGCCGACGCGCCCGTGGAACAGACCGAGACGCCGAAACTCACGCAGCGCCTCAATACTGACGGCGCCGAGACGGATCCCGGTCCGGCCAATGGAAGCGCGACGGTTGGTGAAGGCACGTCCGTCGCAACCTTGACGCAGCCGCCGGGGGTCAACCCGCCGATATCGGGATCTCCGGAAGCGCCGCCTGCCGCTGAAGGGCAAGAGGCTATTCCCGGCGCAACAGACGACGCTGCCGCCGCGCCCGCTGCGGACACGGCAGCCGATCCGGCGCTCGCTGTCGCGCAGAAGGCGATCTTCTACGAAGAGCGCACCAGCGCGTCCGAAGGCTCGGCCGAGCCTGGCACGACGGTCTGGTCGCTGGTTCAGGAATCGCCGGGCGGCGATCTGCCGCCGGAGCCGGCGATCCGGGCCGAAGCGGTCATTCCGGGCAGGGACATCAAGGTGCGCATGACGATCAAGCGCAACGCGGATCAGTCGCTGCCGGCGAGCCACATCATCGAGATGATCTTCATCACGCCCGAGGGCTTCCCCGGCGGCGGCGTCGACAACATATTGCGCGTCGCCATGAAAGGCTCCGAACAGGAGGCCGGCAACCCGCTGATCGGCATTCCGGCCAAGATCGCAGACGGATTCTTCCTGGTTGCGCTGAATGACAGCAAGGCGGAGACCGACGCCAACCTCACGCTGCTGCGCCGCCAGAGCTGGATCGACATTCCCGTCGTCTACAAGTCGGGTCGCCGCGCGCTGTTCACGATGGAGAAGGGCGTTCCCGGCGACAAGGTTTTCGAAGAAGCGCTGAAAGCCTGGACGAGCGCCAGTGCGGCGACAACGACCGAGCCAGGCTGATCACCTACTGGCTTTCCAGCTCCTCACGAAGCATCTCGAGTTCCAGCCACTCCTCTTCCATGGTTGCGAGCGTCCGGCGCTCCTTGTCGAGCGCGGCGATCGTCTTGGCAAAAGATGCCGGGTTCTTCTCGTAGAAGGTCGGATCGGCGAGCTGGTTCTCCAGCTTCGAGATCGACGCCGACACCGCCTCCATCTTCCGTGGCAGGCTTTCGAGCGCGAACTTCTGTTTGTAGGACAGTTTTTTGGCAGCGGCTTTCGGCTGCGCCGTTTCGCCGGTCCTGGCGGACGTTTCCGCCGGCTGCCTGGAGGACTTCCGATCCGCAAGCCTGGTGCCGCCGCGTTGGGCCAGCATGTCCGAGTAGCCGCCGGCATATTCCACCCAGCGGCCGCCATCTTCGGGCGCGATGACGCTGGTCACCGTCCGGTCGAGAAAGTCGCGGTCGTGGCTGACCAGAAGCACCGTTCCGGCGAAGCCTGCGACGAGTTCCTGCAGCAGTTCCAGCGTCTCCATGTCGAGATCGTTGGTCGGCTCGTCGAGCACGAGCAGGTTGGCCGCGCGCGCCAGCACCCGCGCGAGGATGAGGCGCGCGCGTTCGCCGCCGGACAGTTCCCGCACCGGGGTGCGCGCCGCCTCGGGCTTGAAGAGGAAGTCCTTCATGTAGGCGACGACATGGCGCTCCTCGCCGTTGACGACGAGGGTCTCGCCGCGCCCATCGGTCAGGAAATGGGCCAGCGTTTCGTTGGGGTCTACGGCGGCGCGCTTCTGGTCGAGCGTCGCGATCTCGAGATTGACGCCGAGCCGCACCGTGCCTGTGTCGGGCGCCAGTTCGCCGGTCAGCATTTTGAGCAAGGTCGTCTTGCCGGCGCCGTTGGGGCCGACGAGGCCGATGCGGTCGCCGCGCTGGATGCGCGTCGAAAAATCCTTCACGACCGTCAGGTCGCCAAAACTCTTGGAGATGGATCTGGCCTCGATCACGAGCTTGCCGGACTCTTGGGCGTCGCTGGCGGTCATTGTCGCCACACCCTCCGCGCCCTTGTGGCCACGAAAGCTTTTGCGCATCGTCTGCAATTCGCCCAGCCGGCGCATGTTGCGCTTGCGCCTTGCGGTGACGCCGTAGCGCAGCCAGTGCTCTTCGCGCACGATCTGGCGGCCGAGCTTGTGCTGCTCGCGCTCCTCCTCCTCGAGGATGGTGTCGCGCCATTCCTCGAAGTGGGCGAACCCCTTGTCCAGCCGTCGCGTCTTGCCACGGTCGAGCCACACCGTGGCGCGGCTGACGCGTTCGAGGAAGCGGCGGTCGTGCGAGATGACCACGAGCGCAGAGGACGAGCGGTTGAGCTCGTCTTCCAGCCATTCGATCACGGCGAGATCGAGGTGGTTGGTCGGCTCGTCCAGGAGCAAGATGTCCGGCTCAGGCGCCATGACGCGGGCCAATGCCGCCCGGCGCGCCTCGCCACCCGAAAGTTCCTCGGGCATTTCCTCGCCGGTCAGTCCGAGATGGTCCAGCAGATAGGTCGCCCGATGTGGATCGTCAGCCGGGCCAAGCCCCGCCTCCACATAGGCGCGCACAGTCGCGAAACCGTCCATGTCAGGCAGTTGCGGCAGATATCGGATGGTCGCCGATGGCTGGCGGAAGATCTTGCCTTCCTGCGGCTCGACAAATCCGGCGGCGATCTTGAGCAAGGTCGACTTGCCCGATCCGTTGCGGCCGACCAGCGCGATACGGTCGCCCGCCGAAGCCGACAGTTCGGCGCCGTCGAGAAGCGGCGTGCCGCCGAATGTCAAAAGGACGCCGTCCAGCGTCAGGAGTGGAGGGGCCATGGCCGGCTCGAACCGCTCTAGTAGTTTTCGCCGGGATAGGGATGGGCGAGCAGCAGCGCGCGGCCGACTCCCAGCGAAATCCTGAGATCGCCGCGCACCTCGTTTGACAGAGTGAGCGACGTGCCGAAGGGGACCTCGACGCCATCGAGTGGCCACCTGGCACCCATCACCGTCACGCCGGAAAGATGAGAGAAGCCGAGAATGCTGAAGAGAGTGCCGTCATCGAAATCGAAATCGCGCGCGCCCGGCAGCAAGGGGTAAGCTTCTTGGTTGCCGCTGGTCAGTAGCACTGGAAGACCTTCCTTGGCGCGGCGGATGGCCAGTGCGACATGCAGGAACGCGTGATCGGCGCGCCCCCCGAAGGCCCCTGCAAGCACCAGCGAGGTCGCGCCGCGCCGAAGCGCCTCTGCGACAGCCAGTTCGCCGTCGGTATTGTCCTTGTCCCGAGGGTAACGGTCCTGAGGCACCGCGGCATATTCCGCGGCAATTTCGTCGGTGACGGAATCGAAGTCGCCGACCCAGAGTTCAGGCGTGATCCCCAGGGTCTTGGCATGCTCCATACCGGCATCCGCCGCGATCACGCGGGCGTCCGCCACCTGGGCGTCGAGGCGCGGAGTGCGCACCAACTTGCCACCAAGCAGGATGATAAATCGGCTCATGGCGTGGCCCTTACCATGCGCCGCGCGGGATGTGGAAGGCGCAATGCCAGGTCTCGGCAAAGAAAAGCTTGCGTGCCCGGTGCTTGGGCCCTATTTCTCTTCTCGCTCTAACGGGGTGCCGGGACTGACCGGCTGAGAGGCGAACGCCAACCCGCTGAACCTGATCCGGTTTGTACCGGCGGAGGGATTAGACGTCTCGGACCATCCGACGCCTGTCTTCCGTTCACCCGAATGAAGGAGGCGCTGATGCGTAAAACATCTCCATTGCTTCTCGCACTTGCTTTCGGCCTGTCGGCGCTGCCCGCCGCGGCGAAAGACAAGCTCATTGTATACACTTACGAGAGCTTCACTGCGGAGTGGGGTCCCGGACCGCAGGTCCGGAGGGTTTTCGAGGCCGAATGCGGCTGCGATGTGGAATTCGTCGCCGCCGCGGACGGTGTGGCTTTGCTCAACCGGGTCAAGCTGGAAGGTGCGTCCACCAAGGCCGACGTGGTGCTCGGCCTCGACACCAACTTGACGGAAGAGGCAAAGGCGACGGGGCTGTTTGTGCGATCGGGGGTTGACCTTTCCTCCATCAAGGTCCCGGGCGGCTGGAGCGATGACGTTTTCGTGCCGTACGACTATGCGCATTTCGCGGTGGTCTACGATTCCGAGGCATTGAAGAACCCGCCCGCGAGCCTGCAGCAACTGGTCGAAGGCGACCCGAACGAGAAGATCGTCCTGCAGGACCCGCGCACCTCGACGCCGGGGCTCGGCATGGTGCTCTGGGTCAAGGCCGTCTACGGCGACAAGGCGCCAGAGGCGTGGGCCAAGTTGAAGAACCGGGTGTTGACGGTGACGCCGGGCTGGAGCGAGGCCTATGGGCTGTTCACCAAGGGCGAAGCGCCGATGGTTCTGTCCTACACCACGTCGCCCGCCTATCACATGGTCGCGGAGAACACCGAACGCTACAAGGCGCTCGCCTTCGAGGAAGGCAACTATCTGCAGATCGAGGTCGCCGGCATGACCACGACCGGCGCGAACAATCCGCTGTCGGCGAAGTTCCTGAGCTTCATGACCGGACCCGGCTTTCAGGATGTGATCCCGGAAACAAACTGGATGTTCCCGGCCGGCGCGACGGACAAGCCGTTGAACGCCGCCTTCGGCAAACTTCCCGAGGTGGGCAAGACGCTGCTTTTTCCTGCGGACGAGGTTGCGGCCAACCGGAAGGCCTGGGTCGACGAATGGCTGGCCGCGATGAGCCGGTGAGAGAGGCTGGCCTGATGGGGTGATGTCGGACGTGCTGCAATGATCTCTCGCTCCACGATGAACTCGCGTGTTCTGGCCGGCATCCTGTCGATGATGGCCATCGCCGCGTTGATCGGTGGCGCGTTCGCCGGGTTGATCGCGGAGGGCATCCGCGATCTTTCCGGGGTGTTTGGCGCCTTCGACGCGTATCTCGCGCGAATCATCTGGTTCACGCTGTGGCAGGCCCTGCTTTCGGCGGTGCTGTCGGTCATTCCGGCGATCTTCGTCGCGCGCGCGCTGTCGCGTCATCCCGGTTTCCCCGGTCGGGCCTTTATCCTCGGGCTTTTCGCCTTGCCGCTTGCCCTGCCGGCAATCGTGGCGGCGCTCGGCATCCTCGCGCTGCTCGGTCGCGCCGGCTATCTGGCGGCGCCGCTGTCGGGAATTTCGGGGGTCGCATGGCCCGGCATATACGGGCTAGGCGGCATTCTTGTCGCGCATGTCTTCTTCAACCTGCCGCTGGCAACGAGGCTGTTTCTCGAAGCGCTTGATACGCTGCCCACCGATCAGTGGCGGCTGGCCAGCCAGCTTGGTATGGGGCCTGTCGCGACCTTCAGGCTTATCGAGTGGCCGACGATGCGCGCAGCACTTCCCGGCATCGCAGGGCTGGTGTTCATGCTGTGCATCACCTCGTTCACGATCGTGCTGACGCTCGGCGGCGGACCGGCGGCGACCACCCTTGAGGTGGCGATCTATCAGGCCCTGCGTTTCGATTTCGACCCGGCGCGCGCGGTCACGTTCACGCTGTTGCAGATCGTGCTGACCGTCATTGTCATGCTCGCGCTGGGCAGGCTCGGGGCGGATGTCGCGCCTGATGCCAATCTGAGCGTGGCGAGCCGCAAGTCTGTGCGGATCGGCCCGATGGAAACCGTGTTGAACACGGCAATCGTGCTCACAGCCCTGGTCTTCGTCGCCGGGCCGATCATGGCGACGGTGGTGGCTGGTCTTGGCGCCGATCTCGTCCGGCTGGCCGGAGAGGCAGCGGTCTGGCAGGCTACGATGACGAGCATATTCCTCGCCGTACTCTCCGCTTGCCTCTCGGTCGGGCTGGCATGGTCGCTCGCAAGCGCGCGCCGCGCGCTTGCGGACCGGCGTTCCAAGGCTGCTCGGTTCCTCGAAAGCGTGGCAGGCACGGGAGCGGGCTTCGTGCTGGTGGTTCCGCCGATCGTCCTGGGCGCGGGCTGGTTTGTCCTGCTGAGGCACAGCGGTCTGGTGTTCGCGGCGGCGCCTGTGATGGTCGTCGCCGTCAACGCAGTGATGGCCATGCCTTTTGCCATCCGCGCGATACGACCGGCGCATGACGCCGCAGCGGAACGCAACGAAAAGCTTTGCGCGCAGCTTGGCCTTAGCGGCTGGAACAGGTGGAAACTGATAGACTGGCCGGCGCTGCGCCGACCTTTCGCCACGGGCTTTGCGTTCGCGATGGCTTTGTCGCTCGGCGATCTCGGCGTCATCGCGCTGTTTGGCAGCGACAGCGTCCAGACGCTCCCTTATCTGCTGCTTGGTCGGCTCGGTTCCTATCGCACGGATGACGCGGCGGGTCTGGCGCTGCTGCTCGGTCTGCTCTGCCTGACCCTTGTGTTCATTGCGGATCGCTTCGGACGGGAGCACGCTCGATGATCGACCGCAACGCAGTCGCCGAGGTTGGCGTGCAACTCGACGACATACGGTTCCGTTACGACGACATGGAGATGCGCTTCGACGTTGCATTCAGACCGGCAACGATCACCGCCATCATGGGGCCGAGCGGCTCGGGGAAATCGACGCTGCTGAACCTGATTGCGGGGTTCGAGACGCCATTGTCCGGCCGAATATTGATCGGGGATGTCGATGTGACCTCTGAGGCGCCGGCGGAAAGGCCGGTTTCGATGGTCTTCCAGGAGAACAATCATTTTGCGCATCTCGATGTCGAGAAGAATGTCGGGCTGGGGCGTTCAGCGTCGCTGAGACTTGCCGAGGTTGATCGGGCGGCGGTAGCGGATGCGTTGCGGCGCACCGGCCTGGAGGGCAAGGAAAAGCGACTGCCGCGTGAGCTTTCCGGCGGCGAGCGGCAGCGCGTCGCGCTGGCGCGGGTTCTGGTCCGCGACCGTCCCGTGCTTCTGCTTGACGAGCCCTTCGGATCGCTTGGGCCCGCGCTGCGCGACGAGATGCTGGAGCTTCTGGTGAGCGTCCAGGCGGAACGGCGCATGACCGTGCTTTTTATCACGCACCAACCCGAGGATGCCGCGCGCGTCGCCGCCGATATGGTCTTCATCGAAGAAGGCAAAGTGGCCGCGGCCGGGCCGCTCAAAGACTTTTTCGGCGAGGCTGGCCCCGCCGCATTTCGGCGCTATATCGGCAACAGGCTGGAATTTGCCCGCAAGCGGACATAATTTACTATCAAACAGCCTTTTGGTGGCCATAGTTGAACTGAAGTCATCCTAAGGGCGTATCAATCTCCATACGGCGTGTGAATAATCGAAAGGATTTCGTTCTGTCGTTTCGCAGTGCCGGCCGAGGAGGGACCATGACGCAGGCGTCCTACCTGCTGAACCGTGCCGCACGCTTTGGCGTGGTCGCGGGGCTGATGGCTATGCTCGCCGGCTGCCAAGCCTTGTCCAGCCTGTCGACAAGCGGCGAGATCAAGGAATCAGCTTTCCGCCCTTCTGAAACGCCGGTGACCGTCGATTCGGTCTCGCGCAACGACCGGCTCGCCGAACTGGCGCGTGCCCAGCATCCGAGAATCCTGGCGACCTATGGCGGCGAGTATGCGGATCCCAAACTGGAACGTATGGTCGCCAAGGTGGTCGGAAGCCTGACCACCGTTTCCGGTAATCCGGGCCAAGCCTACCGCATCACCATCCTCAATTCACCCAACGTGAATGCCTTCGCGCTGCCGGGCGGCTACCTCTACGTGACGCGCGGCCTGCTGGCGCTTGCCAATGATTCGGCCGAGCTTGCAGCCGTGATCGCCCACGAGATGGGCCATGTGACCGCCAACCACGGCCTGCAGCGGCAGCAGAAGGAAGCCGAGGAAGTGCTCGCCACGAAGGTGGTGACGGATGTGCTCGGCGGCAATCCCAACGGCAACGTCGCGCTGCTGCGCGGCAAGCTCCGGCTTGCGCAATTCTCGCGCAACCAGGAACTCGAGGCCGATGCGATCGGCATCAAGGCCAGCGGCCAGGCGGGCTACGACCCGTACGCGGCAGGCCGCTTCCTGCAATCCATGTCGGCCTATACCGATTTCCGGTCGGTCAGCGGCGCCACGGATGCCAGCCTGGACTTTCTGGCCAGCCATCCGAACGCGCCGCAGCGCATCGAGCTCGCGCAGCGACACGCCCGACAGTTCGGCCAGCAGGGGCAGGGCGCGCGCGACCGCGATTCGTTCCTCGCCGGCATCGACGGCATCCTCTACGGCGACACGCCCGAGGAAGGCTTCGTGCGCGGCAACACCTTCATGCATCCGCGGCTCGGCGTTTCCTTCTCGGTGCCGTCGGGTTTCATAATCGACAATTCGGCGGCCGCGGTGACCGCGACGGGTCCTGGCGACCTCGCGATCCGGTTCGACGGTGTCGCGATCAATGCGCGCACCCAATTGCCCGACTATATCCGCTCTGGCTGGGTGGCGGGTCTCGACCCGTCAAGCATCCGGACGCTGACGATCAACGGGAGCGAAGCGGCGACGGCGCGGGCCGCAGCCGACGGATGGAAATTCGATATCACGGTCATCCGCTCTGGCGGGCAGGTCTACCGCCTGCTCACGGCCGCCCCGCTGAACAGCGACCAGCTCGACGCGGTCGCGGTGCCGGTGGGTGCAAGCTTCAAGCTGCTGTCGGCGCGCGAGAAGGCTGCTCTCAAGCCGCTTCGCGTTCGCGTCGTTACCGTGAAGCCCGGCCAGAACATCGGTTCGATTTCCGCGATGATGGTCGGCGTCGATCGCAAGCTTGAACTGTTTCGGGTTCTGAATGCCTTGCCTGCGGGCGCGGGCATTTCGGCCGGCGACAAGGTCAAGATCATCACCGACAGCTGATCACGGCCGTCAGGCGTGAAGAAATCCGGAATGCTGCTCGATCAGGGCTGATTTGAGCTTTTCAAGCGCGCGGCACTCGATCTGGCGCACGCGCTCCTTGGAAATGCCCAGCCGCTCGCCGAGCGCTTCCAGCGTGGCCCCGTCCTCGGACAGGCGCCGTCCTTCGATGATCGTCATCTCGCGAGCATTGAGCACGCCCATCGCATTCTTCAGCCAAGCGGCGCGGCGCTCGACATCGATCGTGTCCTCGACGATCTCATCCGGCAAAGGGCCGTCCCACACCAGGAAATCCGCCCGTTCGGCGGACGAGCCGCTGTCGTCCACCAGCGGCGCATTGAGCGACGTGTCGGCCCCCGACAGACGCGAATCCATCAGCGCGACATCGTTTTCGGAGACGCCCAGCGCCACGGAAATCTCGCGCCGGATATCCAGGCTCGAAAGGTTCGCGGAACCCTGCGCCAGCCGCGCGCGCAGCCTGCGGAGATTGAAAAAGAGGCCTTTCTGCGCGGAACTCGTTCCGCCCCGCACGATCGACCAGTTGCGCAGAATGTAGTCCTGGATCGAAGCCCGGATCCACCAGCTCGCATAGGTCGAGAAGCGGACGTCGCGGTCGGGCTCGAACCGGGCCGCGGCCTCAAGCAGGCCGACATGCCCCTCCTGCACCAGATCGCCCATGGACAGGCCGAAGTTGCGAAATTTCCCGGCCATCGAAATGACGAGGCGCATATGCGCCGTGGTGATCTGGTGAAGCGCCTGCTGGTCCCGCTTGTCCTTCCAGCGGACGGCCAGCGCATGCTCTTCGTCGCGCTGCAGGTACGGAGCGCGCATGGCGACTCGTATCAATGTCCGATCCGCGGCTTCCTGGCTCACGCGTCGCTCCATCGCATGCGGCGCGCATGACGCGCGCGCAATCAAAAAACGCGACAGAAACGATTTTGTTCCAGCTCGAACCGCAGATCTACAAAGCAAAAACCCGGCGAAAGCGCCGGGTTTTCACGTGGAATTGGTGTGGTTTCAGATCGAATCAGGCAGCTTCTTCCTGCTCGGCCTCTTCATTGTCGGCCTTGGCGCCGCGCTTGGGGCCCTTCGCGAGGTTCACCTCGATCAGCCGAACCGACTCGGTTTCCGACATACGGTTGACCGCCGCGATCTCGCGCGCCATCCGATCAAGCGCCGCTTCATAGAGCTGCCGCTCGGAATAGGACTGCTCGGGCTGGTTGTCGGCGCGGAACAGATCGCGCACCACTTCGGCGATGGAGATCAGGTCGCCGGAATTGATCTTCGCGTCGTACTCCTGCGCGCGGCGCGACCACATGGTGCGCTTGATGCGGGCGCGGCCCTGCACGACCTTCAGCGCGCGCTCGACATAATCGGTCTCGGAGAGCTTGCGCATGCCGATCGACGTGGCCTTGGCCACCGGCACCTTCAGGCGCATCTTGTCCTTCTGGAAATCAATGACGAAGAGTTCGAGCTTGTGTCCCGCCACTTCCTGCTCGTCGATCGACACGATCTGGCCGACGCCGTGCGCCGGGTAGACGATATATTCGCCCGTCTTGAAACCGTGCCGCTGCGAGGACTTTTTCTGCTGCGTGGTGGTTGCCATTACGCCCTGAACTCCTTAGCTGTGGCTGCCGGCAGGCCGGCAAACCTGATGCGTTGGCCCTTGGGCCAAACCCATGTCAGTGCAAAACGGGCGCATCTGACGGAACAGTCCAGACCGGCGCGACGCAATACCGTCCGCCTGGCCCAGATCACCCTGGTCCGAAGTCAGATTGCACCTTTCAATGATTAGGGCTCTCGCGCCTTGATTGACGTTTTGCCACCGGCATATTTGATACACCTAGCATAAAAAGTCGCAAGAATCAACAATTTGCTGCACGGGCGAAGGACGCGGCACGCCTTCCGGCCCCGACTTGGTTAACATCGACTGGATCGGATAAGCGCCTTACGCAGCGTCAGTCAGTCGCCTTCGCCGGGCTCCGGCGAGAAATATTTGTCGAACTTTCCTTCGACGCCGTCGAACTCCTTGGCATCCGCCGGCGCTTCCTTCTTGGCCGTGATGTTGGGCCATTTCGAAGCGTATTCGGTGTTGACCTCCAGCCATTTTTCGAGGCCGGGCTCGGTGTCCGGCTTGATCGCGTCGGCCGGGCATTCGGGTTCGCACACACCGCAGTCTATGCACTCGTCGGGATGGATGACGAGCATGTTGTCGCCTTCATAGAAGCAGTCGACGGGACACACCTCGATGCAGTCCATGTATTTGCATTTGATGCAATTGTCGGTGACGACATAGGTCATAGATGGCTCCGGGAAATGTCCCGCATTTCCAGTGTTTTGGGTGAGTTAGCCTCTTTGCCTAGGACTGGCAAGGTTCTGCTTCCTCACGGCGGGGCGCTGCCGGGAATAGCTTTCCACCGCGACGCGAAACCAGACGCGGGCCTATTCCCGCCCTCGCAGTCGGTCGGTGTCGCGGCGTTCCCGTTTGGTTGGCCGGCCGCTTCCAGAATCCCTGAGCGGGGCGATCCCGTCGGGGGACACGCTCTTCCTGGGCGCGGGCGGTGGCGTCAGGTCCTCATACAACATGCGGGCTTCTTGCGCCGGCCCGCGCCGCTCGCCGCCATCGAGCACCCTATAGATCATGATGCGGCGGTCGAGCGTAATAGTCAGTACGTCGCCAGGCTTGACGGTATCGGAGGCCTGCGACGCCTTGTCGCGATTGATGCGAACGCGTCCGGCTGCCGCAAGCTTGGCGGCCAGTGAGCGCGATTTGACCACGCGAGCGAAGAACAGCCACCTGTCGATGCGCTGGCGGCCTTCCGGCATAACTACTTCTTGGGCTGCAACTGATCGCGCAGGGCAGCAAGCTTGGCGAATGGCGACAACGGGTCGATCTTGGCCGGACGCTCCTCGCGCGGCTGGGAATGGAAGGCCGGCTTGGGTCCGCGGTTTTCCTGGGGCTTGCCCTTCCTGAAGTCGGGCCGTCCGCCTTCACGCCTCGCACCCTCTCCCTGCCCGGCTTCCCCGGCGGGTTTGGGCGGACCCTTGTAGCGGTTGCGGTCGAACTTCGGCTTGCCGGGGCTTTCGCCTCCCTCGGCGTCACGGCGACCCTGGAACGCAGGACGTCCGTGTTGGCGCTCTTCGCGGGCGGGCCGGTCGGCTGCCTGATCGGTGGGCCGCGCGCTCCCGGGGGCGCCCTGGCCATGCCGGCGGCGTTCGTGCCTTCCAGCGGGCTGCCGGTCGAACCGGCCGGGACGCCAGAGTAGAATCGGCTTCGGTTCCTCGGCAGGGTTAGCGGCCTCCGCTTCGGATGCAAGGATGACAGACTCGGCGTCCGCGCCACCCTCCCCCTTGTGGGGAGAGTGATCCGAAGGATCGGGTGTGGGTGGAGACGCCAGGTAAGGAGCATCGCCATTGGCCGCGCTAATTTCTGGTTGCGCCGCGGCTTCCTCGCCACTCGCCTCCGGCGACACCTCCGCCGCAAGGGGGGAGGAAAGGGGAGCTTCGATCGCCGCCGCTTCCACAGGTTCTTCTTCAGAAGTTACTTCGGGCGCATCCGCGTGGACCGCGTCGCCAGCGACTTCGGCCACGGCCTCAACGGAAACCGGCGCGGCGACTTCGGCCGAACCTTCCGGAATTTCCAGGGCGGCGGCAGCCTCCGCTTCAGCGCGCGCCTTGGCCGCCGCTTCGGCCTTGTCGGCTTCCGCCTTGGCGGCAGCGTCGCGCGCAGCCTGGTCGAGCGCGTCGAGTTTTGCTTTCACATCGGCTGCCGGCTTTGGCTCGGCGCGATAGCCGAGACCCTTCAGGATCTCCTCCATGTCGTCGGCATTGGCGCCGAGAATGGACATCATCGACGGCGTCACCATGAACGCCTGGCCGTCATAGGCGCCGTCGGGGCGCGTGCCCAGGCCGGCCTTCCAGCCGAGGGCTGGACGAATGAGGTCGGCCAGACGCTCCAGAATGTCGACGCGAACGGCCCGGCGGCCGAGCGAACGAAAGCCGGCGAGTTTGTAGAAGGCGCCGTCATATTCCGGATTGACCACGACCGACGTGCGGCCGGACGCCAGCGCGTGGACGACATCGCCGAAGCCCGGCTTTTCCTTGCCGTCGTTCTTCAGCGCCCAGAGCAATGTGATCAGTCCGGCCGGGGCCGGCTTGATGAGAGACGGCACGAAGATGTGATACGCGCCGAAGCGCACGCCAAGCCGGCGCAGCGCCGCCCGCCCCGCCTGGTCGAGCGACTTCACGTCTTCGGCGATGTCGCGGCGATTGATGAGGCCGAACTCCTCGACCAGCCGGAATGCGATGCCGCGTCCGATCCCGGTGATCTGGTCGGCGTTCTTGAGGTCGACCAGCGGCTTCAAAAGCAGCTCGATCTGGAAATTGACGAAGCGCTCGGCGCGCGCCGCCACCTTGTCGCGGGCAGGCCCGGTGAGATGTTCGTCGGCGAGCAGAATGACGCGAGGCTTCAGCGCCTCCTCGCCTGATGTCAAAGTGGCGATCGGTGCACCGATCCAGCGCAGTATGCCGTCGGAGCCGAGCGCGATATCGCCGTTGGCCGACGCCGAGAAGCGTTCGGCGCGGGTTTCGAACTCGGTTGCCAGTACCTTCTGCGCGGCGGCCCGGATCGCCTTGCCGTCCTCGCCATTGGCGCTCTGGTCGGCAGTGAAGCGAAAGCCCTGCAACTCGCCGACATGATGGCCTTCGACCATCACGGTGCCGGAGGGGCTGATTTCGGCTTCAAGCATCGTGTTTTCCCGGAGGCGTCGCACAAGGACGGAAGTCCTGCGATCAACAAAGCGTTTCGTCAACCGCTCATGCAGGGCATCCGACAGTCTGTCTTCGATTTCGCGCGTCTTTTCCTGCCAGTGTGTCGGATCAGCAAGCCAACCGGGCCTGTTGGAGACGAAAGTCCATGTCCTGATCTGCGCGATGCGCTGCGACAGGGCGTCGATGTCGCCTTCGGTGGAATCGGCCCGGCGCACCTGTTCGGACATGTAGGTCTCGTCGACATGACCCTTGCGGGCAAGGTCGTCGTACATGGACGAGATCAGGTCAGCGTGCTGCGCTGGCGCGATCCTGCGATAGTCTGGCAGCGCGCAGGCTTCCCACAGGAGACCGACGCGCTCTCGTCCCACCGCGAGATCGCGGATCGCGGGATCGCCCGACAGATGTTCCAGCGCCTGCTGGTCGACCGCGGGCAGGGCGCGCGTCAGCCCTTCAACCGGCGCCGGCGTCTCGATCGACCGCTTGAGGGCGTCGAGGCTGGAGAAATCGAAGCCCACGGTGCGCCACTGCAGGACCTTCACCGGGTCGAAATCATGCGCCTCGATCTTCTTGACCAGTTCTTCGTCCAGCGGGTCGACCTGTCCGGTTACGCCGAACGTGCCGTCGCGCAGATGCCTGCCGGCGCGGCCTGCGATCTGACCGAGTTCGGCGGCCGAGAGATCGCGGAACTGGTAGCCGTCGAACTTCCGGTTCTGCGCGAAGGCTACGTGGTCGAGGTCGAGGTTCAGTCCCATGCCGATCGCGTCGGTGGCGATTAGATATTCGACATCGCCCGACTGGAAGAGTTCGACCTGCTTGTTGCGCGTGCGCGGCGACAGCGCGCCCAATACGACCGCCGCACCACCGCGCTGACGGCGAACCAGTTCGGCAATGGCGTAAACCTCGTCGGCCGAAAAGGCGACGATGGCGGAGCGCGCCGGCAGTCGCGTCAGCTTTTTCTGGCCGGCATAGGCGAGGTGCGACAGTCGGGGGCGCGTCACCACCGAGATGCCCCTCAGCAGCTTCTCCAGTATGCCGCGCATCGTGGCGGCGCCGAGCAGCAGCGTCTCCTGCCGTCCGCGCAAATGCAGCAGCCGGTCGGTGAAGATGTGGCCGCGCTCGAAATCGCCGGCCAACTGCACTTCGTCGATGGCGACGAAGGCGGCGTCCGTTTCGCGCGGCATGGCCTCGACCGTGCAGACGGAATAGCGCGCGCCGGGCGGAACGATCTTCTCCTCGCCGGTAATCAGCGCGACCTTGCGCGCGCCGACCTTCTCGCAGACGCGGCCATACACCTCGCGCGCCAGCAGGCGCAGCGGCAGGCCGATTACACCGCTCTCGTGCGCGACCATGCGCTCGATCGCAAGATGCGTCTTGCCGGTGTTGGTTGGACCGAGAACGGCGGTTACGTCGCGGCCCGACAATACGAGCGGCTCACTTGGCTTGGACTGCATTGTCATCGGGTCGGAACGTAGCCTTCCTGGCTCGGCGTTTCGGAGGCGGCCCGTCAGGCGGCGATGCCATGCGAGGACACACGACACATAGGGATTTGCCGGCGGTAGCGAAAGTGAAAATCTGGCCGGCGTTAAGTGTTGGAACGAGTCTGGAACGAATCAGCGACGAATCACAGACTCACGCCGATTCAGGTTTTGTTCCCGGCTAGATGTAGGCTTGCAGCATGGAGTCGTCACCACATGCTGAATCGCAAAAATGAAGCGCAGGGTCAAAATGCACCGAGTCGGCAAAAAGTGTTAACGGCCGGCGACAGACGCCCGGGTGACGAGGCACGATCGGCCCAAATTTTTGAAAACATTAATCTTTTCTTACCTGACAGGACAAGCGGCGCGGCCGCGGAACTCGGTTGGCGTTAACATTCAGCCCAAAGGCGGAACGAATCAGAGACGAATCACCCTCGGCTTCGATTTCCCGTTATGTTCACCACAACATCTTGTGAGCCCACCGCACGGTTGAGACTATCGCAACCCGCAACGGGCTTGCGCCTGAAGCGCGGTCCATCTCGGCGTTAACGTGTTTGTGCCGCCGTGGCACAGGAGCGACAGGCCTTCTCTAAAAATAGCTGTGACTTTACGTCAAGAACGAGCTGCCGGAGTGAAAGCGTAATTGCCATTGCCGCCCGGCGCGTGTTCACGTCTGCCTCGTTCATTTCATGGAGGGACACCATGTCGAAGAGACTTCTTGCGGAATTTCTGGGTACGTTCTGGCTTGTGTTCGGTGGCTGTGGCAGCGCGGTTCTGGCTGCGGCCTTTCCAGAACTGGGTATCGGCTTTGCGGGCGTCGCGCTTGCGTTCGGGTTGACGGTGCTGACCATGGCCTACGCGGTCGGCGGCATTTCCGGAGGACACTTCAATCCGGCCGTGTCGGTCGGAATGGTGACCGCCGGGCGTCTGGAGGCCAAGCACCTCCTTCCCTATGTCATCGCGCAGGTAATCGGCGCCGTGGTCGCCTCGGCTGTCCTCTACGTCATCGTCAGCGGCAAGGCTGATTTTGCCGGCATCGGCGGCTTCGCGACCAATGGATACGGCGACGCCTCGCCGGGCAAATACGGACTGAGCTCGGCGCTACTCATCGAAGTCGTGCTGACATTCATGTTCCTGATGATCATCCTCGGCTCGACGCACGGCCGCGTTCCGGTCGGCTTCGCGCCGATCGCCATCGGGCTCGGGCTGACGCTGATACATCTGATCTCGATCCCGGTGACCAACACCTCGGTCAACCCGGCGCGCTCGACCGGCCCGGCGCTGTTTGTCGGGGGCATCGCGCTGCAGCAACTCTGGCTGTTCTGGCTGGCGCCGATCGTCGGTGCGGCAATCGCCGGATTCGCGCACAAGACGCTGTTCGAGAAGGACTGATCGGACCACATCGGCAAAACAGAAACGGCGCCCTCGCGGCGCCGTTTCCGTTTGAATGCGCCGCGCATCAAGCCATGTACTGGCCACCATTGGCCGTGATGGTCGAGCCGGTGATGAAGCCGGACTCGTCGGAAGCCAGAAACACAACGCAGCGTGCGATCTCTTCCGGCTCGCCAAGACGACCCGTCGGTATCTGCGCGACAATCGTCTCGAGCACCATTTCCGGCACCGCGCGAACCATCTCCGTGCCGATGTAGCCCGGACAGATGGCGTTGACCGTGATGCCTGCCCTGGCGCCTTCCTGGGCGAGCGATTTGGTGAATCCGATGTCGCCCGCTTTCGACGCGGCGTAGTTTGCCTGGCCCATCTGACCCTTCTGGCCGTTGATGGACGAGATGTTGATGACGCGGCCGAACTTGCGGTCGCGCATGCCGCTCCACAGCGGGTGCGTCATGTTGAAGAGGCCCGACAGGTTGGTGTCGATCACTTCTTTCCACTGCTGCGGCGTCATGCGGTGGAACATCGCGTCGCGCGTGATGCCGGCATTGTTGACCAGGATGTCGATCGGGCCGAGATCGGCCTCGACCTGCTTGATGCCCGCCGCGCAGGCGTCATAGTCGGCGACCGACCACTTGTACGTCTTGATGCCGGTTTGCGCCGTGAACTTGCCGGCGGCCTCGTCATTGCCGGCATAGTTGGCGGCGACGGTGTAGCCGGCATTCCTGAGCGCGACCGAAATCGCCGCGCCGATGCCGCGCGAGCCTCCGGTGACAAGTGCCACACGTGCCATGAGATGTTCCTCCGTTTGGTCGAGTGAATGGTGAATGGAAAAATGGTGAATGGGAAGCCGCGAATGCGCGGCCGGCGACCATTCACCATCTACAATTCAGCATTCACATCGCTTCGACGCACATGGCGACGCCCATGCCGCCGCCGATGCAAAGGGTGGCAAGGCCCTTCCTGGCGCCGCGGCGCTTCATCTCGTGGACCAGCGTGTTGAACACGCGGGCGCCCGATGCGCCGACCGGATGGCCGATGGCGATGGCGCCGCCATTGACGTTCACGATCTCCGGATTCCAGCCCATGTCCTTGTTGACGGCGCAGGCCTGCGCCGCGAAGGCCTCGTTGGCTTCGACGAGATCGAGATCGCCGACTGACCAGCCGGCCTTCTGCAGCGCCTTGCGCGAGGAGGGGATCGGGCCGGTGCCCATGATCGCCGGATCGACGCCGGCAGTCGCCCACGACACGATGCGCACCAGCGGCGTCAGGCCGCGCCTTGCCGCCTCCTGTTCGGTCATCAGCACGACGGCGGCGGCGCCGTCATTGATGCCGGACGCGTTGGCCGCGGTCACCGTGCCGTCCTTGTCGAAGGCTGGCTTGAGCTTGGAAACGGTTTCGAGCGTGGTTCCGGCGCGGATGTATTCGTCCTGGTCCACCACGGTGTCGCCCTTGCGGCCCTTGATGGTGACCGGAACGATCTCGTCCTTGAACCTGCCGGCTTTCTGCGCGGCCTCGGCCTTGTTCTGCGAGGCGACGGCGAACCTGTCCTGTTCGTCGCGCGTAAGCTGCCACTGGCGGGCAACGTTTTCGGCGGTGGTGCCCATGTGGTAGCCGTGGAAGGCGTCGGTCAGCCCGTCCTTGATCATGGTGTCGATCAGCTTCAGGTCGCCCATCTTCACGCCACTGCGCAGATACTGGGCATGCGGCGCCATGGACATCGATTCCTGTCCGCCTGCGACGATGATCCTGGCGTCGCCCGAACTGATCTGCTGCATGCCGATCGCGATGGCGCGCAGGCCCGAGCCGCACAACTGGTTCAGTCCCCAAGCCGTGGCCTCCTGCGGGATGCCCGCAGCCATGGCTGCCTGGCGCGCCGGGTTCTGCCCCTGCGCGGCGGTCAGGATCTGGCCGAGGATCACTTCGTCCACTTCCCCGGCGTCGATGCCTGCCCGGGACAAAGCCTCCTTGATCGCAATGGAGCCGAGTTCGTGGGCGGGCACGTTCGCGAAGGCCCCGTTGAAGGAACCGACCGGAGTGCGGGCGGCGCTGGCGACGACGATGGAAGCGGACATTCAAATTCTCCGAAGCATTTTTGTGGCACGCTCAGCCGGATTTAGTGACTTTTCTTCCGCGTTTCCACCGTCCAAGTCAAACCGGAAATCGGCGCTGCGGCGCTGCGATGCACCATGCTGCGGTCATGCTGCGCAGCATGGTTTGCCGGCGCTGCAGCATGGCGATCATCCCGCACTGCACAAAGCGCTTGGAATTGCGAGGCTTTTGGGCATATCCTTTCGCCTAGGCGCAATCGTTGCCGGGGCTGAGGGGCTGCCGGTCTTCTGGGAGGATGATCTCGATGCCCGCCAAGGACGAACCGGTCGTAATCAAGAAATACGCAAATCGACGCCTCTATAATACCGGCACGAGTACGTATGTGACACTCGAAGATCTCGCTGGCATGGTGAAGAAGGGCGAGGAATTCACGGTCCAGGACGCCAAGTCCGGCGACGACATCACCCATCCCGTGCTGACGCAGATCATCTTCGAACTGGAGAACAAGGACGGGCAGAACATGCTGCCCATCCCTTTCCTGCGCCAGTTGATCTCCTTCTATGGCGATCAGATGCAGATGGTGGTGCCGAGTTTCCTCGAGCAGTCGATGATCGCCTTCGCCAAGGAACAGGAGCGGTTTCGCGAGCAGATGAAATCCGCCATGGGCACGGGGCCGATGGATATGATGAAGATCACCGCGCCGATAAAGGCCATCGAGGAACAGACGCGGCGCAACATCGAGATGTTCCAGAACGCCATGCGGATGTTCACGCCGTTTCCTCCCGGCGGTCAGGCGGCCCATTCCGAGTCCGCCGGCAAGGCGCCGGAAAAGTCCGAGGAGCTTTCGGAACTGAAGCAGCAGATCGCCGCGATGCAGCGCAAGATCGACTCTATGGGCTGACGGGTTCTCGCCGTTCCAGGCCGACCTGGCCTGGAACGCGGCAATACTCAGTTGATGCTGATATCGCGTCCGGCCGAGCGCAGCGAAACCGAGAAGCCGGCCAGCACATCGATCAGCGCGATGACCATCAGGACGAAGAAGACGGGGTGAGCGGCGCCGCGCACCAGCAGGAACTCGACCAGAAACGCCACGAAGACGAAGGTCGACAGCAGGTGGTCGAGCACGGACGCGTTCGAGGTGCGTGTCGACTTCACGATTTCCACGAAGAAGAGCAGCAGCGCGATCACGATCATCAGCATGCCGAGCGTCATGGAAAACACGCCGCCCGACATCATCTGGAAGGAAAACAATTCAGTCTGCCAGGGATCGCCGCCCGGGCCATCGCCAAACATTCCGGCAAGGCCGAGATTAAAGAGGATGAAGGACACGACCAGCAGCGGGATGCTCGACAGCATTGCATTCTCCGGAAGACGTTCAGAGCATCGGACCGAAAAGTGGAATCCGGTTTTCGGATTATTCCGATGCGCTATTGATGATTTAGATCGTCCTTTGTGCGTCCGATAGGACGCACGGCGATCTAAAGTCAGATAGAGTGCGTGGCCGGTTCCCAGTCAAGGGCAGGCCCTGTCCCCAAAACGAAAAGACCGGCGCAAGGCCGGCCTTTCAACGAGATGGAAGCTGAAAAGCTCAGCCTTCCTTGGGCGTCAGAACCTGCCGGCCGCGGTACATGCCGGTCTTCATGTCGATGTGATGCGGACGGCGCATCTCGCCCGAGTTCTTGTCTTCGACGTAGGAAGGCGCCTTCAGCGCGTCCGCCGAGCGGCGCATGCCACGCTTGGACGGCGAAGTTTTTCTTTTTGGCACAGCCATGGAAGTGCTCCAGTAATCCGTAAAAGCCTTGGCAACCCTCGCGAAAGGGCTGCTCAGCAGGCCGATAGCTTCAGAAAGTGGCGTGTCCATACACGCGCCATGCCGTTTTGACCAGTGCTGGCGCGATTTTTTTGCCAAACGCTACCGCAGGCAGTCGACATAGTCGCCCGAGGCGGCGGCGCGCCGCTCGATCAGGCCGGCGAGTCTTCGCAAACCCGGCGCCGGCCTGGCTGGGTTGCGGGTGATCGGATTGGGCAGCGTGACGGCGAGCAATGCCGCCTGCCGGCGGGTCAGGTTCTTGGCCGAACGGCCGAAATGATGCTGGGCAGCCGCCTCGATGCCGTAAATGTTCGGCCCCCATTGGGCGATGTTGAGATAGACCTCCATGATCCGCCGCTTGGGCGTGACGAAGTCGTAGTAGACCGCGAGCGGCAGTTCCACGACCTTGCGCACGGTTTCGAACGGGCGCGACCAGAGGTAGAGGTTCTTCACCGACTGCATGGTGATGGTGGAGGCTCCACGCGTCGCCTCGCCGGCGATGGCGTCGTCGATGACGCCCTTCAGTTCGCCAAGGTCGATGCCGTGATGGGAACAGAACTGGCCGTCCTCGGACATGATCACGGAATGCGCCAGCACCGGCGCGACGTCCTCCAGAGGAACCCACTGCCGGTCGTAGCCCTGGAAGGTGACCAGGTCCTTCAGCATCAGCGTCGAGACCGGATGTACGAACGGCAATAGATAGAGCGGCGTCAGCACGAGCGGCAGGAGCACGATGACGATTGCGATCCTGACCAGTCGGCGAAACAGCGGGCGGGACCGAAATCGCCCCATCATGCCCGACAGGGCCGTCCGCTTCGACGCCATCTCTGGCCCTTCGATCTCTGGAGTAGCCCCGTTCACACGCACATCCCGTCCGACATCTTGGCATAATGTCGTCAAGGCCGATACGCAACACGGCGGGTTGCGGCGTTGCTCACGGCTTGACGGTTACCGCCTTTGCCGTAAACCGTCGACGCATGGAACCAACCGCCTTCGAGACAGTGCTGGAAGTCCGCGTTCGCGCGGTCGACGCCTTGCTTGGCCGGTTGCTGGGCGACCGCATCGAGCCGGGCGAGATCGTCCGTCCCCAGCGCCTGCTTGCAGCGATGCGGCACGGCGTGCTCAACGGCGGCAAGCGCCTCAGGCCCTTCCTGGTGCTGGAAAGCGCCTCCCTCTTCGGCGCGGACGAGACCGCGTCGCTGCGCGTGGCGGCCGCACTCGAATGCGTCCATTGCTACTCGCTGATCCACGACGATCTGCCGGCGATGGATGACGACGACCTCAGGCGCGGCCAGCCCACGGTCCACAAGGCCTTCGACGAGGCGACCGCGGTTCTCGCCGGCGACAGCCTGCTCACGCTGGCGTTCGACATACTGGCGGACGAGGCAACTGCGCTTGCAGCAGACCGGCGCGCGGCGCTCGTGCTGGCGCTGGCGCGCGCCGCCGGCATCGGCGGAATGGCGGGAGGTCAGGCGCTTGACCTGGAGGCCGAACGGACGCGGCCCGACGAGACGGGGATCATCACACTGCAGGCGATGAAGACCGGTGCGCTGATACGTTTTGCCTGCGAGGCCGGCGCAATCGCGGCCGGCGCGACCCAGGCCGATCGCGAGCGGCTGGCGGAGTTCGGCTCGGCGGTCGGACTGGCCTTTCAACTCGCGGACGATCTGCTCGATGTTTCGTCGGACGCCGCCACCCTGGGCAAGGCCACCGGCAAGGACCAGGCTGCCGGCAAGGCGACGCTGGTCGGTCTCCACGGCGAGGAATGGGCGCGCAGACAACTCGGTGGACTGGTGACCCAGGCCCATGGCCTGCTGAAACCCTACGGCGCCTCAGCCGCGACGCTGAAGGCCGCGGCGAGTTTTGTCGCTTCCCGCCGCCGCTAGAATAGGCTCATCGTTCGCGAAATCTTAATTCAAATGCGGCCTAATCCAGTACGATTCTTGCTGCGCAGATGTCTGGGGTAGTGCGCTTGTTAGGCCAGCCTTCCTTCCTCCGGTCGATCCGGATCCGCTACCTATCCGGCCTGCTCATTCTCGTGCTCGCCTGCACCACCATCATATTCGAGATCAGCCGAGCCAATTCTTTCCGCAACGAAGTCGACAGCATCTCCTCGGACATCGCAAACCTTGTGCGTGACCTGCGCAGGGCGCAAATCTTTGCCGGTCAGGCGTCTGCCAATTGGCGGGACGATACCCGCGCAGGACTTGCCCTGGCGGCGCAGGGCCATGTCGAGCGCCTGACTGGTGCAATCAAGCTGCTGGACGAACGACTCTCGGCGCTTCGGCCGAAACTGTCCCCCGCCACCGAAAGCAGGCTGAACTCCGCATCGATCAATGGCGATCTGTTCTGGTCCCCGCGCGACATCGTGCGCAATCTCGGTGTCTTCGCCACCGCCGAGAAGCTGGACGATGCGACCTACCGCGAGATCAAGAACCAGAACGACTTCTTCGCGCAACCGTTGCTGTCGCGCGCCCGTGGTGCGCTGGACGGGGAAAGGCGGGCTGCCGACGCTGGAACCGAGCGGCTGTTCACCTGGGCGGGAGTGATCCTTCTCGCTGTGCTTGCAGGTGTCTTCCTATGGGTGTTCCGCCCCATGGAGAGGGCAATCATGCACGCCTTCGGTGAGGCCACACACGCCCTGTTTCGCGCGGAGTCGGCGGATCGGGCAAAGTCGGAATTCCTGGCCAACATGAGCCACGAGATCCGCACGCCCATGAACGGCGTTCTTGGCATGGCGGAGTTGCTCTCGCGGACGGAGCTGACGCCGCGACAGAAGACATTTGCCGATGTCATCACCAAGTCCGGTAACACCCTGCTGACGATCATCAACGACATCCTCGACTTCTCCAAGATCAACGCCGGCCAACTGGTGCTTGAGCCCGAGCCGTTCCACCTCGCCGAGGCGGTGGAAGATGTCGCGGCCCTGGTCGCCGCTCGCATCGCGGAGAAGAACCTCGAACTGATCGTGCGCATCGATCCGCGACTTCCCGCATTCGTCGTCGGGGATGTCGGGCGTTTCCGGCAAATTGTGACCAATATGGTCGGCAACGCCGTCAAATTCACCGAGAAGGGCCATGTGCTGATCGACGTCTCGGGTGAATCGTCAGAGGGCATCGTCCAGCTCAAGGTGAGCGTCGAGGACACCGGCATCGGTATCCCCGCCGACAAGCTTTCAACCGTTTTCGAGAAATTCGCGCAAGTCGACGGGTCGTCGACGCGCCGCCACGAGGGCACCGGGCTTGGCCTCGCCATCGCGGCGCGGCTGGTCGACCTGATGGGCGGCACGATAGGACTGGAAAGCGAGGTTGGCAGAGGGTCGATCTTCTGGTTCTCCGCGCCGATGCCCGCGCACGCCGCCAATGAGCCGGAAGCCATCGTTCCGGTGGATGTGACCGGCGCACGCGTGCTGGTCATCGACGACAACCCGGTCAATCGCGAGATCCTGCTCGAACAGCTGCGCGGCTGGGGCTTCGACTGCGCGGCGGCCGATTCCGGCGCAATCGGTCTCGCCTTCCTCGATAGGGCAGCCCAGCTCGGGGCAAACGTCGATTGCGTCATCCTCGACTACCAGATGCCCGGCATGAACGGCACGGACGCGGCCAAGGCCATCCGCGCCGATGCCAGAACCGCTTCGATCCCTATCGTGCTTCTGACTTCCGTCGATCAGGTCGACTTCGCCCGTCTCGTCCTCGACCATGGCATCGCCGCGCATCTGACGAAGCCGGCGCGGTCCGCCGCACTGCTGGCAACGGTGGTCAGCACAATCCAGAAAGCCCGCAGCCAGGCAACCCGTCCCGCGTTGGCGAGAGAGGCGGTCCAACCGATTCCGCCGCGACCGCGCTCCGATCTAGCCATAGCGGAGGACAGCGTCGCGAAAGCGAGTACGCCGATCGACATCCTGGTTGCCGAAGACAACGAGGTGAACCAGATGGTTTTCGCCCAGATCCTTTCCGGACTGGGACTGAGCTACCGTATCGCAAGCAACGGGCGCACGGCGGTCGAAATGCATCGTTCGCTGAAGCCCAAGCTTATCCTGATGGACGTCTCGATGCCGGAGCTCAACGGTTTCGAGGCGACGCAGGCGATCCGGGCGGCCGAGGCGGCCACAGGCGACCACATACCGATCATTGGTGTGACGGCCCATGCCCTCAAGGGCGACAGCGCCAGGTGCATCGAGGCCGGCATGGACGATTACCTGCCAAAACCGGTCTCACCAGACCGGCTGGGCGCCAAGATCGCCACGTGGCTTGGCGAAAGCCGGACGATCCGTACGGCGTAGGACTACCTGTTCCTCAGAACCACGCAGGCGCCGCCCGCCTTGCGAAGCCGATTGCATATGGCATCGGCCTCGCTGCGCGAATCCGCGCCGATACGCACGGCATATATGCCGCGTGGCACCCCGGCCGTGCGCTTACGGCTTACCGCCACTTCGTGACCCGCAAGGAGCGCCGGGTAGCGCGCCTTGATCCTCTGCCATTGGCGGATGGCGATGTTGCGCCTGACGTTGCCCGCGACCTGCACCCCCCATGGCTTGGTCTGCACGGTCGACATGGCGATTACCGCGCTCATCGTCACCGGAAGCTGGCGACACGCGTCGCCGAACTTGAGCTTCGGATGGAGGGGCTGGACCGTGCCTGCATAGGTGGACGCGGCGAAAATGTCGGCCGGCTCGCCCATGATGTCGAGCACATAGTTCTCGGTCTCGATGGGCAGGAAGCCGCCAGAAGAGAGCCAGCGCGAGACGCGCCCTTCGCCGGCATTGTAGGCGGCCGCCGCAAGACCGAGATTGCCGAAGCTCCGCTTCAGTTCGCCAAGATAGCGGGCGGAGGCCGGCAAGGCTCTTTCCATGTCGAAACTGTCGTCCAGGCCGCGCATCTTCGCCGTGCCCGGCATGAACTGGGCGATGCCTTCCGCGCCGGCAGGACTGACGGCGCCTGGATCGAAGCGGCTTTCCTTGAAGATCAGCCGCGCGAAAAATTCTCGCGGCAGCCCATTGCGGTCGGCTTCGCTCTCGATCAGCGTGCAGATGCGGCCAATGGTGACAGGCAGGGAGCGGCCGGGTGGATCGGCGCTGGCCGGATCGAACGTTCCCGTCAGCGCCATGCACAACGACAAAAGAGCTGCCCGCTGGACGCGGCGCATCCTATTGCGCAGCCGCCCTGCCACTGCCGAAGCGCTGTTCGATATAGTCCGCGACCAGCTTCTGGAAATCCTCGGCGATGGCCGGGCCACGCAGCGTCGCCGCCTTCTTGCCGTCGATGAAGACCGGCGCTGTCGGTGTCTCGCCCGTACCGGGCAGCGATATGCCGATGTCGGCATGCTTGGATTCGCCGGGTCCGTTCACGATGCAGCCCATCACGGCGACCTTGAGTTCCTCCACGCCTGGGTATTTCTCGCGCCAAACAGGCATGTTTCGGCGGAGGTCTTCCTGGATGTTCTGGGCGAGTTCCTGAAAGACGGTCGAGGTGGTGCGGCCGCATCCAGGACAGGCCGCGACGATCGGCACGAACTGCCGGAAACCCATGGTCTGGAGCAGTTCCTGAGCCACCTGAACCTCCCGCGTGCGGTCGCCATTCGGCTCAGGCGTCAGCGATACGCGGATCGTGTCGCCAATGCCCTGTTGCAGCAGGATGCCCATGGCGGCCGACGAGGCGACGATGCCTTTCGAGCCCATGCCGGCCTCGGTCAGGCCGAGATGCAGCGCATGGTCTGAGCGGCGCGCCAACTGGGTGTAGACGGCGATCAGGTCCTGCACGCCGCTGACCTTGGCCGACAGGATGATGCGGTCGCGCGAAAGCCCGATCTGCTCGGCCATCTCAGCGGAAAGCAGCGCCGACTGCACGATCGCCTCATGCATCACCTGCACGGCCGTCAGTGGCGAACCGTTCTTCTGGTTCTCGTCCATAAGACGGGTCAGCAGTTCCTGGTCGAGCGAGCCCCAGTTGACGCCGATGCGCACCGGCTTGTCGTGTCGGATCGCCATTTCGACGATATCGGCGAACTGCTTGTCCTTCTTGTCCTTGAAGCCGACATTTCCCGGATTGATCCGGTATTTGGAAAGCGCCTCGGCGCAACCGGGGTGATCGGCAAGCAGCTTGTGGCCGATGTAGTGGAAGTCGCCGACCAGCGGCACAAAGACGCCCAGCCGGTCCAGCCGCTCCTTGATGCGCGGCACGGCGGCGGCTGCTTCGTCGCGGTCGACCGTGATGCGAACGATCTCGGAGCCGGCGCGATGCAGCGCCGCGACCTGGGCCACGGTCCCGTCGATATCAGCCGTATCGGTGTTGGTCATCGACTGCACGACGACAGGCGCATCGCCGCCGACGATGACACCGCCGACATTCACGCCAACGGAGCGCCTGCGCGGGAAAGGCGAGGAGAAATATCCGGTCATACCGGCCTCTTGAAAGCTTCCGGCATGAGGTGGAGGACCGAGCCCTCGATGTCAATGCCCGACGCTTCGGGGTGCATGCTGCCGCAAGAAAAGAAACGGCCCGCAATTGCGGGCCGCTTCCAATTTCACATTCAGCGTTGTTACTGGGCCGGGGCCGGGGCGGCAGCGTCGGGCGCCGGAGCAACCGGATCGGTGGGGGCCGGGGCGGCAGCGTCGGGCGCCGGAGCAACGGGATCGGTGGGAGCCGCAGGCGCCGTCGCGTCAGGAGCCGGAGCAACCGGATCGGCTGTCGTCGTCGTTGCCGGTTCGGTGGGCGCCGTCACGGTTTCGGAGCCCGGGGCAAAGACGAAATAGGCAATCACCGCGAGAACAAGCACGATGCCTGCGATGAGCATGCT
>Ga0335394_10000819_pt1 | contig 34039 bp, 26 predicted proteins | sample MAT03_FD_205741 | JGI IMG/M metagenome (GOLD analysis project Ga0335394, IMG submission 205741) | Freshwater microbial communities from Lake Fryxell liftoff mats and glacier meltwater in Antarctica - MAT-03 (spades assembly) (version 2) ...
CAACAGTTCCAGGCGGTGTTGCACGAACACTTCGCCACCGTGACGACACGTGTCGTTGCGCAAGTCCTCGGTGACGCCGAGGGGCCCGTCGAGGTGCGCGAGGAGTCGGGGGCGGCAGGCGGTCTCAATGAGTAGAATGACCCAGGCTGCGTGATGCGTGTGTGCATCGTGCTTGCCCTTGTGATGCTCGGCTGTCGCAGACCTGGGCAGCGAGTCCCAAGGGTTCTGGGGACTGGGGACTGGGGACTGGGGCTGGCCCCGAACGGCGGCGTGACCCGCAGGTTCAGGACCGTCGCCACGGGCGAGACGTCGCGGCCGGGCGTGCCGCGCCGCAGCCGTGCTTGTACAGCGAAAGTTGCGGCTGCAGCGCGGGATGCCCGGTTGCGACGGCGAAGCGGGTGGCTTAGGCCAGCCGCTCGACAAACGAGGTGTCGATGCCCTCGCGGCGCAGCAGCGCCAGCAGCCCCACCTTGTCGTCGGCCTTGCGATAGGCCTCGCGCACGTCCACCGCGCCACTCTGCACGAACGCGACGAGCGCGTCGTTGAGCGGCGCCATGCCCAGCTTGCGGCCGCTGTCGATGGCGCGCGGCAGCTGGGCAATCTGGCCGTCGCTCACGAGCGCAGCCACGGCGTTGGTGTTGAGCACGAGTTCGCGCGCGGCCAGCCGGCCGCCGCCGGCCTTGCGCAGCAGCACCTGCGCCACGACGCCGCGCAGATGTTCGGCGAGCGCGGCCCGCACGTTGCGGCGCTGCTCCGAGGGGCACAGGTCGACCAGGCGCTCGAGCGCCGCGGTGGCCGAGGCCGCCGTCACCGACACGAACACCAGCAGCCCCGACCGGGCCGCGTCGAGCGCTGCCTGCAGCACGTCGGGCGAGCGCAGATCTTCGATCACCAGCACATCGGGATTCTCACGCAGCGCGGTGCGCGCGGCGGTCACGATCTCGGTGGCGCTGCCGCGCACTTCGCGCTGGCTGATGAGCGAGCCGCGGCTCTCGTGCACCAGCCGAATCTGGCCTTCGAGCGTGATCACGTAGTCGTTGCGCTGGCGGTTGATGAGGTCGACGAAGGCCGAGACGAGCGTGGACTTGCCACTGGCGCGCGGCCCCGTCACGATCACGAGGCCCTCGGGCTCCATGGCCAGCGACTGGATCTCGCGCACCAGACCCAGCTGCTCGGCCGAGGTTGCCTTGGCCGAGATCATCCGCAGCAACGCGCCCGGTCCGCGGTAGTCGCGGAAGGTGGTGATGCGCACCCGGCCCACGTCGGCCAGGTCTCGAATCCACTCGGCGCTTTCCTTGTCGCGCGCGCCTTCCGGCGCCAGTTCCAGCACCGCCGCCTCGACGTCGCCGCTCGAGAGCGCCGGCTCGCCGTCGAGCAGCCGGATGTCGCCGTCGACACGCACGGCGGGGCGCGCGTGGGTCGTGAGATAGAGCGCCGACGCGCCGCGGGCCGCCGCCAGCCGCAGCAGGCGTTCGATGCCGCCAGGCCGCACCGTGCCCCGCGCGGCGCCGCCGCTCGACCGGGCCGAGTCGCGCGTGAGTGAGAGCACGACCGCCGGAATGGCGTCGGGGTGGTCGAGGCGTCCGCCGTCGGACGCCTGGCCGCCGCCGAATGCCGACGCGAGACCTGGCAGCGTGGGCTGCGGCTCGGGGGTCGCGTAGTGCACCGATTCGGGCGACGGCGGTTCGTAGCGTGCCAGTGGCGGCGCGCTGGGGCGCAGGGCGGGCGCGGCCGGGGCGGGCGCAGGCTCATGGCGGTAGGCCACGCGCGGCGCCACGCCCGGCTCAGCTTCTGACACGACCGACACGGTGGGCGGCACCGGCACGTCAAGCGGCGCGAACTCGGGCATCGGCACCGACGACATCGCGCTCGGCGCGGCCCGCTCGGGCATCGCGCTGTCGGCGGCGACTAGTACGGCCAGGGCCTCGGGCAGCTCGGCGACGACCTCGGCGGGCAGGGCAACGGCAACCGGCACCACGACCTCGCCTTCAGCCGCGTCGACTGCTTCGACGGGTTCGATGTCGTCAGCAACACCGACGACGGCGGCCACCGGCTCGGGCGCCACCGCCACCGCGGCCACCGCCGCGCGTCTGCGCCGATGCCGGCGCAGTTCGATCCAGATGTCGTCGCCGCCGCGGGCGGCTACGACCGTGAACCGGTCGCCGCTCGAGGCCGGACGGTCGTCGAGTTCGTGCTCCACCGCGCCCATTTCACGCAGCGCCCGCAGGGCGTCGGCCGAGAGCAGTTGGGCGAGCATGCCTTCCATGGCGCCCAGGCCCAGCCCCTGACGGGACAGCTCAACCGATCCCCCCGCGGCCACGACGTAGGGCTTCTCCCCGACGTGGAGCACGAGGGCGTCGCCGTCACTGCGGACGACTGCGGTCAGGAGCGAATCTACTAGCGCCATCGGTGTCAGTGCGGCGGTTGCGCGACGATGCACCGTCTTTCACGGTGCGTCTGCCTGCGTCCGGCCTGCATGACATGTTTCGGACCCTTGCGACAGCAACGTTAGCGGCTACAGCGCTTTTGGCGCGTAGGCGACGTGAATCGTCATCAGCCCGGCCAACACCGGAATGGCGGCCACGCCGGTCAGGCCGGCGCGCCGCAACCGGTCCGCCACGCCGGCCGCGCCCGGGTAGTGCCGGATCGACGCGGGGATATAACGATAGGTGTCGGGGTCGCCGTGCAACAGCCAGCCGAGCGTGGCGCCGACGGCGCCGAGATACGCCAGGTAGACGGCCCGCACCACCGGGGTCTCGGGGCGGTTGAAGTCGAGCGACAAGAAGCGGCCGCCGGGCGCCAGCACGCGCGCGATTTCGGCCATGGCCTGATCGAGGTCGGGCACGTTGCGCAGGCCGTAGCTGGTCGTCACGAGGGTGAACGCGGCGTTCGGGAAGGGCAGGGCCGTCATGTCGCCGGTGGTCCACGCCACGCGCGGCGCGGCGACGCCCCTCTGCTTGGCCCGCGCCAGTTGCAGCATCCGGTGGGTCACGTCGAGCCCCGCCACGACCGCGCCGCTGGCGGCGAGCGCAAACGCCACGTCGCCGGTGCCGGTGGCGAGGTCGAGGGCCCGTTCCCCGGGCTGCACTGCGGCCTTCGCGACCAGCCGCCGCTTCCAGCGGCCGTCCATGCCGTACGACAGTACCCGCGTGATGAGGTCGTAGCGGTCGGCGATGGTGGCGAAGAGGCGGCGCACGTGGCGGCGCTTCGCCTCGGGCGAGACAAACGCGGCCGGCAGCGTGCGGCTCACGACGCGACGAGCCGCCAGGCCTGCGCCACGACGAAGCACAGCAAGAAGCCCATCACGAGCGGGAGCAGCGCCGACACCGTGGTCCATTTCACGCTCCGCGTCTCCTTCCAGATCGTGTAGATCGTCGTGGAGCACGGGTTGTGCACCAGGCTGAAGAGCATCAGGGACACGGCCGTGAGCAGCGTCCAGCCGCCCGCCCTGAGCACCGCCGCCGTGTCGGTCGTGGAGTCGAGCTCGAACATCACGCCCGCGCCCTCACCCACGCCCGGCGCGCCGGTGACGAGCACGGTGAGCATCAGGATGGTCGGCACCACGATCTCGTTGGCGGGAATGGCCACGATGTAGGCCAGCAGAATCACGCCCGACAGGCCCAGCACGACGCCGAACGGCTGCAGCCACTGCACGATCGCCGCGGCCAGACTGGCATCGCCGTAGGGGATGTTCGACACGAGCCAGATCACGGCGCCGGCCGGCAGCGCGAAGACCACGGCGCGCCACAGCACGTAGAGCGTGCGGTCGATGAGCGACGTGTAGAGCGTGGCCAGCACCCGCGGCGGACGGTAGGGCGGCAGTTCGAGGCTGAAGGCCGACACCTCCCCGCGCAGCAGCGTGCGCGACAGCAGCCACGATGTGGCAAAGGTCAGAATCACGCCGAACACCGCCACGCCCACGACCGCCAGCGCCGAAATCAGGCCCGCCCAGTGCGCCGGCACGGCGCCGCCGACGAAGATCGTGGCCACCAGAATCTGCGTGGGCCAGCGCCCATTGCAGATCGCGAAGTTGTTCGTGATGATGGCAATCAGCCGCTCGCGCGGGCTCTCGATGATGCGCGCCGCCACGATGCCCGCGGCGTTGCAACCCCAGCCCATGGCCATCGTGAGTGCCTGCTTGCCGTGCGCGCCGGCGCGGCGGAAGGTGCGGTCGAGATTGAACGCCACGCGCGGCAGATAGCCGAAGTCCTCGAGCAGCGTGAAGAGTGGGAAGAAGATCGCCATCGGCGGCAGCATCACGCTCACGACCCAGGCCGTGGCCAGGTACATGCCGTCGATGACGAAACCCGAGAGCCACCACGGCGCGCCGATCGCGGCCGCGCCCGACCGGAGCACCGGCACCGTCCAGTCGATGAGCAGCGTAGCGAGCATCTTCGAGGGCACGTTGGCGCCGGCAATGGTGAGCCAGAACACGCCGGTGAGCATCAGCAGCATCAGCGGCACGCCCCAGAGGCGGCTCGTGACGAGGTTGTCGAGGGCCCGGTCGAGATCGAAGCGGCGGCCGCCCTCGACGCGCGTGACGGCGCGGTCGGCAATGCGCGCGGCCTCGGTGTAGACGGCCTCCATCAGCGACTGATGGAACTCGGAGCCCACCTGCCAGCGCAACTGCGACGCCAGCTCGATGACGGCATTGACCGCGGCATTGACCGCATCGGCACCGGGGTCGCTCGGTGGCGACGGCACCACGGACGCCGCGGACGGGTCGGTGGCCTGGATGAGATCGCCCAGCTCCCCGGCCCGCAACGCCACCTGGATGCGCTCGTCGCCGTCGAGCAGCCGCAAGGCCACCCACTGCGCGTTCGGCAATTGTGGATGCAGTTCGAGCACCGCCGCCGACAGGCGCACGACCGCCCGCTGCAGCGCCGGCGACCGCTCGCCCACCTTGTGCGGCGCGCCGCTGACCTCGCCGCGCGCCACTTCGGCGATGGCCTGCATCAGCTCGGGCAGGCCCTCGTCGTAACGCGCCGCGGTCGCCACGACGCGCACACCGAGGTCGCGGGCCAGACGCCGCGCGTCGACCTCGATGCCGCGCCGACGCGCTTCGTCCATCAGGTTGAGGCACACCACCGCGCGGTTCGTGATCTCCAGCACTTGCAGCACGAGATTCAGGTTGCGCTCGAGGCACGTGGCATCGACCACGACCACCGTGACATCGGGCTGCCCGAAGAGCAGGAAGTCACGCGCCACCTCTTCGTCGAGACTCGACGACAGCAGCGAGTAGGTGCCCGGCAGGTCCACGAGCTTGTAGCGCTTGTCGCCCGAGGCAAAGGCGCCCTCGGCGCGCGTCACCGTCTTGCCCGGCCAGTTGCCGGTGTGCTGGCGCAGCCCGGTGAGGGCGTTGAAGACGGTGCTCTTGCCGGTGTTGGGGTTGCCGGCGAGCGCCACCACGTAGTCGTGCCCGGTCATGTCGACGCCGAGCTTCTTCAGATTCGCGAGGTTATGCGCAGGGCACGCGCCGCAGGCGTCAGGACTGGGATGGCTCATGCCGAGACCTCGGCGTGCTTGTGCACGAAGATGTGACTGGCCTGATCGCGGCGCAGCGCAATCAGCGCTCCGCGGATGCGGTAGGCCGTGGGATCGCCCGAGGGCCCGCGCAGCTCGCTCGTCACCCGCGTGCCAGGCACCAGGCCAAGGTCGAGCAGACGGCGCCGCTGAGCCCCGCGGCACGAAGTGGCCAGCGCCACGACGTCGGCGGATTCGCCCAGCGACAACGCGGAGAGCCGGGTCGTCGAGGTGACGTCGGCTGGGCCCTCGATGGTCACCACCGTGACATTGGCGGCCACGACCGGCGCGAGTACCACTTCGTCGGCTTCGGCCTCCACGCGGATGCGCTGCGGCGAGCGGTCGAGCACGCGCACCCGCATGCCGGGCACCAGTCCGGCCGCGGCGATTTGCGCAAACACCGCCTCGGGCTCGTCTTCGATGTGCACGATCTCCGCCGCCTGGTCGACCGGCAACTGCGTGAGCGGCATGCCTTGATACGGCGGCACTTCCCCGCTGGCCATCGGAATCGGATCGCCGTGCGGGTCGAAGCGCGGGTAACCCAGCGTGGCGGCGAGCGCCTCGGCCTGCTGATCGCTGGTGCCGTGCTCGCGGTGCTCGGCGTGTGCGTGCCACTCGCGCGCGTCGAGGCCGGTCTCGTCGGCGAGATAACGTTCCCAGAGACGGTGGATGCGGATGACGCGCAGCGCATCACGGCGGCCATCGGGGGTGAGCCGCAGCGTGCTGTCGTCGTGATGGAGCAGGTCGAGGCGGCCGAGCCGGTCCACGAGCTGCGCGGCAGCCCGGCCCGACAAGCCGAGCGTGCCCGCCAGACTCTCGAGCGTGGCCGGCCGCTGGCGGTACTCGCCGTCCCACAGGTGCTTCAGGGCGTCTTCGACTTCGACGCGGTCAGTGGCCGCCAAGCCCCGACGCCATCGCCACGCCAACCCGGTCGAGGGCCAGAACAGCACTGCGGCCAGCACCAGCGCGGCCGCGACGACGAAGAGCGAGACAAGGGGATCGTTCATCGAGGCGATTTTGATTAATCAAAATAATGATTGAATAGCCATCAAAAGTCAAGCGGCTGTCGGCGATCTGTTACGATCGCGGGCGTCCCATGGCGCACTCGAGCACGGTCGAGAACTACCTCAAAGAGGTCTACCTCGGCGTCAGCCGCTTGCCGCCGGGCGAGCCGCTGCTGCCTATGGGGCAATTGGCCGTGGCGCTGCGCGTGGCCCCGGGCACCGCCACCACCATGGTGAAGGCCCTGGCCGAATCGGGCCTGGTCGAGTACGAGCCCTACAACGGCGTGCGGCTCACGGCCGCGGGCACCAAGCTGGCCGCCACCGTGCTGCGCCGGCATCGCCTCGTCGAGCTGTTCCTCGTGCAGGTGATGGGCATGCGGTGGGACGAGGTGCACGACGACGCCGAGCACCTCGAGCACGTCGTATCGGACCGCCTGCTCGATCGCATCGACGAGATGCTGGGCCATCCAGGCACCGACCCGCACGGCGATCCCATCCCCGGCAAGGAAGGCACGATTCTCGAGCGCCACCTGGAGACGCTGCTCACCTGCCCCGTCGCCACTCCGGTGGTGGTGGCCCGGGTCACAGATCAAGACCCCGCGTTCCTGCGCTTCGTCGAGCGCAACGGCCTGAAGCCCGGCGAACTCGTGGAGGTGGAAGCCCGCGACGAAGACGCCGACGCCGTGCGCCTGCGCGGCCGCGGCGACACCTCGATCACCATCGGCGCCCGCGCCGCCTCGAAGCTGCTGGTCGACATCAGGTAGATCGCGCGATCAATCTCGGTCGCGAGCGGCACGCAGCGCCTCTGGAATGACGTCCGCGAGCGCATGGGGGCTGGCGGCGACGTGCATTGTGGGCCCACTGGTGAACGCCGCCGCTCCGAAACCGTAGCGCGCGAGTACGAAGGTGGCGCCGGCGCGCGCTGCCGTCTCGGCATCCACGGGCGAATCGCCGACCATCACCATCGGTCCGCCGCGCGCGTGCCCGCGCAGTGCGACGAGACCAGCCGGATCCGGCTTGCGCGGCCATGGGCCATCGCCGCCCACGACCTCGATGAAGTACTCGCGCACACCGAGTGCGGCGAGCATCCGCTCGGCCGGGGCGGCCGGCTTGTTGGTGAGCACGGCCAGCGCCGCCAGCGGGTCGAGGGCATCGAGCACGGCGCGCATGCCTGGATAGAGGCACGTGGTGTCGAGGAGCCGCGCGTCGTAGAGCGCGAGGAAACGGTGGGTGGCGCCGGGCGTGGCCGGGTCGACACCGGCCGCCGTGAGCGCCCGGCGCACGAGCACGGCAGCGCCCTCGCCCACCATGCCGATCACCTCAAGACGCGTCAGCCGCCGCCCCCCGAGTTCCTCGGTCAGCGCGCTCACCGCCGCCGCGAGGTCGGTCGCCGAGTCCACCAGAGTACCGTCGAGGTCGAAGACGACCAGGCCCGCGGCGGGGCCCGTCATGGCGATGCCGCGCGATCTTGTTGTGCCATCACGTCCGTCGTTGATTGTATCCTTCGGGTCGCATGACCGCCCGTCCCTCCTCCGTGGTGCTGATGTCGAGCGGCCTCGACAGCGCCGTGCTGCTCGTACACGAGGCCGCGCACTACGAGGTGCGCCCGGTCTACGTGCGGTGTGGCCTAGCGTGGGAGGCGGCCGAGCTCCGCATGCTGTCGCGGCTCGTCGCCGCACCAGCGATGCGCGACCACCTGCAGCCGCTCACGGTGGTCGATCTGCCGATGCACGACCTGTATCCGCCAGAGCACTGGGCCATGACTGGCCGGCCGCCGGCCTATGACACGCCCGACAGCGACGTCTACCTGATGGGACGCAACATCACCCTGCTGGCCAAGGCCGGACTGGTGGCCGCGCGCGCCGAGGCGCGCCGGATCGCCCTGGGTCTGCTGGCCGGCAACGCGTTCCCGGATGCCACCCCGGCCTTCTTCACGGCGATGGCGGAAGCGCTGTCGCGCGGCCTGGCCCACGCGCTTACCGTGGCCGCGCCGTTTGCGGCGCTGCGCAAGCCGCAGGTGATCGAACTGGGCGCGCGCCTCGGCGTGCCGTTCGAGCTCACCCTGTCGTGCCTGAATCCGGTGACCGACGCGCATTGCGGCCGGTGCAGCAAGTGCCGCGAGCGGCGCGAGGCGTTCGCCGAGGCCGGCGTGTGGGATCCCAGCACATACGCGCAGCCGGCGCCATAGCGCGCCCGCGCGGACGGCTCAGGACTCGAAGCGAATCGTGCCGTCGCGCGTGCGCACGCGCAGCGTGTGGCCGCCGGCGCCGAGCGTGGCCTTCAGTTCGCGCCGGTCGCTGTTCTCGCGCTCGTCGTCCTTGCTGCGTTGCGGCACGGTGAGGCCCGGATAGTTCGAGCGGATGACGCCGTCGGCGGTCGACGCATCCACCACCACCGCCACGCCCTGCGGCAAGCGCACCTCCACGGTGCCATCGCCGGTGTCGATGTGCCAGTCATCAGCGAACACGCTTCCGGTCTCGGCGCCGACGCGCACGCTGCCGTCGCCGGTCTTGGCGCGCAGGTGTGTGAGCGTGCCGTTCACCGTGATGCTGCCGTCGAGCGTCTCGGCGTCGATCTTGCCGGTCATCTCGCGCAGGCGGATGGACCCGTCATCGGTGCGTGCGCGCAGGTCGCCGGAAAGACGCGTGCCGATGAGCGACCCGTCGCCCGACTGCAGGGTGACCGCCCCCGTGATGTCTTCCACGGTGATGGTGCCGTCGCCGCTCTTCAGTTCGAGGGTGGCCGCCTTCGGGAGCGCCACCCGCAACGTGGCCCGGGGCGAGAAGGACACGCCAATGACGAGACCCGAGCGGGCGGCCTCGGCGGGCCCGCGCACGCGCAGCGTCACGTGGTCGCCGTGCTGCGACTGCTCGATGACGATCTGGCCGAGCAGCGCGTCGTCCTGCGCCTGCTTGTCGACCACGACCTCGACCTCGTTGCGGTCCCACGAATGCACCTCGATGGCGCCGTCGAAGGTGTCGAGCGTGACCGTGGGCGCGCCGGTCACCGTGAACGTGCGCGTTTCGGAGGCGGTGGCCCCTTCGGTGTTCACGTTCACGGTGCACGCCGAGAGGGCGCAGGCCGCCAGGGCCGCGCTCAGCCCGCCGATGCCGGTTGAATGCAGTCTCATTGCTGGCCCCCGGTCGGAGAGACGGCCAGCGAGGTGCCAGGGTTCCACACCGGCACGCCGGCCACCCAGGTCTGGCGCACGCGCAGGGCATCGTCGAGCACCACGAAGTCCGCCACTCCGCCCACGGCGAGGCGGCCGAGATCGGGCCGGCCCAACGCATCGGCCGGGGTCGTCGCGGTGAGCTGCGCGGCCGCCACGACCCCAAGACCGACGTCGCGCGCCAGCCAGCGGAACACGCCGTCCATCGTGGCCACGCTGCCGGCCAGCGTGCCGTCGGCCAGCTCGACCCAGCCCGCGCGCACGTGAATCGTGTGCTCGCCCAGGCGCGCGGTGGCACCTGGCGGGAGGCCTGCGCCGGCCGTGGCGTCGGTGATGGCGACGATGCCCGCGGAGCCTCTGGCCTGCACGGCCAACCGCACCATCGCCGCATGCACGTGATGACCGTCGCCGATCACCTCGCACGTCACCTCCGGCCCGGCGTCGAGCAACGCACCTACGAGGCCCGGCGCGCGCTGCGACAGCGGCGGCATGCGGTTGAAGAGGTGGGTCGCATGACGTGCGCCAGCCGCCATCGCGGCGACGCCCTGCTCGTAGGTGGCGGCCGAGTGTCCCAGCGACACGCGGTGGCCGGCCGCGGCCAACCGACGCACGAGATCCAGGCCGCCCGGCAGCTCCGGCGCCAGGGTCACGATGCGCACGGCCGCGCGATGCGCGTCGATCGTGGCCAGGATGGCGCCACCGGTGAACGCGCCATCGGTTCGGGGTGACTCGCCAGGCTGGGGCGGCAGGCGCATACAGCGCGCGGGCTGTGCCCCCTGGTAGTCGGGGTTGATGAAGTTGCTCTCGAGGTGCGCGCCCAGCACGCGCGCCGACGCCGCTGCGGGCGCCGCGCGGCACGCGTCCACGGCGGTCAGGAACGACGCGAGCGCCTCGGGCGGGCAGGCCACGGTCGTGGGCAAGAAGCCGGTGACGCCGTAGCGCGGCAGCAGTGCCGCCAGGCGTGCGACCGCGTCGCCGCCATCGAGTACGTCGATGCCGTGCGCCCCGTGGATGTGCGTATCGAGGAACCCCGGCACGATCCAGCAGCCCGTGCAGTCCACGTTGGCGGGCACGCCGCTCGACCCAGGGCCGGCATCGGCGCCCACCGCGACCAGACGTCCGTCGGCGATGGCGAGTACGCCGCCGCGCACCACGCCGCCTGCGAGCACGAGGTTGCCGCCGCGCAGCCGGATCATCGGGCTACGCGTCTTCGGCGGCGCGCGGCTTCGAGGCTTCCGCCTTGAGCGCGGCCACGAGCCCGTCGCGCTTCTCGACCAGACGCTTCAGCGCGCGGCGATTGTTGGCGTGGCCTACGGCATATTCCGCGAAGAGCGGAAACGCGATGGTCGAGTCGCAGTAGGTCACGCAGGTGTCGGGCAACACGCCCGGATTCACCTTGCCCCAGCTCACCGCCTCGGCTGGCGTGGCCCCCGACAGGCCGCCCCACACCACCTGGTCGGTCGTGATCTGGATGAAGTAGTCGTTGCCGCCTTTGGGGATGCCGTAGACCTCCCACAACGTGGGCTGGCCCTGCAGGTAGAAGTTCTTGGGCGAGCCGCCGCCGAGAATGACCGCGCCGTTCTTCTGGCCGGCCAGGATGATGGCGCAGATCTCGTTCACGTCCTTGTTGGGATCGATCATGAGATGGCCGTCGTTCATCAGCTCGTGGAAGGCGATGTTCATGCCGATCGAGCTGTCGCCCGGTGACGACGTGTAGATCGGCACGCCGGCCTTGGCCGCGGCCGCCAGCACCGAGTACTCCTCGCAGCCGGGGTGCAGGGTGCGCAGATCCTGGCCGAGGGAATAGTGCAGTTCGGCGGTCGAGACCGGGCCGTCGAGGCCGGATCGCACCAGGAACTCGCGCACGTATTTGTCGGTGTCGAGCAGTACCTGCGCCGGGAACAGCACGTCGTAGATGCGGATCACGCCGTCTTCGTAGAGCTCACGGTCGTCGACGAACGGCGAGCCGCGGTGCAGTGTGAAGTTCAAGGCGTAGTGCAGGTCGTGGTAGAGATTGGCGCCCGTGCTGATCACGAAGTCGATGAGCCCACGCTCCATCAGCTCGATGATCGCGCCGCCCAGCCCGGCCGGCGTGAGGGCGCCGGCCACGGTGAGGGCAATGGTCGTGTCGTGGTCGGGCGACAGCATCTTGTCCGAGTAGATCCGGCACGACTCCCCGAGGCGGGCGGCATTGAAGGCCTGGAAGCCCTCGTCGATGAGGGTTCGGATCTCCAGGCTGCCTTTCGGCCGGTAGTAGCGGATCGGCCGGCCGGCCAAGTGTGAGCGTTGCTTGCCAGTGGAACCAGGAGCGCGGTATGGCACGGACGTCGTCCTCCAGACAGACAGAGAATTGCCGTAGAGTATCACCGAGAGGTTACAGGGCTGCGCGGCGTGGCACTGAACTGGCGAAGTCAACCTCGTCCCACGGACGAGGTTGACAAGCGCCCCACCCCTAACATCCGCTGCCGACTGTCCGATAGAAGGACAGATAGGAAGAGACCAAGGCCGTGGACGACATCACATTCGCCGCTCGCCGAGCCACGAGTTCGACCGCCAGGCAGGAGCACGACGCGGAAGCGCGCTTCCGCATCCTGGTGCAGTCGCCGCTCCGGGCCGGCATCCTCCGCTTCCTCAGCGCGCGGCCCGGCGAGCAGTTCGACGCCGAGGGCATCATGCAGGCGTTCGGGCGCATGCGCCTCGACGTCGAGAACTGTCTCAAGGAGCTGGTCGAATCCGGGGTGGTGCGGCGGGTGTCGGGCAATCCGGTGCAGTTCGCCGCGGCGCGCATCGACGCCAGTTCGGCCCAGGGCCAGTTGCTCGACACGTTCCTCGAGCGGCGCGCCACCGTGGGCATCGAAGACACGTCGCCTTCAGTGCAGCGCTTCCGCGAGATGATCGGGCGCGACGAGAAGATGCTGGCCATCTTCGAGTGGATCCGCACCGCCGCCAAAAGCGACATCTCGGTGCTCATCCTCGGACCCACCGGCGCCGGCAAAGAAGTGGTCGCGCGCATGATCCACGAGCTGTCGCGGCGCGGCACCGAGACGTTCCAGGCGGTCAACTGCGCCGCCCTGCCCGACACGCTGTTCGAATCCGAGATCTTCGGCTACGAGAAGGGCGCCTTCACCGGCGCGAACGAGCGCAAGCCGGGCCGGCTGGAACTGGCCAACGGCGGCACCTTCTTCCTCGACGAAGTCGGCGACCTGTCACTGGTGGCCCAGGCCAAGATCCTGCGCGTGCTCGAAGAGCGGCGCTTCGAACGGCTCGGCGGCAGCAAGGCCATCCATGTGGACTTCCGGCTGATCTCGGCGACGAACCGCCCCCTGGATCTCTTCGTGCGCGAGAACCGCTTCCGCGAAGACCTCTTCTACCGCGTCAACGCGTTCTCGATTCGCCTGCCGTCGCTCAAGGAGCGGACCGTCGACATCCCGGTGCTGGCCGCGCGCTTCCTCGGCCGCTACTGCGCCTCGAACGGACTGCCGCTCGACGCCAAGCGGCTGTCGCAGGAGGCCACCGATCGGCTGCTCAGCTATCACTGGCCGGGTAACATCCGCGAACTCGAGAGCACCATGTCGCGCGCCGCCCTGTCGGCGCCGGGCCACATCATCCGCTCGGAGGACATCGAGTTCCTGCACTCGCCGCTCGCCACCGGCACGACCGCTCCTTCGGGCAAGCTGCCAACGCTGCGCGATGCCGAACGCACCCACGTCGCGCTCGTACTCGAGGCGGTGAGCTGGAACAAACTGGAGGCCGCGCGCGTGCTCGACATCAGCCGCGGCACCCTCTACCGGAAGATCGACGAGTATGGCCTGGAGCCGTCCGCCCGTCGACGCCGCGAGCCCGTCGACGCGTGATGCGCGACGCCCACTAGGCATGCGCGCCCTTCCCTCGGCAGCCCAGGCCTTCATCGTCGCCGTGATTGTGGCCGGCGCGGCGACCCTCGCCTGGACGCTGCCGCACATCCGGCTCGACACGCCGTTCCTGTTCCTGGTCTTGCTGGTGCTCTCGAACGTCACCTCGGCATTCAAGGTGGCGCTGCTCTCGGCGAGCGGATCGACCATGTCGGTGAGCTACACCATCGACTTCGCGGCGCTGCTGCTGCTCGGGCCCAATCCCACGACGATCATCGCCGTGTCGAGCGCCTGGAGTCAGTGCACGTTCCGCATGAAGCAGCCGACGCCGCTCTACCGCACGCTCTTCAGCATGGCGTCGCTGGCCATCACCGTGCGCGCGGCCGGCTGGGTCTACGAGCGGCTCGGCGGCGCGCCCGGCGTGCTGGTCGACTCGTTCACCGTCGCGGCGGCGCTCGTCGGCGCAGCCACCACCTACTTCATCTTCAACACGGTGCTCATCTCGGCGGCCATCGCCTTGTCGAGTCGCCAGGCATTTGTCACCACCTGGAACCAGAACTTCCTGTGGAGCGCGCCCAGCTACTTCGTGGGCGCGGCGTCGGCCTTCGCCGCCGGCTGGCTGGTGCTGAACGTGGGCATGTGGCTGGGCCTGCTGCTGGCCGCGCCGGCCTATCTCATCTACCGCACCTACAAGGTCTATCTCGGGCGCATCGACGACGAACGGCGTCATGTGCAGGAGATGTCCGACCTGCACCTGGCCACGATCGAGGCGCTCGCGCTCGCCATCGACGCCAAGGACCAGACGGCGCAGAGCCACATCCGCCGCGTGCAGATCTACGCCGCCGGCCTGGCCAAGGCCCTCGGCATGCCGGAGCAGGAGATCCAGGGCGTGAAGACGGCGGCCCTGCTGCACGATATCGGCAAGCTGGCGGTGCCCGAGCACATCCTCTCCAAGCCGGGGCCGCTGACCCAGGAAGAGTTCCAGAAAATCCGCATCCACCCGCAGGTCGGCGCCGAGATCATCAGCGCCGTGCCGTTTCCGTATCCGGTGGCGCCGCTCATCCTGAGCCACCACGAGCGCTGGGACGGCCGCGGCTATCCTCAGGGCCTCAAGGGAGCAGACATCCCGCTCGGCGCGCGCATCCTCACCGTGGTCGACTACTTCGACGCGCTGACCTCCGACCGGCCCTACCACCGGGCGATGGATCACGAGGCGGCGCTGTTGCTGCTCGAGCAGGAATCGGGCAAGGCCCTCGACCCGGAGGTGGTGAAGACGTTCTTCACCCAACTGCCGGTGCTCACGGCCGAGGCCGATCGGCTCGAACAGGCGCCCTCGCGACGGCTCACGCTCGAACCCACCTCCGAGCTGGGCCGCCCGGCCGCGGGCTTCGAGAACGAGAGCGGCAAGAGCAGCACGGTCTTCGAGGACATCGCGCTTGCGCACAAGGAGATCTACGCACTCTACGAAATCGCCCAGTCGATGGGCACCAGCCTGGGCGTGGCCGACACCATGGCGCTCATCAGCTCCAAGCTGAGCAACCTGGTGCCGTTTGCCGCGTGCGCGCTCTTTCTCTATGACGAAGATCACGACTGGCTGCGCTGCCGGTTCGCCACCGGCCTCGATTCCGAGCTGATCGGCCGCATGACGATCAAGAGCGGCCACGGGCTCACCGGCTGGGTCACGCGCAACCGCCGGCCGCTGGTCAACGCGCGGCCGAGCGCCGATTTCGAGGCCGCCGGCGTGGCGGCCACGGCCACCTCGCTCAAGTCGGCGATCGTCTCGCCGCTCATCTACAACGACCGCCTGATCGGCACGCTGGCCGTGTATCAGGAAGCCGAAGACGCCTACACCGACGACCACCGCCGGCTGATCGACCGGGTGTGCGAGCAGGCCTCGGCCGTGATCAACAACGCCAGCGTGTTCGAGCGCACCCAGGAGGACTCGCTCACCGACGCCCTCACCATGCTGCCGAACACGCGCTCCATGTTCATCCACCTGTCGCGCGAACTGGCCCGGGCCGAGCGTCTGAAGTCAGAAGTGGCACTGCTCGTGATGGACTGCGACAACTTCAAGGACATCAACGACACCTACGGGCACCATGTCGGCGACCGCGCGCTGCGCGAGGTGGCGAGCGTGCTGCGCAGCGGCGTGCGGCCCTACGACATCTGCGTGCGCTACGCCGGCGACGAGTTCATCGTCGTGCTCTCGGGCTGCGGCGCCGAGGAGGCCGAGCGCAAGCGGGTCGAGCTCAAGCGGGCGATGGAGGACGTGGTGTTTGAAGCGCGCCCGGGGCGCCGGCTCACCTTGTCGATCAGCGTGGGCGCGGCCGTGTATCCGCACGACGGCGAAACCTACGAAGCGCTGCTCGCCTCGGGCGACGCGCGCATGTACCGCGACAAGACGCAGCGGAAGAACATGTCACGCAACGGCCTCGGCCGTCAGACCGAGCGCGGCAGCAGCGGTCTGCGTCTGCCGGCGTTGCCGCCGGACCTCACCGAGGGCGACATCGAGCGCGCCCGCACCGGCGTGCTCTAGAATCGAGCCCGTGCCTACGGTGTTGCTCAGAGAATGCGTGCGGGCCACGCCGCGCACGCGCCTGCTGCGCCTGACCCTGCTGGAGGGGACCTTCGTGTTCCGGGCCGGGCAGGCCGTGATGGCGGGCCGGGCCGGGTCGGCCACGCGCTCCGCCTATTCCATTGCGTCGCCGCCGTCGCTGGCCGCGCGCGGCACCCTCGAGTTGCTCGTGCCGGCCGACGGCGCCTTCGGTGAAGCCGGCCTCGACCCGGCCACGGTCGTGGGGCGCGCGCTGACCATCGACGGCCCGCTCGGCAACTTCGGGGTGCCCGCCGCGGCCGAGAGCGCGCCGCTCCTGCTCGTGGGCGGCGGCACCGGCATCGCCCCCCTGCGCGCCGTGGCGCTCGATCGTCTCGACCGCGTCGATGCCCCGCAGGTGGTGCTTCTGTACAGCGCCCGCACAGCGGAGGAATTCGCGTTCGGCGAAGAATTCGCCGCTCTCGACCGACAGGGACGGCTGCGCGTGCACCTGACGGTGACCCGCGATGAACGCACCGCCGAGTGGCCCGGGCGGTCTGGACGCGTCGACGACGCGTTGCTCGCCGCGGCGCTGCCTGGTCGTGACGCCTGGTGCCTGGTGTGTGGCCCAGCCGGCTTCGTGGGCTCCGTCACTGCGACCCTCGAAGGTCTCGGCGTGCCGGGCGCGCGGATCATCGTCGAACGCTGAGCCCACGCCGGTCGGATTCGCCCTGTTCCACCGACCTGACGACCCGGCCGGCCTCCAGGGGAAGCCGGCCAGGTGGCCGGTCGGCGGTCCTCGGTCCGCGGTCGGCCTAGGGGACCGTCACCGCGACCTCGTTGGACAGGCCACTCGCTCCGGCCGCGTTGACCGCCGTGACCCGGAGGAAGTAGGTGCCGGGCGGCACGCCAGGAACCGAGAGCGACGTGTCCGGCAGCGCCACGGTCCCAATCGACGGACCGCCGGAGGTGAGCGATGCGGTCAGGACGTACGAGGTCGGCACGCCGCCGGCGCCTCCCGGACTCCAGGAGAGACCTAGGACATTGCCCGCGACCGTGGGCGCGTTCATCGTGGGGGCCGATGGTGCGCCTGCCACGATGAGCGCCACCTCATTGCTCGCGGAGCTGACGCCGCCAGCATTCTGCGCCAGCAGCCGGACATGGTAGGTCCCTGGCGGAATGCCGCCGATGGCGAAGCTGAGCGGCGCTGCCGCCAGCGGCAGCGTTGCCAGGGGTACCGCGAATCCGGGCGTCGCGCCGGCCACGAGCACGTACGCCGCAGGGACGCCGCCTGAGGTGGGCGCACTCCATGTGAACGTCGCCGCGTTGCCAGAGACGCTCACGGCCAAGCCCGAGGGTGGCCCTGGCGGCAGCGCCGCCGACGGCAACGTCACGGTCGCGCCGTTGGACTCGAGCCCCGTTCCCGACGCGTTGGTGGCCGTGACACTCAGTACGAAGACGCCGTTGGGCGCCGCCCCCGCAAACGATGTCACAAGGCCCAGCGGCACCGTCCCGAGCGTGGCGCCAGCGGCAGACTTGGCCACCAGTGTGTAGCTCGTGGGTGGCGCACCGGTCGTGGGTGGCCCCCATGACATCGACAGGAAGTTGCCGTTCACCGTGGCCTGGAAACCCGTGGGCGGCCCCGGGGTGCCGGTGGCCACCAACGAGTAGACAAACGTCGATCCGTGACCCGCGCCTGGCGGCGTAGTCCCCACGATGAGCGTCGATGCCGTCATGCCAATGAGGGAGAACTGGAGGCCAACACGCGGAATGATCTGGCGCTCGGTCCACACCGAGCCAGCCCGTGAGAACACCGCAAGATTGTTGGCGCCGCCGAGCGTCACGAGATCGCCCACCAGCCTGACCGACTTGCCGCTGACGTTGCCCGACGGATTGGTACTGGGACCGATCTGCTGCTGCAGACTCCAGGTGGCCCCGCTCCGGACGTAGACAAACGACGCACCGTTGACGATGTTCGAGGCGCCGATGGCCACCGTGTTGCCGTCAATGCTGCACGCCGAGCCGAACCGGGCGTTCCCGAACGGACCGTCGATCTTCTGCTGCTGCGACCAGGCGCCGGGAGCCGTGCGCGTCATGATCCGCACCGAGCCTGCCGTGGCCACGCCGTTTGCGGTGTCGCGCGGCACACCAACGCACAGCGACGAACCCGACAGATCGACGGAGGCGCCAAACTGCGCATTGTTCACGCCGCCGCCGGGCGCCGGGAACGACGCGGGCGCGCCCCAGGACGTGCCCGTGCGCTCGTAGATGGTCACGGCGCCCTGGCCGCTGTTGACATCACCGTCGCCGACAACCAGGATGTCGCCCTTGATCCGCAGCGACGTCGCCCGGTGCAAGCCCAGTGGGGCCTGGAGTGTCCACGTGGCGCCGGCGCGCACGTAGACCTTGACCGACTGAGTGCCGGTGGAGACAAGCGGTGCCGAGCCCACGGCCAGGGTGTCCCCACTGAGGGCCATCGAGACGCCGAATCGCTGGTTGGCGTCGCCAACCGTGATGCGCTGCTGCTGCACCCACGCGCCGCTGCCGTTCCTGACGTAAACGTACACGGCCCCGGCAAGCAGCGCACTGCCGACCGTCTCGTCGGGGCTGCTCACGACGGCGGTCGTCCCGTCGATGTCGGTGGAAAAACTGAAGCCTCCGGTGGCCCCACCCTCGGGAGGGACCAGCAGTTCCTGCGGGTTCGCGAAGTTCTGGGCCACGGCGGCCTGGGGCATTCCCGTGCTCACGATGCTCGTGAGCACGAGGCTCAGGGCAATACGCTGAAACATGACTCCTCCTGATTCGCCTGGCGCCTCATCGGCAGCTGGCGTCAAGAGGGAAAGCGGGAAATCAGGTCGAACTGGTTCTGGCCGGGCTACATCCCGACGACGTGGTAGCCCGCGTCGACCATCAGCACTTCGCCGGTCACGCCCCGTCCTGCCGGACCAAGCAGGAAGATCGAGGCATCGGCCACTTCAGATGCCTCGACCGTGCGGCGTAGCGGCGCGCGCTCGCGTACCACGTTCAGAATCGCCGAGAAGCCGCCGATGCCAACCGCGGCCAGCGTCTTGATCGGTCCAGCCGACACGGCATTCACGCGGATGTTCTGCGGGCCGAGGTCGGCGGCGAGATAGCGCACCGTTGACTCGAGCGCAGCTTTGGCCACGCCCATCACGTTGTAGTTCGGGAACACCCGGTCACTGCCGAGGAAGGTGAGCGCCACGATGCTTCCGCCGCCGCGCGCTTCCATGAACGGCCGCGCGCCGCGGGCCAGGGCGATGAGCGAGTAGGCGCTCACGTCGAGCGCCAGACGGAACCCCTCGCGGCTGGTGTTGCTGAAGGGACCCGTCAGCTCGTCGCGCGAGGCGAAGGCCACGCCGTGCACCACGAAGTCGAGGGCGCCGCCCCGCTCAGCGATGCCGGCAAACACCGCGTCGATCTGGGCGTCGTCCTGCACGTCGCACGGCACCAGCACCGGCGCGGGGTCGAGCGTGGCGGCCAGCTCCTGCACATGCTCGGCGAACCGGTCCTGGTAGGTCAGCACGAGCTGCGCGCCTTCGCGCGCCGCGGCCTGCGCGATCGCCCATGCGATCGACCGCTTGTTGGCCACGCCGACGATGAGTCCGACCTTGCCTTCGAGTGCTCCAGCCATCACTGCTCCCTGTCAACGCCCTCCGGACGATCCGGCGCCCCGCGATCTTCCTTCATCCCCTGGCGCGAGGCCAAGCGGGCCGGAGCCGCGTTACCGGCCGTCGGCCCCGAGCCACGCCCGCGTCTCGGCCAGGGCTGCCGCCACCGCGTCGGGATTGGTCGACTGCGGCGTGCGCCGCGCCCGCACCGAGGCCAGCGCGCTCACCGTCTGGTTCACGTCGTCGCCGAACAGGTCGGAATACCCGCGCCACTCCGCCGGCGACAGATCGTCGAAATCGCGGCCGGCGAGCAGCAGCTCGCGCACCATCTTGCCCACCACTTCGTGGGCGTTGCGGAACGGCAGTCCCTTGCGCACCAGGTAGTCGGCCGCATCGGTCGCAAGCAGCAGGCCGGACGCGGCCTTGCCCGTGCGCGCGGGTTGGAGCGTGAGCTTCGAGACCACGGCCGTCGCCGCATCGAGCGACACGGCGAGGGTGCGCTCCGAGTCGAAGACGCCTTCCTTGTCCTCTTGCAGATCCTTGTTGTAGCCGGTGGGCAGGCCCTTCATGGCCACGAGCAGCGCCACGTGATTGCCGATCGCGCGCCCCGCCTTGCCGCGCACCAGTTCCATCGGATCGGGATTCTTCTTCTGCGGCATCATGCTGCTGCCGGTCGCCGACGCATCGGCCAGATCGAAGAAGCCGAATTCCTCGGCGGTGAAATAGATCACGTCTTCGGCCAGTCGGCTCAGGTGTACCATGGCGAGCGAGCTCGCGTGCAGGAAGCTCACGGCGAAATCGCGATCCGACGAGGTGTCCATGCTGTTGGGCACGACGCGCGAGAAACCCAGCGCCCGCGCGAGCGTCGCCGTGTCGATGGCGTAGCCCGTGCCGGCCACCGCCCCCGAGCCGAGCGGCAGCGCATCGGCTTCGTCGATGGCCACATCGAGCCGGCGATGGTCGCGCCGCAGCGCCGCCGCGTGGCTGAGCAGATAGTGACTGACGAGCACCGGCATGGCGCGGCGCATGTGCGTGTAGGCCGGCATGAGCGCGTCGCCGGCCGCCTCGGCCTGGTCGGCCAGTGCCGCCACGAGCGCGCGCAGGCGGCCTTGCAGCACGGGAATGCGGCGCATCAGGTAGAGGCGGAAGTCGACCGACACCTGTTCGTTGCGCGAGCGGCCGGTGTGCAGACGCCGTCCGTCGTCGCCGATGAGCGTCACGAGCTGACGTTCGACGAAGGCGTGGATGTCCTCGTCGTCGCCCGTCACCCACGCCGGGTCCTGCCGGCCCTTCGCCAGGATGGCCGTGAGCCCTTCGCGAATCCGCGCCACCGCTGCCGCGTCGAGCACGCCCGCCCGGCCGAGCGCGTCGGCCCAGGCCAGACTGCCGGTGACGTCGTCCTCGAACAGCTTGCGGTCGAAGGGAAACGACACGCCGAAGTCGAAGGCGGCCGGATCCGGCGCCGCATCGAACCGTCCCGACCACAAATGCCCGCCGCTCATGCCTGCACCTCGATGTCCATGTCCCTGTCCCTGCTGGAAGGCCCGGCCTAGCTGGCGGCGAGTCCTTCGAACTGTTGCACCAGATGCCGCGCCGACCGGGCATCCCGGCCGATCACGAGCACAGTGTCGTCCCCGGCAATCGTGCCGAGCACGTCTTCGAGCTTCGCGCGGTCGATGGCGAGCGCGAGCAGTTGCGCTTCACCGGCGCCGGTGCGCAGCACCAGCAGTTGCTGCGACTGCTGGATGCCGGCGAGGTAATCGATGAGCGCCCGCTGCAGCGTATGCCGTGCCGCCTCGGTCGGCGGGCGCGAGCCGTCGTCGTCGGGCGACGCCTGATAGGCGCCATCAGCCGCGCGCTTCACGAGTCCGAGCTCCTTGATGTCACGCGACAGCGTGGCCTGCGTCACGTCGAACCCGCGCGCGTGCAAGTGCTGACGGAGCTGTTCCTGGCTGCGCACCGCGTCCCGGCTGACGACCTCGAGCACGGCGACCTGACGACGGGCTTTCATAATTATGCAGTCGAGTGTATGCCAATATGCAGTCGCGACGTTGGTAATTTACACGGAAAGTCTTGACGGGTGCCTCCATTGCCTGCATAGTTATTCTTTTACGTGAATACTGTTCCGCGAGCCAAGTGATGACCAGCGATACCGCCGCCCCGCACGCGGGGCTCCTTGCCGGCACCGCGCCCGTCCGCGTCGCTATCGTGGGCGCCACCGGCTATGCCGGCCAGGAACTGGTGCGCCTGGTGGCGCGCCATCCGCGCGCCTCGCTCACGATGGCCACCGCATCGCAGGCCACGAACACGCCGCGCCGCCTGCCGGCCCTGGCGCGGCTCTGGGAGGGCGAGGTGGTGCCGCTCGACCCGCAGGCCGTGATTGCCAACGCCGAGATCGTGTTCCTCGCGCTGCCCGAGGCGGCCTCCGCCGAGATGGGCACCGTGTTCCTGGCGGCTGGCCGGCGCGTGATCGATCTCTCCGGCGCGTTCCGTTTGCGCGACGACGCCGCTCGCGCCAAGTGGTACCCGGCCACGACCACCATGCCCGAGGGCGTCGTGTATGGCCTCACGGAATTCACCGGCGCCGAGATCCGTGGCGCCCGCCTGGTGTCGTGCCCGGGCTGCTATCCCACGGCGTCGCTGCTCGCGCTGCAGCCGCTCTTCGCCGCCGGCCTGCTGCGGCCGGGCGCCGACGTGATCGTCGACGCGAAGTCGGGCGTATCGGGCGCCGGCAAGGCGCCGAGCGACCGCACGCACTTCTGCGAGAACCACGGCAGCGTCGCCGCCTACGGCCTCTTCGGTCACCGGCACACCGCCGAGATGGTGCAGACGCTCGGCGGCGAGGTGACCTTCACGCCGCACCTCGTGCCGCTCGACCGCGGCATCCTGTCCACCATCTACGCGCGCCTGAAGCCGGGCGTCACGGCGGCGCAGGTCGACCACGCGTTGCGGTCCGCCCACGCGCAGTCGTTCTTCGTGCGGCTCACCGGCGACGCGCTGCCCGAGATCAAGCACGTGGCTTACACCAACTTCTGCGACATCGGCTGGAAGGTGGACGAGGCCACGGGCCGGATCATCCTGGTGTCGGTCATCGACAACCTGCTCAAGGGCGCGGCCGGACAAGCCGTGCAGAACTTCAACCTGCTCATCGGCGTGGACGAGCGGACGGGGCTGCTATGACCGGACGTCCCGTGGTGTTGAAGCTCGGCGGCGAGCTGCTCGAAGATCCAGCGCGGGTGAAGGCCATCGCCAAGGTGGTGCGCCGTGCCGCCGCGCGCGTGCCGCTCGTCGTCGTGCACGGCGGCGGACGCGAGATCGATCGCGCGCTGGCCGTCGCCGGCATCTCCGTGCAGCAGGTGGACGGCCTGCGCGTCACCGACGAGGCCACGCTGCAGGTGGTCGTGGCGGTGCTCGCCGGCACGATCAACACGCAGCTGGTGGCGCGGCTCAATGCCGACGGCGTGCCAGCCGTGGGCCTGACCGGCGCCGACGCCGGCGTGGCGCCCGTGAAGCAGGCCGCCGCGCACCGCAGCACCACCGGCGCGCGCGTGAGCCTGGGCCTCGTGGGCGAACCGTTGCCTGGCGGCAAGCCGGCGCTGCTGACGCGCTTGACGGGCGCGGGCTTCGTGCCGGTGATTGCCAGCGTGAGCGCATCGAAAGCCGGCGGGCTCTTCAACGTGAACGCCGACACGCTCGCTGCCAATGTGGCGGCGCGCCTCTCGGCCCGGCGTCTGGTCATTGCCGGCGCCACGGCCGGGGTGCTCGACGCGGAGGGTCACACGCTGCCGCTCGTCGATGCCGCGGCCACCCGCCGCATGGTGAAGGCCGGCACCGCCAGCGCCGGCATGGTGGCCAAGCTCGCGGCCTGCCGCGCCGCGGCTGCGCGCGGCGTGAGCGATGTGCGCATCGCCGACGGCCGCGTGCCCGCCACACTGCTGGCGGCGCTGCTGGGTGAAACGACCGGCGCCTGGACGCGCGTCAAGTGAGGACCAACGTGAGCACCGCCACCGACATCCAAGCCACCGAAGCCCGCTACGTACTGCAGACCTACAAGCGTCTGCCGGTCGTGTTCGTGCGCGGCGACGGCCGGCGCATCATCGACATCGAGGGCCGCGCCTACCTCGACTTCCTGTCGGGCATCGGCGTGTCGGTGCTCGGGCACGGCCATCCGGCCCTGGCGCGCGCGGTGGCCGAGCAGGCGGCCGCGCTGCTGCACACGTCCAACCTCTACTTCCATCCGCTCCAGGGAAAGGTCGCCGAGCGGCTGTCGGCCCTGTCGGGGTTGCAACGCACGTTCTTCTGCAACAGCGGCACCGAGGCCATGGAGGCGTGCCTGAAATTCGCCCGCCGCTACTGGTTCACGCAGGGCGTGCGCGGCCGCACGCACTACGTCGCGTTCGAGCACGGCTTCTCGGGCCGCTCGATGGGCGCGCTCTCGGTCACGGCCAATCCGCACTACCGGGAGCCATTCGAGCCGCTCATTCCAGGCGTGACGTTCGTGTCGCCCACCGACGTGGCCGGGCTCGAGGCCGCGGTGTCATCGTCCACCGCCGCGATCGTGGTCGAGCCGCTGCAGGGCGAAGGCGGCGTGCGGCCGATTCCGCCGGCCATGGCCGCGGCCATCGAGCGCGCCTGCACGCGCACCGGTGCCCTGCTCATTGCCGACGAGGTGCAGTGCGGGCTCGGCCGCACCGGCGCGCCCTTCTATTTCCAGACGCTCGGGCTCACGCCCGACCTGGTCACCGTGGGCAAGGCGCTCGGGGGCGGCGTGCCCGTGGGGGCGGCGCTCGTGGCCGAACACGTGGCGGCGCAAGTGCTGCCGGGCGATCACGGCACCACCTACGGCGGCAACCTGCTCGCCATGCGCGCGGCCCTGGTCGTGCTCGAGGCGCTGATGGACCAGGGCCTGCAGGCGCACGTGGCCGAGACGGGCACCTACTTCGAAGCGAAGCTGCGCGCCCTGGCCGCAACCCGTCCAGTGATTGCTGACGTGCGCGGCGCCGGCCTGATGCGCGGCCTCGAGCTCACGCGTGACGCGGCGCCGGTCGTCGAAGGCGCGCTGGCCCGCGGCCTGATCGTGAACCGCACGGCCGAGCGCGTGGTGCGCATGCTGCCGCCCTACACCGTCACCACTGCCGAGATCGACGAGGCGGTTGCCATCCTCGACGCCGTGCTGGCCGGCCTGCCGGCAGAAGTGGAGTCCCGGTGATGGCGATCACGACAATTGACGGCGGCATCACCGCGCCTCGCGGCTTCCGCGCGGCGGGGCTGCACTGCGGCATCAAGGCGAGCGGCAAGCTCGACCTCGCGCTACTCGTCAGCGATCCGCCGGCCTCCGCCGCCGGGCTCTTCACCACGAACCTGGCCCAGGCCGCGCCGGTGCTCGTGTCGCAGGAACACCTGGCGGCCACGCACGGGGTGGCGCGCGCCGTCGTCACCAACAGCGGCTGCGCCAACGCCTGCACGGGTCCGCAAGGCCTGCTCGACGCCCGTGAGATGACGACGCTGACGGCCGCGGCCACCGGATGCGCGCCGCACGACGTGCTCGTGGCGTCCACGGGCGTGATCGGCGTGAAGCTGGAGATGGCGGCCGTGCGCGCCGGCATTCCTCAGGCGGCGGCGGCGCTCTCGGCCGCGGGTCACGCGGATGCGGCGCAGGCGATCATGACGACCGATCCGTTCCCGAAGGCCGCGGCGGTCGAGGTGGTGACGCCGGCCGGCACGTTCCGGGTCGGCGGCATGGCCAAGGGCTCGGGCATGATCGAGCCGCGCATGGCGACCATGCTGGGCTATCTCACGACCGACGCCGCCGTCGATCCCGCGCGCCTGCGCCGGGTGCTGGTGGAGGCGTGCCGCTTCACCTTCAACGCCATCACCGTGGACGGCGAGCCGTCGACCAACGACTGCGTGTTCGCGCTCGCCAACGGCGCGTCGGGCGTGGCCATCGACGACGCGCTCGAGGCGGCGCTGTGCGAAGGCTTCCGCACCGTCGCCAAAGAGCTGGCGCTCGGCATCGTGCGCGGCGGCGAAGGCGCCACCAAGCTGGTGGCCATCACCGTCACCGGTGCCTCAACCGACGGCGACGCGTGGCTGGCCGCGCGCGCGCTCGCCAATTCGCTGCTCGTGAAGACCGCGATTCATGGCGCCGACCCCAACTGGGGCCGGCTCGTGGCCGCGGCCGGACGTTCCGGCGCGCGCTTCGTGCTCGACGCCGCGCGGGTGCGCATCGGCCCGCTCGTGCTCTTCGAGGGCGGCCGGCCGTTCGATGAGCGCGCGCCCGACGCCGCCACGTATCTTCAGGGCACGGATCTGACCATCGACGTCGATCTGGGCGCTGGCGGCCCCCACACCGCCACCGTCTGGACGTGCGATCTGTCGAAGATGTACGTGCAGATCAACGCCGAGTACCGCACCTGATTTCCTGACATCACGCCGTGGCCAAACACTTCCTCTCGCTGCTCGACTTCACGCCCGACGACCTGTCGCGGTGCCTCGACCTGGCCTCGTCGCTCGGGGCGGATCGGCGCGCGGGCCGGATTAGCCCGCACGCCTCGGCGCTGGCCGGCCGGCACGTCGGCCTGCTCTTCGAGAAGCCGTCGCTGCGCACGCGCGTGACCTTTACGATTGGCATCGGCGAACTCGGCGGCAGCATCGTCGACATCCCGTCCGACGTGATGCACGCCGATCGCGAGCCGTTGCACGACGTGTCGCGCAACCTCGAGCGCTGGATCGACGCCGTCGTCATCCGCACGTATGCGCAGGCCCGTCTGTCGATCTTCATCGACTCGGCGCCCACCCTGCGGGTCGTCAACGCGCTGTCGGACGAAGAGCATCCCTGCCAGGCACTGGCCGACATGCTCACGCTGCGCGAGCGCTGGGGCACGATGGCCGGCCGCACGATTGCCTACGTGGGCGACGGCAACAACGTCGCCACCTCGCTATCGCACGCCGGCCTGATGCTCGGCGCGCACATGCGCGTGGCCACGCCCAAGGGCTACGCGCTGCCGCCCGAGGTGACCTCGGCCGCCGAGCGCATCGCCGTGGGCGGCGCCGAGCTGAAGCAGTTCATCGACCCGAAAGAGGCGGTGAAGGGCGCCGACGCCGTCTACACCGACGTGTGGACGTCGATGGGGCAGGAAGTGGAGTACGCCGAGCGTGGCAAGATCTTCTCGCGCTATCAGGTGAACGACGCGCTCATGGCACGCGCCAAGCCCGACGCCATCTTCATGCACTGCCTGCCCGCGCATCGCGGCCAGGAGGTGACCGACGAGGTCATCGAGTCGGCCGCGTCGGTGGTGTTCGACCAGGCCGAAAATCGCCTGCACGCGCAGAAGGCCATGCTGGTGACGCTGTTCTCGTAACGGAGGCGCCCGTGCGAATCGACCTCAACGCCGACCTCGGCGAATCATTCGGCGCCTGGTCGATGGGCCAGGACGCCCAGCTCATGCCGCTCATCTCGTCGGCCAACGTGGCCTGCGGGTTCCACGCCGGCGACCCCGGCACGATGCGGAAGACTGTGCGCCTCGCCCGCGCGCACGGCGTGGCCGTGGGCGCGCATCCAGGCTTTCCCGACCTGGGTGGCTTCGGCCGGCGCGAGATGAAGCTCACTCCGCAAGAGATCGAGGATCTGGTGCTCTACCAGATCGGCGCGCTGGCGGCGATTGCCCGGAGCGAGGGCGTGCGCCTGCAGCACGTGAAGGCGCACGGCGCGCTCTACAACATGGCGTGCCGCGACGAGGCCATGGCCGAAGCCATCGCCAAGGCCGTGTTGGCCTTCGACCCGACGCTCGTGCTGTTCGGCCTGCCCGGCTCAGCGCTGCTGCAGGCCGGACTCGACGCCGGGCTACCCGTGGCCGCCGAGACCTTTGCCGACCGCGCCTACCACGCCGACGGCAGCCTGGCGCCGCGCAGCGAGCCGGGCAGCGTCATCCACGAGGTGGACATGGTCGTGGCCCGGGCCGTGCGGATGGTCTGTGAGGAAACGGTCGTGGCCAGCGACGGCACCTCGATGCGCGTCGAGGCAGATACGTTGTGCCTGCACGGCGACACGCCCGGTGCGGCGGTGCTGGCTGCCGCCGTGCGGCGCGGGCTCGAAGACGCCGGCGTGATGGTCGCGTCGCTCACCCGCCGCTGACGACTCTGTAAGGCCAACGACGTAGTCGTGCGGTGCGCGGGGCACACGCTGCGAAGTTCGGCCAGTTTCGTGACGGCACGAAGCTTGAAACAGGGTCAGCCGTCGCCAGTGCTGTTGTTTACGGTTTGGTGCCGTGAACGCTTGGGGGAGCCAGGCTGGCGACACCTATCTGCAAGGGGCAACGCCGGGGACACCCGGGGTTGCCCTTTCGCACATCTGATGAGGTGGGGATCGAGCTACTGACCTGCGCCTTCGGGATACAACAAGGCAAGCCTCAGCTCTTTCGCCAAACCATCCACGCTCGCCGACCGCTTCCAGGCGCCGTCGGTCTCGAAGCGCAGCGCGCCGATGCGGCGGCCCCACGGGGCGATCGCGCGGCCGATGGCGCGGAAGTCGGTGCGTTCGGCGTGCTGCTGCTCGACCGCCCGCACCACGTCGGGCGCCACCCGCACGAAGGCGCGCAGAGCGGTGGCCGAGCGCACGCTGTACTTGCGGCCGTGCCAGGCGGTTTCGAACACCGACGACACCTGCTTCAGGTAGTTGACGAAGAAGGCCTTCGACTCGTCGCGGAACTGAGCGGCCTTGCGCGGACCGCCAAGCGCGTCTTCGTCGGCGAACAGCCGCTTGAACTCCTGCGCGAGCGGCGCCTGCGCCACCCGGCCCTTGCCCACGCCGAGCAGCTTGATCTCGTTGTGCAGCGGCGAATCCTCGCGGTCGTTGAGCGCGCGCACCACGTCGTGCGCGGCCGCGAGCGCTTCGTCGCGATAGAGCTGGCGGCCCGAGAGCGACACCAGGTGCGACGGATTGAGGCGGGTGTGCTTGGCGTTGATTGTGACAAACATCTGCACCACGTGGTCTTCGGGCAGACGGTCGAAGATGATGGCCGGCACCGTGAACTGCTCGCCTTCGAAGCGTTCGATGTCGGCATGCAGGGCCAGCAGGCGGTGCTGTCCGTCGATGGCGCGCAGAATGCCTTCGCGCTCCGGCACCTTCAGGCGCCCGAGGGAACTGCCAGGTTCGATCGGCTCGAACGACAGCTTCTCGTCGCACGAGATGATGACGGCGCCGGGAATCGACGGCAGGTCGCGCGCCTCTCGGCACTGCTCGTAGTACTGCACGAGCTCGTCGATCTTCTTGCGGATGATCTGGCGCTGGTAGGCCTTTTCGCTCGACGCGATGCGCCGCTCGAGCAAATCCCAGCGAATCTTGGAGGGCGCCTTCTTGCCGCCGCGCACGCCGCCAGCGCTCTGGTCGCCGTAGCTCAGCACCTCGAACCGCACCAGCTTGTCGATGTCACTGGCGGTCAATGACGCTTGATAGAATTGCACGCCGAACTGCTGCATCCGAATCGCGGCGACGCTGATCATAGGAGTCCGCTGGGACGGCCGGATTTTACTGGCGTGTCACCGGGTTCACCAGCGATATTTTCCGAATCGCGTGAAGGTAAACACAGCAGCAACGCGGTCATGTCACCTAAACAACAGATTCAAAAGGACTTGACGCACATGATTGCGCCACTGTCGACCCGGCTGCGTGTAGCGATGTGGGCCTCTCTTGCACTGGTCCTCACGTTCGGGGCAATGCCCTATGGACAATCCAGCGCGCCCGCGACGACGCCGGACGACGAATTTGCCGCGCGGGTCAAGGAGTGGACGACCCGGCCGGAGTTCTCCAGCCCGCTCGTCTCCCACCTGCCCCGCAGGAAGGGGGTGCCCAGTCCGAAGGACGTGCTGGGGTATCACATCGGCGAGCCCAAGCGCCTCACCTCCACCAGCCAGCAGCAGGCCTACTTCAAGGCGCTCGAGAAGGCGCTGCCAGGCCGCGTGCGCACCATGTCGGCCGGGCGATCGGAAGAAGGACGCGACATCCAGGTGGTGTTTGTCACCTCCGAAGCCAACCTGAAGAACCTCGAGCAGAACCGTCAGAACATCCACCGGCTCGCCGACCCGCGCGGCCTCACGCCGGCCGAGGCGCAAAAAATTCTCGCCGCGACCAAGCCGCACTATCACGTGTCGGCAGGCCTTCACAGCGCCGAGACCTCGGCGCCCGAAACAGTGATTGAACTCGTCTATCGGCTGGCCGTGTCGGAAGAGCCCTTCATCAAGAAGATCCGCGACAACGTGATCGTGTCGGTGGCGCCGACCGTCGACCTCGACGGCCGCGACCGCGCCGTAGACTGGTACAACGCCTACAAGATCGACGAGGCCTACGACGGCGGCGAGAACTACGGCGGCCCGCCCTACTGGGGCAAGTACGTCTTCCACGACAACAACCGCGACATCAACTACGGCGTCGACTCGCTGCGCGCGCACCTCGAGTGGTACCTGCACTGGCTGCCGCCGGTGTGGCACGACCTGCACGAAGCGCAGGTGCTGATGTACACCTTCAGCGGCCAGCCGCCGCAGAACGCCAACCTCGACCCGATCCTCTACTCGGAGCTGCCCTTCTTCGCCACCTACGAGGTGAACAAGCTCACCGGCTACGGCATGCCCGGCGTGTGGCACTTCGGCTTCGTCGACATGTGGTCGCCGGGTTATCTGGGCTACGCCGCCGCCAACCACAACGGCATGCTGCGGATGTACGAGATCTTCAACCAGGGCGGCGCGTCCACGAAGAAGGCGCGCCTCTCGGGCAGCCAGCTCACGCGCGAGTGGTATCGGCCGAATCCGGCGCCGGCCGGTGAAGTGGACTGGTCGATCCGCAACGCCATCAACTACGCGGAAACCGGCGTGCTGACCGCGCTCGAACTCACCTCCACGATTGCCGGCACGGTCGTCGAGAACTTCTACAAGAAGTCGGTCAACGGCGTGAAGGCGGGCAGCGCCAAGCCGCCATATGCCTTCGTGCTGCCGGCGGGGCAACCCGACCAGACCCGCGTGGACCGGGTGGTGAACCTGCTGCGCCGCCAGGCCATCGAAGTGCACCGCGCCACGGCCGAGGTGGGCACGGGCGAGGCGCGGGTGACGGCGGGCTCGTATCTGGTGCGCCTCAACCAGCCCTACGGCCGCCTGGCCAAGACCCTGCTCGAGAAGCAGGTCTATCCAGACGCGAGCCTGCGCACCTACGACGACAGCGCCTGGACGATGGGCCTGGCCAGCGACGTGGACGTGCACGCCGTGGACGACCTGGCCGTGCTCACGTCCCCGGCCGAACTGCTGAAGGCCGACGCGGTTACCCGCGGCAGCCTGGCGGGCGCGCTCGGCGCGGTGGTGGCCGTGAAGCACACCGGCGCGTTGAACCTGATCACCCTCCGCTACCGGCTCGGCGGCGACGTGCCCGTTCGGGCCGCAACGGCCCCGTTCGCCACGCCGGCCGGCGAGTTCCCCGCCGGCTCGTTCCTGATCGACGCCGAGGGCCATGCCGAACACATCGCCACCGAGGTGACGGCGCTCGGACTCGTGGCCGCAGCACTGCCGGCCATGCCGTCGAGCCTGGCGACGGTCAACGTCGACCTGCCGCGCATCGCCGTCTACACCACCTGGGCGAACACCGAAAAGGTCGGTTGGGTGCGGCTCGCCTTCGACCGCTTCGAGATCTCCTACGACCTCATCCACAAGGACCACGTGCAGCCGGGCGCGCGCCTGCGGGCGAAGTACGACGTGATCGTCGTGCCGCACCAGACGCAAGGAGGCAAGGCGCTCGTTTACGAGCAGCCCAAGCTGTCGAAGCCGCTGCCCTACCGCAAGAACGCCACCTTCAAGACCTTCGGGATGTATGCCGAAACCGACGACGTGCGCGGCGGCATGGGCATCAAGGGCGTGGCCGAGTTCAGCGAGTTCGTCGAGGCCGGCGGCGTGCTCATGACCTTCGGCGTCTCGAGCTTCTTCCCCACCGAGTTCGGCCTCACGCGCACGGTCGACGCCCAGCGGCCGCAGGGCACCTGGTACGCGCCCGGGCCGTACGTGCAGACGGAGGTCGTCGACGCCGGCCATCCCCTGCTCTACGGCCTGCGCAGCAAGACACTGCCGGTGCGCTGGGCCGATGGTCCGCTGCTGCAGGTGGCCGGGTCGAACCCGGAACTCGTGGCCTTCACCGGCACCACGCCCAACACCGCCAAGATCGTGCTGCGCTTCCCGGGCGGTGATGCCGGCGTGCTGAGCGGCTTGATGCGCGGCGCCGATCAACTGCGCAATCGTCCAGCCCTGGTCGACGCACCGGTGGGCATGGGCAAGGGACGCGTGCTGCTCTACGCGATGAACCCGATCTACCGCTGGCAGACCTTCGGCGAGCACTCGCTGGTCTTCAACGGCCTGCTCTACTGGAACGACCTCGACCGTGCAGCCACCACTGCGACCGGCGCCGCGCCGTAGGCCGTAGCGCCTACGCGCGTGTGGCGTCGTCGAACGAGAACGCTGCGAACGTGTACGTCATGCTGGCCACCCTCTCGGCCACTGAAAACGGGGACATCGACGCTGCGGTTGGGCGGCTGGCGCGGTACAGATCACGACGGCTGCATCGAAGTCCCCGCCTCCAGCGGCCGCCCAGCAGACTCCGCTCCACCCAATCACTTGATGACGAGGAGCCGGTAGTTGGCCGAGTGCATGAACTGCACGCCGTGCTCCATCAGGATCGCGTCGTCTTCAATCGGGATGCGCAGCTTCTTGCCGCCCCACTCGGCAATCGGCGAGTAGGCGAAGTACTCGAACGAGAACATGTGCTGCAGGTTGAGGGTGAAGGTGCTCTGCAGCGGCTGCCAGGTGGTCATCGACGGGCCGCTGCCATGACCGGTGTTGCCCACGGGATGGAAGCCGTAGGTGATATCGGTCTTGGCGTCGGCGTTGGGCTTGTTGAACTCGATCACGCCGTAGCCGGCGGCGGTGAGTGCGGCGTCCATCGCCGCCATGGTCTCTTTGGCCGTGCGGCCCGGCTTGATCGCGGGCTTGATCACGTCGCGCGCGGCGACGGCCTTGGTGAACGCGTCCTGGATGCTCTTGGGCGGCACCGTTTCGCCCGGCTTCAGCACGTAGGCCACGCGCTTCACGTCGGTGCCGAAGTTCATCAGCTGCACGCCCCAGTCGATCATGATCACGTCGCCTGGCTGCACGATGCGCGAGCTGGACGTGGCCACGATGCCCTCGGGCCCGGTGACGTAGACCGACGGCATGTCGAACTCCGAGCCGAGGCCGCGTTCGAGCAGGCGATCCTGTAGCCACCAGGCTGCGTCTTCGAGCGTGGTCTTGCCGGGCGTGATCACTTCGTTCGACAGCGCGCGCTCGGCCAACCCGATCGCGATGTTCGCGGCTTCACCAAAGGCCACGATCTCGGCCGCCACGCTGCGCGAGCGGAACTCGCTCACGAGCCGCTCGGCGCTCACGAACCGCGCGGCGTAGGGCTGGCCCAGCGTCTTCACGAGATGCTGGTGCATGGTGAGGCTGAGGCCGTCGGCCGGTCCGATCTCGTCGGACATGTTGAGGCCGATCTTCTTGGGGTCGCGCTGCCGCACCACCTCGGCCAATGACGAGGCCGGACCCAGCCGGTCGTAGGCACCCGACTGCTCGATGAGATAGCCGCTCGGACCGAGGGCGAGCCGCTCCACCTTGTCGCCGCGCAGGAAGAACACGTAGTAGCCGAGGCCGGTGACATAGCCGCGGCCCAGGTCCTGCCACAGCGGGTCGATGTGGTTCTCCTTCACGGCCACGAGCCACATGTCGATGCCGGTGTTCTTCATCACCGCCGGCAGCACCTGCTCGAACTTGTCGAGCCGGATCTGCCGCTGCATCTCCCAGCGCCGCCGCGCTTCCTGCGCCTCGCTCGACCCCACCGCGAGCACCACGAGCGCCACCGCCATCGCCATCCGCATCGTCGTCATCCTCAGCCTCCGGACCCGGCCATAGCGCCAGCCCTGCACACTGTAGCAAACGGCGTGCTCGCCGCGGCTACAGCAGCCTGGCCACGAGCCGTCGCATCGGCGCGGGTTTGCGGTCGGGCGTGGCCACCCAGGCGCGCGCCCAGGGCACGAGCCGCGTCAGGCCGTAGCTGGCCAGCAGCGCGGCCACGAGCGTCAGCTCGAGCGGCACGCGCCGCTTGATCAGGATGGCAATGCCGCCGTAGACCAGTTCCACATGCACCCAGTAGACGAAGAGCGACGCCGCGCCGAGGGTGGCCAGTCCCGCGCCGAGCCGGGCCGGCATCAGCCCGCGCAGCGCCCAGCAGGCCGGCAGCAGCGCGGTGACGAGCCCGAGGCGTACGAAGAAGA
>Ga0335394_10000821_pt1 | contig 33980 bp, 29 predicted proteins | sample MAT03_FD_205741 | JGI IMG/M metagenome (GOLD analysis project Ga0335394, IMG submission 205741) | Freshwater microbial communities from Lake Fryxell liftoff mats and glacier meltwater in Antarctica - MAT-03 (spades assembly) (version 2) ...
TTCTCGCGAGCGAGAGCACGCTGAAAAGAGGGCCCGGCCGCGGATTGGTCTTGTCCTTGAAGAAGAGCTTGTCGTCGGAATCGACCACTTGCTTGAGCAACGCCTCGGACTCGTCCGCATCGAGGATTGTGAACGTCTTAGGAAGACCGATGCTGTCGCCGAACATACGCAGCGTGCGATGTCCCAGCGAATGAAACGTCCCTCCCCAGAATTGTTTCGGTTCCTTGCCGGTCAAATCCTGCACGCGATGAAGCATTTCCTTCGCCGCTTTATTGGTGAAGGTCAGGAGAAGAATTTCGCCTGGACGGACGCCTTGCGAAAGCAGGTAGGCGACGCGATAGGTGAGGGTGCGCGTTTTGCCCGAGCCGGCACCTGCCAGCACGAGCATCGGGCCGGCGGGTGCGGTGACGGCCGCGAATTGCTCGTCATTGAGCAAAGCCCGAAAATCGATGGTGGGAAGCCCCGGTGGAAAGCCGCGGGAAGCGTCGGTCTCAAACTCCATGGGGCAGGAGAAACGGGGAGGGTGCCGAAGTCGACCTCATGGATTGGGGAAGCGAGATGTGGAAGTTGTGAGGAAGAATCTAGAATTCAGAATCTAGAAGACGGGATCGGGATTCGGGAATCGGGAAGACAGAATCTAGAATCTAGAATTCAGAATCGGGGAGACGGAATAGGGAGCGATGCGTAGAGGCGATTTCTTCTGCGAGCTTTTACAGCAGGACCAAATCGTTCCGGTGGATCACTTCGAGGCGCTTCCGGGTGGGGAAAAGCCGCTTCACGACGTCGCCCTTTTTCTCGGCTAGAGCGGGAACATCCTCGCTGCCGAAAGACGTCTTTCCGCGCGCGAAAATGTTTCCGTCCGGATCGGCGACGTTGACGATGTCTCCGGGTTGAAATTGTCCTCGAGCGCCTGTCACACCGACCGCCAAAAGGCTGCGTCCTTGTTCTCGCAGGACCGGAACGGCACAGGCATTAACCAACAAAGTGCCGGCGGGGCGCTGGAAGTAGGCTAACCAGCGCTTTTTCGCTTCCAGAGGCAAGCCGCTGGGGACAAAGAACGTTCCCGGCCCCTGGCCCGAGAGCAGCTTTCGGAGAATGCCGGGCTCCGCACCGCTGGCGATAAACACGCCGCAGCCCGCATGCGTGGCAAGTCGAGCGGCTGCGATTTTACTGATCATCCCTCCGGTTGCGGTCTCGCTCGTGGTTCCACCCGCCATGGCTTCGATCTCGGAGGTGATCTTTTCTACCACCGGGACGATCCGGCCGGTTCCTTTCATGTCGATCAGGCCTGGCGCGGTCGAAAGGATGGCAAGGTGGCTAGCCTCCATTAGCGAGGCCACCATCGCGGAAAGGGTGTCGTTGTCGCCGAACTTGATTTCTGCGGCACTGACCGTGTCGTTTTCGTTGATGATCGGGATCGTCGCGTAGGAAATAAGCTGGCGGAGGCATTCCTTGACGCCCAGATAGCGAGCACGGCTGCGCAGGTCCTCGTGGGTGAGGAGCACTTGCGCGACGGTGAGTCCAAGGGGCGCAAAGGCCGCCTGCCAGGTCTGCATCAGGAGCGACTGTCCGATCGCCGCGCAGGCCTGCTTCTTGGAGACATCCTTCGGTTTTTTCTGCAGCTTGAGGGCGCCCATCCCGAGTCCGACGGCTCCCGAAGAGACGACGACGACTTCCACGCCACGGCTGCGCAACTCCGCGATCTCGCCGGCGATCGCGGCGATTCGGGCGGTATCGAGTTGCCCGATACCAAAGGTCAGGACACCGGTGCCGAGCTTGACGACAAGCCGGCGGGGCGCGATAGCGGGAAGGGAGGTCATGAAAAGACCGAAAACATCGCGCCACAGTTCGATGGCGCGGACGAAGCTAGACGGTTGTGAGGTCCTTCTCCTTGTGTGCCAGGTGCTGGTTGACGTCGGCGATCGCCTTGTCCGTAGCGGTCTGGATATCCTTTTCGAGCCGCTTGCTCTCGTCTTCCGGCAGTTTCGCTTTCTTCAACGCTTCGATCGACTCGCGACGCACATTGCGAACGTGGACGCGTCCCTCTTCCGCAAGGCGATTGGCGACTTTGACGAATTCCTGGCGGCGTTCGCGGCTCATCTCGGGCAACGGTATGCGCACCATACCGCCGTCCGAGGTGGGATTGAAGCCGAGGTTGGCCAGCTGGATGCCCTTGATGATGGCTTGGGTGAGCGCTTTGTCCCAGGGTTGAATGGCGATGGACCGGGCATCGGGAGTGCTGACGGCCGCGCACTCTTTCAGCCGCATCGTCGAACCGTAGGCTTCGACCATGACGGATTCGACCATCGTCGGACTGGCTTTGCCCGTGTGGATGGTGCTGAACTCGTGAAGCGTATGCTCGAGGGCCTTTTTCATTTTGGCCTGGGTATCGGTGAGGATCGGATGGGACATGGTAGTAAGGGGTGGTTAAGAGTAAGATGAGTTCGCGACGAGTCGAACGACTGGCCGAGGGATCGAGCCTCCGAACCGATTTAACAAGAGGTCGCGGAGGTAGCAGAGATCGGAGCAAGCCCAAGCGTTGGGTTAGTCCAGCAGTATTCTTTCTCCGCTTCGTCTGCGACCTCCTGTTAAAAATCGATCGACGTTCGGATCTTTAGGCGGGTTCAGCTGCGGACGAGGGTGCCGATCTTCTCGCCCATGACCGCTTTGCGAATGGCGTGAGGATCGTTTAAGTCGAAGACGAGAATCGGGACATTGTTATCGAGGCAAAGCGAAAAGGCCGTCGAATCCATGACGTTGAGGCGTTGTCTAAGTGCATCGACGAACGAGATTTCGTCGTACCTGACCGCATCTGCGTGCTTTTTGGGATCCTTGTCGTAGATCCCGTCGACCTTGGTCGCCTTCATGATGATGTCGGCACGCATCTCGGACGCGCGCAGCGCCGCGGTGGTGTCGGTGGAAAAATAAGGGTTGCCGGTGCCGGCGGCAAAAATCACGACCCGCCCTTTCTCGAGGTGACGCATGGCGCGGCGAAGGATGAATGGCTCGGCCACCTGATTCATCGGAATGGCGCTTTGAACCCGGGTGGTAACTCCCATTTTCTCGAGGCAATCCATCAACGCGAGGGAGTTGATCACCGTAGCGAGCATTCCCATGTAGTCGCCCGTGGTGCGGTCGACGCCGTGCTTTTCGCCGGTGAGTCCGCGAAAGATGTTTCCCCCACCGATGACCACGCCCACCTGGACGCCGAGTTCATGAATCTCTTTGACCTGGAAACACACCCGTTCAAGGACACCCGAATCGATCGGATCGACGGATTTACCGCGCAGCACCTCTCCCGAGAGCTTCAGGACGATGCGCTTGTATTTGACCGAAGGAGTTCCCGAGGGAATTTCACTCATGCCTGAGAAAACGGCTCGGGCAATTTTCCGTCAATGCCTGAGATGGACGCCGGCGGGGCCAAAACGTGGCCTTGCTCACGGTCGCACGGGTCGCCACGTTGGTCTGCTTGTGAAAATTGGTTTTCTCGGCGGGAGTTTCGATCCTGTCCACTTCGGGCATTTGATTGCCGCCCAAGATGTTTTTGAGCAGCATAGGCTCGACAGGCTTTTCCTTGTTCCTGCAGCGCAGGCACCTCTGAAGCCCCACGCGGTGCAGTCGTCTTCCGCTGACCGCTTGGCGATGCTTTTGGCTGCGGTGGAATGGGATCGCCGCTTCGAGATCTCCGATTACGAGCTCCGCAAGGGAGGCATGAGTTACACGATCGATTCGGTGCGGTTTTTTCGGGAGCAGTTTCCCGACGATGAATTGTTTTGGATCATCGGCGGTGATCAGTTGCCTAAAATGCATCTTTGGAGGGAGATAGAGACGCTGGCGACTCTGGTGGAGTTTATCTTTTTGGAGCGGCCCGGGCATCCCGCGAAAGTGGCTCCGGCGATTCCCGGATTGCGTCTGCGCCGGTGCGATGGGCATTTGGTGGAAATCAGCTCCACCGAACTTAGGGAACGGGCTCGCCGGGGCCTCTCTCTCGATTATTTTGTTCCGCACAAAGCCATTGTGCACATCCGTCAAAAGCAGCTTTATTGTTAACCATGCCGATCGAATTAGATTCCGTTTACAGTCTGTTGCGCGAGGTCGTGCGGTCGCTCGACGAAAAAAAGGCGACGGACCTGCGCGTCTTGCAAGTAAGTGCCCAGTCCACCATCACGGACTATCTTGTCGTGGCGACGGGAACGTCCGAGCCCCACCTGCGGGCATTGCGTGTCGAATTGGAAAAAGTCCTGGACGCACACAAAGCTCCTATCGCCGGGATGGATACGGGTGAGCCGGGCAGTGGCTGGACCGTCGTCGATGCCTATCAGATGATGGTGCACCTGTTCACCCAGGAAAAGCGGGACGAATATCGTTTGGAGAATCTCTGGCAGGATGCTGAGGAAATCTCGATTGCGGAATTGATGAACCCGGACTCCGTGGCGAAAGTCGCGAAACCCCGCGCTCCGAAGCCGAAGGTGGTCAAGTCAAAGGCTCCCAAGAAAGCGTCGGTAAAGACCAAGAGCGGAGCGAAGAAGACCGCGGTAAAGGTCAAGGCGGGCTTAAAGAAGGCCGCGACAAAGGCGAAACCGAAGGGTACGGCCAAGGGCAAAGCCAAGAAAAAGCCGGTCCAAAAGAAACGCGGCCGCTAAGCCAGATCCTCGATCCCATTGTAACAGAGAGGACGGAGAAGATAGCAGAGACAAACCGCCAGGCTCGAGAAAGACTTGTTCCGATCTCTGCCTGCTCTGCGTGCTCTCAAGAAAAGAGGTATGAGAGCTCGATCCGCTGGGTAGGTTTTCGATCGTTCTTAAAGCAGTTTTGGCTCAGAACGCATACCCCAGCGTGCTGCTGATCCGTTGGTCCGATTTCGCAGACTTATCGGCGATGGTATTGTCGTATTCGTATTCGAAACGCAGATTCATGGAAATGCGCTCGGTGATCTTTCCCTGCAGCGATGTGTTGACCCGAATGCGATAATTTTGCACGTCGTCGGCGATGGGTACGATCGAATTGTTACGAATAACGAACTGACTTTGCGATACCGGCGAATATTGCGCCAGCAGATCCTGCAGGAAGGTGAGCCGACCGTTGATGCGATAGGTGTAATCTTCGAAGACTTCGCCGAGCATTGCGAAATCCCGTCCGATGTTTTCGGCGTCGCGATACTGTCCCGTTAAACCGCCGCCGACGTTGATCACATGACGCTCGCGCTTGAACAAGGCGTACCCGATGCCGACGTTCTGCTCGTAGTTCCGATCGATTTTCTTGATATCGTCGGAGAGAAAGCTGGTGACGGATTGAGCGAAAACGCGGGTGGAGAGCTGGTGACGCCAGCGGAAACTCGCATCGGTTCGATCGGTGTTTACCGCGTCGTTTTGCTCCCCGTAAAGCGCGCGCGCGCTAGCCTTGAGCTGATCCCCGCCCCGTTCGCGCTCTGCATCCACCCGCAATGAGGTGGTTAAACTGTCGAGGCGACCCGACTGCTGGAGGAAACCGAACTCCACCTTGCCCTTCCAGTGTCCGTCGCCTGCGGTACCCGGCGTTCCCGACGCGCCGCCGCCGGTTCGAGTGGGTGCCTTGGACGAGGTCGAAGCGGTTGTCGACTTTCCCGCGGACCACGCATTCGGTGCGGGTACCTTGGCGGCCGAGGCGATCGGGGTTTCTTCCTTGGCGGGAGGAAGGCCGGTGAGCGATTCGACGGGAGTGTCCACCGTATCGATGATCACCGCATCGGATTCCGATACGACGATATCGCCGGCCAGACGGGACCGAAAATAAATTTTTCCGTCGGCTCTGTGTGTGAGTTCGCCCGTGATGCGGTCGCCGTTGCGCAGATGCAGTTCGGAGGCACCGACGGGGTCGGTCCCAAGACACCAAAAAACCCCGACCATCGACCCGAACCAAAGCAGTCGCGAGAGGTCGGAGGCCGAGGACACGGACACACGGTGAAAGACGATGAGGCGAGAGCAAGCGACGAGCATGATTTTCCTCAACCTGTGACGGATTTGCGCCGAAGATGTTTCCTCGAAATAGGGGAATTCTTTCGATGTCTATAGGGGTTTATATTTAGTTTGCAGTTTACATTTCGTTAACAGACTTGAACCTTGCGATGATCCGATACTTTTGAGGTCATCGATCAAGGCTCGATTTGAGCCCATTATTAACCGATCATCCTTAGTCTATATGAAAACCAATATCCGTTCTACCAAGGGCTTCACCCTTGTCGAAATCATGATTGTCGTCGTCATCATCGGCCTCCTGGCCGCGATGGCGATTCCAGCATTCAAGAAAGTGCGCGAAAACTCCATCGGTAAAGCGATGGAGAACGATGCCCGCCAAGTCGCTTCTGCGGCTCAGCAATACTTCCTTGAAAATTCTGCGATCACGCAGATCACGTTCAGCGTTACGCCAGCGTCGGGTCTCGTCACGGGTCCCCTCTCTGCGTACGTGAAGAACATCTCCAAAGGCACGAATTCCGCGAGCGCTATCGATATCGACGCGAATTTCACCATGGACAATCCGCAGTTTGCCGCTGGCGCTGACCAGACCTTCAACTCCGAAGGTAAGAAGCAGTAATCGTTTCGGTTTTCGAGAAGCCGCACCCTCACCGGTGCGGCTTTTTTCGTTTTCTGAGCGGTGCCTAAGGTGTTTACTTCAGGCGGGGTTTCCCCCGCCGATTATATTTGAATGTCCCGCCCTAAACCCTCGACTCGTTCCGGACTGCGCTGAGGCAGCACACACGATAAATGAAACTCCGCGTATGCCTCCACGGCACTCCTTAACTCAATCGAGAGGTTTTAGTCCATTTACGTGGGAGTTTTTAGTCGCGGCATCTCTCGGTATATCCGTCTTCGCTATTTACCTGCAGGTGGGTGGCCACCGACCCATCCCGTTCGACGATTCGCTCTATCTGACATCGAATGCCTGGGTTCAGGGGGGGCTGACGTGGGAAGGAGTCGTTTGGGCTTTCACCAACGTCGACGCCGCCAACTGGCATCCCGTCACGTGGCTGAGTCACATGGTAGACCAAGAGATCTATGGGGCGACCCTCGGGGGCCACATGATCGAGAACGTGTTTTGGCACTGGGGGAATAGTTTTCTGGTGTACTGCCTTCTCGGTCGGCTGGGAATCCCGCGTGTGCTTTCGTTCTCGCTGGCACTGGTCTTTGCATGCCACCCGCTGAATGTCGAATCGACTGCATGGCTGTCTCAGCGAAAGAATCAGGTGAGCACGTATATGCTGATAGGGGCGATCGTCCTCTACTTGGACTGGCGTAAGTCGGGGCGCCGTTTTACGCTTTGTCTTCTAACATTATCCTATGCGGTTAGTCTGATGGCGAAGGCGATGGGTGTCTCTTTACCGCTCATACTGACAATTTACGAGGCCGTGATTTTCTTTGCGGCGCGTCCGGGTTTTTCGTTTCGCCGGGATCGGCAGGAACTGCAGAGATGGTTCTGGGTCACGACAAAGAGGATGCTTCCCTTTGTTATGGCGGCGGGTGGAGTTGCCGCGGCAACGCTCGTGGCGCAGAAAGACGCCGGTGCCGTCGCATCCATCGAGACGATTTCGTTGTTACTTCGTTTTGCCAATGCCTTCGCGGCGATCGGGACCTATCTGCGCACCTTTTTCCTGCCTGCGGAGCTTTGCATGTTTTATCCCATTCATGAACAGATCGATTGGTCGGAAACGTCGATAGGGATCGTTCTTGTTTTGATAGGACTGGGGTTCGCGGGTGTTTGGGCACGGCGCGCCCCATTGATGGTTTTTGGATATCTTTGGTTTCTCGTATCGCTCCTACCGGTGATCGGTTTGGTTCAGGTGGGCAGCCAAAGCCATGCAGATCGCTACATGTACGTACCGATGATCGGGCTATTGATTATGCTGGGAGATCTATTTCGGAGCCTCTCCATTCCGAAATGCAGAAACAGCCCTTTAGCGCTGGCGGGCGTTGTTATGGCATTCGGTCTAGGGATGGGCGGCAGTGCGTACAATTACGTCACTTTTTGGAGAAACCCGGAGACTGCCTATCGGCGCTCCCTTGAGGTGGGCGGCATCTCGTTTTCCATGCTCGCCAATCTCACGGCGACGCTGGTCAATCTCAACTACTTCAAGACTGCCGAGGCGTATGCGCAGGCATCGGTACGCCTGTGGCCTGACCGAGCGATGGTTGTCGGTAACCTTGCGAGCCTACAAGCGTTCATGGGGAAATACGAAGAGGCGGAGCAGGGTTATCGGCGAGCGATCCGGATGGAGCCCGAAAACGTCGAACATCGCTATATGCTCGCTTTGACCTTGCTGCAGTCGAACAAGAACGACGAAGCCGAAGCGACGCTGCAAACGGCGTTGCCTCTAATTCCTGCGGCGGACGACTGGCGGGCGAGCCGGAGAATGATTCGTGCCGTGCTTCTTCGCGAGATTCCGACCTCGGCGTTAAAGTTACATAATTTCAATGGTTCGTTCGAACAAGAACCGGGGAGAGCAGCAGATCCCAAGCGGTGAACGGATACCCCGGGGACTTCGACTTGTATATCCCTATGAAATCATCCTCGTCCACGCAAAATTGTGCACATAGTCGTAGGCGTGAAGCGTGTGGACTGTAGGCAGCCGATCTCGGCAACCCTTTCGAAGCAACAGGACAAGCATAGAATCCGGCCCAAATTGGCGGTAGCGGTCAGCCCACCGATGCGAGATGCGTTCGCCCGTCTGGTCCTGGTAGTGGCCGTATTATTTGATGACCGCCGAGCCGTGGGCTCGCTATCTGTCGAACGTTAGCCAGAGAAACCTTTATGTTTGGGGACTACATGCAAAGGGAAATCGACGCCGAGATCGTCCTTCAAAAGGCTCTGAATTTTGCTGGAGGCGCAGGAAGAGTGGAGGACTGCAGATAGGTTTGTGCGCGCTAGGTTAACGCCCATAAAGTGCGTGTTTCGATGCGAGAGGCAAAGAACTTGATCGAAGTTGGCCTGCCGGAACAGGGTTTAGGGCCGCAGGCGGGTGCCGTGCCGCAATCGTAAATGGCGGTTTGTGGGCGTTAAAGGTAAGCGAAGGAAAGCCCTTTATTGGGGTGTTTTCTCCTTAGGGGCTAACCCCCGGTGTTTTTGGCGAGAGCGATAAGATGCAGCGGACGTACTCTTTCGCATGCGATCGGCAGCCAGCCGCTTTCGACGAGCATCGCTCCCACCAGGTTGAGATCAAACACGTGGTGGTGAAGGCACCGATTCTCCCGATTAAGCTTGGCGCGAGTGGAGAACGTTTGGAACGTTCCCGCGTGAAAGTCCCGGCCGAGATCATGCAGTTGAAGGATTTCTTCGAGATGGGTTAAATCGTCCTCTCCCGTTTCCCGCGCGGAATCTTCGCGTAAATGTTCGAGCGTGGTGATTGCCCGCCGGCGATCGAAGGTTCTACTTGGGTCGGGCAAGAGCAGCAATAAGTACCCCTTCTGTCGTATTACCCGCCGCCATTCCCTCAGGGCGGCGAGCGGGTTGGCGACGTGCTCGAGGCAGTGCGAGCTGATGAGGAAGTCGTAGCCATGATCCTTGAGATCGTGCAGTGCGGTCGCTTCCCTTAAGTATTGTCGACCGGAAGGCTTGTTGGCGTTAAAAATGAACGTACCCTGATCTCTCAAACCGGATTCCCATGCGGTGCTGGAAGCGAAGTTGACGTTGTCGATGGATGCGGCGACGCCGTAAACGGGAAGCAAATTCTTTAGTCCGAATACTTGGCTCGGACCTCCAATTTCCAAGCCATTCTGACCGGCAGTAACCCGCAGTGCTTCGGCACGGAGCTCTGCCCTACCTGTAAATAGACGATTCCCCACGGCCCGCGCGAGTGAGGAAATGTCCGAGTGGCAGAGTCGATGGAAAAAACGCTGGTATGCCAACGCAGTCGGGAAAAGCGGGAATCTGCGGCGTGAGTTCGGCATCAATGTGCAAGGGGTGCGACCGAACTTGGGTCTACACTGAGAAGGCAGTCATGGGGAAAACGGAGGGGGACTTGTTAAAAGCGAACCGGAGATTGACGTTGTGCGTCCCTATCGATGGTTCGTCGATGAATGAGGTTTTGTTGTGAATAGAAAACCAATTCAAGTCACGTCAATCGACTTGGTCAGTCGCGGAGAAACCCAAGATTGCATCGGTCGAATCCGCCGCCACCAAACCTGTCAGGATCAATCGCGATTATGGCCCTAAGGGCAGGACTTCAGGAGCCTAAGCAAAAGATCGTTGCGGATGCCCGACGATTTCGGACGATTGTTGCGATGATCCCGATGTTCTCGGCTCGAGACCGACGGTGCGGTCAGTCGATTTGCGACAAAGGCCAAAAGGATGTGCACGGTCTTTTTTCCGCATGATTCCAGCGAATGGTGTTCTCCATCGTTTCGTTTGGTTCGCTGCCGAGCGTGGCCTACGTTTGGCAATCACGTTCGTCGTCGGTGCCGCGGTTGCTCGTTATCTTGGTCCGGAGACCTACGGAATGATCGCGTATTCGGCGTCGACTGTCGCGGTGTTCTCGGTCTTCTTTGGGTTAGGAATCGATGCTCTTGTCACTCGAGATTTAAGCCGTGACCGGCGAAGTGATGCGTCGATTGTCGGGACGGCGTTGGTGGTCAGAATGCTTACCGGATTTGTTGCGTTTGCATTCTGCTTCGTTTTCGCCCGCGTTGCTGATTTAGGTGTTTCCGGCCTAAAACAGCTGCTTTTGTGGCAGTCGCTCATTCTGCTTTTTGGCTGGAGCGACGTCCTGGATGGATGGTTTCAATCGGGTCCCCAACTTTGGATCGGGATTTGCATACGCGTAGTCGTAAGTATGGCCGCTGCAGGTTTGAGAGTTTACTTGGTTTTTACAGATGCTGCACCCTATGCCTTTGTTCTCGCCGGAGTGGTTGAATCGGCCGTCATCGCTTCAGCTCTTTGGTTCGGATTTAAAACTACCCGGCTCGAGCGGCGGGCGCTTTCGTTCGATGCGGCCTTAGCGGTGGATTTTCTCAAGCGAGGGTGGCCCTTGGCGATTTCCGCCGGTCTCGTCACGTTCGTTTTGCAAGGTGATCGTATCGTTCTTGGACACTTGTCGTCTGCCGAACAGGTAGGCCTGTATGCGGTCTCCGCCCGGTTCCTTGACGTCCTGTTAATCCTTCCAGTCCTGTTAGGAATGTCTGTGCAGCGCCTTTTTGCCCAGGAGGCAGCTGCGCACATGGAAGCCCGTTCGGGAGCGGTGCGGCGTATCCTAATTTTGGGAAACTGGATCGGGCTAGGTGCCGCTGTGATCATGTGCGCGGGGGCTGGATGGTTCGTTCCAACCGCGTTTGGTACTTCATTTTCGAATGCGGCGCCGATTCTGAATGTGCACGCGTGGATTGTAATTTTCGTTATGCAAGTCTCTTTAAGAACCCGTGTCCTCGTTGCTGAGGGTCGTCAAAGGCTAGTTTTGATCCTATCGATCGTGACCGCAGCTACTCAGATCGCCCTCCTCCCTTTAGCGATACGTATGGGAGGCGGGGTGGGTGCTGCCTATGCCACGTTGGCGGCTTGGATCTGCGGGGCTTGGATTGGCCCCTTGTTTTTTCGACACAGTAGATGGTTCGTGGTCGCGTTCTTTCGAGGCATGGTGTTCCCGTTTCGCCACTGAAGTATGCCACGAGTGACGATTCCAAACAATCAAAGAGAAACGCATCCGCTGTCTTTGCGAGATCCTGCGGGGCTGCTTTTTCGTTGGAACGATCGACTCTTGCGTGAAGTCGCACCGGACTACTGCAGCGATTTCATGAAGCTTTGGTCGAGTGGACTTATTCAAGCCCTCTCCAAGGAAGGATTGATCCCTTCCTGCGAACTTACCGAATTTTGTACCGAGCGCGGCGGGATCGTGATCGAACACGAAGAAATCAAGTATGTAACCTACCCAATCGAATGGTCGTTTTCGATGCTTCGAGATGCAGGCGAACACACCCTCCGAGTTAATGCATTCGCTGCCAGATTTGGATATGAACTAAAGGATGCCCATAGTTATAACATAGTGTTTCAGGGAGTCCTCCCGCGTTTCGTTGACATTGGAAGTTTTACTCTTCGAACGAAAGGGGCATTTGGTTGGAGAGCGGAAGCCCAATTCCGGGCATCATTCCTGAATATTCTGCGTCTCTGGTCGCTAGGGGGGGCGTATGTTGCTCGTCGGCTGATGGTCGGCGGGGAGGTCATTTCTGAGTTGGATTGCTTTCGGCTGCTTTCCTGCATCGGTCGGCTCATGCCGGGCGCGATACAACTTCGATATCGTCGGTGGAAAGATCGCTTTGCGGCACTTTATTGGATGAGCGATGCGCAGCTTTTGGAAAAAGGCGGTCGTTGTTTGGGGGCGTTCGTCGTCGCCGCGCGCCGACGCAGGTGGGGCTCTTTCCGACTTGATCGTGAGCGGGTTTTGAGTCGAAAACTTCATCGTGTGCGACCGCCAAGCGAAAAGACGCCTTGGAGTGGGTATCACCAGAATTTTCGGCAGGGCCTTATAACGCCGCGGGTTGAGCGCATCGTCGGATTCGTCAGATCGCTGAACGTCCGCTCCGTCCTGGATGTTGCCTGTAACGAGGGAGAGTTTTCCTTTCGTTTCTTGAAGGAGGCTGGCGTCGGTCACGTTGTTGCGCTGGATGCGGATCCGAAAGCCTTGGATCGCCTCTACGAGATTGCCAAGGACAGCCGCTTAAATGTTACCCCGGTGCTGAGCGATGCAGTCGTTCCGCTGCTATCGGTCATGGGTGATGCCCAAGCGAAACGATGGAAAGTGGATGCTGTGGTCGCGCTCGCCATTTCGCATCATCTTTTGCTTTCCCAAGAGTATAGTGTGGATGTCGTATTGAAGCGATTGACGGGATTTTCGCGACGCCATCTTCTAGTGGAATTTATGCCCCTTGGTCTATGGAATGGAACGAGCGCCCCTCCGGTTCCGGAATGGTATCGGTTAGAATGGTTCAGGGCCTCGTTTTCTCGATGGTGCAGCGATATTGTCGAAATCGAGCTGGAGAAAAACAGGATCCTTTTTGCCGGAATCGTAAGAGGAGAGCTTCAAAACCAAAATTCATAAGAAAGGCGTTCGAAGTGCTAGAATACTCCCCATTTGCCCAAATACATAGAGGTGCGGGATTGAGTTACGCTTGGACCGACGTGGACTTTTCGGACATGAATCGCCGCTCCCTTAACATTAAAAAGTAGCGCGTGGGCCGTAGCTAATGTTGCTGAGCATCATAACGATTACAAAGGACGATCCGACCGGCCTGCAGCGCACGCTCAAGAGTGCCCAGGCGATGCGCGCGGCCGGTGTCGAGCAGATTGTTGTCGATGGGAGTGGGGATCCTTCGATCGCCAGAGCGCTTATTGAACGCAACGGTTTCGTGGGAATCACACTCGCACCGCGTGCTCCGAGCGGAATCTCCGCTGCGTTCAATGCCGGGCTAAAGGACGCACGGGGTAGATGGGTTTGGTTCTTAAATGGCGGTGATGCTGTGCATGAGAATCTCGAGGTGGGATGGTTGCTCTCCTTGCTCGAAATGACGGGGAGCGATGTTGTGACGGGAACATTGCATTTCGACGGTGAACCGTCGCCGCGCTCCACTCCTCCTCTGCACTATCAGTGGCCGCTCATTGCCTGCTGGATTTCCCATCCTGCTACGATCGTTCGGCGACAGCTGCTGGTCGATAGTGGCGGATTCGACAGTCGATGGCGTATTGCGATGGATTATGATCTATGGTTCCGTATTTTGAAGAGAAACGCCGTGATGGACGTGCTTTCGATTCCCCTTGCCCGGTTCGACGTGAATGGCTTGAGCGAGAACCGACGCACGAGCAAAATCTCCGAGGGGGAAGCCGCTGCAGTGGTCCTTCGTCATTCGGCGCTTCTTCTCGCCGGTTCCGTATGGATTTTTCTTCGGGTCGTTAAGCGACTTGGCGTCGCATTTGTTCAATCGCTCCTTCGCGGGAGGAGGAGAAATTTGTGATGCGATTCGGTTTTACCTCGCGATGGAGGGGCCTGTGCGGGAGTTCGTCTGCCATTTCTTGGGCAGCAGTCCCGCGATGTGCATGAAAATTACCTTTGTGCTTCCGGGTGCCGCGAGGTGGCCCTCGGGTGGATCGAGAATGGTCTTTCGTTACTCGAATGCTTTGGTCGCGATGGGGTGCTCTGTCCGGGTTATAATGCCCTCGAACGTGGGAGGTGCGGGTCCTGCAAAAACGATCCTGAGATCCGGCCGGTATCTGCTGTGGAAGCTTTCCGGCGCGTTCGCGCCCCGACGATGGTTCGCGTTGGACTCGCGTGTAACGCTGTCTTGGGTCCCAAACCTGGCGGCCGCAGCGTCGTCCCGCGACGACGCGGTCATTGCCACCTCGGTGCGGACCGCCGAGGCGGTGGCGGCGTGGCCCGAATCGGCAGGCCGAAAGTTCTATTTCGTTCAAGGATTTGAAACATGGGATTTTTCTGCAGATCGCGTTCGGGCATCCTGGCTCCTGCCCTTGGTCAAGATCGCGGTGTCGCACTGGCTCGGAGATCTGATTGCGGCAGCCGGTAGTGCCGCCGTGATACTTCCAAACGGGGCCGATCCCGATGCGTTTGGGATCGATGTGCCGATCGAGGGTTCCGCTAGAAAATGTCTGTTATGGCCTCATCATTGGCTCGCGCAAAAAGGTTCGGACGATGTCCAGGCAATTGTACCGCTCCTTAAATCGGGATTTCCCGGAATCGAAGTCCGAGCATTCGGTACGACGCGTCCTCCACGAGCGTGGCCTCACGATGTAGAGTACGTGCTAAATCCGTCGCAGCCTCGGCTTCGGGAGCTCTACAATCAAGCGGCGGTGATGATCGCGCCGAGCCATGAGGAAGGCTGGGGACTACCGGCGTCTGAGGCTTTGCAGTGTGGCTGCGGTCTGGTGGCGACAGATATTGGCGGGCACAGAGAGTTTTTACGGCACGAGCAGAACGCATTGCTTTTTCCGCCGACAGATCGAGACGCCCTGGCACGCGACACGAGACGACTCCTGTCGGATCCGGGCCTGCGATTGCGGTTGGCGCGTCAGGGGGTTGCCGATTTGCATGCGTTGCGGTTTGAACCGATCGCACAACGACTACGGCTAATTCTTTCGGGAGAAATGACCCTATGAGGGAGGGCCAGGGGATAATGCACTTACGGCCGCTCTGTGGAGTCGTCGTCACATTTCATCCAGATGAGGGCGTCTACGACCGGCTGCTTATCGTTGTGCGGGAATGTGGGCGTGTAGTGGTCGTCGATAACGGCTCTTCCGAGGAGGTTTATCGGAGGATGGCGGAGATTGCGGGTGTGACGGTTTTGCCTTTAGGCGAAAACATGGGAGTGGCCACTGCGATGAATCGAGGGTTGGTTTGGGCGCGAGAAGCGGGCTTTTCTTGGGTCGTCACCTTCGACCAGGACAGCCGACCGCAAGAAGGGATGGTGTCCGCACTTTGGTCCACGCACGAGGCCTTGGCGTCGGCAGCGGTCGTGGGGCCACGGATCGAAGATGTGGGGCAGGCGAGCAATGCTTATCGATGGGTGAGACCGCATCCACGGTGGCCAGGCCTTTTTCAGCGAGTACCCAGCGCTGGCCACGATCTGGCCGAGGTGACGATGCTGGTCACTTCAGGCTCCCTGATCGAAATCGCGACGTGGGCGCGTTTGGGCGGCTTCGACGAATCGCTCTTTATCGACTATGTGGATACAGACTATTGCCTACGCGTGAATCGCTCCGGCCGACGAGTGGCCGTAGCCGGTGCGGCGGTGCTGGACCATCGACTCGGAGAACGACAGTCGAAGGCCGTCCTCGGGCACGATTTCAGGCCCACGCATCATTCGGCGACCCGGCATTATTTCATCGCGAGAAATCGTATTCCAATCTGGCGCAAACATGCGCTGGCGGTGCCCCATTGGGCGGCGTTCGACGCGGCGTTTGCGATCTATAACGGATTTCGCGTGCTGTTCTTCGAGCGAGAGAGGGGAAGGAAGCTAAAGGCGATCGTGCTTGGGACGTGGGATGGCCTCGGCGGCAGATCTGGACCGTGTCCGGCCAAGAGAACGGCACAGTTGTCATGAATGGTCACGCGCGACGTCCCCGAGTGCTCATCGTCGGCAGTGTCGTTCCCGCGCTCGACAGAGGGGGCGGATGTCTGGCGCTGCACAGACACTTCTGCGATAGAAACGACTTCGAAGTCGCCGTTGCCAGCAGGTTTGCAAAGGGCTCCACATGTCCGACTCGGTTCGAACTCAGTTACGGACGAGTATTAGAGCGCATTCGGGGCAGTTCGCGAATGCTCGAAAATTTGAGTTATCGATTTCCCCTTTTTGGACAAACCCAATCTCTTGAACGTTTCGCTCGAGCGTGGAGCCCCGATATCGTCTTCAATGTGGCGGACGATACACACTCAATGTCTGCCTACCGGCTGGCGAGAACGTTAAGTGTTCCTTTTGCGATCCACTTTCAGGACCTCTTTGCGCATTCCACGTTTATTCCGGAATCGCAACGTCCTTTCACGCGAATGCTGAGCGTTTTAGAAGATAGATATTCGTTTCTCCAAAAAAATGCCGATGAGGTTTTTCACACGTGTGCCGGAATGAAGGCCTGGTTCAAGGAAGACGCACGAGGAGAAATTCTGTATGCCATCGGCGGAGAATGTAGTTATAAGTCGGCCCGGGAGCGAAGAGCGTGGGACTCGCGAAAATCCAAGCTGGTATACGCAGGCAACTGTTACGGATCGTATGGGAAGATGGTTTTGGAGTTGGCCCGTCTGCTGGACGGCGATCCCTCAATCTCTCTAGAAGTGTTCGCCATGGGAAACGATTGGGCTGCCGAGGACGTCGAGTATTTCACCGAACGAGGCGTTTATTTAGGCTATTGGCCCTTTGAACGTTTGCGGGAGAAATTTCTCTCTGCCGATGGATTTCTGATAACCATGGGTTTCGGCGAAGCGGACAGAATTTTTGTCCAAACGAGTTTTCCCACCAAGTGGTGCGACTATGCTCCCTACGGTAAGCCGATCTTCGTGTGGGCACCGGAGTATTCCAGTTCGGCCCGGTTCGTCAGCGAGACCTTAGCCGGCGAGCTCATTTCCGAATCCAGCGCGCCCTCGGTGATCGAAGCGATGGCTAGAGTTTTTGAGGACTCGGAGAAGCGGACGAAGCTTGGCAGTGCCGCCATGTACATTGCTAACCACGAGCTGAGCGGTCAGCGACTTCATGAACTTCTTAGGTCGCGACTAATCTCCGCAGTTTCTCGGCAGCGTCCCAGTTCGGTAAACTAAACCCGACATGAATTTTCGTTCGGCCAGTTCGGTGAAATACTCTGGCGGAAACCCATCGCTGTGCCTCCTCTTCTAAGTATTGTCATCGTCGCCTACCGGTCGCGAGAGGAGATGGGCGCAAACCTCGAGTCGCTGCCGAGAGCGATTCTGGGAAGAGAGGTCGAGGTGATTGTCGTCGACAATTCGCCGGGCGATGGGACGGGCCAGTTGGTGTCGGAGCGGTTTCCCTGGGTCACGTACGTCGATCCGGGGCAAAACGTCGGTTTCGGCCGAGGGAACAATCTCGGCTTTGCGCGTGGCTCGGGCGAGTGCGTGCTTTATTTGAATCCGGATACGGTCATGAATGTCGGCGCGCTGGAGCATTGTGTGCGGCGTGTTCTCACCGAACCGGAGATCGGACTGATTTCTCCGCGGCTGCAGTTGGCGGATGGTAGTATGGACCTCGCGTGCCGGCGATCCATCCCCTCGCTCTGGGACGGGTTCTGCCGGGCTGCCGGGCTGGCGGCTAGGTTTCCTCGCGTAAAATGGTTGTCCGGATACAATTTGACCTACCTTCCGGTGGAAGGCACTTACGACGTCGGAGCGGTGAACGGCGCCTTCATGCTCGGGCGACGCGCGGTCCTGGCGGGGGTGGGGGGATTCGACGAGCGATTTTTCATGTACGGCGACGACCTCGACCTGTGCATCCGGGTCCGCCAGGCGGGCTTTCGGATCGTCTATGACGGGAGACATTCGATCGTCCATCTCAAGGGCATGAGCGTGGCGCGCGATTTCGAGCGTATGTCGGTCGCGATTTTCGACGCGAATCGCGATGTGTTCTTAAAACACTTCAATCCCCACCAATCCCGTTGGATCGCCTGGAAGTATCGCCTCGCTTTCGGTGCCTGGAAACGCGTGGCGCAACTGAGGGCCGGTCTGCGTGGTCATCGACGCGTCCGCCCGCTTTGAGCGTTTGGAAAGGCGGGTTCGGAGACAGACATTCCCAGCTACTCCGCCGGGTTCTTCCAGCGGAGGAAGGTCATTAAGATGATCTGGAGATCGAGCCAGATGGACCAGTTTTCGATATAGTAGATATCGTGTTGGATCCGCCGGGCGATCGAGCTGTCGCCGCGCAGTCCGTTGACCTGAGCCCATCCGGTCATTCCCGGTTTGACGAGGTGGCGAGGTAGGTAATGCGGAATCTCCGCGCTCAGTCGGTCGACGTGGTGCGGGCGTTCCGGCCTAGGGCCGACCAGACTCATTTCGCCCCGGAGGACGTTCCAGAACTGGGGAAGTTCGTCCAGATTCCAGCGCCGGAGAAGACCGCCGATGCGGAGAAGCCGCGGATCGTTGCGGAGCGTACTTTGCCGCGCGTTGTCCTCCTCGGCCGCTTGGGGAAGCATGCTGCGCAGTTTGATCAAGGTGAAGGGACGATGCCGGGTGCCAAACCGTAGCTGGCGAAAGAAAACGCTGCCGCGCGGCGATTCCTTCTTGATCAGCACCGCAAGGAACGCGATCGTCGGAAGCGAAAGGAGAAGACCGACCGAAGCACCGACCACATCGAGGAGCCGTTTGGCGATGCGACCGAAGAGGCGGTTGATGGCCAGATCTTCCACTCCGAGAATGGGAACGCGTCCGACGGTTTGGAGGCGCAGTCCGCTGATAAGAATTTGAAACGACGAGGGGACCACCTTCCATTCGACGAAGGTCGCTTCGCACGTTTCGACCACCATGCGGAGTTGTTCTCGGGGTAAATCCGTGCGAGACGCGATCAGAACGTCGATTCGTTCTCGTTTGAGCAATGCGGGCAATGCATCGATGTCTCCCAGGCAAGGTTGAGGAGCGTCGGGGTCTCCGGGCACGCTGATGTAGCCGACAAAGGCGAAGGGATGCGCGGGGAGACGGAGCAGATCGTCGACGAGTGCCTCGGCATCTTCGTTCCAACCGAGCAAAGCGGTCCGTTGGCGCAGGGTCTCCACGCGTTGCGGGCGCGTCAGCCAGACGTGGATCGCATTCCGCCAGAGAAACATCAAAGAGAGGACGGAAAGCGTGGTCAGAATCACAAACCATCGCGATACCGGCGGCTCGAATTTCAAAACGAGGGAGAGTGCCAAATAACCGGCGAGCCAGAGCACGGTGCCTTTCAGGATAAGGTTGAGCGACTGGAGCTTTCGCAAGAGTAGGCGTTCCGAATAGAGATCGAGCTGAGCGTAGGCTGCGGCGAGAAAAAGTGTGCCGAGCAAGAGGAGGGGCAAGTAGTCGTCGAACCGGGCGTCGGGCATGGGAATGCCGATGCGGCCGACGGGCGAGACGTAGCGAAGATAGTACGCCAAACAGAACCCCGCGAAGACGACGAGGATATCGCCGACAAGCAACACCAGCGGCAGGATCACTCGCCGTAGTTTATTGGCATCGGGGCTCATCGCACGTCGGGCGTAGGGCCCAGCGAAAGATCCAGCAGTAACCATCCCGGCACCCAGCCGGGTTTGGGGAGTGTGCGGGCTACCGCGGTGGACAGAGCCAACGAGGTCATCGCATTGAAGTCCACGGGTGGACGACCTTCAGGGAAACCCATGAGCACACCGTATCCTGGGCGCACGCGACGAAAAGGAGCGCTTTCTTGGACTTGGATGGTTGGGACGGACGCCCAGGCTGCGAACACTGCGTCGACCGAGGCCGCGGGCAGGGTCTTCTCCCGCACCGCTCGTTGGAGGAATTCCAACGCGGCGTTGTCGACGTCTCTCGCGAGATCGGCGAGGGAGGCGTCGCGAAACAATGAGGCGAAGGCCTGCTCGGGTGCGTTGATCCGTTCTGCCGCGAAGGAGCGGACCGCGCCGCCGGCGTTGCCCAGCGAAGCCCGGGCAAGGCCGAGTCCGAGGTGAACTCCCAGGCGATGCGGTGCGAGACGTGCGGCCAGCGAAAAGTGCCGCTCCGCGTCGGTCGGCCGGGCGTCGAGCAGCAGCCAACCGAGGTTATAGTGCGCGTATTCGAGGTTTGGATTCCGGTCGAGCGTGGCGAGAAGCAAGGCGGCGGCCTTGTCTTTCTCCGCTGCGGAGGGCGTTAAGCCGAAAGGTTCGCCGGTGGCGAGCAGGCTGGCCCGCTGATGATCGAGATACGCGGCGTCCGGGAGGGCTTTGGACGCGGCGGCGAGATGTTTCTCGTAGCTGTTTGCGTCGCGTTTTTCGGCGGCGTCGAGTGCGAGCGAGTGTTGCCGTCGCGCCTGTTGGTCGCGAATAACCCCGGGAACCAGGACGACGCCCGCGAGGAGCGCGAGGGCCGTCCAGCGGGGGCCAGCGGGTTTTTCCGAATTCGGCCGACTTGTCGCGAGAGCGGCGAGCGAAGCCGCGGCCAGCGCGGCCAAAGCGGGGATGTCGAGCGAGTGGTCGAAAAAGGAAAATGCGGCGTAACTCACGATTCCTCCGCCGAGCGCCGCTCGTTCGAACCCTACCGCGGGGGTGCACGGACTCGTTTGAGAGCGTCGGAGGAGGCCGAACGTGCCGATCGCGATTGCTCCCGCCCCGACCGCCCCGATCGACCCCAGTGTAGCCCACGTTTGGAGTGCGCTGCTGTGTACTTGGATCACATTGTCGACCGTTCCTACCACGCGGGCTCGCACCGAAGGAAAGACCTGGGGGACCGCTCCCGCACCCCAGCCGAGGAAGGGCCGGTCGGCGCCGAGGAGGAGGGCTCCTTGGGTCATGCCCAGACGCTGCTGGTTACTTTCGCTCGCGGTGGCGTTCCAGCTCCCGTCGAGGATCAGGGCGCGCAGGCGTCCGTTGGTGAGGGTGCCGACAGCGAGCAAACTCGTCACCGCCAGCAGGACGAAGATCCGTGTGCGCCTGGAAAGAGGACGCGTATAACGCCAGAAGAAGAAAACCCCGGTCACCAGACCGAGGGCAAGGGCGCCGACTCCGGCTCGACTGCCGGAAGTCACGAGCATGAGGAGCGCGAGGGCGCAGCCCAGCACCCATTCTCCTCGTAATCTGGGGGTGGGGGATTCGACGGCCTTCGTCCGATGGGGGCCGGCAAGGTGCGACGCTAGCCAAGGAGCAAGGCAGGCGGCCATCCAGCCCAAGGCGAGCAAGCCAAACGCAGCGTTGTAGTTGGCGTGTCCGAACGGCTGGTCATTGCGCTCGCTCAAGGCTCGAAAAACGGTGCCCCCCCGTCGGATCGCAGGGAGGACCAGGTTGATCGCCCAGCCCCCAATGCTCGACACGAGGACGGCGAGCACTGCCCATCCGGTCCACACGAACGCCTCGGATCGGCGCTCTCCGCCGAACCAAGGCAAGCACGCGAGGGGAAGAAGGCAGGCTCCGACGACGATCCACGTGGCGGGGAGGGCGATGCCGCGAAACGGGCTGGAGAAGGCCGAGGCAACGGCTGCGATCGCAACCCAAAGCAGACCTTTCTCCAAAAGGTAAGGAAATCTTGCGCGTCCCAGAAGCGCCGCGGCACCCAAGAAACACGCAATTCCCCAGAAACCGACCGAGACCAAAGACCAAGGCCAGATCAGCACTCGACTCGTCGACGGAGGAACGACCGAAAGCAGAACGCACACCACCAGACCGATCCCCGCCGCGAGACGTATCGGTAGCGGTGAGTTGAGTAGGGTGGAGGGCGACATGGAAGGGAAGCGATGGGAATTTCGAACACGGGCGGTCGAACCGGGCCCGGTGGAGCGGGTGCCCTCCCGCGGCACAAGGCCCTCTCGCAAACGAATTTTCCGGAGGCTTACCGAAAGCCTCGTGAGGTTGGCCCGCCTCCGAGCCTCGGTATCATGGCTTTTTTAGACACGCTCGGTTGTCATCCATGGGAGAGCTTCGGACCTTTGTCCGACTGCCCTCGCGGGAGAGGTCGCGTGGATTGAGCCGCCAGATATCGCGGAGCCGGGAATCCCAGCCGCCGGCTGAGAAAAAATCGCGCCGCGACGCGCAGACAGCCGATGCCGTAGATGGTACTTCGCCTGAAATTGATCGAAGAGGCTTCTGCGAAATACTTCGTGGGGCAGCTGACCTCTCCGATCATGCAACCGTGCCAGATGGCTTGGGCGATAAACTGATTGTCGAAAATGAAGTCGTTGGAAAGTTCTTCGAGCTTCATGCGTTCGAGAAGCTTTCGCGAATAAGCCCGATAACCCGTGTGGTATTCGGAGAGCTTGGCGCCCATCAGAACGTTTTGCGACACGGTGAGGAAGCGGTTGGCGACGTACTTCCACCACGGCATGCCTCCTTGGAGGGCGAAGCCGCCGAGGATCCGGGAACCGATCACGAACTCGTGAAGGCCATTCGCAATCATGCTGGCGAGCGCGGGAATCAGCTTCGGGGTGTATTGATAGTCCGGATGCACCATGATCACGATGTCCGCTCCCCGCTCCAGGGCTAGGCGGTAACACGTCTTTTGGTTCCCCCCATAGCCGAGGTTGCGGTCATGAACGTGAACCGTGACGCCAGGAAGGCTGCGCGCCAGGGCGACGGTGCCGTCGCGGCTACCGTCGTCGACGAGAATGATGTCGTCGACGATCCCTTGGTCGAGGACCTCGTCGTAGGTCGCGCGGAGCGTCAGCTCGGCGTTGTAGGCGGGCATCACGACCGCGACGCGTTGGTTACGATACATTGGCCGGCGTTTTTTTTCTAGACGTGAGTTCGACCGTCGCGCCCGATCGGTTCGACGCCGCGAGGACGTCGACGAACAGTGCGATCGGGGCCATCAGCCCGGCCAGCGGCAGCTGCCACCACACCGCCAGCTTGCGCGAGGGCGCATAATGCCGGTTTCGTTTTAGCCGTTCGTAAAGGAGATTTCGCACGGGATCGAACCGGTTCAGGACACTTTGAATCCAACCGTAGAGATTCTGTTCGGGACACCAGTGACGGATACGTTCGGATTCGAAGCCCGCTTGTGCAAGGACTTCGATCATACTGGTGGGGGGGACCAGCGTCAGGTGGCGCGGGGGGTCGAGATGGAACCACGCGGGTCCAAAAAGCCTTGCCTGCCAACTCGAAATGTTTGGAAACGCCAAGAAAAGCCGCCCGCCCGGTTTCAGCCAACGGCCGATCTTTTCGAGGGCAACGCCCGGTAGGGGCAGATGTTCGATCACGTGTACCATCGTGATGAGGTCGAAGGTCTCCGGGCGAAAGTCGACGGTGTCCAAGGCTCCCAGGTGAAGGTGCACGCCCGGAATGGAGGAGGCCCGCTTGGCGGCCGGCCCGGGAAGTTCGATGCCATGCAGGTCGAGTTTTTTGCCACTTTTGGAAAGCTGTCGAAGCAGCCGGCCATCGCCGCACCCGATATCCAACACGCTGCCCCCCGTCGGCAGTTGGCGCGCGAAAGAGAGCGCCCGACCCGAGGACGCCGTGTCTCGGAGTCGCTCGACGACGCCGCCAAACTTCGTCTCGCCTTCTCCGTAGTAGGCCGTCGCGTAGGCCCGCGCGAGAATTCCCGAGGTTGGCATCGGCGAGAGGAAGTGGGTACCGCAATCGCAGCAAGCGCTCATGGGAAAACGCCCCTGAAATTCGTCCTCTGCCAACAGCGCCGGTTTCAAGCGTTCGGAGCCGCAAAAGGGACAACCGGACGCTAACGACTGCGACGGACTCGCGGTGGAGATCTGCTTCATGAAGGCACGTTCGGACTGAGGCGTTGATGACGATAGCGCGCCCCCGCTCGCGAGAAAAGTGTATCCGACTCTTCTATCGTTTAAAATTATGTTAATCGATGAGGCGCGCATGGATAAGCGGGTTCGTATTTCCTTGGGGTCTATCGACTCAAGATAACCTGGACCTGAGGGCAGAGATGCGAGGTGGGTTCTCCTCAGTTAGGCGGACGACGGCCAGTGGGTCTCATGCCGCTTTCACTCGTTTTGGTCCGGAGGAATTTTTGCCTGAGAGGATTTAGGGCCTGCTTTAGAAATTTTATGTATTTGGAGGGCTTCGGGCCCTCAAATCCGCGATCGGTAGTTTCCCAGACCCGCGAAGACGGCGCATTCCCCCCGCCCCCGCTCTTGCGTCATCCCTATTATTGATTTGGATAGAATTGTGAAATCTAGGGAGCCCTTCGTCTGGGGAATCGGCTTATTGATTCTAGCGGTTGCCATTTATGGTTTTTGGACTTCGCCACGGCGAGAACGGACGATTGTTCGAATGGACCGCTCAGCGGTGACCGAACCGGTTCGTGCCGAGACGCCGGACTTGAGGGATTCGCTCGCTTCCGAGTCGCTCGCGCTCTATCCACGGGACACCCTGTCCGTAGACCTTCGCTCGAGCGGTCTTTCCTTCGCTCCGGGAGCGGTGTTTGCGTTTGTCGCTTCGCCTGCGGACGCGGCCGAAATCGAAGCGCGGGTACCGGCGCCGACCCACGCTTACCGTTATGTGGCCGTAAACCGGGAGCTTTTCGTGGGAAAATCGTCTCCGTTTTGGCAAAGGTCGGGTGAAGGACGCGTCGAGGTGACATTTCCCGACGGTTCGGTGGCAGCCATTCGCGTTCGTGATGCGGAAACCCTCGGCTCCCAGCGTTTTGTCGCCCGGGGTGAAATCGAAGGTCGAAAGGGTAGCCGCGCGCTCTTCGCTTACAATCGGGGTGCCGTCGCCGCCCAAATCCTCGATCCAGAGCGCGGGGAATTTCAGCTGCGCACCCTTGCCGGAGCATCGGGCGAGATCGCGCAATGGTGGCAGCTCGACGAGAGCCTTTTGCCCCCGTGCGGTGGCCAGGTAAAACCTACTCTCAATTCCGAAATTCTTACCATACTCGCAAAACGCGCGGCGAGTACCAGTAGCGCCGAATCTTCGTTGCGAGCCTCCGCACCCACGAGCGCGGCGGAGGCTGCGGGCACAATTCCGATCCGACTCCTTTTTCTTTACACGGATGCGGTCCGTGCGGCTTTCGGCAGCCCGAACGGAATCGGCGCGGCGATCGACGTTGCGATCGCCGGAGTGAACGAAGATTTGGCTAACTCGGCGGTTTCCGCACGCATCCAAGTTGCGGCCGTCCAAGAGGTGGCTTTGAACGAAGCGGCGATCGGCTATTCCGATACGCTCGCGTCCTTGCGCGGGCGCACCGACGGGAAGCTCGATCAGATTCATCGGATGCGCGACGACGCTTCCGCGGATCTCGTCTGCCTTGGAATCAATGCAGCGGACACCGGGCGCACCCTCGGAATTGCCTACGTGCTGGACGAACCCAGCAGCTACCTCAATTCGTTCTTTGGATTCTCCGTCGTGCAATTTGGGTTAATGGCGTCCAATAGTGTCCTTTCTCACGAACTCGGGCACAATTTGGGGTGCGCCCACGATCGCGAAAATTCCAGCGGGACCGGATCTTATCCGTACAGCTATGGATACAGGTTTTTCGCCCGGGACAGCGGTGGCCAGATGCGCCAGTACCGCGACATCATGGCCTACGCTCCGGGCAACCGCCTTCCGTATTTTTCGAACCCGAGGATCAAGCTCTCTCGGACGGTCGTGGGGTCGACCACCTATTTCTTGCCTGTGCCAACGCCCATCGGCATCGAGGCGGGGCTACCGGGGGAAGCCGACAATGCACGAACGATCGAGCAGAACGCCTTCGAGGTTTCCCATTACCGCGCTTCTCCGGAAGCTCAGTACGCCTCCGGAACTTTGATCAACGTTTCGACTCGTGCCTTCGTGGGCACCGGTTCCCAGCAGATGATCGGAGGATTTGTTATCACCGGAACGGCAAACAAAACGGTACTGGTGCGAGCGGCGGGCCCCGCATTGATCCCGTTTGGAGTACCGGCGGTCTTGGCCAACCCGGTGCTGCGGTTGTATCGTCTGGGCGAATCCCAGCCTTTTGCCACGAACGACGATTGGAACGCGCAGGCTTCGCCGCAGGAGACGACTGCGATCGGGTTTCCTTTTGCGGCGGGCAGCCGAGACGCCGCTCTTAATCTCATGCTGCCTCCAGGGCCGTACAGCGCGAACGTGGAGGGCGTCGGAGGCTCCACCGGGACAGCCTTGATCGAGGCTTACGAAACGGATCGTTCGGAAGGCGTGAAGCTGTTCAATCTTTCGACCAGAGCCTACGCGGATTCCCAGCGTCCCATCATCGCCGGTTTTGTGATCGGGGCCGACGCGACCGATCCGGCACGGACCAAGCGGATTTTGATTCGGGTGCTCGGCCCGACGCTGGGAGTATTCGGAGTCGCCGATTTTTTGCCCGATCCTTTGCTGGAGCTGCATGATGGCTCCGGCCTGCTCTTATTGGAAAACGACGACTGGGATCCACCAAACACGTCGATCACCAATACCGCATCCTTGGTGCGCGGAAAAGTGGACCAATACTCCGAGCAATTGGTCTTCGATACCGTGAAGGCACTCGGTATTCCGGAGATGAAGCCGACGGAGCCGGCGATCGTCGTCGATCTTCCACCTGGAAGTTATTCCGTGGTGGTGCGTCCCTTCGAGGATGCGGAAACGAACCAGCCCGCTCGACCGGGAGTGGGATTGGTCGAGGTGTACGAAGTTCCTGTGCGGTAGGCTTGCGGTCGGAGGCCAGTGGCTGTGGAGGTCGCGCTTTTGGGCCCTCGCTCGTCCCGTCTTGGCGCAGCGGTGTGCCATTCTGCGCCTACCGCGTGAGGGTATTCCCTCGCGATCGCGATTGGAATGGCGCATGCAGAGGCAGTCTCAACCATGGATCCCTCCACTCTCACGACGATGTCTCGCCAAGCGTTGACCGACGCACAGTCGGAGGCGCGACGGCGTTCGAATAACGAGGTCGAAACCTGGCATCTTTTGTTTGCGCTGCTCACTCAGCAGAATGGCATTGTGCCCGCACTGGTCGAAAAGGTCGGCTTGACCGCCAGCGCGCTCGAGCTGGCCGCCGACCGGGAGTTGGAGCGTCTGCCCAAGGTGAGCGGTAGCGTGGATACGTCGAAGATCTACGTTACGCAGGCCGTCAACGAGACGTTTACTCGAGCCGAGGCGGAGGCTAAGAAGCTCAAGGACGACTTCGTCTCCGTCGAGCATCTCTTTTTGGCCCTGGTCGAAGTGGCTAAACCGGACGCTTTCGCCAAGTACCTTAGGTCGTTCGGGCTCGATCGCGCGAAGGTTCTCACGGCGCTCAAGGCGTTACGCGGCAATCAACGGGTGACCACCGACAATCCCGAGACCACCTACGCAGCGTTGGAAAAGTATGGCATCGATTTGGTCGCACAGGCGCGAAAGGGAAAGTTGGATCCGGTTATCGGGCGGGACGACGAGATTCGTCGGACGATTCGCATCCTTTCTCGGCGGACCAAGAACAATCCTGTCCTCATCGGCGAGCCCGGTGTGGGGAAGACCGCTATAGTCGAGGGGCTCGCCCAACGGATCATCCGGGGGGACGTTCCCGAGGGCTTGAAGAACAAGACGATTTTCTCGTTGGACATGGGTGCCCTGATTGCAGGAGCCAAATACCGCGGTGAATTCGAGGAACGTCTCAAGGCGGTGTTGGCCGAAGTGAAGCAAAGCGACGGTCGAATCATTCTCTTTATCGACGAACTCCATACCATCGTAGGGGCCGGCAAGACCGAGGGGGCGATGGACGCAGGTAATCTGCTCAAGCCGATGCTCGCACGCGGGGAGCTGCACTGCATCGGTGCCACCACGCTCGACGAGTACCGTCGGCATATCGAAAAGGACGCGGCGCTCGAACGACGCTTTCAGCCCGTGTTGGTGGAGCCGCCCTCGGTCGAGGATGCGATTTCCATCCTCCGGGGTTTGCGCGAGCGGTTCGAACTCCATCACGGCGTCAAGATTCAGGATAATGCACTGGTCTCCGCCGTGACTCTGTCGAATCGGTATATCTCCGACCGGTTTCTGCCGGATAAAGCCATCGATTTGGTCGACGAAGCGTGCGCGATGATCCGCACCGAGATGGATAGCGCTCCACAGGAGCTCGACGCGTTGCAGCGTCGCGTGCTTCAGTTGGAGATCGAAGAAGCGGCATTGAAATTGGAAAAAGACGAGCCTTCCCGTATTCGTCTCGACACCTTGCGCAAGGAACTCGCCGATGCGCGGACGCAGTCCGCGGCCCTGCGCGCGAAGTGGGAGAAGGAAAAGGCGTCTGTGGAGCGCGTCCGCAAAGTACGAGAAGAAATTGACGCCGCGCGGTTGGAAATCGAGGGAGCGGAACGCGCCTACGATCTCAATAAGCTCGCCGAACTTCGTCACGGACGCATCCCGCAGTTGGAGGCGGAGTTGAAAAAACTGGAGCAGCTGGAAGCCAAGACCGAGCTCTTCAAGGAAGAGGTCTCCTCCGAGGAGGTCGCGGAGATCGTGGCCAAGTGGTCCGGGGTTCCGGTGGCCCGCCTCGTCGAAGGAGAGAAAGAAAAATTGCTGCGCCTAGGCGACGAGTTGCACGAGCGGGTCATTGGCCAGGAGGAAGCGGTTCAACTGGTCAGCGACGCGATTCTGCGGGCACGTGCGGGCATCAAGGATCCTCGGCGGCCCGTGGGAAGCTTTTTGTTTCTCGGACCGACGGGTGTCGGTAAAACCGAACTTGCGAAGACGCTCGCCGAGACCTTGTTCGACACGGAGGCGGCGATGGTTCGCATCGACATGTCCGAATACATGGAAAAACACAGCGTTTCTCGTATGATCGGGGCTCCTCCCGGATATGTCGGATACGACGAGGGCGGCCAGTTGACGGAGGCGGTCCGACGCAAACCGTACGCGGTGCTCCTTTTCGACGAAATCGAGAAAGCGCATCCCGACGTCTTCAACGTGCTTTTACAGCTGCTCGACGACGGACGGGTCACCGATTCGCAGGGACGCACGGTCGATTTCAAGAATACGATCGTCATCATGACATCCAATCTCGGCAGTCGTTTTCTCTTGGAGGGAGTGACCGGCGACGAGATTCCCGAAAGCGTTCGCGAGTCGGTCATGACAGAGGTTCGGCGTTCGTTCCGTCCGGAGTTTTTGAACCGCATCGACGAAACCGTTCTTTTCAAGCCGCTGACTCTCGATGAAATCGGTCGGATTGTGGACTTGCTCCTGGCGGATTTGAACCGTCGCGTCGCCGACCGTCGCGTCACCATTGTGTTGGACGAGCCGGCAAAAACCTGGGCCGCCGAAAAGGGGTACGATCCCGTTTTTGGAGCGCGGCCGTTGAAGCGTTTTCTGCAGCGGCAGATCGAAACCAAGCTCGCTCGTGCGTTGCTCTCCGGCGAAGTGGCGGAAGGCTCGACGGTCAGGTTCAAGGTCACCGGAGACCACCTCACGATTGCTTAAGCTGGGCGAGCGCGCGAAGGCGGGAGCGAACGGCAGCTAGCCCGCTCTGCCTGGTCGACGATAGATTTCGCGAGAGCCCTAAGAGCGCGACTGGATCGATACTTTCGTCCAGAGCCAAAAGGCGTTTCGCGGACTCGTCCGAGAAAAAATCGCAGATGAGAACGACCAGGCCACGAACGAGTGGGGAGTCGCTGTCACCCGAATAGAGCACCTTTTCGGCCGTTCCTTCCGCGATCAGCCAGACCTGAGACTGGCAGCCGGCAACCCGATTTGCCTCGGTCCTGATTTCGGCGGGCAGCGCGGGACGCTTGCGAGCGCGATCGATCGCGGCGGCCAGCCGCTCCTGTGGATCCTCAATGAGGGAAAGATCGTCGATCAACGTCTGTTGGCGAGCGGAGAGAGGCATCGTCGATCGTAAACGCAGGTCCGCTCCCACGGCAAGTCGACCGAGGAATGGATCGACCCCGGACGCCCTGCCCTTCGGCGGCGGGGCATTTGACGTCGGCGCGGACGGATCGAGACGATTCGAACTGTAGTAGCATCGATGCGTTTACCGTTTCCATAGGTTCCTCGTCCTTCGGTGCAATCGACCCGCCCCCCGGGCTTGCGTCGCGCGGCTGTCCCGAGCAAACTGTGACGCTCTCATCTCATGCGATTTCTTTTGTTGTGCGGCTTCGGATTGCTGACGGCTGGGTTCACCTGCGGTGGGCGTGCCCAACCGTCGCTCGCACCCGAGGCTCCGCTGGTGGCGCCGACGGTTTTGCAATCGCCCGCTTCGAGCGGAAAAGTGTTGGACGATCTTGCCGGGTGGCGCGCGCTCGAATTGGGAATGCCGTCTGTGGCCGTCTCGGTCTATCGGGCGCGATTGGCTTCGACCCCTGCGGAGAGGGTCGAGGAACGCAACCGTTTGGCGATTGAGCTGGCGACCGCGCTTCTCGATGACGGCCGCGCCGCCGAAGTGGAAGAGACCTTGCGCAATTTTGTTGGGCCTCCCACGGCGACATATCGCCTTAGGGTCGCGTTGGCGGCGATTCGTCTGAAATCGCTCGAAGCTGCACGCACGGAAATGGCGGCGATTCGTATCGAAGGACTGGAGCCGCGCGATCGCGGCTGGTACTATTTCGCGCAAGGGCAGCTCGCGGACGATTCGAAAGCGGCTCCGTTTTTTCAACAGGCGAACGCTGTCGCGGTGTCGGAGCTTCAAAAGGCTCGTTTTTCGCTGGCGCTTCGCGAGTTGGACCTTCTCTCCGGCGTTTTTACCGAGGCGGGATTGGCCGAGACTCGCACGCGCTTGGAACGTGCGCCCGGTTCGTCGACCGGAAACATCGCAGTGCGTCAGATTGCCGTGGCCTTGAACGGACTTGGCCGGCGCACGGAGGCGATCGATTTTCTCAAAAGGCAAATTCAGGCTCTTCCGCCCGAGCAGCGGGGAGTCAACGACGAGTTGCAGTTGAGTTTGGGGCTGATTGCCGGCGCGACGGACCCGGTGGGGCGGGGTGCATTGAGTCGTCTGTTGTCTTCTTCGAGCGATCGCGACAAGCAGCGGGTAGCGTTGCTGTTATTGGCGCGAGACGCGCCGAAAGCGGCGTTTCGAACGGAGTTGGATCGATTGATCGATGCGCCCACGCCGCATTCGATCCTCGAGGAGCTTCTGCTGCAGCGTGCCGAGCTTCAATTGGCGGCGAAAGCGTATTCCGAGGCCGAAGCCGATGCGCAGAGAATGCTGGACGCTTTCCCGGGTTCTCGCCTTAAGCCGCACGCACTCGGCATTCGGGTAAAGGCAGCCTGGGAGCATTTGCGTTATCGACGCGCCGCAGACTATGCGACCCAAGCGAAGGCAGCGCTGCCGGAGTCTGCGGTGCAAGTACGAGCGGAGCTCGGGGTACTGATCGCGGAGGCCTATTTTAGAGCTCCCGACTACCGTCTCGCGGCGGATGCCTATGCCGCGGCCTTGAATGACGTGCCGGTGGGAATTGCGTCCGGATCGTTGATTTTTCAGCGCATCTATTCCGAGATCGAGTCGGCGCGGTTGAGTCCGGAACGGTTGGCGGCGACGGCGGCGTTGCTCGATGAAGCGGGGAATGATCCTCGACTCGACGAAACGAATCGTTGGCAGGCCGAGTGGAATCTCGCGCGCGCCTTGCAGGCCGCTGGCGACGAGTCGACGCGTTTGGCCTACCGACGGATCGAGCGACTCCTCAAGGATTCGAGTGGGGAAAACGTATCGAACGCGACCTTGCCCCAAGACTTGCGTGTCCGAATGGCGTGGTTGCGTGCGCGGCTGTCGCTTGACGTCGGCAAGCCTGGGCAAACGCTCGTTCTCGTCGATTCTCTGATGGAAAGTCTCGGTGGGGTCGAGTCCGGTCTCAGGACGGAAATCGCGAGCACGGTGCGGCTGTTGCAGGCGGACGCGAGCTTCCAGATTCCCGGTCGCGAGCAGGAAGGCTTGGAAATATTCAAGAAGCTTCGAAGCGATTTTCCGCAGAGCGATGCGGCGGTGGAATCGTATTTCCGCGAGGCGGATCGAGCCGCCGAGCAGAACTTGTTTGTCGAAGCGCAGGGCTTGCTGACAAAACTGAAGGACGAGTTTCCCCGCCATCCTTACGCGCCCTATGCGCTCTTCCAGGCCGCGCTCAATGCCGAGCGCCGCGGACAGGATACGTTTTACAAACAGGGTTTCAAGCTGCTTGAAGATCTTTTGAACGCCTACCCAAACAGCGACTTGGTTTTTTATGCGCGACTGAAGCAGGGAGACCTGCTCAGGCGCGTCAACGAGTTCAATCTTGCCCAGCAAACCTACGAGCTCTTGGTGAATTACTTTTCAAAGCACCCCGACGTTCTTTATGCCCATCTTGCCTTGGCTGCGGCTCACAATGCACAGGCGAGTGTCGATCCGTCCGTTCCGGGGCAGTTGGGCAGTCATGCCGAGATAGCCCTGGGAATTTATGAGCGATTGGTGGATCAAGCCGACGCGAGCGCAGAATTGCGAATCGAGGCGGGTTACAATCTGGGGCTGCTCCTTTCGCGCCGCACCCAGCCCGACGGACGATCCCGTGCCGAAGTGGTCTGGTGGGAACAGGTGGTCACGCCCTTCCTTCTGGACGAGAATCGCGCCAAGGCGCTCAAGGGCGGGGGACGGGAATGGATGTCCCGCACGCTTCTCGGATTGGGCGGATTACTGGAGTCGCAAGCAAAACTGGAACAAGCTCGCGAGGTGTATTTGCTGCTGCTCAAAAAAGATCTTCCCGGGACAACGATTGCAAAAGGGAGGCTTGCGCGGTTCGGTGTGGTTGTGACGCAGTGAGTTCGCCCGCATTCCCTTGTCTCCGTTTAACGATGTCCGGCGAACCGCACCTTAGTCACCTTCGTTTCCACGTATGACCGGCTTCGATTTTTCCTTCCTGACCCGCGGCGGCCCCATGATGTATGTGGTGTTGCTGATGGCGGTAATTGGAGTGGTTCTTTTCATCGAGCGAACGTTGTTTTTGCACCGAGGCCAGATTCGATCGACGGCTTTTGTCGACGGAGTCAAAAACATACTAAAGAAACGCCGCCTGATTGAAGCGCTGACCGTATGCGAAGAAACGCCGGGTCCGGTCGCGGCGGTCGTCAAGGCTGCCTTGCTTCATGCAAGCGACGACGAGGCGCGGTTGCGGTACGCCGTCCAAGAGGCGGCCTTGGTCGAAATTCCCGTTTTGGAAAGGCGTTTGGGTTTTATTGCCGCTCTCGCACACGTTGCCCCGCTGGTCGGTATTCTCGGAACCCTTTTAGGGATGATTTCGACGTTTAGCCAATTTATGCAGGGAGGACAGTATGCGACCGCGAATGCATTGGCCGGGGGACTGTGGCAGGCGTTGATCTGTGCGGTGGGGAGTCTGATGGTCGGAATCCCGGCGCAGCTGGCCTATCATTTCCTCACCGGCCGCGTTCGCGCACTGGTTCGGGATGTCGAATGGGCGGCGAACGATATCATGCGTTATCTGCTCACCGAGTATAGTCACGAAACGGCGGATACGAGCGGCAAGCCCCTCGTTTAAGACGCCGACAATGGTCACGCGCCCGCTCGATCTCCTTTCGAAAGTACGACGCCCTTCGGCGGGCGTCGAATGGCTCTATTTTGTAAACGGAGGACTAATTGCACTCTTCTTCGTTCTCTTCGGTTCGCGGTTTGTGATTTCTCCCGGAATCACCGTTTCCAGCGAGGCTGGGGTCAGGGAATTGCGATTACCGAAAGTTCCCCAGTCTGCGGTGGTCGGAGCGCCCACCTCAATCGTGATCAGTGTGGCCGGACCTAACTTGATTTTTACCGACGACGGCAAGTACACCTTCGCGGAGATCAGACGATGGCTCCTCGAACGCGGCAAAAAAGAGCCCGGGGCTCGGTTGCTTTTAAGGACTGAGGCGGCACTCCTCTTGGGGGACTTCACGGAAATCTTCAGCGCCGCTCATGAAGCGGGTTTCCTTGTGCTCCTCGCCGCGGAGCCGGTAGGAACCGTTGGAGCCAGCGCCCC